>PPYF01188094.1_pt1 | contig 78531 bp, 62 predicted proteins | sample 1559871 | NCBI WGS metagenome assembly PPYF01 (sample SAMN08240021, study PRJNA423297) | Human gut metagenome, whole genome shotgun sequencing project.
TTCTGTCTTCTGTCTTCTGTCTTCTGTCTTCTGTCTTCTGTCTTCTGTCTTCTGTCTTCTGTCTTCTGTCTTCTGTCTTTTTCTTAGTGAGCTTTCGCTTGGGCGCGTAACCGCAATATAAGCAAGTTGTGGCATAGTTGTGGCGTGGCTGTAAAATATTGCTTGACCTTCCGCCTGCTGGAAGCTTTAGCCTGCATATACGCAACGCGGAGTGAACCGTGGATAAACAACAGGAGCGGCTATGCAGCGCAGAGACTTTCTAAAACTGGCCTCTATCGTGGGCCTCAGCAGCAGTTGGAGTGGCATGGTGTGGGCCAAATTGGGCATTCCCTCGCGCGCTTTACCTGTCCCCCCGCTGGTCGTGGCCGATGCAGAGCAGCCGGTGGCGCTGACCTTACAAACCGGCACCCGTTATTGGCATGCCGGATTACCGACCCCGACGTGGGGCATCAATGGCCCGTTTCTGGGGCCAGCACTGCAGTTACAGCGTGGTCAGCGCACCACCATCAAGGTGATTAATCAGCTACCGGAAGCGACCACCATTCACTGGCACGGGCTGGAGATCCCCGGCGATCAAGATGGCGGCCCACATCAGATGATCGCTCCGGGAGCGAGCTGGACGGCGCAGCTGACGCTGGATCAGCCTGCGGCGACCTGTTGGTTCCACCCACATCCGCACCAAGTGACCGGACGCCATGTCGCCATGGGGCTGGCCGGTTTATTACTGTTGGAAGATGACGAGAGCCGCCGGTTGGCGCTACCCAAACAGTGGGGCGTGGATGACATTCCGCTGATCTTGCAAGATCGCCGTTTGCAGGCCGATGGGCAGATAGATTATCAGCTGGATGTGATGAGTGCGGCGGTCGGGTGGTTTGGTGACGTGATGCTGACCAATGGCGCGGTGTACCCACAGCATCGAGCACCGAAGGGATGGCTACGTCTGCGGCTGTTAAACGGCGCCAATGCGCGCAGCATGAAATTAGCCTGCAGTGACGGTCAGCCGTTACAGGTGATTGCCAGTGACGGCGGCTTTTTGGCTGCGCCGGTTGCTGTACCAGAGCTGGAGTTGCTGCCCGGTGAGCGCTTTGAAGTGCTGGTATCGACCCACAGCGGCAAACCGTTTGACTTGCTGCTGCTGCCCGTCGGTCAGATGGGGATGACCTTAGCGCCGTTTGATAAGCCGCTACCGGTACTGCAAATCCAGCCGAGCGAACAAACGGGCGTGACCGATTTGCCGGCCAGCTTAGTGGCATTACCGGCGTTAGTGACGCCATTGCCAGCGGTGACACAAACCTTGCACCTGAGTATGGATCCGGAGCTCGACCGGTTAGGGATGCAGGCGCTGATGGATAAATACGGACCAGCGGCGATGGGCTCAATGACTGGCGGGCATGCTATGCATGGAATGCCGAGTGCACCGGCGGCCAGAGCAGAGAAAAAGGTCAGTGATCCGCATGCCGGCCACGGCGGTAGCCCTGCTCACGCTGCGCCTAGCAAGGCGGCGAGTGAGCGTGTCAGTGATGAGGGCGCGATGAGTATGCCGACCATGGCGCATGGCGAACATGCTGGCCATGACATGGCCGCTGGGCAGCATGATATGAACGCGGCCAGCTCAAAGCCAGATATCCTGCACGGTAACCGGATCAACGGTCAGACTTTCTCGATGACCACTCCGGCATTTCATGTCCCGCAGGGGCAGTGGCAGCGCTGGATCATCTCCGGTAAAGGCGACATGATGCTGCACCCGTTCCATGTGCATGGCTGTCGTTTCCGCATTCTGCGCGAAAATGGCCAGACACCGCCACCGCATCGTCAGGGCTGGAAGGATATCGTGCGTGTTGAGGGCGATGAGAGCGAGATTTTGGTGCAGTTTCGTTTCCCGGCGGGTCAAGCTCATCCTTACATGGCGCATTGTCATCTGCTGGAGCACGAAGATACCGGCATGATGCTGTCTTTTACCGTGGGTTAACGCCTCAATGAGCCAGTAACTCTGCGATGTGAGTGTGATAAATGCGAGAGAAACAGCCGGTAGTTTTCTGACCGGCTGTTTTTTTTATGTGCAGAGCCGGAAAGGGGGATGACAGGCGACGGCGAATCCGTATAATCAATCGAAATGATAGTTGTTATCACTCGTGTTACTTGAATTGAACGGACTGTCAGACGGCATATACGCCTTCGGCGTCAGCATACTCCAACGATAGCTCACATAACGATAGGGATAAAAGAACAGATGAAGCGTACGTTTAGCTCTCTGGCATTACTGGCTGCCACCTTGGTTTCCGGCACTGCGCTGGCCGCTGACAATGAAGTGAATGTGTATTCTTATCGTCAACCGTATCTGATTGAGCCGATGCTCAAAGAATTCACCAAAGAGACCGGCATCAAGGTCAACATGGTGTATGCCGAAAAAGGCTTGGTGGAGCGCCTTAAGCGCGAAGGTGAGTTGAGTCCTGCGGACGTGGTGCTGACCGTGGATATCAGCCGCGTGATGGAAGTGGTGAATGCCGGTTTGGCGCAGCCACTGCAAGATGCGGTGCTGGAGAAAAATATCCCCGCGCAATACCGTGACTCTGATGGCCGCTGGTTTGCGCTGACCCTGCGTGCGCGTGCCATTTACTCGTCGAAAGATCGCGTAGGTCCTTTGCCACTGAGCTTTACCTATGCGGATCTGGCCGATCCGAAGTACAAGGGTAAAGTGTGTGTGCGCTCCGGTAAAAACGCCTACAACGTTTCGCTGGTGGCCTCGATGATTGCCCATCAAGGGGTAGAGAAAACCCGTGCGTGGCTGGAAGGCGTGAAGGCTAACTTGGCGCAAAAACCACAAGGTGGCGATCGCGATCAGGTGAAAGCCATTAAAGAAGGCGTGTGCGATCTGGCACTGGGTAACAGCTATTACTTAGGTAAGATGCTGGAAGATGACAAGCAAAAGGCGTGGGCTGAATCGGCGATCATTAACTTCCCGAACCAGCAGGCCGATGGTACGCACGTCAACATCAGTGGTGTGGTGCTGACCAAGTATGCACCAAACAAAGATAACGCAATCAAACTGATGGAGTTCCTGAGCGGCGATACTGCGCAGCACATGTACGCGGAAGTGAACTACGAATACCCAGTGAAAGCCGATGTGGCACCATCGGAGCTGGTGGCGTCATGGGGCACCTTCAAGGCAGATAAGCTGCCACTGGAGACCATCGCCAATAACTACAATCAGGCTTTGCAGCTGATTGATGAAGTGAAGTTCGATCTGTAAGTCGATTGACGGTGTTGTACACCGACAGGCAGACATTGATGCACAGGGACAGGGAGAGTTTCTCCGCTGTCCCTGTTGTCGTTGCTGCGCCGGCACAGACCTGATGATGAAGTTGTATCATGCGTAAACCGAAAAATCTGGGCTGGAGCCTTGCCGCATGGCTGTGCGGGCTCTTGCTGGTCGTTCCGATTGCGGCCATTTTCTTTGAGGCGTCGTCGCCTTCCGGTGAGCTGTTTGGTCACCTGTGGGACAGCGTACTGAGCAGTTATTTGACCAACTCGCTGCTACTGGTGGCAGGCACGGTGGGCTTGAGCTTATTGCTCGGCTTACCGGCGGCTTGGTTGATGGCGATGTACCGCTTTCCGGGCCAAAAAGTGTTGCAGTGGGCGCTCTGTTTGCCGCTGGCGCTACCCGGTTATTTGGTGGCCTATCTGTATACCGATTTGCTGGACTTTTCCGGGCCGGTGCAGGGCAGTTTACGCGCCTTGTTTGGCTGGCAGACGCTGCAAGATTACTGGTTTCCTCCGATCCGCACCTTAGGCGGCGCCTGCCTGATTTTGGCGCTGGTGCTCTATCCGTATATTTATCTGCTGACCCGCACTGCCTTAATGGAGCAATCATCGACATTGCTGCAATCGGCACGTTTGCTGCGTGCCTCGCCGTGGCAGGTATTGTGGCGGGTGTGTTTACCGCTGGCGCGTCCGGCGATCGCCGTGGGGGCATCGCTGGTGGCGATGGAAACCTTGGGCGATTTTGGTACCGTGGCCTATTTTGCGGTGCCGACCTTAACCACTGCGGTGTATGACACTTGGCTGGGCTATGGCGATCTGAGTGCGGCGTCTAAAATCGCGGCGCTGATGCTGCTGGCGGTGTTTGTGCTGGTCAGTTTAGAGCGTTATAGCCGGCGGCGTCAGCGCGTCTATCAAAAGCATATGGGGCGTGAAGCGCATGAACTGATGCCGCTGCATGGTTGGCGCTCTGCCGGTGCGCAGCTGTATTGCTGGACGCTGGTGCTGCTGGCGTTTGGTTTGCCGGTCGGTAAATTACTGTATTGGGTGATGCTCTATTTTGAGCAGTCGTGGACGGCGCAGTTTTTAACGTACAGCTGGCACAGTCTGAGTGTGTCTTTGTTGGCATCCGGCCTGACTTTGTTGGTGGCGCTGCTGCTGAACTTCTATCACCGTTTACAGCCACGCAATTACAGCAGCGTGCCGATGCGTTTGGCCTCTTTGGGCTATGCGGTGCCGGGCACCGTGCTGGCGATTGGTTTGTTGATCCCGCTGACTGGCGCCGATCATGGGCTGAATGCGCTGGCTAAGTCGTTGGGGTTGCCGCTGCCGGGGTTGGTGTTCAGTGGCTCGTTACTGGCACTGGTATTTGCCTACAGTGTGCGTTTCTCGGCGATGGCGGTCGGTGGGGTGGAAAGCACCTTGGCTAAGGTGTCGCCGTCGCTGGATATGGTCAGTCGTACGCTGGGCAGCCGTCCGCTGTCGATGTTGCGGCGGGTGCATCTGCCGTTGCTGCGTCGCGGGTTATTGACCGCGGCAATGATGGTGTTTATCGAAAGCATGAAAGAGCTGAATGCCTCTTTACTGCTGCGGCCATTTAACTTTGACACGCTGGCCACCCATGTCTTTACCTTTACCTCCGATGAACAGCTGGAGCTGGCGGCGTTGCCGGCGCTGGTACTGGTGCTGGTGGGTTTGTTGCCGGTGATTTGGTTGAACTTGTCGTTACAGCGGAAGTCCTGATATGTATGCGTTATCTGCTACCGACCTGACCTGCCGTTATGAAGGCAAGGCGGTGTTGCAAAATCTGTCACTGCATGTGGCACCGAATGAAATTCTCTGTCTGCTTGGCAGCAGTGGTTGCGGTAAAACCACCTTGCTCAAAGCGATTGCCGGCTTGTTGCCGCTCAGTGACGGCGAGATCTTGATTGCTGGTGACAGCATGAGCCGTGCGGGGATGACGGTTGCGCCAGAGCACCGCCATCTAGGCATGATCTTTCAAGACTACGCGCTATTTCCACACTTAACCGTGGAGCAGAATGTTGGCTTTGGTTTGCATGGGCAACCGAAAGCGCAGATCCGCGCGGCGGTCGCGGAGATGCTGGCGTTGGTGCGGCTAGATGGGCTGGAAAAGCGTTTTCCGCACGAGCTCTCCGGTGGCCAACAGCAGCGGGTGGCGATCGCGCGGGCGCTGGCCTGCAAGCCGGCTTTGTTGTTGCTGGATGAGCCGTTTTCCAACATCGATACGCAGGTGCGTTTTGCCATGATTGAGGAGATCCGCCGGATCTTAAAAAATCGTGGTGTGGCGGCTATTTTCGTTACCCACAGCAAAGAAGAAGCCTTTGCCTTTTCCGATCGCATGGCGGTGATGAACGAAGGGCGCATTGCGCAAATCGGTGAGCCGTCGGCGCTGTACCATCAGCCGCACAGTCGCTTTGTGGCTGATTTCCTCGGCTCGGCCAATTATCTGGTGGCCACGGTGGGCGAGGATAAGCAGACGCTGGATACCCTGCTGGGGCGCTTTACCTTCCCTGAAGTATTGCCGTTTGCCGCCGGTAGTGAGGTGGAGTGGATGCTGCGTCCGCAGCAGATGCAGCTGCGTGCAGATCCGAAGGGTGAAGCGGTGGTGATCAGTCGCCAGTTCCTCGGTAGCATCAGCTGTTATCATGTCGAGCTGGCGGGGGTGTGTTTGATGATCCACGCCAATACGCCATTGCTGCCGGGTGAGCGTGTGCATCTGGCGGTGGATTGCCAAGTGCCGGTGTTGTTTGCTCGTTAAGGTGCCCGTCAGTCAGTAGGCGCAAGAGAGAGTCTCTTTTCGGTTAGCTACGGTTAATCGGGAAGAGGCTTGTTGTGTTGCCATGTGCTGGTTTGTTTTTTCTTCTCTTCTCTTCTCTTCTTTGCTTTTCCCTTCTGAGCTTTTCCTGCTGGCCGTTCTCTGTTCTCTTGGCCTTGGTTCTCTTGAGGAGATCGCAGGGAAAAAAGCATAACTCTGGCGGTTAAGTTAGACCGTTTTTAGCCAAGAAAATTGATGATTATTTATGCGCGAACGTAACCAAATATAGGCGCTTAATCGGCAGATTTGACCGGTGATGTTCGACATATTCTGTTACCGCTTTCACTGCCATTTACATCTAGGGATGCAACTAACCGTGAGCGAACATGAACAGCGGTAACCGGTTGTAAGGTGGCGGTGCAATTGGCTTACGCAGTACGTCATCGGTGGCGCTGTTTCTAGCGGGTAACGGTATCTTTCTGTGATCAGTTTTTTCATCCCAATGAGGTTTTAAGCTGGTTGGAACTGATTGAGCGATAAACACTTTTTTACGCAATGCGCCAGCGTAAGGGTAGCATCGGTCAGTGCGCTGAGTAGACTGCCTAATCAAGACGTGCTGCCTAAAACAGCCATCGTATTTGGGATGCGAGTGGTGTTTTATGTCGGTCACGCCGCGAACTTAGACTCAGGCAAGCATTGTTTATTTGGCAGGCAGAGTCACGTGACTAGCGTGATGTGTGTAACTGCAAAACAGGCCTGATAAATCAATTTTTTGCCTTCAGAATGATAACGAGGCGCGCAATGAAAAAAACAGTAATCGCTCTGGCTCTGGCCGGCATGGCATTCGCCGCATCTACACAAGCAGCTCCTCAATCTGGTACTTGGTACACTGGTGCCAAACTGGGTTGGACTCAGTACTACAGCCTGTCTGACGACAGCAACATGACCGTAACCGACACCAAGAAAAACAACGTGGGTGGCGGTATCTTTGGGGGCTACCAGTTTAATCCATGGTTAGCTGCTGAATTGGGTTATGACTACATGGGTAACATGCGTGTGCATACCCTGCATGACGGCGACGGCCGCTTCAGCAGCCAAGGTATTCAACTGACCGGTAAACTGAGCTATCCGCTGCCAATTTGGAACAACAGCATGGATATCTATACCCGTCTGGGGATCATGGGCTATCGTGCTGATATGCGTAATCTGGATAACACCCACTTTGATCACAACGGTGACAAGTACGGTGTGGCGCCAGTGGCGGCATTGGGTGCCGAATACGCCTTTAACGATCACTGGTCTGGCCGTATGGAATACCAGTGGGTAGGTAAAATGGGTAAAGAGTCCGATACCGGTATGAAAGCCGATAACGGTATGCTGAGCCTGGGTGTTGCGTATCACTTCGGTGAAGCTGCGCCAGTGCCAGCCCCAATCCCTGCTCCGGCGCCAGAAGTGGAAACCAAGCATTTCACACTGACTTCTGACGTGCTGTTCAACTTCAACAAAGCCACCTTGAAGGCCGAAGGTCAGCAAGCGCTGCAAAAACTGTATAGCCAAATCGGTGACATGGGTCTGACTAATCAGAGCATGATTGTGATTGGTTATACTGACCGTATTGGCTCTGACGCTTACAACATGAAGCTGTCTAAAGAACGTGCGCAGTCTGTAGCCGACTATCTGGAACAACTGGGTGCACCAGCGAACATGATTAGCGTGGAAGGCCGCGGTAAAGCAGATCCAGTAACCGGCACCAAATGTGACGGGATCCATAATCGTAACGCGCTGATTGCTTGCTTGGCACCCGATCGTCGTGTAGACATCGAAGTTCAAGGGACTAAAGCGCAAGTGGTTGACGTACAACAGGCGCAATAAGCGTACGTTGAACCTCTCTGTGTAATACCAGTTATCATCAATCCAAAAATCCTCGTCTGGCCTTGGCCGACGGGGATTTTTTTATGGTGCCGGACGGGAGGTAGGTGCGAGAGCGGCAGTCGACCGGAGTCTCTGGTATACTTGCGCGGTCCGGAGTGGCGTGCTGTGTGTCCGCACGGGGCGTCAGTTAGCCCGGTCACGCTCTTAAACCGGTTGGCGTGCGGCGGAACCATGCGCGGCAACCTCAATAACGTTATTGAAAATCAACTGGATAAAATCAATGAAACATACCGTTGAAGTCATGATCTCCGAGCAGGAAGTCAAAAACCGGATTGCTGAACTGGGTGCCCAAATCACGGCGCATTATCAGGGTAGCAATGACTTGGTGTTAATCGGCCTGCTGCGCGGCTCATTCATGTTCATGGCGGATCTGGCGCGCAGTATCGATTTGCCGCAAGAAGTCGACTTCATGACTGCATCCAGCTATGGCAACAGCATGAACAGCAACCGTGATGTGCGGATCCTGAAAGATCTGGATGATGACATCAACGGTAAAGATGTGCTGATTGTCGAAGATATCATTGATACCGGTTATACCCTGAGCAAGGTGCGTGAGATTTTAAGTCTGCGTAGCCCGAAATCCTTGGCTATCTGTACGCTGCTGGATAAACCAGAGCGTCGCGAAGTTGAGGTGCCGGTGGAGTGGGTTGGCTTTACCATCCCTGATGAGTTTGTGGTGGGTTACGGCATCGATTATGCGCAAAAATACCGTAATCTGTCGTACATCGGCAAAGTGGTTCCGCAAGAGTAAGCCTGCGAATACCAGGAGTTTCAGCTTGCTGATGTTCGTTTGTTGATGTCAGCTTGCTAATCAGCGCCTACGGGCGCTGATTGATTATTACGCTGGGATTTAAGCGCCTTTATTCTTGCTCGGTCGGCAGCACTTGGTGTTGCTGAATAAAGGTCGCCATCGCGCTGCGATAATTCATCTCCAGCGTCTCACGGCTGGTTGCGCTAACTTTCAGATCGCGCAGCAGACCGTCTTGCATCCCGTAAACCCAGCCATGCAGCATCACGTTCTGATCGCGCTTCCACGCCGATTGGATGATGGTGGAGTTACCGAGGTTATACACCTGCTCAATCACGTTCAGTTCACTTAACATATCGCCGCGCTGATCATGCGGGATCTTGCCCAGCAGATGGCTATGCTTGTACCAAATATCGCGGATATGCAGCAGCCAGTTGTTGATAAGCCCCAGTTCAGGGTTATCGATCGCCGCTTGTACCCCACCACAGCTGTAGTGACCGCAGATAATGATGTGTTCTACTTGCAGCACGTCTACGGCGTATTGCACGACCGACAGGCAGTTAAGATCGGTATGGATCACCAGATTGGCCACGTTACGGTGCACAAACAGTTCACCCGGCGCCATTCCGGTTAGGCGTTCGGCCGGCACGCGGCTATCGGAGCAACCAATCCACAAATAACGCGGCTTTTGGGTCTGGGCCAACCGTTCAAAGTAGGACGGGTCTTCGTTGCTGATATTTTCGGACCAGATCCGGTTATTGTGCATCAGGCGTTCGATGTTGTGCATTGGTGGCGTCCCTGTTAAGTCAGCGTGTCTTGCGTATAATAAAGCTTTGCCAATATAAGGTAACTGACGGGAAAAACAAACGTTAACTGTTACCAAATACCGCACGGTGAATCAGGAGCACAGAGCATATGTATGCGCTGGAAATAAAAGGCTTAACCAAAACCTACAGCAACGGGGTGCAGGCACTGCGTGGCATTGATTTACAAGTGCAAGCTGGGGATTTTTATGCCTTACTCGGCCCTAATGGCGCGGGTAAATCGACCACCATCGGCATCATCAGTTCGCTGGTGAACAAAACGGCCGGTAAGGTGAGTGTGTTTGGTCATGATATCGATACCGATCTGGTTAATGCCAAACGCCAACAAGGTTTGGTGCCGCAGGAGTTTAATTTCAACCCGTTTGAAACGGTGTTGCAGATAGTGGTGAATCAGGCCGGTTATTACGGCATCACGCGCCAAGAGGCATTGGTACGCGCCGAAAAATACCTGACCCAACTGGATTTATGGGAAAAGCGTGATAGCCGCGCACGGATGCTCTCTGGCGGGATGAAACGCCGCTTGATGATTGCGCGCGCTTTGATGCATGAGCCAAAGCTGTTGATTCTGGATGAACCGACGGCGGGGGTGGACATCGAGCTGCGCCGTTCGATGTGGAGTTTTCTGCAAGAGCTTAATGCGCAGGGCACCACCATCATTTTGACGACCCACTATCTGGAAGAAGCCGAGATGCTGTGCCGTAATATCGGCATCATTCAAGGTGGCGAGCTGATTGAGAATACCTCGATGAAATCGCTGCTGGCGAAGCTGGAGAACGAGACTTTTATCTTGGATCTGGCACCGCACAGCCCACTCCCTAATCTGACCGGTTATCAGGCAACGCTCTTGGATACCAATACATTGGAAGTGGTGGTCGCGCGCGAGCAAGGGCTAAACGGCATTTTCTCTCAGCTAAGTCAGCAAGGTATCCGTGTACTGAGTATGCGTAACAAAGCCAACCGCTTGGAAGAGCTGTTTGTCACGCTGGTTCGCGGTGAGCAAGAGGGAGAGACGCCGGTATCTGACGCGGCGGCTACACAAGAGGAAGAGCAGGCATGATGCGTTTATATTGGGTTGCGCTGCAAAGTATCTGGATTAAAGAGATCACCCGCTTTATGCGGATTTGGGTGCAGACGCTGGTACCGCCAGTGATCACCATGTCGCTCTATTTTGTGATTTTCGGCAACTTGATTGGCTCGCGCATTGGCGACATGCATGGGTTCACCTACATGCAGTTTATCGTGCCGGGGCTGATCATGATGTCGGTGATCACCAACTCGTACTCCAACGTAGCCTCGTCGTTTTTTAGCTCCAAGTTTCAGCGCAACGTGGAAGAGCTGCTGGTGGCACCGGTGCCGACTCATGTGATTATCTGGGGTTATGTCGGTGGTGGTGTTGCGCGCGGTTTGTGTGTCGGTGCGATGGTGACTGCGGTGTCACTGTTCTTCATTCCGCTGGAAGTGCAGCATTGGTGGGTGGTGGTAACTACGTTACTGCTGACGTCTATCGTGTTTGCCCTTGGTGGTCTGATTAACGCGGTGTACGCTCGTACCTTTGATGACATCAGCATCATTCCGACCTTTGTACTGACCCCATTGACCTATCTGGGCGGCGTCTTTTACTCCCTGATCTTGCTGCCACCGTTCTGGCAAGGGGTATCGCGCTTAAACCCGATTGTGTACATGATCAGTGGTTTTCGTGAGGGCTTTCTCGGCATTTCCGACGTCGGTTTACCGATGACCTTCGGCGTGCTGCTGATGTTCGTGCTGGGGCTGTATGCCTTTGCGTGGCATCTGATTTCCCGTGGCGTGGGTTTGCGCAGCTAATGTCGCTAATGTAACTCATTTAGTGCAATGCATCGCGAGCTTTAAGCTGTACGCGGTTAACTTGCCAAGATGGGGATATTTCTTCCAATCCCGCCCGACAGGCATGCCTGCGGCGGGATTTTTTGTGCTCAGCGCTGGGTTATTCGATGCTGCGTTAAGCTAGCATCGGACAACTGACGACCTGATTGCGCCCTTGTTGTTTGGCACGATACATCGCCTGATCGGCGCGATTCAATGCCGATGACAGGCTCTCTGCTGTGTGATTCACGACAATCCCGATACTGACGGTTACCGGCTCGCCGTGAGCAAAGGGATGCAAAGCGATCTGCTGGCAAAGCCGTTTAGCTTGCTGCTCAATGTGCTGCAACGGGTAACTGTGCAGCGCGATAATAAATTCCTCCCCACCCCAGCGAGCAATCATCGCGATATCAGGCATATGTTTACGCAATAACGTGGCAATAGTGGCCAGCACCTGATCGCCGCTATGATGACCAAAGTGATCATTTATTTTCTTGAAATGATCGATATCGATAAACAGCAAGCATAACTTCCCAGCTGTCGCGTGATATTGCGGCCATAGCGTTTCGAGATGCTTTTGTGCCCAACCACGGTTATAGAGTTGGGTGAGCGGATCTTCGCTGGCCAGCTTTGCGGTGCGGCGCAGTGCATGTTTGAGTGCTTGGGTTTTGTGGTTGATGCGCCATTGCATCAAGGTACGGTTTGCCAAGTTCTCTTCTTGCATCTGGCCGAGCATCAGCAGAGGCAAACCAATCGAGATAATCAAAATCGCCCAGTAGGCTAAGCGGTGACTATCAACGGATAGCGCATGAAACAGCAGATTGTGTGAAGACAGGGTGAGCCCTTGCAAACCGAGCAGAAAGACGCAGGCCGTAGCGCCTAGATAGCGAAATTGCAGTACCAGCCACACCGAACAAACAAAGATCAGCACACTAAAAATGGGATGATAAATAGCCAGTAAGAGTGGGAAAGGTAGCAGCAGCCAAGCGCTGTAGTGCACCCATTTTACCTGCAGTCCGCGGTATTGTTGCAGCATCAGGGTATACAGCAAGGGAACTAATAAGAACATCCCTAGCGTGTTATTTAATCCTTGGGTCAAGATATAGCATAGCCAGTTAAGCTCGCTATCCGAGGCGGTCAGTTGGCGGCGTTGAGCGATGAACACTACGCCTTGTAACGCGGCACTGATAAAAGGCACTGTGCAGCACATCCACGTAAAACGCAGCAACATCGGTTGGCTCCAGCGCGCCCAGATTTTGCCTGGAATGCGCCAGATCCGAAAGCCAAGCCACGCCTCAAAGCAGTCAATCAGACTGGCCAGTATGCTGGATACGAGACTATTGCCAAGTTCGGTCAGCCCTTCACTTAATGAGCCAATATCTTGCACATTAAATTGCAGATACAGGATTTGTTGATCGGTGCTCAGCAGCGAGTAATACCCGTTGACGGCAAATGAGGCACAAAAAATCCACGGCAGGGCTCGCTTGCCGTAGCGGCAATACATCAATAGACCGATACCGGCTGGTAACCACAGCAGTGCCAAGCTTTTGGGTGCCAGCTCCGTTAACTGTATGCTCAAGTAGCCAAAGCCAATATAACTGATCGCCCAGGCAAGCAGAGCCAGACATGAAGAACGTGCTAGACGGTGCATAAATAATAAAGGTGATAACCCAAAAGGAGTATTTTACATTACAGGGCGTCCTTTTCAGAGTTTTGCTTTAGTTTGTGTCGCTTATTTATAGTTTCATTGTGTTAATTGATTAAATTCCGGCTATTAACGCTTTATCGTGGTGATTTTACAGGTTTTTATTTTGTGGTTTTTGTTGGTGATGATCACGAGCGGTAATAAAATGGTTGTGAATAGTTAACTGGTGATTAAGAAATTATATGCAGTGCAGTAATAAGGGAAGATGGTGCGGTATCAAGATTGATGACGCGCATCCGGAATACCGGATACGCGTAGGAGATCGGGCTTAGTGCGGCGCTTAGGCTACCTGAACGGGGATAGCGCGAGCTTGGCGTTTCAGATTATTGTGTTCATCGAAGTAGGCGACCATCGGCTTATGCCGACGTGCTTCTTCATCGCTGACTTGCACATAAGCGCAGATGATCAGCAAATCACCGACACTGGCTTTGTGCGCTGCCGCGCCGTTGACCGAGATAATTTTCGAGCCGCGTTCGGCGGCAATCGCGTACGTTGAGAAACGCTCACCATTGGTCACGTTGTACAGATCAATGGCTTCATATTCTAAAATTCCGGCCGCCTCCAGAAAATCCACATCGATGGCGCAGGAGCCTTCATAATGCAGATCGGCTTGGGTTACGGTGACCCGGTGAAGTTTGCCGCGCAGCATGGTTCGTTGCATAACTTTCAATCCTTTGTACGACTGACTCGCTGTACTGAATTTGTTGAAGTACAGGTGACGGCAGCATTTGCCAGCCCCTGTACCGCACTGTACGAGACGGCAAAGGGCGCGGTATCGTACAGCTTTTAACCAGCACACTATTCCCTAATCAGGGGTGAATGTCTACTACCATATTGTCGATCAGGCGCGCTTTGCCCAGCCATGCCGCCATCAGTAATACGGCCTGTTGGCTAGTCGCATCCAGCGGTTGCAAGCTGTGTGCATCGCGGATAAAGAGCTCATCGGCGCGTAATCCGGCTGCGGCCAGCGCTTCTTTGCCGTCCGCGATGATTTGCTCACTGGCCATTGGCTGTTGTTGCAGTGCGCTGGCCATCTGTTGCATCACGCGATACAAGGCGGGTGCTTGTGCTCGCTCTTCAGCGCTCAGGTAGCCATTGCGTGAGCTTAAGGCCAGACCATCGGCCGCACGCACAGTCGGCACACCGACAATCTCAATATCAAAGGCCAGATCAGCCACCATTTGCCGAATCAGCGCCAGCTGTTGGTAATCTTTTTGTCCGAAGCAGGCCACATCCGGTTGCACTAAGTGGAACAGGGTGCTGACGACGGTTGCGACACCGCGAAAGTGTCCCGGACGGCAAGCGCCTTCCAGAATGCTGGAAATGGCTGGGACATCGACAATCGCCTGATTGTGCATCCCACGTGGGTAAATGGCATTGGCATCGGGGGTAAACACCGCGTGAACCCCAACCGCGCGCAGTTTGGCGCAGTCTTGCTCGAGGGTGCGTGGGTAGTTGGCCAGATCGCTGGCATTATCAAATTGCAGCGGATTGACGAAGATGCTGGCAATCACCACATCGGCGCGTGCTGCCGCTTCGCGCATCAAGGTCAGGTGACCGTCGTGCAAGTTGCCCATGGTCGGAACGAAGGCAATGCGCTGGCCGCTACTTTTTAGGCGGCGAATTTCACGACGTAAAATCAGGGGCGTTTCAATGATCAGCATGCTGTACTCCTTCACCTCGGGGAGCGGCGTGAAACCTGATGCTCCCCGAAGCCTATGCGTGTTAAGCCCGATGTGTCCGAACGGGGAAATCTTAGTTGAAGGTGTGTTCGGCGGCGGGGAATAAACTTTGCTCGACTTCACTGACGTACTGGCGGATCGCTTGGCGGATATCACCGGTTTCAGCCAGATAGTTTTTGGAGAATTTCGGCATGTAGTTGGCGGAAATCCCCAGTGCATCGTGCATCACCAGAATTTGGCCATCGGTACTGACACCGGCGCCGATCCCAATCACTGGAATCAGCAAACGGCGGGTGATCTCTTCGGCTAAGGCGGCCGGAACGCACTCCAGTACCAGCATTTGGGCACCGGCTTGTTGCAAAGTTAATGCATCGTGCAGGATCTGCTCGGCAGCTTCGGCATTGCGCCCTTGCACCTTGTAGCCACCGATCAGGTTGACCGATTGTGGGGTGAGGCCTAAATGGGCACAAACCGGTACGGCGCGCTCGGTCAACATCCGAATGGTGTCACTTAACCAGCTACCACCTTCCAGTTTGACCATGTTAGCGCCGGCTTGCATCAGGCGTGCGGCATTGTGACAGGCTTGTTCGGGGGTGGCATAACTCATGAAAGGCATGTCGGCCAGCAGCAGACACTCTGGCGCGCCGCGCCGTACGCAGCGGGTGTGGTAGGCAATCTCATCAACGGTGACCGGCAGGGTGTCGTCCTGTCCTTGCAGCACCATACCGAGTGAATCGCCGACCAGCATCACGGGGACGCCTTGCTCGGTGAACAGTTTGGCAAAGCTGGCATCATAAGCGGTAATGGAAGCGAACTTGCGCCCTTCCTGCTTCCACTGACGCAGGTGGGTGAGTGTGATCTTACTCATGCAGACCCTTCTTCTGTTGTGTGAACATCATTGTTCAAGTTTCTCATGCGCATGTGTATGGGCATGGGGTTGACGCTGGCGGCGTCAAATTAGGCGTCCTGCCAGCGCTCCAGATTATTCCTTGCCACCTGACTGACCCAGTGTTGCAGCGTGCTGCCATCCGGCAACACCAACGCGGGGGCGATTTCCGCCAACGGATAAAGCACAAATTCACGTGTGCGCATGCCGTAATGGGGAATGATCAAGTTGGGGTGATCTATCTGCTGATCACCGTACAGTAAAATATCCAGATCCAAGGTACGCGGACCCCAACGTTCGGCTTTGCGTACCCGGCCTTGTTGTAACTCAATTTGCTGCGTGGCGTCCAGCAGCGCCAGTGGCGTCAGCGTGGTATCCAGCGCTGCCACGGCATTGATGTAATCCGGCTGATCTTGCGGCCCCATCGGTTTGCTGCGATACAGCCCAGACACCGCTACCAGACGACTGTCTGGTAGCGCAGCTAACGCGCGGATCGCCGCGCGCGCTTGTTGCACCGGCTCGACTAAATTACTGCCGATCGCGATGTAGGTACGGATCATTCGGCGGCCTTTTTCGCGGCCGGACGACGGCGACGGAAATGCGGACGACGTGGACGACGCGGTTTATCGCTGCTGTTACCGCCTTCACGGCCCAGATCGCGCATCAGATCATTGCGTTGATCGCCGTTGCTGGCTTGGAAATCGGCCCACCACTGCACCAGGGTTTGCAATTCGCGCCCTTCCAGACCGGCGCGCAGCTCCAGCAAATCAAAACCGGCGCGGAATTTCGGATGCTCCAGCAAGCGCAGCGCTTTTTTACCCTGACGGCGTGGCAGACGCAGTTGCAGCATCCAGATATCACGGATCAAGGTGGTCAACCGGCGCGGAATGGCCAGTGTTTTGCACTGCTCATCCAAAATGTCATTCATGGCCAGCATGAAGGCATCGTAGTAAGTCAGGCCGCTTTCGTGCGCAATTTCGTGCGCGCGCTCAGCCAGTGGGTACCACAGCATGGTCGCGAATAAGAAGGCAGGGTTAACACGCTTACCTTCTTGAATGCGTACATCGGTATTGTGCAGCACGCGCTCCAGCATTCGCTCTAGCTGGCTGTCTTCGTGCTGGGTGAAACCGGCGGCGATGGTCGGGAACAGTTGCTGGAACAGGTTATATTGGCGCAGCAATTTATAGGTTTGCAGACCATAACCGGCTTGCAGCAGTTTGAGAGATTCTTCAAACAGGCGCGCCGGCGGAATGCTGTGCAGCAGGTAGGCCAGTTCAGGAATCGGATCGGCTGTTTCTGGGGTCAGCGTCATCTCGAGTTTGACCGCAAAGCGGATCGCGCGCAGCATCCGCACCGGATCTTCGCGATAGCGAGTTTGCGGATCGCCAATCAAGCGCAGGACGCGATTGTGCAAGTCTTCCACGCCGTTGGCGTAGTCACGAATGCTGAAATCGGCGATGTTGTAGTACAGGCCGTTGACGGTAAAGTCGCGGCGCTGCGCATCTTCATCAATGTTGCCGTACACGTTGTCGCGCAGCAGCATGCCGCCATCGGATTGGGTGGATTGCTGCGGTTGCAGATCGTCTTCCGCTTCTTCGTGGCTATGATGGCCGCGGAAGGTCGCCACTTCGATCACCTCTTCGCCAAACAGCACGTGAGCCAGCCGGAAACGGCGGCCAACCAGTCGGCAGTTTCGGAACAGGCGACGGACTTGTTCAGGGGTGGCATTGGTGGAAACGTCAAAATCCTTCGGATGTTTGCCGAGCAGCAGATCGCGCACTCCGCCGCCAACCAGATAGGCTTCATAACCGGCTTTATGCAGGCGATACAATACCTTCAGCGCGTTTTCACTGATGTCTTTGCGGGAGATTCCGTGGTGCTCGCGCGGAATAATGATAGGACCTGTCTGGGTGGCTGGGGTCTCAGCCGTCGGAGTGTCTGACTGTCCGAGCACTTTACGACAGAAATTGGCTACGCGTGTAAAAATGGTACACCTCACAAGGGTTATACCGCGCACCGGATCGGCTCCACGCTCTGGTGGGAGCAACTGATCTCTCCGTGCTGCGGCAACGCAAAAAACCGTACAGGCCGCGATCATGGCGGCTACGGTCAGTAATTGTGGCTAATAATAACGCAGCCCCCGCCAATTGAGAATGGCGGAGAGCGCGGCTTTTACCGCACCGGTCGGGATGATGAGGCAAAATGGCCACGATTTAGGTCTTTTCTGGCGCTCTTTTTAGGGATGCAGTGGCGGGATCTCGCTATGGCGACGCGGGATGCGCTGCAAATCCCAATGCGTGATGGCCCATTGCAGCAGCTCATCGATGCGGCCTTGCTGCCAATCCGTTGGCACGACTTGACCTAAAAATTGCAGCGCCCGTGCCAGATGTGGCAAAGGATTCGCCGGATCGATAGCGGTCGCGTGGTTTTGCTTGGACAGCTTGCTGCCATCGGCATTGACCACTAACGGCAGATGCAGAAAATCTGGCACCGGTGCGTTTAAACGCTGATACAGGGCTATTTGGCGCACCGTTGGCTCCAGTAAATCGGCGCCGCGCACAATTTCGGTCATGCCTTGGTGAATATCATCAATTACCACTGCCAGATTATAGGCGAACAGGCCATCGCGGCGGCGGATAATAAAGTCCTCCTCGGCTAGTGCGATGGGCACGCTAACTTCACCAAAGAGCTGGTCGGTAAACCGGTACACCGGTTGGTGCTGGTAGAGGCGTAGCGCCGCATCCTTGGCGTCATAACCTAAATGACGGCAGTGGCCGTTGTAGCCGTCGCCCATCGCTTGGCGTTGCTGGCGTGAGCAGCGACAGTAATAGGCATCCCCTTGCTGCAGTAGGGTGTCGATCACCGCTTGATAGGCGGCATGGCGCTGCGATTGGTAGACAATCGGACCATCCCAATACAGGTGATAGGCTTCGAGGGTGCGGATAATGCGCTCACTGGCGCCAGCGACTTCGCGCGGCGGATCGATATCTTCGATACGCAGTTGCCACACCCCTTGGCGGTGGCGGGCCTGTAAGAAGCTGCCGAGGGCGGCAACTAAAGAGCCGAAATGCAGATCACCGGACGGCGACGGAGCAAAGCGGCCGACATAACGCAGTTCATTCATGGTGGTCGTGATGACAGATAAGGCAGTCGGTATGCGCATTATCCTAATACAATTCTGCGCGGCTGAGTATGGCGGATGGCCGCCGGCATGGCGCTAAAACGGCACCGATCGCAATAAAGGCTACGCGCAATAAAGACTGCGCAATAAAAGACAAAAGGGAGCCTTGGCTCCCTTCTGGTTTGGCGTATTGACGGTAATTAACCGGCCATCTGCTTTTCGCGGATCTCGGCCAGTGTCTTACAGTCGATGCACAGATCAGCGGTCGGACGAGCTTCAAGGCGGCGGATCCCGATTTCAACGCCGCAGGACTCGCAGAAACCGAAATCATCTTCTTCGATCTTCAGCAGAGTCTTCTCGATCTTCTTGATCAGCTTACGCTCACGATCACGGTTACGCAGTTCCAGGCTGAACTCTTCTTCCTGTGCCGCCCGGTCAACCGGGTCTGGGAAATTAGCTGCTTCATCCTGCATATGGGTAACTGTGCGATCGACCTCAACCCTGAGCTGATTACGCCATGCCTCAAGAATCTTTCTGAAATGCGCAAGCTGAGCGTCATTCATGTACTCCTCGCCCGGTTTTTCCTGGTAAGGATCGACACCGGCGATGGCAAGAATGCCCAGAGACGATTTCCTGATTTGGCCTTCTGGCATGCTGCTTCTCCTAAATTCGCGCTACCCACCCCCTGTGGGGGGTAAAAATTAGGCCGCTATAAATAGCAGAAGGATACCGGTATGGCAATTCTTCGCATCCATGCTGTGAAGATAAGCGCAATTTACCGGCTCATTCCGCCCACGATAGCGGCGTATTAAGCACCATGCCTTGCGCCGAGAGGGTTGCTTGATAGCAAATCACCTCGACGCCCTGCTGTACTGCCGCGGTCAACATCCGAGCATAATCCGGGTCAATATGCCGGGCAGTACGTACCTGTGTGATCCCGCTGTGCAAGACGGCGAAGAACAGCACAGCCCGTTTTCCCTGTTGAGCCATTTGCGTCAGTTCGCGAAGGTGCTTTTGTCCGCGAACCGTAACGGCATCGGGAAAGTATCCACACTGTTGTTGCAGTAAGGTGACAGACTTCACTTCAATATAGCAGTCAGCGCGTTTTGGATCGCTTAGCAGCAGATCTATTCTGCTGTTTTCCTCACCGTAACGCACTTCCCGTGCAATTTGTGTATAGCCCGCCAGCTCCGAAATACGATTGGCGCGCAAGGCTTCTTCCACCAAGGCGTTGGCGCGCAGTGTATTTACGCAGATCCAGTCGCCCGCGGCGGTTTCGGTGAGCTCCCAGCTATGCCGGTATTTACGCTTCGGATTTTCGGAGGCGGAGTACCATACCCGATCTCCGGGCGTTGCGCACCCTGTCATTGCACCGGTATTGGCGCAATGCAACGTCATTGTGTTTCCGTCCGGCATTTCAATGTCAGCCAGAAAGCGTTTGTAACGGCGAATTAAGCGGCCGCATTCTAAAGGGGGATCAAACTGCATGGGGGGCTCCCAATGACCAACGTTGCAGCTCCGTATAACGGCTACCGCGCGGTGTAAGTTCTGAACAATACAGAGAAAAATGGCTAAAGCTAACTGACCACCCCGGAGTTTGTGACGGCAGGATCAGCGGATGATGGGCGCGTCGAAATAAGGTGATATGTGGGCTAAACGGGGTCGCCGGTTGCGGCAAACCGCAGCGTACCGCGGCGGCGCGCAGTGCCGAGGCCAGCGCCAATAGCGGCCGTGGGCTATACCGAGGGCCGAGCCAGATGATGCCGGCTTTCGGCCAGTGACCGAGGTTATCCAGCGTCAGACTAAAGGGCTGGTTTTGCAGCCGCTCGGCAATGCGGCACACACTATCGCGCTGCGCCGGTCGGGTATCGCCGAGAAAGGCCAGCGTCAGATGTAGCTGGGTGGCCGGCGTTGGGCGCGCCGGACGCTGAACATCAAAGGTCTGGTTGCGCCAATGCACAATATTGCGCGCCAACGTCGGCTGTAGGGTCAACGTAAAGAAAAGGCGCTGGGTGCTGCTCACGGGCATCTCTTTATATAACAAAATAGTCTCGGTTGACGGTCATTTCAGGTTATTTACGCGCAGGTCTACCTGTCTCGCATTTTGCGCATCAGAGTACAGGTTGCAAGGGGTTTGCTACAATGCGCCGGCCTGATTTTTACGACGACAGCTTGGCTTTGTGTGTTGAGCTGGTTTGCCTTGTGTATGAGTTATGACCATGACTGCTCCTGATTTACCGATCTGCGCTGTGATCCCTGACGTACTGGCTGCATTGCAGCAGCATCCGGCAGTATTGCTTAGCGCGCCGCCTGGCGCGGGCAAGTCGACCTATTTGCCGCTGACGCTGCTGGAGCAGCCGTGGCTGAGCGGAACGATTTTACTGCTGGAGCCGCGCCGCTTAGCTGCGCGCAGTATCGCCGAGCGTTTGAGCAGTCAGCTCGGTGAGCGTTGCGGACAAACCGTGGGCTATCGGATGCGTGCCGAAGCCAAGGTCAGCGCCGCGACGCGCTTGGAAGTGGTGACAGAAGGTGTATTAACTCGCCGCTTGCAGCAAGACCCCGAGTTGAACGGGGTGAGCCTGATTATTTTTGATGAATTTCATGAGCGCAGTGTGCAAGCTGAGCTGGCGTTGGCCTTGGCGCTTGATGTGCAAGAAGGGCTGCGTGATGACCTGCGCCTGCTGGTGATGTCGGCCACCTTAGATGATCAGGGGCTGCGCAATTTGCTGCCTGATGCGCCGTTGGTCAGCTCTGCGGGGCGCGCCCATCCTGTCACGGTGTTGCATAAACCTTATCCGCCGCATCAAGCGCTGGAAGAGGCGGTCAGCCTGGCGGTGTGTCAGCTGTTAGCGCAGGAATCGGGCTCGGCGTTGGTGTTTTTACCCGGCATGGGCGAGATAGAGCGCGTCAGTCGCCGTCTCGAGGGGCGCTTGCCGCCGGATACACAGGTGTGTCCGCTGTATGGTGCACTCACCTTGGCCGAGCAGCAACGGGCAATTGCGCCCGCACCCAGTGGGCAGCGCAAAGTGGTGCTGGCGACCAATTTGGCAGAAACCAGTTTGACTATCGAAGGTGTGCGCTTGGTGATCGATAGCGGCACCGAGCGACTGGCCAGTTTTGACCCGCGTAGCGGTCTGACCCGTTTGCAAACCACGCGAATCGCCAAGGCATCGATGACCCAGCGCGCAGGGCGTGCAGGGCGTACCGAGCCGGGCGTGTGTCTGCGCCTGTACAGCAGCGAACAAGCCGAACGCGCCGCCGAGTTTACGCCGCCGGAGTTGTGCCGCAGCGATTTAAGCGCCATTTGGCTGGAATTGCTGCAGTGGGGCTGCAGCTCATGGCAGTCGCTACGCTTTATTGATTACCCTCCGGTTGCCCATCAGGCCGCCGCAGAAACCTTGCTGCGCCGTTTACAGGCCACCGATGAGTCAGGGCGCCTCACCGCCCGTGGCCGCGAGCTGGCGGCGTTAGGCTGCGATCCCCGCCACGGAGTGCTGCTGCTCAGCGGTCGGGAGCGCGGCGAAGCGGCATTAGCGGCGAGTTTGGTGGCGCTATTGGAAGAGCCGCCGCGCACTCAAGTGACGCCCGATCCGGATCACCTCACCGCGCGTCAGCGCCAGCGCGCCGACACGTTGTTGGGGCGCTTAACGCCGAACGCGACGCGCGCTACCGAAAACAACACGTATAGCGCACCAGATCTGATTGCGGAGCTGTTGGCCAGCGCGTATCCGGATCGCATTGGCGTGGCGCGCAGCCATGATGGCCGTTTTCAGTTATCTGGCGGTAACGGCGCCTTTATTGAGGCCGACAGTCCACTGGCCGCTCAGCGTGCGTTGGTCGTCCCTAGTCTGATTTTGGGCGTATCGAGTCGTGAGGCGCGGATCTTGCTCGCTTGGCCGGTCAGCTCATTGGAGGTACTGGCGGCGCAATTGCCTCAGTTGGTCAGTGAGCAGATGGCGCTGGAGTGGGATGAGGCGCGCGGTACCTTGCGCGCTTTGCGCCGTCGCCGTTTAGGGGCGCTGACCTTGAGCGAGCAGCCGATGAGCGCGCCTGAGCCGGCGCAAATGCGCCAAGCTCTGCTGGATTGGATCGCTGAGCAAGGCTTAGCGGTGCTGAATTGGGATGAATCCGCGGTGCAGTTACGTGCGCGCTTACAGTGCGCCGCACGCTGGTTACCGGAGTTGCCGTGGCCGTCAGTGGAGGATGAGGCGCTGCTCGCCTCCCTGGATAGCTGGTTAGGGCCACTGCTTGAGGGCGTGCGAGATGTGCGCGGTTTACGCCAGTTGGATCTGAGCGCAGCGCTGAATAATCTGCTCGATTGGCAGCAGCGCCAGCGTTTAGAGCAACTGCTGCCGGTGTGTTATACCGTGCCGACCGGCTCGCGCATCGCGATCCGCTATGCGCCGGATGCCGATCCGGTGCTGGCGGTGCGTCTGCAAGAGGTGTTTGGTGAGTCGGCATCTCCGCGTATTGCCGATGGCCGTGTGGCGTTGGTGTTGGAGTTATTGTCACCGGCGCGTCGCCCGCTGCAGATCACCCGCGATCTGCAGGCTTTCTGGCAAGGGGCGTATAAAGAAGTACAAAAAGAGATGAAGGGGCGTTATCCCAAGCATGTGTGGCCGGACGATCCAGCCAATACCCAAGCTACTCGTGCCACGAAACGGCACTGGCAGGGCTAATAAGGGCGCAGCTGGGGAAGGCGAGCGTGTGCAAGCAAGGAAGGCGACCTTCACGCTTTCAGTACGCCGCCTTAGCAAGGGCGCATGTATGCTGTGACCTCGTCCTCTGCATGGGGTGAAAGAGCGAGCACTGCTGCCTGATTCAACGTTATAATCGCGCCTTTTAATGCCGTTAGTCGTTAATGGCTGTATCGGTGTTACACCGCATTTGTTCAGGCCGCGTTTGCCGGCCTGTTAGAGATGACTCGTGCAAGCAGGAGAAACCGGCAGGGATCATGCGTTACGACGACCAGGATGAAGATCGTGCTCCGATTGGACGCCGCCAGAAACCGGCGCGCAATAACCGCGCGCCGGCACGGCGTTCGCCCGCACATAACCGGAAGAATGAACAGGATGATGATGAGTGGTATGACGATCCTGACCGCGACTTGCCCGATGATGAGCAGGACGAGGAGGCGTATGACGACGACTATGACGACGATCATGATGAGCTGGCCGATGATGATGCGGAGGAGCAACTGATGGCGCGTCGTCCGTCGTGGAAACGGCGCTTGTTGAGCCTTGGGCTGAAGCTGGCGCTGGTCGGGATTGCGGTGATGGCGCTGTGGGGCATCTATCTGGATGGCAAAATTCGCGATCGGATGGATGGTCAGGTGTGGCAGCTACCGGCCTCGGTGTATAGCCGGATCATCAACTTGCAACCGGGTGAGCCGTATTCGCTCAAGATGATGAGCGAAGCGCTGGAAGGGATGCAATACCGTCCGGTGAATGCGTTGCGCCGTCCTGGTGACATGGTGGTGGGTAAGAGCAGCATCGACATTTTCCGTCGTCCGTTTGATTTTCCGGATGGCCCTGAGCCGCAGATGCGCTTGCGTTTGAGCTTTGCCAATAATCAATTGGTGAGCATGCGCGATCTGGACAGCAACGAGCAGATGCAAATGCTGCGGATCGATCCAAAGCTGATCGCCATGTTGCAGTCGCCGCATAACGAGCAGCGTCTGTTTACGCCGCGCGAAGGTTTCCCAGATTTGCTCATCGAAACCTTACTGTTAACCGAAGATCGCGACTTTTATCAGCACGATGGCATCAATCCGCTCGCCATTGGCCGCGCGATTTGGGTCAACTTGCTGGCCGGTCGCACCGTGCAGGGCGGCAGTACCATTACCCAGCAGCTGGCGAAAAACCTGTTTTTGACCAATCAACGCTCGTTAATCCGTAAGGCGCGTGAAGCCTATATGGCGGTGCTGATTGACTATCGCTACAGCAAAGAGCGCATTCTGGAAACCTACCTGAATGAGGTCTATCTGGGGCAAAACGGCAACGATCAAATTCACGGATTTGCGCTGGCTAGCCTGTTCTATTTTGGTCGGCCAGTGAATGAACTGACCACCGATCAGCAGGCGTTGCTGGTGGGGATGGTCAAAGGGCCATCCTATTACAACCCGTGGCGTTACCCTGAGCGCGCCATTGAGCGCCGCAATGTGGTGTTGAAAGTGATGCAGGAGCAGCAGGTCATTGACCAAGAGCTGTATGACCTGTTGAGTAAACGCCCGCTGGGGATCCAAGCGCGTGGGGTGGTGACGGCTAGCCAGCCGGCGTATATGCAGGTGATGCGCCAAGAGCTGCGTCAGGCGCTCGGCGATAAGTCAGAGAAACTCTCTGGCATGCGCATTTTCACCACGCTAGATCCAGCAGTGCAAAACGCGGCAGAAAAAGCGGTGCAAGACGGCATTCCAGCGCTGCTTAGTCAGCGTCATCTGAAGCAGCTGGAAACAGCCATGGTGGTTACTGACCGCTACAGCGGGGAGATCCGCGCCATGATTGGCGGCGCGCAAACCCGCTATGCTGGCTTTAACCGTGCTTTACAGGCGCGGCGTCCGATTGGCTCGTTGATCAAGCCACCGGTGTACATGACCGCGCTGACCATGCCAGATCGCTTCCGCTTGAATACGCCGCTGTCGGACAATCCATTGTCGATGCGTATGCCAAATGGCCAGCTGTGGCAGCCGAAAAACTACGATCGTAAATACCGTGGCTCAGTCACTTTGCTGACGGCGCTCAGTAACTCCCTCAACGTGCCAACGGTGAACCTAGGCATGCAAGTGGGCTTAGATACCATCGCCACCGAGCTGACCAAGATGGGCATCGATAATCAGTACATCCCGCGTTTACCGGCGATGTTGCTGGGGGCTATCAGCTTAACGCCAATGGAAGTGACCCAGATGTACCAGACACTGGCCAGTGGCGGTCAGTATGTGCCGATGTCCACCTTGCGCACCGTGCTGGATGAGAACGGTCAGCCGCTGTACGAAAGTCTGCCGCAGGCGCAAAGCGTAGTGCCAACACAGGCCGCCGATTTGGCGCTGTACGGCATGCAGCAGGTGGTGGCGTCCGGTACTGCGCGCTCACTGAATAAGAGCTTTAACGCCGGATTGGCCGGTAAAACCGGTACTACCAATGAGCTGCGTGACAGCTGGTATGTTGGGGTAGATGGTAAGAACGTGGTGACGGTGTGGGTTGGCCGAGATGATAACGGCGAAGCTAAGCTTACCGGTGCTAATGGTGCCTTGACCTTGTATCGCCGCTATCTGGAAGCGTTGCCGCCAATGCCGCTGGTGCTGAAAATGCCGCCGGGGATCGCGTGGATTGGCGTGACACCATCCGGTCAGTTCGATTGCGGCGCACCGCAAAAACTGCCGGTGTGGACGAGCGATCCGGATCAGTTCTGTGCGCCACCGAATCCGGTGGATCAAATGGGTAGCTGGCTGCAGAACGTGTTGGGCTTGTAAGCCGAACATCAGGTGGACAGTTCACTGTCTGCGGTAAAAAAAAGCCCCGTCATCGACGGGGCTTTTTATTGCTATGGCGACACGACTTTGAAACCGCCCGCATTTTAGCTTCGGCTGGTGTCACTTCAGTCTTGCAGACGCGCAAAGCAGCGCTCGGCGGCGGCCACGGTGGCATCGATATCCGCTTCGCTGTGAGCCAGCGACATAAAGCCGGCTTCAAAGGCCGATGGTGCCAGATACTGGCCTTCATCCAGCATCAGGTGGAAGAAGCGCTTGAAGCGCTCGGCATCACAGGCAACCACTTCTTGATAGCAGGTGACCTGCGGCGCATCGGTGAAGAACAGGCCAAACATGCCGCCAACCTGATTCACCACCAGACCGATATTCTGGCGCTTAGCCGCGGCGCGCAGGCCATCGGCCAGACGCTCGGTCAGGGCGGTCAAACGCGCTGATTGGCCAGATTCTGCCAGTGTAGTCAGGCAGGCATAACCGGCGGCCATCGCAATTGGGTTACCGGACAGCGTACCGGCCTGATACACCGGACCGGTTGGTGCGATGTGCGCCATGACATCACGACGGCCACCAAAGGCACCGACCGGCATGCCGCCGCCGATGATCTTGCCCAGACAGGTCAGATCCGGCGTCACGCCATAGTGCGCCTGCGCGCCGCCGAGAGCGACACGAAAACCGGTCATCACCTCGTCAATAATCAGCAATGCGCCATACTGATCACACAGGCGACGCAGCCCCGGCAGGAAATCCGGTTGTGGCGGGATACAGTTCATGTTGCCCGCTACCGGCTCGACGATGATACAGGCGATGTCATTCGGATACGCGCGGAACGCTTCTTCGACGGAGCTCAGATCGTTATAGGTGCAGGTCAGGGTGTGTTTGGCAAAATCCGCCGGTACACCCGGTGAGTTAGGCTGGCCCAGTGTCAGTGCGCCGGAGCCGGCTTTGACCAGCAGCGAGTCGGCATGACCGTGATAGCAGCCTTCGAACTTAATTATTTTGTCACGATTTGTGAAACCGCGCGCTAAGCGGATAGCACTCATGGTAGCCTCTGTGCCTGAGCTGACCATGCGGATCATTTCCATGGACGGCACCAGTCGGGTCACCAGTTCGGCCATCACCACTTCCATCTCGGTCGGTGCGCCGAAGCTTAATCCGCGCTCAGCGGCTTCAATCACCGCCTGACGGATAGCAGGATGGTTATGTCCCAGCACCATCGGCCCCCAAGAGCCGACATAGTCAGTGTACTGTTTGCCATCCACATCAAACAGATACGCGCCATCAGCGCGGGCAATAAACAGCGGGCTGCCGCCGACACCATTGAAGGCGCGGACCGGTGAGTTGACGCCGCCGGGGATGGTTTTTTGCGCTTGGGCAAACAAGGTTGCAGATTTGGTCATACGGCTATCCTGAATGTCTGTGACCGCACCGTGTCTATGATCTGGGCTCGTTCCGCGTTGCTGAGCCGGCCAGCTTGGTGGCCAGCGCACTTGGTGAGCACAATCGTCTGTGATGACACAGAGACAGGTGCATAAAACAGCTATAGTAATCGAAATGTAAGTACGCAGCGATCTGCCTGACAGACGGCTGCGGTGTTGTGAATTCTCTTCATATTAAGCGAATTAGGATCGTTTGTTCTATGAGTGCTTCAAGTAACGAGACGTCATCTGCAGCGGAGAGCACAAATCAGCCCGCTGCGCAGCAGCCTTCCACGCCTCTTTCCTCTGCCGGTCACGGCGGGTTAATTCGTCGTCTGGCCGAGCAGGATAAAACCCCGGTGTTGGTGCTGATCCTGTGTGCCTTGGTCGGCCTGTTGGCTGGCGGGGTCGGGGTCGCTTTCGATCGGATGGTGAGCCGAGTCAAATTCGAGCGGGTCGATGCGCTGACCTTTATGGCCGATTATCAGGTGTTGGTGTGGATCGGGGTCTTTTTACTGTCGGCTCTGCTGGCGGCCTTCGGTTATTTTCTGGTGCACCGCTTTGCGCCAGAAGCAGCCGGCTCCGGTATTCAAGAAATTGAAGGGGCGATGGATGGCCTGCGTCCGGTACGCTGGTGGCGGGTATTGCCGGTCAAATTCTTCGGTGGCCTCGGCACCCTCGGCTCTGGGATGGTGCTGGGTCGTGAAGGCCCGACCGTGCAGATGGGCGGTGCGGTCGCGCAGATGATTGCCGATCTGTTCCGTCTCGGTAAAAACCCCGAGATTCGCAATACTTTGCTGGCGGCCGGTGCTGCGGGCGGTTTGACCGCCGCGTTTAACGCCCCGCTGGCTGGCGTACTGTTCGTGATTGAAGAGATGCGCCCGCAGTTTCGTTACAGCCTGATCTCGATTAAAGGTATTTTCCTTAGTGTCATCATGGCCTGTTTGATGGTACGTTTTTTCACCGGTCAGGTACCGGAGTTGCCGGTCGGCTCGCTCGGGTTTGCACCGCTCAACTCCCTGTGGCTGTATCTGGTTCTTGGCATGCTGTTTGGCGTGTTTGGCGTGCTGTTCAACCGCATGGTGTTCTGGAGCCAAGATAGATTCGCAGCCTTGCACGGCGGCCAGCGCAAGAAGTTTGTGCTGATTGGTGCGGTGATTGGGGGAACCTGTGGTCTGTTGGCACTGCTGGTACCGGAAGTGTCAGGGGATGGCATGTCACTGGTACTGATTGCCGCTAAGGGTAACTTCACCATCACCGCCTTGCTGCTGATTTTCTTTGCACGGGTGATCACCACCTTAATGTGTTTCTGTTCTGGCGCACCGGGCGGTATTTTTGCCCCAAGTCTGGCCATCGGCACCTTGTTTGGTACGGCGTTCGGTACGTTGGCCACAATGTTGTTCCCGCAATATAACTTGGAGATTGCCACCTTCTCGATTGCAGGGATGGGCGCACTGTTTGCTGCCACCGTGCGGGCGCCACTGACGGGGCTGGTATTGGTGCTGGAGATGACCGAGAACTACCAGTTAATTTTACCGATGCTGATCACCGTGCTAGGTGCCACACTGTTAGCACAAGCATTGGGTGGTCGTCCGCTGTATACTGTGCTTTTGGAGCGCACCTTGCAAAAGCAGGCGCAGCAACAAGCTGCCGCTGCCCAAGCTGCGGCGTCCCCAAGCCAGTCCGTTTGATACAGACAATCGGTCGGGGCTATCCACCAGGCAGAGCGTTCAATACTTGAACGATTTAGTCAGGTATTGGATAATAGCCCCGCTTCTGATTGCGGAGACCAAAGAATGAGCGAAGTACCGGCGTTGCCGTTGGAATTTACTGATGCCGCGGCAAACAAAGTGAAGGCACTGATTGCCGAGGAAGAAAACCCGAACCTGAAACTGCGGGTGTATATCACCGGTGGTGGTTGCAGCGGTTTCCAGTATGGTTTTACCTTTGATGAAACCGTGAATGACGGCGACATGCTGATCGAAAAAAGCGGTGTGGCGCTGGTGGTTGACCCAATGAGCCTGCAATATCTGGTCGGTGGTGAAGTCGATTATACCGAAGGCCTAGAAGGTTCGCGTTTCGTGGTGCAAAACCCGAATGCCAAGAGCACCTGCGGCTGCGGCTCCTCATTCAGTATCTAAGTGACCCACTGAATCTCTGATGTCCCCGCCGCTGGCGGGGATTTTTTTGCCTGCGGTTCACATCTTGTCTGCAGCTTGTTTACACCCGATGCCGGTGTAAACCTGCGGCGGCAGAATAATCGGCAAGATTGCGGCCTAAGCGGTTTGCCTTGCCGATTGAATCCAGTAGTATGGCAAATTCATGATTAATATTTTCGCGTATCTAGGAGAGCGCAATGGTGCGTATTGAAGAAGCACTGGCGGTAATTAAACGCGGTGTGGAAGACCTGTTGCCGGAAGATGAACTCATCGCCAAATTAAAAGAAGGGCGTCCGCTGCGTGTAAAACTGGGTGCTGACCCGACTGCGCCGGATATCCATCTGGGTCACACCGTGATCCTGACCAAGCTGCGTCAGTTCCAGGACTTGGGCCATGAGGTTATTTTCCTGATTGGTGACTTTACCGGTATGGTGGGGGATCCGTCAGGTAAAAATACCACCCGTCCGCCACTGACCAAAGATCAGGTCATGGCTAACGCCGAGACCTATAAAGAGCAGGTGTTCAAAGTTCTGGACCCCGCCAAGACTCGTATCGAATTTAACTCCAGCTGGTTGGGCGAGATGGGTGCCGAAGGCATGATCCGTCTGGCTTCTCGTCAGACCGTGGCGCGGATGCTGGAGCGTGACGACTTTAAAAAGCGTTTCCATGATCACCAGTCTATCGCCATTCACGAGTTCATGTACCCGCTGCTGCAAGGTTATGACTCAGTCGCGCTGGAAGCAGACGTTGAGCTCGGTGGTACTGACCAGCGTTTCAACCTGCTGATGGGCCGTGAGCTGCAAAAAGAGTACGGACAAAAGCCGCAGATCGTCATCACCATGCCACTGCTGGTGGGTCTGGACGGCGAGAAGAAGATGTCCAAGTCGGCGCACAACTACATCGGGATCAGCGAAGCACCGTCCGAAATGTTCGGTAAAGTGATGTCTATCTCTGATGATCTGATGTGGGATTGGTATGTGCTGCTCTCTTTCCGCCCACTGGCTGAAATCGACGATTTCAAAGCCCGTGTCGCCGCAGGGTCTCTGAACCCGCGTGACGTGAAAGTGTGGCTGGCTAAAGAGATCATCGCTCGTTTCCACTCACAAGCGGATGCGGATGCGGCGGAGCAAGAGTTCATCAATCGCTTCCAAAAAGGCGCGATGCCAGATGAAATGCCAGAGCTGACTCTGGATGCCGGTAGCGAAGGCATTGCCATTGCTAACCTGCTGAAAGACGCCGATCTGGTGGCCTCAACGTCCGAAGCGCTGCGCATGATCAAGCAAGGCGGCGTGAAGATTGATGGCGAGAAAGTCGACGATGCCAAACTGACCCTGAGCGCAGGCAGCACTGCCGTGTATCAGGTGGGTAAGCGTAAGTTTGCGCGCGTGACGCTCAAATAAGCTCGCTATTGGCGTTGGTGCTGTTGAGGTGCGGATCTCTGTTGCGGATACCGAAACAGCACAAATAGAACGATGCCGATAAAGATGTTGATAAAGAAAAAGCCCGTCAATGACGGGCTTTTTTATTGCTTTGCGTGACGCGACTGACGATGTTATTCGTCGAGGAAGCTACGCAGCACTTCCGAGCGGCTCGGATGGCGCAGTTTGCGCAGTGCCTTGGCTTCAATCTGACGGATACGCTCACGCGTTACGTCAAACTGCTTACCTACCTCTTCCAGCGTGTGGTCGGTGTTCATATCGATACCGAAACGCATACGCAGCACTTTGGCTTCACGCGCCGTCAGACCTTCCAACACATCGCGAGTGGCGTTGCGCAGGCTTTCTGAGGTGGCAGAATCCAATGGCAGTTCGAGGGTAGTATCCTCGATGAAATCACCCAGATGCGAATCTTCATCATCCCCGATTGGGGTTTCCATGGAGATTGGCTCTTTGGCAATCTTCAGCACTTTGCGGATCTTGTCTTCTGGCATCATCATGCGCTCAGCCAGCTCTTCAGGGCTAGGCTCACGACCCATCTCTTGCAGCATCTGCCGTGAAATACGGTTCAGCTTGTTGATGGTTTCGATCATGTGCACCGGAATACGGATGGTGCGCGCCTGATCCGCGATAGAGCGGGTGATAGCCTGACGGATCCACCAAGTCGCATAGGTCGAGAACTTATAACCACGGCGGTATTCAAACTTATCCACCGCTTTCATCAGACCGATGTTACCTTCTTGGATCAGATCCAAGAACTGCAGGCCGCGGTTGGTGTATTTCTTGGCAATCGAAATAACCAGACGCAGGTTCGCTTCAACCATCTCTTTCTTCGCTCGGCGCGCTTTCGCTTCACCGATCGACATCCGACGGTTGATATCTTTTACCTGCTCGATAGTCAGACCCGTTTCTTCTTCGATCTGACGCATCTTTTGCAGGCAACGCTGCACTTCTTCATTAACTTCACTTAAACGCATTGACCACGGTTTACCGGCGGCCAGTGCTTTTTCCATCCACTGTGGATTGGTTTCATTACCTGAGAACAAAGTGACGAAGTTTTTCTTCGGCATTTTGCACTGTTCCACACACAGTTTCATGATGATGCGTTCCTGAGTACGGACACGCTCCATCATGGAACGCATTGCGTTTACCAGATGGTCAAATTGCTTTGGAACCAGACGGAACTGCTTGAAGACTTCAGACAGTTTCTGAATCTCTTCATTGGTAACCGGATGGTTACGACCGTTAGCTTTGATCGCTAAACGGGTAACTTCATACTGATCGCGCAGTTCAGTGAACTTCTCGCGCGCCAGCTCCGGATCGATGGTGCCGTCGTCGTCGGAAGAATCGTCACTCTCTTCTTCCTCTTCGTCGTCATCCAGATCCTCATCCGCCAGATGCTCTTCAGACAGCTCAGAGCCGACGTGGGTCGCCGTAGGTGCCATATCTTCTTCGGCATTCGGGTCGACAAAGCCGGTGATCAGGTCAGACAAACGGGAGGTGCCCGCTTCGACGCGATCATATTGCTCCAGAAGATAGGTAATCGCTTCTGGATACTCTGCAACAGAGCACTGTACTTGGTTGATACCGTCTTCAATACGTTTGGCGATATCGATCTCACCCTCACGGGTAAGCAGTTCTACGGTGCCCATTTCGCGCATGTACATGCGCACCGGGTCCGTGGTTCGTCCGATCTCAGATTCCACGCTGGACAGCACTTGCGCAGCGGCTTCTGCTGCGTCGTCATCCGCGAGGTTTTCTGCCAGCATCAGGTCATCGGCATCGGGTGCTTCTTCCAGCACCTGAATACCCATGTCGTTGATCATCTGGATAATGTCTTCGATTTGATCGGAGTCGACCATATCTTCCGGCAGGTGGTCATTGACCTCGGCATAGGTCAGGTAGCCTTGCTCTTTACCCTTGGTAACAAGAAGCTTAAGCTGCGACTGCGGGTTTTGCTCCATAAGACGATATCCACACTTCAAGGTCTGAAAGAAGAAACTAGTACGCTGCGGCGTAAACCGCCAAGTATAACAGTTGGGCGTTTTTTCTACTAGCTACTAGCCATTGCCCGGTTTGGCTGTAGTGATTAGCAGGGCAAGTTCCCTGCGCTCGTCGGCACTTAAGCCGTGTGTTCGGTCTTTTGCGATCAGCTGGTTCATACGTTGCTCCACTAATTGGCTGTAGAGGTGATCCAGCGTGTTCAAAAATTCGTCGGTCACATTCTCATCAGTGATCATGTGGTTCCACATGGCCAACATTTCAAGTTGTTGACCTTCTTTTGTTCCGCGCCAATGTTCTAATAACTGGCCAGTGGTCAGCCCAGGCTGCGCCTGACAGGCTTGTACCAGCCGAATAAACAGCGGTAAGCCGGGAATATCCAGCTGCTCTAACCCGGCTAGCGAAGGCACTTGGCTGGCCAGCGCTGGGTTTTGCACCAGTAAACCAATCAACACGCGCATCGGTGTACGTTTAATCTGTGGGGCTGGGGTTGCTCGCTCTTGCTGCGCTTTGGGCAGCAACCGCTCTAACTGGTTTTCATCCAAAATGCCGAGCTTTTGGCCCAGAATATTGCGCAGATACAAGCGCAAGGTATCGCCGGGCACTTTATCAATCAGCGGAATGGCCAGTGTGCTGAGTTTGGCTTTCCCGTCACGGCTGCTCAAGTCCACTTGTTGCAGCAGGGTTTCAAATAAAAACTCAGACAGTGGCAGCGCGTGTCCGATACGCTGTTCGAAGGCCTGTTTGCCTTCCTGACGAACCAGTGTATCAGGATCTTCCCCGTCCGGCAGGAACATAAATTTGAGCTGCTTGCCATCATTGAGGAAAGGCAGGGCAGTTTCCAGTGCTCGCCATGCCGCATCACGACCGGCATTATCTCCATCATAGCAGCAGATAACGTTATCGGTACTGCGCAGCAATAATTGAATATGTTCTGCTGTGGTGGAGGTGCCAAGTGAGGCGACGGCGTAGTTAATATCAAACTGCGCCAGCGCCACCACATCCATATACCCTTCGACCACCAATAAGTGATCTGGTTTCGGATTGGTTTGCTGCGCTTCATAAAGGCCATACAGTTCGCGACCTTTATGGAAAATCACCGTTTCCGGTGAGTTGAGGTATTTCGGTGTGCCATTGCCGATGATGCGGCCACCAAACCCGATGACCCGCCCACGCCGGTCACGGATGGGAAACATCACCCGCTCGCGAAAGCGGTCATAGGTGCGTTGGCTCTCTTCATTGTGAACCAAGAGACCTGCATCCGACAACATTTGTTGTTGCGCCGGATTGTTGCCACCAAAACGGCGCAACACGTTATCCCAGCCATCTGGCGCAAAGCCGATACCGAAGCGATGAATCACTTCGGCCGACAGGCCGCGTTGGGTCAGGTATTGCTGGGCTTTGGCCGATTTCGGCTGTACCAGTTGTTCACGGTAATAGGCCGCCACTTGCCCCATTAATTCATGCAGGCTGCGGCGCTCTTTACGATCTTGCGTCGGTTGACTATGGCTACCGGTTTCACGGGGGATTTCTAATCCGTGCTGACTGGCGAGCTCTTCTACCGCTTCCACAAATTCCAGACGATCAAAGTCCATCAGAAATCCGATGGCGTTGCCATGCGCGCCACAACCGAAGCAGTGATAAAACTGTTTTTCGGCACTGACGGTAAACGATGGCGTTTTCTCGTTATGGAACGGACAGCAGGCATGGTAGTTCTTACCCTGCTTTTTGAGTTTCACACGGGCATCAACCAGATCGACAATGTCAGTCCGGGCCAGGAGATCATCAATAAATGCGCGGGGGATTTGACCTGCCATGACACCTCATGATTGGTTAGTCAGACGAAGCAAGTTCATAAACGAGCAAAAGCCGCGCGTTCCTTGCGGAATGCACGGCCTGTGCTGTAACAGAAGTCTGTTAGCGGCTGTCTGTCCGGAGAAAACTCCGCGCGAACGGCAGGAACTGCAGCAGACAGCTGGTTGTCAGTGAGGAACTCGCCTCTGATAAATCAGTACCGAACTCCGCTGACGTGCCCGAAGGCGGTGTACTGAAACGTGAGTTTCAGCACACAAAAGCATCAGTACAGACGAGTGCGGCGTGCGTTTTCACGAGCCAGCTTCTTCGCGTGACGCTTAACAGCAGATGCTTTAGCGCGCTTACGCTCAGTAGTTGGTTTTTCGTAGAACTCGCGACGGCGAACTTCAGACAGGATACCTGCCTTTTCGCATGAACGCTTGAAACGACGCAGAGCTACGTCGAACGGCTCGTTTTCACGTACTTTGATTACCGGCATATGCCTCTCACCTCAAAGGAAATTGGGTTAATCTGCTGACTATCAATTCGCCAGCTTGACTAAAAATGGTGCGGAATTTTAATCCGAAGATATAGGGATTGTAAAGCGCTACCGTGTTCTACTGGCGTGATTTTAGTGTGCAGGATAACATATCAGGCTTTCCACGTCAGCCTGAGGCCACTTATGCGCATTCTAGGAATTGAAACCTCCTGTGACGAGACCGGTGTTGCAATTTACGACGACAATGCCGGGCTGTTGGCTAACCAATTGTATAGCCAGATAAAATTACATGCTGATTACGGCGGGGTGGTTCCGGAGCTGGCCTCACGCGATCACGTAAAAAAAACCGTTCCCCTGATTCAAGCCGCACTGAAAGAGGCCGGACTGACGCCGAGTGATATTGATGGCGTCGCTTACACCGCCGGTCCTGGGCTGGTCGGCGCGCTGTTAGTGGGCGCGACCGTCGGCCGCTCGTTGGCCATGGCGTGGGGCGTACCAGCCGTGGCGGTACACCACATGGAAGGCCATCTGCTGGCACCGATGCTGGAAGACAATCCGCCACCGTTCCCGTTCGTGGCACTGCTGGTTTCCGGTGGTCACACCCAGCTGATCCGTGTTGATGGCGTTGGCCGGTATCAGCTTTTAGGCGAGTCGATTGACGATGCTGCTGGGGAAGCGTTTGATAAAACAGCCAAATTGATGGGACTGGATTATCCGGGCGGTCCGCTGTTGGCCAAGCTGGCTGAGCAAGGCACGCCGGGACGTTTTGTGTTCCCGCGCCCGATGACCGATCGTCCGGGATTGGATTTTAGTTTTTCTGGTCTGAAAACCTTTGCCGCGAACACCATCCACAAAGAGGGCAACGATCCGCAAACCCGCGCCGATATTGCCCATGCGTTCCAACAAGCGGTGGTGGATACTCTGGCGATTAAGTGTCGACGCGCGCTGAAAGAGACCGGATTTAAACGTCTGGTGATTGCCGGTGGCGTGAGCGCCAACCAAGAGTTGCGCCGTCAGCTGGCGGAGATGATGCAGAGCATCGGTGGTGAGGTGTATTACCCGCGCACCGCGTTTTGTACCGATAACGGTGCCATGATTGCTTACGCCGGTATGCTGCGCTTGAAAAACAAAGAGTTTCAGGACTTGTCGGTTTCCGCGCGTCCGCGCTGGCCGATGAATGAGTTAAAGCCGTTAACCGAGTGATCGACGCGTTGGGCATCAATCAGTCACGGGCTTTATTTTGGCGGTTATTTTTTCGCTTACTTTGCCAATAATGTCGGCATGTTCGTGGTCGTTAAACGACGATCTGCCGATGTTCGCGACAGCGGACCAATGTGCATTTCATGCGTATTGGTGCGTAATTAGCCGCGAGACGGATGGCCAAAGTGGTGCGGCATAAGCGGCCTGAAAACCGCTGTTTATTGCGGTGATAGCTTATTGCGCTGATGTCTACGTGGCGGGTTACTGTTCACTGACGATTACTCTTCACGCTCCCGAGGGCGGCGAAACTTTTGCCAGATTTTCGGCTCTTGGCCGCGCCATAAACGCTCCAGATTTTCGTGGTGGCGCAGCAAAATTAGGCACGAGAGCATGGCCACAGGAAAGGTGAACTCAGGGCGGAACCACCATACGTACAACGGTGCAAGCAGCGCAGTAATCACTGCGGCCAGGGATGAATAGCCGGTCAGCAGCAAGGTGATCAGCCAGGTGCCGCTGAGTAAGCCGCTGATATCCCAACTGATGGGGGCAATTGCCCCAAACGCCGTAGCGACGCCTTTGCCGCCTTGAAAGTGAAAGAAGATCGGGTAGATGTGTCCGAGACAGGCGGCGATCGCGATGATCCCCAGTACCGGTGGGGCGAGATCCAGTTTATAGGCCAGCCAAACCGGTAAGCCGCCTTTGGCGACATCGGCAATCAAAACGGCGAGCGCGGCAAAGCGGCCACCGAGGCGCAATACGTTAGTGGCGCCCGGATTACCGGAGCCGGTTTCGCGTGGGTCAGGCAGGCCTGCCAGCCGGCAAATCAGAATTGCGCTGGAAATGGAGCCAAGCAGATACGCGCAAATGATCATGCCAAGTGCGATAGCGCTCATGGCGGCCTCCTCAGAATCCGGAATTATTGACGCAGTGGCTATCGGAGCGTGCCGATTCCATTGATAATACGCAAATTAGGCTGTTTGGGGTATCCGACCTCTCTTTTTTATGGATAGCAACGTGATGGATATCGTATTTATCGACCAGTTGAACGTCATCACTACCATCGGGGTGTATGACTGGGAACAGACCATTAAGCAGAAATTAGTGCTCGATATCGAAATGGCATGGAATAACCGTCCGGCCGGTGAAAGCGATGACGTTGCGTTCTGTCTGGATTATGCCGCGGTCAGTGAAGCGGTCACCACCTTTATCGAACAAGGGCGCTTTGCGCTGGTTGAGCGGGTGGCCGAAGAGGTCGCGGTGATGCTGATGTCTCGGTTTGGGATCCGCTGGTTACGTCTGCGAGTTGCGAAACCGGGGGCGGTGGCCAATGCCCGTCAAGTCGGGGTGATTATCGAGCGCGGAGAGCGAGCCTGATGGTGGAGCTGTTCATCGGGATTGGCAGTAACAGAGAGCGCGAAAAACACCTCAACGCTGGGGTGGCAGAGTTACAGCAAATCTTTACCGAGGTGGAACTTTCCCCCGTTTATGAAGCCGAAGCTGTGGGTGTTTGTAGCGGAAACTATTACAATCTGGTCGCCCGTTGTAAAACGGCGCGCACCTTGTGTGAAGTGAGTGCTGCATTGCAGGCGATTGAGCAGCGTTGGGGTCGACGCGATCCACAGTACGCTGGCTGCTGCACGCTGGATTTGGACTTGTTGCTGTATGGCCGACTTTGTCAGAGCGATAAGCCACATTTACCGCGTCCGGATATCCTGCAGTATGCCTTTGTGTTACGCCCGCTGGCCGATTTGGCGCCGGACGTGACTCATCCGCAAAACGGGCTCTCCTTCGCGACCTTGTGGCAGCGTTTTACTGATCCGGCACAGCGTTTATGGCCGGTGAGCTTTGCGTGGCAAGACGTGAACCGTGCTAGTTTGCATACTAGTGCGGTAGTGGATGTCAGCGTTTGCTGCCATACCGATGCGTAACACCGATTTGTAATATCGCGTAAGGGTCACTGACGGCCTGCTGAGGATGACTTTGCTCGGCTTAGGTGATCGGTTTTCATGTTTATACATTGATTTTTGTTGTTTATTTTCGCAGGTAGGCGTGTTCATGACCGAGTTGCTGATTGCTTTCATCCTAGGTGTGGTTGAAGGCTTGACCGAATTTTTACCCGTATCTTCCACCGGCCATTTGATCTTAGTCGGTCACTTGTTGGGCTTTGAAGGCCCGAAAGCGGCGACTTTTGAGATCATTATCCAGCTCGGCTCCATTTTAGCGGTGGTAGTTGTGTTCTGGCGGCGGATGTTTGGCCTGATCGGGATCCACTTTGGTGAAAAGCCACAGCAAAGCGGTGGCCACCTGACGTTATTGCACATCATTCTGGGGATGTTGCCGGCGGTGGTGATTGGTTTGCTGGTGCATGATTGGATTAAAGCCAATCTGTTTGGTCCGCAAACCGTGATGTATGCCTTGGTAGTCGGTGGTGTTCTGCTGTTGGTAGCGGAGTACTTCAAGCCGAAAACTACTGCGCACAATATCGATGAGATCAGCTACAAGCAGGCTTTCGGTATCGGTCTGTTCCAGTGTCTGGCGCTGTGGCCGGGCTTCTCACGCTCCGGCTCTACCATCTCGGGTGGCTTGCTGTTGGGGGTAGGCCGTCATGCGGCGGCGGAATACTCCTTTATTCTGGCAGTACCGATGATGCTGGGCGCCAGCGGTTTAGATCTGCTGAAAAGCTGGAGCATTCTGAGCCTGTCCGACTTGCCGATGTTCGCGGTTGGTTTTATCACCGCATTTGTGGTGGCGATGATTGCGATCAAAACCTTTTTGGCGGCGATCAAACGCATTTCGTTCGTGCCGTTTGCCATCTATCGCTTTATTTTGGCCGCAATGGTGTATTGGGTCGTGATTGGTTAACTCTAATCAGATGCACAATCGATAACGAAAAAAAACCGGCCTTGTGCCGGTTTTTTTATTGCGGGCCCTAGAAAGGCCGGTGGAGAGCCAGCGCGTTATTCTGGCTGCGGATAGGCCTCTTTGGCGGCGGCGATCAATTGTTGTCGCTGTTGCTGCATCGCATGTTTGATTTCCGGCCCACGTAGCCCTTGCGCGACGATGGCTTTGACATCCACGCTCAAGGCCGCTTGATACAGCGTTTGCAGGTAAGCGGCTTGTGGATAGGCACGCTGTTCAAAGCCTAAGCGGCCACAAAAGTCGGCTTGTGCGGCCTCTAAAGCCCACTGTAGGCGTTCGGGCCGACGCCAGACATCCAACTGGTCAAAGATTTTCAACACTGTTTCCGGTCGCAAGGCAAAGGCATTGTGTAGGTTGCCGTGGGTTTGCGCGACTAAAATGGCCGCCTCTTGATGGCTGGCCGGCACTTTTAAACGGCGGCAAAATTCGCGGATCAGCGGTACCCCTTTTTCGCCATGCCCGTGATGGCTGGGCCAGAATTGTGGCGGCGTTAAGGCTTTGCCAAAGTCATGGCACAGCACGGCAAAACGCACTTCAGGGCCATAAGCGCGCTGGGCGGCTTGCTGTAAAGCCATCAGGGTGTGGATGCCGCTGTCAATTTCTGGGTGCCACTTCTCGGGCGCCGGAACCCCAAACAGATTATCCAGCTCTGGGAATAACACCGTCAGCGCGCCGCAAGCACGTAATATGGCAAAGTAGACATCCGGCGCGGCGCTATTCAGGGCTTTCTCGGTTTCTTTCCACACGCGTTCAGCGGTGAGATGCGTCAGCTCGCCACTGGCACTGATTTGCTGCATCAGCGCCAGTGTTTCTGGTGCGACGCGAAAGCCAAGGTGGGCAAAACGAGCGGCAAAACGCGCCACCCGCAATACGCGTAGCGGATCTTCGCTGAAAGCGGGGGAGACATGACGCAGCCAGCGATCACGCAGATCCTGTTGACCACCGTAAGGATCGGTGAGCGAACCATCTTCTGCTTGTGCGATTGCATTGATGGTCAGATCGCGGCGCAGTAAATCTTGTTCGAGTGTTACATCGGGCGCGGCGTGACAGACAAAACCGGTATAGCCTTGGCCTTGCTTGCGCTCAGTACGTGCTAGCGCATACTCCTCATGGGTGCGCGGATGTAAAAATACCGGAAAATCACGGCCGACTTGCTGATAGCCCTGCGCGAGCAGCTGCTCAGGCGTTGCGCCAACCACTACCCAGTCGCGCTCGGTGACGTTCAGCCCTAACAATTGATCCCGTACTGCGCCACCCACCAGATATGTCTGCACCCTGTCTCCTTAACACCGCGTCGATGAGATTATTGCTGTGCAGTATACCGGATTATGCGCCAACATGCTGGTCAGTGCGCGGTTTGCGGGCCAGATCCGCGCAGAGGATGGTAATCGCAGCGCTTTCCGGTAAGCTGTGTTGACAGGATGTGACAACCGGCCGCAGCACAAGGAGTAGGCCATGTATCAGGCTTTTTTCGGGCTTCGTGAAGCTCCGTTTGCGTTGGTGCCCGATCCGCGTTTTTTGTACCTGAGCGAGCGTTATCGTGAAGCCTTGGTGCATCTGTTTTACGGTTTGCGTGATGGCGGTGGCTTTGTGTTGCTCTCCGGTGAGGTGGGCACCGGTAAAACGTTGGCGGCGCGTACCATGCTGGAGCATACCGATCCGCAGTGTCAGTTGGCTTTGATCCTCAATCCGCTGTTAACCCCACAAGAGCTGCTACTGGCGATTGCCACTGAGCTCGGCGCCCATGTGCCGGCGATGGCATCCTTAGCCCAGCTTACCGAAGTACTGCATCACCATTTTTTGCACAATCATGCCGCTGGGCGCAAAACCATCGTGTTGGTGGATGAGGCGCAGCATTTGTCGCCGGCAGCGTTAGAGCAATTGCGGCTATTGACCAATTTGGAAACCGGCCAAACCAAGCTGCTACAGGTGATTTTAATCGGTCAGCCCGAGTTGGCTGTGATGTTGGATTTACCGGTGTTGCGTCAATTGGCGCAGCGCATCACGGCGCGCTATCACCTGACGCCGCTGGGTTATGACGAAAGTCTGCAGTATTTGCAGCATCGCTGGCAGGTGGCGGCAGGGCAAGGTTGGCCTTTTAGTCGCGCAGCAGGTTATGCCTTGTACCGTTGCAGTGGTGGGATCCCGCGTTGCCTGAATTTGCTGGCGGAGCGCTGCTTGATGCGCGCTTACGGCCACCAGCAACGGCAAATTGGCTGGCGCTGCGTACTCGGTGCGTGGCGCGAGTTGCGGGGGCAGCATGCATTGCGGTTGCCACGGTTGTGGTTTTCCTCTTGGCTGTCTACTCGTCATTCTTCAGCGAATACTGGGAATGCGATACTGTCGGCGCCCATCACAATAGCGCTCGGTGCGGGGGCGATTTATCTGCTGGCATTATGGCAGCCCAGCTGGTTTGGGCTTACCCCAACGCCAACATCCACACCGCAAGTAACGGCTACGGCGTTATCCACTGCAGCACCTGTAGCGAGCATACCGAATCTGAGCGCATTGCCTCCGGCTGCAGAGCCTAGTGCGCCTAGCGTATCAAGCATACCAAGCGCTGCGGTCGGCGAGTCGTCGGAGACTCTTTCGGGTGTGCGCACCATTGCTTCGACGCCGCAGCAGGCGTTGGCGGTGCTGTTTCAGGTGTGGGGCTATCAGCTACCTAGTGGGCAGGCCGATTGCCATGCCGCTAGCACGTTGGCGCTGCGTTGTTATCAGGGAACGGCCAGCTTAGCGCGTCTGGCGGCGTTGAATCATCCGGCGGTGTTATCGCTGCAAGAGCAGCAACAAAATTATGCCGCGGTGCTGTACCGTTTGACCGCCCAAGATGCGGAGCTATTGGTGGGAGAGAGCCGATGGCGGGTGTCTCGCGCATGGCTAGAGGCGCACTGGAATGGGGAGTTTACCCTGTTGTGGCGACCGCCGGAGCCCTCGAGCCAGCGAGTGATCCGTCGAGGTGACCAAGGCGCCTTGGTACAGTGGTTGGCGAGCCGCTTACCGCCACAGGATAGTGATGTGGCGGCGAACCAAAGTACCACTTCGGTAGCCCCGAATATCCGCTTTGATGCTGAGCTCGAGCAGCGGTTGCGTCAGTTCCAGCAACAGCAAGGCTTACCGGCCGATGCGATGGCTGGCCCGTTGACGCAGATCGCGCTCAGTGCGGGCAGTGGAGGACCCTTGTTAGCGCAGGTGACGAATGGCTCACTCAATGAGAATGTCAGTGAACCGCCGCGTGCGCCGCTTGTGAAGGAGAACGGATAATGTCGACCATTTTGACGGCGTTGCGTCGTGCCGAGCAAGAGCGGCGACGCCAAGCGACCGGAGAACCGTTGTTACCGACCCTCCCCGGCGGTCCGCTATTAAGCGCGGATTCAGCCGCATCCGCCGCATTGGCGCAGCGACAGCGCCCTTATCAGCGCCTTGGTTTACGGTTATTGCTGTTACTGCTTGGGGCGAGCGGGATGTGGCTTGGCTTACGTTATGGCATCGAGCCAGATACTCGCGCGCCGCAGGTACCAATCACGCCAGCGCCTAGCACTGAGCGGCAAATACCACCGATTGAAAATGCCCATGCGCAACTTGCATCAGCATCCGCCTTACCGAAGGCCGAGGATCATCTAGTTCAGCCGCAGGTATTAAGCTTTCCGCGTCTGGAAACGGAGCGTATTAGCGCTGAGCAGCTAGCCTCGGCGTTATCGCCTGAGCGCGAGAGCTGGGCATTGCCACCACCGATTGCCGGTATCGCACTGGATGATAACCTGATCACGGCTGCTGATATTTTACCGACGCCACCGTTACCGACCGATCCGGTGCGCCGACCGCCTGCGGCCAATAGTGACGCCTCTGGGTTAGCGGCATCGGAGGTGGCAAGCCGTGGGCTAGTGGATACTGATACTGCGCTGACGCCACCGGACAAACTGGATTTGCGTGGCGTGTCGCCGGAGTTAGCGCAAGCGTTTCGTGCCGCCTTACAGGATAAATCTGGCGCAACAACATCATCGGGCACAGTTAGATCGGGTAGCGCCATACCGGTCACTCGGCCAGAAATAACCGCGCCGACGTCGCCAACCGCCTCGACCAAGAAGGATGCTAGCGCCAAGGCATTGCCGCAGTTACGTCATTTGCCGGCGGCGCGGCGTGCGTTGATCCCATCACTGCGTTTTGAAGTGCACAATTATGTGTCGGCACCGGACAAACGCTGGGTGCGGATTAACGGACAGGTCTATCGCAGTGGCGCGCAGTTAGCTAAAGGCGTGCAGTTGCTGCGCATTGAGCCAGAGCAAATTGTATTGGCGGTGAAAGGGCAGCAGGCCGCGTTGCCGGCCTTGCAGGATTGGCCGGGCAGCCGTGGCTGAGGGAACGGCTGTTGTATGCCGCGATGAGAGGCGTAGAGCTGGTGGTGCTGCAGATAGTCTTGTGTGATGAGCGCAAAAATGAACAACGCCGGCGCATATTCTTATGTGCCGGCGTTGCTATTGCGTTTATCTGCTTCAGCGTGTTTGCGGCTAGCGCGCACGTTGGCATCGGCGCAAATTAGCGCATCCAGCGGTCTTTACGACGGCGAGTTGGGATCAGATGCGGTAGCAGCAGCCCCAGCAGCAGACCGGCGCCGGCAACTCCGCCACCATAGATAAACCAGCGCATCAGGATCTCACGCTTTTCCGCATCCAGATGATTATTCAGGGTCTGCATCTTGTCTTTGGCCTGTTGCAGCTCGGCTTTCAGACGTTCGTTTTCCCCTTGCAGCGCGGCCATATCGCTATCACTGCGACTGACTTTGGCTTGCATATCACGGGTACGTTGCTGCCAATCGGCATCAATAGTGCTGAGCTTCGCGGTCAGCTCTTTAACTTGCGCTTCCAGCTCAGGGACGCGAACACGCAAACTTGGCGTGGCGCTGAGCTGATTTTCTGGTAGCCACACCTGACGGCCTTTGCTGTCAGTCACCTGCGCAAAGCCAGTGGCGGAATTCACGCTATCGAGCGTGACGGCATCGCCTGCATTCAGGGTGCCCAAAATTCGGTATTGCGTGCTCGGGCCGGAGTGCACATACGCCTGCAGCTCATCAGAGACATAACGGGTCTGATTGGCATAGGCGGGAAGTGTTAATGCTGCAACCAGCAGGGCGGCAATTTTGGTGCTTAATTTGGACATAATGTCGGTATTTCTGCGCATTCTGGTTCATGTTTGGGAAGGGTGCATAGTAGAAGGTTTGCGCACCGGACGCAAATAAGCGGCACCCGTATCGGGTGCCGCAGCAGACTTTTGTGCGTCTGACGACAATTATGCGAAATCGTTACACGCGCAGTGCCTCGCAAAAAATGCGATTAGGCGAAAATAGCGCGGAACAGATAGAAGAAGATAATCGACAGGAAAGCACCGGCTGGCAGTGTGATGATCCACGATGCCACGATATTACGCACGACACCGAGGTTCAACGCCGCGATACCACGGGCAAAACCGACACCCAATACCGCGCCCACCAGCGTTTGCGTGGTGGAGATAGGCAGGCCAGTACCGGAAGCGATAACCACGGTGGTGGCGGTTGCAAACTGCGCCGCAAAACCACGACTTGGGGTCAGGTCAGTAATACCGGTACCCACGGTGGCCATCACTTTATGTCCCAGCAGCGCCAGACCAATCACGATACCTACCGCGCCCAATGGCAAGATCCACCAAGCAATTGGTGAGGAGTTATGCAGTTCACCACCGCTGCTGACCACGGCCACGATCGCCGACAATGGGCCAATCGCGTTTGCCACATCGTTGGAGCCGTGGGCAAAAGCCATCGCACACGCGGTGATCACCATCAGCACGCTAAACACGCGCTCAACACCGGCAAAACCATTTTCAGATTCGGCTTTGGCGGCGAATTTTTTGCTGCTGATGTACAGGTAGCCACCAATCATTACCACCAGACCGCCAATAACCGACAGCTGCAGGGTTTCGGCATCGGTCAGATCCAGACCAACGTGCTTCAGACCTTTTTTGATGGTAACCAAGAAAATTACCAGCGCAGTCAGGAACATGTAGACCGGACCATAGCGCTTAGCGTTTTTCATTGGGGTTTCGGTATCAAAAATCAGGCGCTGGGCGCTAATAAAAATACCGTAAGCCAGAATACCGGCAATCAGTGGCGTGATCAGCCAGCTGCCGACGATCCCTTTTACACTGCCCCAATCCACTGAGTGTGGACCGACTGAAACGCAGGCAAAACCGATGATAGCACCGATAATCGAGTGGGTGGTGGAGACCGGCCAACCCATGACGGATGCCACAATCAGCCAGGTTCCGGCGGCCAGCAAGGCTGACATCATCCCGAACACCAAGGTTTGTGGTTCATGGGTAAACAGTGAGGTTTCGATGATCCCGTTACGGATAGTCTGGGTCACTTCACCGCCGGCCAGATAGGCGCCGGCAAACTCAAAGACCATGGCTATTAAAATAGCTTGCTTGACGGTGACGGCCTTGGCACCTACTGAGGTGCCCATGGCATTTGCTACGTCATTGGCGCCGATCCCGATGGCCATTAACAGACCAAGAAAAACCGCGACCAGCACAATGAGCGAGCCGTGTTGTGCCAAAATTTCCATTGAAGTACCTATTTTTTGCTACGTTATGAGCGAGCCAGCATCAGTTCCAGGCGAGCGCCCACGCGCAGTGCCTGATCAGCCAAATCACCCACCCATTCCAGAGTTTTGTACAGGAACACCACATCAATCGGATTGAATTGATCTTCCAGCGTCAAAAGCGTCTGACGTAGCAGGATCTGGAGGTGGTCTGTATCATCTTCGATGTGATCCAACTCCGTGATCATGTTTTCCACCAGCGCAACTTCACGGCCTTTAAAGCCAGTTTCCAACAGACCATCCATTTCATTGATGACCCGATTGGATTGCGCGGTTGCATCCAAGCAGCGTTGCAGATAGTTCATGAAAGCCGGGTGCATTTCATCGGGGATGCGCAGATGGCGGCCGATGACGCGTCCGGAAATATCTTTAGCACGGTTGGCAAGCTTGTCTTGCTGAGTCAGCAATTCCAGCATGTCAGTACGGTCAACCGGTAAGAATAACCCGCGTGGGAGCTTCAGTCGGATCTCACGTTTTAATGTATCCGCCTGTTTTTCCAACTGGGAGATTTCTTCCCGGATCTTATTGGCCTGTTCCCAATCATTTCGGGCAGTAGCTTCAAAAAAAGGCACCAGCTGTAAACAGCATTCGTGCACCTTATCCGAGTGCTTACCCAAAGGTTTGATGGGTGACTTGGCAAAGAGACCTAAAATAGTATTAACTGGCATAACCAATGTACCTATTGTTGGCGATTAATTTGCGCAACAGTTGTCAGAGGATGCGCATGTTATCGTATGTGACCGCAGACTTCACCCGCTTGAAGTCAAATAACCGCACATTTCTGCTGCTCCGGCTGCAAAAAATAGCCCGTTAAGTGTGACAAATTCTGGTTTTTCGTTATGAATACTGAGATTGAGTTAAAGTTTATTGTCGACCCAGCGATGAAACCGGCACTGTATCGCCTGTTGCAGGATTGGCAGACCAGTGAGCACCGTACCCGCCACCTGATCAATACCTATTATGATACGCCAGCGCAAAATTTGCGTCAGGCAAGAATGGGATTACGGGTGCGTACCATTGGCGAGCAACATGTCCAGACCCTGAAAACCGATGGTACTGTAGTTGCCGGTTTACATCAGCGCCCAGAGTTTAATGTCCCGTTGACAGAGCCGCGCCCCGAGTTGTCCCGTTTTAGTGAGGTTGGTCATGACATCGGTTGGCCGACGCAGTGGGATCTGACGGCGATCCAAGACAGCTTACAGCCGCTGTTTAACACGGATTTTGAGCGTGAGCAGTGGCTGGTTACTGCCGCAGATGGCAGCCAAATGGAGCTGGCTTGGGATCAGGGCAGTATTACGGCTGGCGAGCGTCAAACCCCCATTTGTGAAATTGAACTGGAGCTGGTGAGCGGTGATGCGAACGCCTTGTTTACCCTAGCACAGGCTCTGTGTGCGCTCGGCGGCGTGCGGCAAGGGCAAGACAGTAAAGCCGCGCGTGGCTATCGCTTGGCAGCTGGGGAGCCAGAGCCGCGCTGCCCACGTTTGCCGGCGTTTACTTTGCAGCGCAAAATGACGCTGGAGCAGGCATTTGTGCAAGTGCTATCTGGCTTGCTTGGCCACTGGCAGCGTGCCGAAGCGGATATCGCGCGTCTTGATGAGCAGGGTGCAGCTTTGGCGGTGCGGGCATTACAGGCCATGCGTGATGATCTGACCTTTATCCGTCAGTGGCTGACGTTGTTTGGCCGTTATATTCCACGCAAAGCCAGCGCCGGTTTACGCCAGGAGATGCAGTGGCTGGAAGAGCAATTGGCCGGCAGTGCTCGTTGGTTGTGGTTGGATCAGAGCGTGCCGGAGGGGCGTCGCGAGCAGTTGCAGGCGCAAACTGGCCCGTTCCCACTGGCGCATTATCAGCAGTTACTGTTGAGCCCGCGTTATGCTGCGCTGTTGCTGGCCTTTAACCACTGGTTGGCGTTCAGTACTTGGCAGCGCTTTACCGATGATGCTGGGCAAAAAGCGCTGGCCGCGCCAGTGAAGCGTTTTGCCGATACCCAGCTGGGGCGACATTGGTCAGAGATGAAGAGCCGATTGGGGGGGCGACATCCACTGAGCGTACGCCAATATCTGGATCAAGCGCCGGTAGTGCAGCGCTTTAACGAAGTGGCACTGGCTTTTGCGGCGCTTTATCCGCAGGATGAGGCCCAGTTTTTTATGGCCGAGGTGCAACGCTTTGGCGTGCAGCTCGCCGGCCTACAGGCACGGGAAACCGAGCGCCGTTTACTGGCGGTGAGCATGGCGACAGTCGATGAAGCGGAAACCTCGCCGGTGTGGTTGGCAAATAGTGTGACGGCGTTGGAGCAAGAGCAAGCCGAATTGGCCGTGACATTGGAAGCTGCGCGACCAACGCTGCTCAGTGCCGCCGGTTATTGGTTCTGATCGCTGCTAGGCCTGATGCTGAGTTAGCACGGGCATTTACTGAGCTTGCCTTTTTTACCCGGATAACGAGCATCAATGCAGGCGCGATGAAAATCCGCCTCGCTCAATACCGGTAGCTCCGGATGCTGCTCACGCATGTGAGCGGCATAACGGGCATAGTCAGGAATGCCGACCATTAAGCGAGCCGTTTCGGCCATCCGTTGGTAAATTGCCTGGATTTTTACCCGCGGTATGGATATCTGGCGCATCGTGTTCTCCTTAACTTGCATCGCTCTTGTAACGTGAATCAGAGATGGGCTGAACACGCCCACCTCTGATGCCGAGTCGCTGCTCATTTTCGTTTTCGCATCACTCAGAATGCGCTTTTTTATGACGCATCATGTTGAAATTGAGCCGGCGTTTCTTTGGCACTCGGGTGGGGCAGGCGCATGGCTTGCAATGATGCGCGCACGCCGAAGAACAGCATCGCCAGTACCACACTGATAAAGAGCGCGCTCAGGGCGCTGTTCACGTAATCATTGAAAATGACCTGTTGCATCTGCTCTAACGTTTTGGCCGGAGCCAGTACGGTACCACTGGCGGCGGCTTGATTGAATTTCTCAGCATGGGCCAGAAAACCAATTTTGGGATTCTCACTGAAGATCTTCAGCCAGCCGGCGTACAAGGTCGTGGTCAGTACCCACACGCAAGGTAGGGCCGTGATCCACGCAAAACGTAGTTTTTTCATCTTGATCAAGACGGTGGTACACAAAATTAACGCCATGCCCGCCAGCATCTGGTTGGCGATGCCAAACAGTGGCCACAGGGTATTGATGCCACCCAGCGGATCAATCACGCCTTGATACAAGAAGTAACCCCAGCCGCTCACCGCCAGCGTGGTGGCCAGCAGGTTAGCCGGCAGAGAATCGGTATTTCCCAGCGGTTTGAAAAAGGTGCCAAGTAAATCTTGGATCATAAAACGGCAAACGCGGGTACCGGCATCAATGGTGGTCAGAATAAACAGCGCTTCGAACAAGATGGCAAAGTGATACCAGAACGCCATCATGCCCGGGCCACCAAACACCTGCGACAGAATATGCGCCATGCCCACCGCCAGCGTAGGTGCACCACCGGTACGCGACAAAATAGTCTGTTCACCCACATCCTTCGCCATTTGGCTCAGCATTTCTGGCGTGACTACAAAGCCCCACTGACTGATTGCCGCCGCCGCTTCTTGCGGTGTGGTACCAATCAGCGCCGCAGGGGAGTTCATGGCGAAATAGACGCCCGGCTCCAGCACACAGGCCGCAATCAGCGCCATCATGGCGACAAAGGATTCCATCAACATCGCACCATAGCCAATGGCGCGCGCATGGGTTTCATTTTCCAGCATTTTAGGTGTTGTGCCGGAGGAGACCAGCGAGTGGAAACCGGAGATTGCACCACAGGCGATGGTGATAAACAGGAACGGGAATAGGTTACCGGCAAATACAGGTCCACTGCCGTCAATAAAACGGGTGACCGACGGCATTTGCATGTCGGGTGCTACCACAATGATGCCTAATGCCAGCCCGACAATGGTGCCGATTTTGAGGAAAGTAGACAGGTAATCACGTGGCGCCAACAGCAACCACACCGGCAATACCGAGGCGATAAAACCGTAGATGATCAATGACCAAGCCAGGGCCTTACCATCTAGGGTAAACCAGCTGGCAAAGCTGCTTTGGGCGACATCTTCGCCGTACACAATCGCCAGCATTAACAGCACAAAACCAATCAGTGAGATTTCGGCAATTTTCCCGGGGCGAATATAACGCATGTAAACACCCATGAAGACTGCCAGTGGGATGGTTGCAGCAATGGTGAAGCTGCCCCACGGGCTGCCGACCAGCGCTTTCACCACCACCAGCGCCAGTACCGCCAGCAAAATCACCATGATCATTAAGATCCCAATCGAGGCAATGACCCCGCCCACTGGGCCTAATTCGGCTTTGATGATCTCTCCGAGCGATTTACCGTCGCGCCGGGTGGAGATAAATAGCACGATAAAATCTTGTACTGCGCCAGCAAACATTACGCCGACCAAAATCCACAAAGTACCGGGTAAATAGCCCATTTGCGCGGCTAGGACTGGTCCGACTAACGGGCCGGCACCGGCAATGGCGGCAAAGTGGTGGCCGAACAGCACCCATTTGTTGGTCGGGACATAATCCAACCCATCATTGTGTCGCACCGCGGGCGTCAGACGCTGGCCATTTAACTCCAACACCTTATTGGCAATAAAGCGGCTGTAAAAGCGGTAGGCAATCAGGTAGCAAGAGACCGCTGCGGTGATCAGCCAAATCGCATTGATACTTTCCCCGCGGTGCAGGGCTAAGGTGCCAAAAGCGGCGGCACCAGCCAGTGCGATCAGGAGCCACAGCCCCCATTCCTTGAGTGTGCGCATGATTTCATCCTTGTGTCTGGGAAAACCGCTCCCGCGTTCGTTGGTGATGAGGCGCGCCGCGGTAATGGGGAACGGGAATTGTTTCGATTTTGTAAATGCCAACCGGCAAACGCAAGGGGTATGGGTGAAATCGACGATGGCGCTGCCGCATCGGTACTTGGTGGTGTTCCCGACTGCTTAGCGGGATAAGTGAAGCTGCCTTATCAGGCAAAATGTGTTATGCGTCTGGTTTTTATGCTAACAAAACTGGTGGTAGTGTTTGCGCTGAAGTAAAGTTACTGTTGCTTTTGTGACGCAGGTAGATACACCGAACGCACTGCAGCGCTTTGCGCAGGGGTTTTGTGATCTGTCACCGATTTTACGGGATTGCTGATCGGGGGATCGCAATGGATGCCGATACCCCTAACAGACGATCACCATTGCCGTGATTGATTGATATCAAAAAGGGATGCTATGGACGCAATGCAATTTCATTTCTGGGAGAAATGGCTGGTCAATGTACGGTTATTACCAAAAGCTGTGTTGCTAATGGTATTCAGTACGGTGCTCCTGACCGGTAAGCAGTGGTGGGATGCCGATACGTTGCGTCAGCATCTGCTGAGTACGGCGCAAACGCAGGCCGAGCAGCAGGCGCAGTCGGTGGCCAGCTTGCTCAATCAAGCGGCGACTGGCTCGCAAGCGACCTTGGTGCAGCAGTTGCAGCAAGCGGGAGTCTCTGTGTATGCGGTATCGCCGGATAAGCAGCTGTTAGGGCATCCGCAGTTCAAGCGTTATGAGGAGTGGAACAGTGGCGCGGGCATGTCGGGCTGGAGTGATGAAGGCGAGCAGCGCTATTTTCGCGCGCAGTCCGGGGATTGGTTGGCGGCGGTAGCGTTAGATAGAAACAGCGCGGATCAGGCCTATCAGGATTTTATCTGGCGCAGCGTGTGGCAAACGGTGGTGATGATCGTGATGTTTATCGTCTTGCTGGTGGGTGCGGTCCGTATGATGCATTGTCAGTTAAGTTATCTGAAAAACGGCATTGAAGCGCTGGCGGCTAAAAACTTGGCGGTGCCAGTACTGATGCCGTGCAAAGATGAATTTGGCGATATGGCGCGGGCGCTGGAGCAGACGCGGCAAAATCTGCGTGGCATCGTGACGGTACAAAATAATACCGCGCAAGAGCTGTCGGCGGTGGCGGAAGTGATGTCGCTGGCCATGCGCGAAACCGGTGAGTCGACACAAGAAGAGTTTGCCGAAATCGATCAGCTGGCTTCGGCCATGAGTGAAATGAGCTCAACTGTGCAGGATGTGGCGCAAAATACCGAACTGGCGTCGCAATCGACCGCCGAAAGTGCCGAGCAGGCCAAGCAAGGCGCGGTGTTTGTCGGCAAGACCACCGAGGTTATCCGTCAGCTGTCGTCTGATATTCGTGAGTCGGCATTGGCTGTGAATCAAGTGGAAGAGCAAGTGGGCTCGATTGGTTCGGTTGTTTCGACTATTCGCGGCATTTCCGAGCAGACGAACTTGCTGGCGCTGAATGCGGCCATTGAAGCGGCACGCGCCGGTGAGCAAGGGCGTGGTTTTGCGGTCGTCGCCGATGAAGTGCGTCAATTGGCGCAGCGCACGCAAAATGCCACGGTCGAAATTCAAGAGATGATTTCGCAGCTGCAAAATAGCGCGCAACAAGCGGTGACCTTGATGGAGCAAAGCGTGCTGGAAGCGGCCGAAGGCACGGAACAAATTGAGCGTGCCGGTAGCGAGTTTACCCGTATTGAGTCCAGTGTTCTGCGCATCAATGAGATGAATTTCCAAATTGCATCGGCAGCGCAGCAGCAAAGCTCGGTGGCGCAGGAGATGAGCCACAACCTGACCAATGTCCGTGAGCTGATTTCGGCCTCGGTAACCGTAATTGGTGAGTTGACCGAAACGGCCGAGGCGATGCAGCAGCAAGCCAGTAAGCTGCAGGCCGAAATTGGAGAGTTTCGTCTCGAAGCCGGTTGATGTTGCGCCCGTGTGAGGTAGTGTGTGAGGTCGCGTTTAGCCATATCGGTAAGACATCCTAGCAACACAAGGAGCCCCGTTAACGACGGGGCTTTTTTATGCATGCCATTTTTATTGGTACTTTTTGATTGGCAGCAGGTGAGTAACCCCGATATCTTAACGGTTCACTGTGGCTGATTTTTAACGGACCGGATGCCGTCATGACTGATCATCTTTCTCCCTCCCTGAATGCCGCCGCCGATCAGGCGTGGCAGCGCTTAGCCGAGCAAGCGCCTGACGCGTTGCAACTGTGGCAGACCGCTTCGCATCGCCCGCTGCTGCGCCGCGCCTTGGCGCTATCAGAGTTTATCGCCGATACCTTATTGCGCCAGCCAACACTGTTACATGAGCTATATCATCAGCCGCCGGCCTATGGCCGCGAGCAGGAGTATGCGGCCTTGCTGCAACAGCAGTTGCAAGCGGTCAGTGATGAGGCGGGGTTGATGCAGACCCTGCGCCGTTTTCGTCATGCCGAGTTAGTGCGTATCGCTTGGTTGCAAATCAACGGTCAGCCGGCTCTGATGTCCCCTGAGGAGGCTGCGCTAACAGAGCAGACTTTGCGCCAGCTCAGTGCGTTAGCGGAAAGTTTGATCGTGGGCGCGCGCGATTGGTTGTATCAGTCTTGCTGTCGTGAATGGGGCACGCCGGTGAATGCTGACGGGAAAGCGCAGCCGCTGCTGATTTTAGGGATGGGGAAGTTAGGCGGCGCGGAGCTTAATTTTTCCTCCGACATTGATCTGATTTTGGCTTATCCAGAGAACGGGCAAACCAGTGGTGGGCGGCGCGCATTGGATAACGCGCAGTTTTTTACTCGTCTTGGGCAAAGGCTGATTAAAGCTTTGGATCAACCTACGGTTGACGGCTTTGTCTATCGGGTTGATATGCGTTTGCGCCCGTTTGGCGAGAGTGGGCCGCTGGTGATGAGCTATCCGGCGCTGGAAGATTATTATCAAGAGCAGGGGCGTGACTGGGAGCGCTACGCCATGATCAAAGCGCGGGTGATGGGCGATGACAGTGGCGAATATGCCGCAGAGCTTAAGCAGATGCTGCGCCCGTTTGTGTTTCGCCGGTATATCGATTTTAGCGTGATCCAATCACTGCGCACCATGAAAGGGATGATTGCTCGTGAGGTGCGCCGCCGTGGGCTGGTGGATAACATCAAGCTCGGTGCCGGCGGGATCCGTGAGATCGAGTTTATTGCGCAGGTGTTTCAATTGATCCGCGGCGGACGCGAGCCGAGCTTACAGGGCCGCTCGTTGCTGCCAACCTTACAGGCCATCGGCCAGTTGGGGCTGTTACAACCGAGTGAGGTTGATGGGCTGTGTCAGGCGTATATCTATTTGCGCCGGCTGGAAAATGGCTTACAGGCAATCCGCGATGAGCAAACCCAAACCTTGCCGTCTGCGGCGCTGGATCAAGCGCGGTTGTGCGACCTGATGCAGGCTGCGCAGTGGTCGGCGTTACAAGCTACGCTAGAGCATCATATGCAGGCGGTGCGGGCGGTCTTCGCCCACCTGATTGGGGAAGAGGAAGACAGCGCCAGCGAAGAGCCGCAGCTTCAGCTGTATCAAGATTTGTGGTTAGGGCGCTTATCGGCGGAAGAGAGTTTACGGCTTTGTCCGGCCAGTCCTGATGAAGAGGTGGCAGGCGCAAAATTGCTGCGGGTGGTGGAAGATTTTCACCGCGAAGTGGATAAACGCACGTTGGGGCCGCGTGGTCGTGAGGTGTTGAACCGCTTGATGCCACGTTTGTTATCGGCCTGCCTTAGCCATCCACACGCGGCGCTGTTATTGCCGCGCATCATTCACTTGATGAGTCGCATTGTTACTCGCACCACTTATCTGGAGTTGTTGGCGGAGCACCCTACGGTGTTAACGCACCTGCTGACCTTGTGCACGGCTTCGCCTTGGGTGGCGGAGCAATTAGCGCTGTATCCATTGTTGTTGGATGAATTGCTCGATCCGCAGACGCTTTACCATCCTTTACCGTTGACACAATACCGTGATGAGCTGCGTCAGTATCTGCTGCGTGTACCGGAAGAGGATGAAGAGCAACAGATGGAGGCGCTGCGTCAATTTAAGCAGGCACATCTGCTGCGCATTGCTGCCGCTGATATTGTGGGGGCATTGCCGCTGATGAAAGTCAGCGATCACCTAACCTATCTGGCTGAGGCCATTATTGATGCGGTGGTGCGTCAGGCGTGGCGACAAATGACGGCGCGCTATGGTGAGCCGCAGCATCTGGCTGAGCGTGGCGGTCAGGGTTTTGCTGTACTGGGCTATGGCAAGTTAGGTGGCTGGGAGCTTGGCTACGGCTCGGATTTGGATCTGGTGTTTTTGATTGATTGTCCACCGGAGGTGGTCACCAGTGGTGAGCGCAGTATTGATGGCCGCCAGTTCTATCTGCGTCTTGCACAGCGCATCATGCATCTGTTTGCCACGCGTACCAGCAGTGGCGTGCTGTATGAGGTGGATACCCGTTTGCGCCCTTCGGGGGCGGCCGGATTGTTGGTCAGCTCGATAGAAGCCTTTGCCGATTATCAGGCGCAAGAAGCCTGGACTTGGGAGCATCAAGCGTTGGTACGGGCGCGTATGGTGTATGGTGACCCGATGTTGCAAGCGGCCTTTGCCGAGATCCGGCACGGCATTTTGTGCAAAGAGCGCCCCACCGAAGCATTGCGCCAAGAGGTGTTGGCGATGCGCCAGAAGATGCAGGCGCATCACACTCACGGTGAGCGCTCGCACAGCGAAAGCCTGTTTGATTTGAAAGCCGATGCGGGGGGGATTACCGATATTGAGTTTATCGCTCAGTATCTGGTGCTGCGTTTTGCCGCCTTGCAGCCGGCGATCACTGAGTGGTCGGATAATGTGCGTATTTTTGAATTGCTGCAACGTTATGAGCTGATGTCGGCTGCGGAAGCGCAGCAATTAACCGCCTGTTATTGTTTGCTGCGCGATGAAAACCATCGCTTGGCATTACAGCAATTGCCCGGGAAGGTGAGTGCGACCCAGTTTATCGAAGAGCGTGAGCAGGTGATGCGCAGTTGGCATACGTGGTTGGAAACGCCGGTTAGCGTGCTGGTCGATTAAGTTGTTGTCCGCACGTTGATGAATCAACGAGTAAATTGATGCGCGCATAAAAACGCATCTTCAAAATAACCAAAGCGCCGCACTGCGGCGCTGTTTACCTGTGTCTCACGAAGAGCAAAGCGTATCGATACTGAGATAATAAGATACTAAGACGCTTTTTAATACAAAGAGGATTCGCCTTCTGGGCGGGTCTTAAAGCGGCGATGCAGCCACATGTATTGCCCTGGTGCGCGCAAGATCTCTTTTTCGACCACCCTATTCATAAAGGCCGCCGCGGCAACCTCATCATCCATCGGGAAGCCTTGGATAGCTGGGGAGATCACTAAGCGGTAACCACTGCCATCTTTATTGCGGATCGGCGCAAAGGCCACTAACGCTGGATCGGCGGCTTGCATCAGAATACTGGTGCCGGTGGTGGTCGCCGCTTTATCAACCGCAAAGAGTGGGACAAAGACGCTGCGGCGTGGGCCGTAGTCATGATCGGGTGCGTACCAAATAATCTCACCGGCACGCAGGGCGCGGATCATCCCTTTTACGTCTTTACGATCAATCATGTACTTGTTGGAGCGCAGACGGCCCCAGGTTTGCAGCCAGTCCATCAGTGGATTATCGTTTGGACGGTAGACGCCCACGCCAGGATTATACATGCCAAAAACGCGCGCACCGAGCTCCAGCGTTAGGAAGTGCACACCAATGAGCAGTACACCGCGTTGTTCGGCTTGCGCTTGACGCATGTGCTCCAAACCTTCCACTTGGAAGATTTTTTTCACCCGCCAGTCTGGCCAAAACCAAGCCATGCCGGTTTCCATCACCGCCATCCCTGTGGATTCAAAGTTTTCTTGCAAAATTTGGGCGCGCGCCTCGCGGCTCATATCTGGAAAGCACAGCTCAAGATTACGTTCGGCAATTTTTACCCGACGCTTACCAATGCGCATAAACAGCCGCCCCAGTGTGAACCCTATCCGACGAATCAAAGGATAAGGCAGCAGCGTGACCAGATATAAAGCCGCGATCCCTAGCCAAGTCAGCCAGTAGCGCGGATGAAAATATGCTGTACGAAATTGAGCTTGAACCATGATGAACTTCACATTAGCTGGGCAGACGTCTTAGTTTACCTGCAACAGCGCCGCCTTGCATGTGTGTTATGCCGCCCTGTGGTACACTCTGCCAGAATTTCTTTTTTTGCTGTGTGTGGAGCAAACCATGAATGTGACTCTGCCTGATTATTCCCGCGCTGGGGTTCTGGTGGTTGGGGATATCATGTTGGATCGTTACTGGCACGGACCGACCAGCCGGATTTCACCGGAAGCGCCGGTACCGGTGGTCAAGGTCGAACAGATTGAAGAACGTCCGGGCGGTGCGGCTAACGTGGCGATGAACATTGCCTCACTCGGTGCGCGTTCGTGTCTGGTTGGTCTAACGGGCCAAGATGATGCGGCGCAAGCGCTGACACAGGCCCTGCAAGCGGTGGAGGTGGAGTGTGATTTTGTCGCTGTGCCCACCCATCCGACGATCACCAAGCTGCGCGTGTTGTCACGTAATCAGCAACTGCTGCGTCTGGACTTCGAAGAAGGGTTCGACAACGTGGCGCCGCAGCCATTGTTAGACCGTATTACCCACGCATTGTCACACGTTGGCGCGCTGGTGTTATCGGATTATGCCAAGGGCGCGCTGAGCGCGGTACAGGCGATGATCCAGCTGGCGCGCAGTGCCGGCGTGCCGGTACTGATTGATCCGAAAGGCAATGATTTCGAGCGCTATCGTGGTGCGACCTTATTGACGCCAAATCTGTCCGAGTTTGAAGCGGTGGTCGGGCGCTGTAAGTCTGAAGAAGAGCTGGTGGAGCGCGGCATGGCGCTGCTGCATCGCTTTGATTTAGATGCCTTATTGGTCACCCGATCTGAAAACGGCATGACGTTGCTGCGTGAAGGTCATGCGCCACTGCATCTGCCAACGCAGGCGCAGGAAGTGTATGACGTGACCGGCGCTGGCGATACCGTGATTGGTACCTTGGCCGCCACGTTGGCGGCAGGCAAGTCACTGGACGAAGCCTGTTTCTTGGCCAATGCTGCCGCAGGTGTGGTGGTGGGCAAACTGGGGACCTCGACAGTGTCACCGTTGGAGCTGGAAAACGCTGTACGTGGCCGTAGCAATACCGGCTTTGGCGTGATGAGCGAAGCTGAGCTCAAGCTGATGATGCAGCAAGCGCGTCGCCGTGGCGAGAAAGTGGTGATGACCAATGGCTGCTTTGACATTCTGCATGCTGGCCATGTCTCGTATCTGGAGAATGCCCGTAAGCTGGGTGACCGCCTGATTGTGGCGGTGAACAGCGATGAGTCAGTGAAACGCTTGAAAGGCGAAAGCCGTCCGGTGAATCCATTGTCACAGCGCATGGCGGTGTTGGCTGGTCTCGGCGCAGTTGACTGGGTGGTCCCGTTTGAAGAAGACACGCCGCAGCGTCTGATTGCGTCTTTATTACCGGATTTGCTGGTGAAAGGCGGTGATTATCAGGTGCATGAGATTGCCGGAGGCGCAGAAGTGATTGCCGCGGGTGGTCAGGTCAAAGTGTTGAACTTTGAAGATGGCTGCTCGACCAGCAACATTATCGCGGCGATCCGCGACGGACGCGGTTGAGGCGTACAAGCATCACTGTGGCTAGGCAGGTTCTGACCCTGACCATGTCTTGATGTTGTGCTTCCTGATGTTATGCCAAAAAGACGATGAAAACAGGCGATTATTTCGCCTGTTTTTTTTTGCCCCATGCTAGCTTATTCCAAGCGTATTTAGGGCTGTCGGGCAAGGAAGGGCCGCAATGTCAGGGTTAAAACAAGAACTCGGGTTATTACAGGGGATCGGGCTGTTATCCACGTCGTTGCTGGGAACCGGTATTTTCGCTATTCCGGCCTTGGCGGCGGTGATTGCCGGTCAAAGCGCCTTGTGGGTGTGGCCACTGCTGATTGCGTTGGTGTTTCCGGTAGCGATCGGTTTTGCGGCCTTAGGCCGTCATTATCCTCATGCTGGCGGCGCTGCGCATTTTGTGGAGCAAGCCTTTGGTAAGCGCATGGGGCGAGCCACGGCGTGGCTCTTCTTATCTGTGATCCCCGCCGGTTTACCCGCGGCGCTGCAGATTGCGGCCGGCTTTTGGCAGGCGGCCTTTGGTTGGGGCGCTAGCTTGGCCATGCTTGTGCAGTTGGCTACGTTGCTGCTGATCCTTGGCCTTGGGTTGCGCAGTGCGGGCTCATCGGCCAATGTGCAAACCCTGATAGCGTTGCTGATCATCTGTTTGGTGCTGGTGATCGCTTATGTGGGGCGCTTATGGCAAACCCCGAGCTTGCCGCAATGGCCGGCGGCCTTGACCTTGGGACAGGCACTGGCAGTGATGTTCTGGTGTTTTGTCGGGATCGAAGCGTTTGCCCATTTGGGCTCGGAGTTTCGCCAGCCGGAGCGCGATTTTCCGCGTGCCTTGTTGTGTGGTTTGCTGGTGGCGGGCAGCATCTATTGGTTGTGTACCTTGGCGGTGTTGCACTTTTCTGCCTATGGTAGCCAGTTGCCGGCATCCGCCTCGATTCCATCGATTGTCGGCGGGCTGTTTGGCCCACGTGCGCAGCGGATTGCTTGCTTGATTGGTTATCTGGCCTGTTTTGCCAGTATCAATATCTATCTGCAAAGCTTTGCTCGCCTGATTTGGGCACAAGCAGCACAGTGGCGTCCGAGTAGCCGTTTAGCGCGCTTATCGCGCCGTCAGGTACCGGCCAATGCGCTAACTTTGGTGGTGGGCTTATGCGCGCTATCGGCATTGGCGTTGCAGGGGCTTGGGGTGTCATTATCTGAGCTGATCATCTATGCCAACGGGATTTTCGTGTTGATTTACTTGCTATCCATGCTGGCTGGCGTGGTGTTATTGCAAGGCTGGGTACGTTGGTCGGCGCTGCTGGGTGCGGGACTGTGCGTGCTGATGCTGCTGGCTATCGGTTGGCACAGTGGTTATGCGTTAGCGATGTTGGCGCTGTTGTATGCCTTGGCGTGCTATTGCCAGCGCCGAAGTGACCGCTCACTGATACAGGCCGGTTAACCGACCTGTTAGCCGCATCGGTATGCGATGAGTTTAGCAGCAGCAAGGTGTTAGCAGGGAATTAATCAGATTTTGCAGCACGATATCTTGGCTCTGTCCGCCGTGGTAATAAATCCAAATCGGTTGCCGTTCATACACATCGGCTAAGCGTCGCCAAATGAGCGGAGTGTCCGGTTGCAGCTGCATGGCGGTGGCCGGTAAGACCGTTAGTCCTAGACGGCTGTTGACCGCCGCCAAGATAGCGGTGATTTGGCTTAAGGTGGCGGTAATTTTCAGTGCGATATCTTGCTCACTGGCCAGATTCAGTAACGTACTGTGGGTAATGTGCGGTTCTGGCAATAAAATCAGGTTCTGGTCGCGCAGCTGCTGCACACAAATTTCTTTGTGGGTAGCCAGTGGGTGTGAGGGCGGCAGCACCACCATCAGTTCATCATCGCAAAACGGTTGTTTTTCAATATTCGGTGGTAGCGCCGGATCGGCCTGCCCAATCACCATATCCAGCTTATGTTCGGTCAGTTCAGCCAGCAGATGAGCGACCGGCGCTTCGGTAATGGTCATGCTGAGCGCTGGTTGGCTGAGGGTATAACGCAGCAGGTTATTGATCACCGGTTCAACCGATTGAACCATGCCGATACGAATTTGTTGCTGATTGCCACCGTGATAATGACGAACGCTTTTTTCCAGCGCGTCGGCATCGCGGATTAATTGGCTGACTTGTGGATAGATATGTTCGGCAAATTCGGTGGGCAACATATGTGATTGACGTCGCTCAAATAATGCGATGCCGTAATGCTGCTCCAGTTTAATCAATTGTTGAGATAATGCCGATTGGGTAATAAATGCTTTATTCGCGGCTTTACTGAGATTTTGTTCTTGATACACCAGACTAAAATAATACAGTTGCTTTAAATCAGTTAGCCGCATACATCCCTCGGAGTAACATGAATCTGGGTGAGATAAAATCCTGACTCAGTCTATAACACAAATATCGGGCTCAAAAGGGTATAACGGCGCATAAAAAGCACATCGTAGTGTAATCAAAGATAAAATATGGACTCTCAGTGATCCGCCTTGTTAACAAAGAAAAATCCACCCACAGCTTACAGATGAACTTCGCTAAATATGAAATAAATGGCGAAAATGCTAACGAAATAGGGTGTAGCCGTGTAAATATTGTCATCCAGTAAAAATATGCAGTTTTGCTGGGTGATTATGAATTTTCTCGATTTATCTCCCAGTATGCCGGGGAAATAATTTAATCATTGCGCTGAGCAGGTTAACTATTTTATTACGCATCCACGCTGAATATAAATGTGCCTACGTTAGCGGCTTATACCGAAATAATGGCAAAGACTGGGAGGCGCTGAATTAAGTCAGCGAGGCTGAGCGAGAGAATAGAGATAACGAGCCTGATGGTGCGCGTATGGATGATTCAGCTCTCGATGCTTAGATCTCGGCGATGTTCACTGCGTTGTATTGCGAACTCTATGTCACGAACTTTGACTCATGTATTAGCGGGCTGCGTAGCGAGGGCGACCACGGTTTATCTGTCACTTCGGTAGAGCATAAAGCGCGGGCGTGCAAGCAAAACTCTGCAGTTGAGCGATGAGTTTTTTGCTGAAGTGGTTATACTAGCGCACAGCTGTAAGCTTGAGGTGATTATGCTAGTTGTAGTTCGCGCCATTATTGTATTGCTGTATGCGTTGCTGCTGTGTGTCGGTGGCAGTTTATATTGTCTGTTTAGCCCTCGTAATCCACGTCATGTGTATACATTCGCCCATCTGTTTAGCAAATTAGATCGGGTCATGGGGCTGAAAGTTGAGCGTCGTTTCCCGCAAGGGTTCGAGCAATTCGGTGACAGCGTGTATATCGCCAATCACCAGAATAATTACGACATGGTGACTGTCTCGGGAATGGTGTTGCCGCGTACGGTGACTGTGGGTAAAAAGAGCCTGCTGTGGATCCCGTTCTTTGGTCAACTGTACTGGCTCACCGGTAACATTCTGATTGATCGAAATAACCGTAGTAAGGCGCATGACACCATTTCTCAGGTGGTGGACAAAATCAAAGAGCGCAATATTTCGGTATGGATGTTCCCAGAAGGAACCCGTAGCCGTGGCCGTGGTTTGTTGCCATTTAAAACCGGAGCTTTCCATGCGGCGATTGCTGCCGGAGTGCCGGTGGTGATTGTGTGCGCCTCTGAGCAGCACAACAAAGTGAATCTGAACCGTTGGAATAACGGGCATGTGATCGTTGAGATGTTGCCTCCTATCGATACCACCGGTTACACCCGTGAAAATGTGCGTGAGCTGGCGGCGCTGTGCCATCAGATGGCGGCCGATAAAATTGCGCAGTTGAATGCCGAAGTGGCCGAGCGCGAACGTCAAGAGCGCGCGGCGTAAGTCGTATCCAGCCTGCCTTGGCGGGCTATCGTGGTTTGTTCATGCGCGCCGGCTCCTCGGTTCGTCGCCAGCGCGGGCTGGTGATGGGACCGCCGAGGGCTGGCGCGGGATCATTTTGTTTTCGGAGATATCATGGCTCTCAGTCGTCGACGTTTTTTACAGCTGACCGGAGCATCTGTGTGTGCCGGGGCTGTCTATCCGGCACTGAAACTGGAGGCGGCAACCGGGCCGTCTCAGCCATTACCCATCCCTCCTTTGTTGGAGTATCGGCATGGGCGGCCATTATTTCTGACCCTACAAGGAACGCATTGGGCGTTTAGCCAAAATGCGGCGCCGGTGTCGGTGTGGGGAGTCAACGGCCGCTATTTAGGGCCGACCGTGCGGGTAAAGCGCGGTGACAACGTGAAACTGATTTACAGCAACCGTCTGGATGAAGCGGTTTCCATGCGAGTGCAGGGGCTGCGGGTGCCGGGGGTGTTGGATGGTGGACCTGCGTGGTTGATGAAGCCGCGCAAAGAATGGGCGCCGATTTTACCGGTGCGCCAAGCTGCCTCTACCTGTTGGTATCATGCGGATACCCAAGGCAAGATGGCCGAGCATGTGTATCGGGGCTTGGCGGGCCTGTGGCTGGTCGATGATGAAAACACCCGTGACTTGCGTTTGCCGAAGCACTATGGCGTTGATGATATTCCGCTGATTTTACAAGATAAGCGCTTTAATCCGTTTGGTGAGCCGAAGTATGAAGCGGCGCCGGGCGGTTTTATCGGTAACACACTGCTGATCAATGGCGTGCAAGATCCGTTCATCAATGTGTCACGTGGCTGGGTGCGTTTGCGTCTGGTGAATGCCTCGAATGCCCGTCGCCTGCTGCTACAGATGAGTGATGCGCGCTCGATGTATGTGATTGCCGGTGACGCGGGTTTGCTCAATGCACCGGTGGAGGTCAAGCAGTTCAGCCTGGCTCCCGGTGAGCGCCGTGAGATTCTGATCGACATGAGCAATGGCGATGAAGTGACCCTCACTGCCGGTGAGTCGGCGGGATTAGTGGATCGCATCAAGGGCTTGTTTGAGGACTCCAGTATTTTGGTCTCCTCGCAAGTGCTGACCTTGCGCCCAGAAGGCTTGTTGCCGCTGATGACGGATAAGCTACCGGCGCGCTTGCCGGCAGAGGAAGGGGGCGTCAGTAACATCGAGCGTACCCGAACCCTGCGTCTGGGCGATGTGGCCAGTCCTGGCATCAATGGTGCGGTCTGGAATGAAGGTCGGGTTGATATCGATACCCGTTTTGCGGCCAGTGAACGTTGGATCGTGCATGCGTTAACGCCGCAGCCATTTACGTTGCATGGCGCTATGTTCCGGATCCAGTCCGTAAATGGTCAGCCGCCGAAAGCCGAAGATGCCGGTTGGAAAGATACCGTCTGGGTCGACAGTGAAGTGGAGCTGATAGTACGCTTTGATCAAACTGCCGGCGCTGATCATCCGTTTCGTTATCACAGCGGTATTTTGGAAATGGCCGATCGCGGTACCATGGGGCAATTTACCGTTAACCCATAATCCATATTCATCGACCGATACAACAGGCATAAAAAAGCGACCGCATGCGAGGCATGACGGTCGCTTTTTTGTATCGCTATGAATTCCTTGTGTAATTCATGAGCCGTGGTGCATCACACCTGAAAGCGCTTGATCAGGCCAGACAGTACGTCGGATTCATGATAAATCGCCTCGGCTTGTACTGCCGTCTCGCCGGAGACCTGCAGAATTTGCCCTGAGGAGTCGGCCACAGCACGAATATCTTGGCGGATACTCTGGCTGGCTTGTACCTGCTCTTGCAGGATTTGACGGGTACTTTCCACCATATCGGCTGCGGCGCTGATTTCAGCGCGAATTTGGGTGATGCAGCTGCCGCCGTCTTGCGCCTGCACGATCCCACGATGCAAATCGTCGACCATGGTGTCCATACGCCCTTTGGCATTCAAGCTGCTGGCCTGAACTTGCTTAATGGTGTCATGGATTTCGCGAGTCGCGACACTGGTGCGCTCGGCCAGCTTACGCACTTCATCGGCCACCACCGCAAAGCCACGACCCTGTTCACCGGCGCGCGCCGCTTCGATGGCCGCATTCAGCGCCAGCAAGTTCGTCTGCTCGGCTACATCACTGATCACCGCCACAATCGCTGAGATGTTGTTGACCTGATCGGCCAGCTCATCGATCCGTTGCTGCGTCTCGCCCACATCGCGTTCAATATCGGTCAGGCGACCGACTGCTGCGAAGATGGTCTTGTGGCCATTATCCGATTGCAGACAGGCTTGCTCACTTTGCTGGCGAGCTTGTTGGGTTTGCTCGGCGGCATAACGGGTTTGCTCGCTAAATTGGTGCGCGGTGGCGGCAATACGGTTAGTCGCATCGCGCTCTTGCTCAATCAGCTGGGTGCTGTGCTCGGTATTACTCACAATCGAGCGGCTGTGCTCATGCAGGTGCGCGACACTTTGCTGCAGCTGTTGCACCACATCATGCAGCGATTGGCGCATGCGCAGCACCGAGGCGTGAATACTGACATCATCACGATTTGGCTGGGCATGGTGTTGGCTCAGATCGCCATTGGCGACTGCTTGCACCAGCTGTTTCACATCGGCCGGCTCACCGCCTAAATCATTCAGCAGACCCCAGATCATGCGGCTGATAATCAGCCCGGTAAGGGTGGCAATCAGAAGACAAATACCCAACTGCCAACCGGCGTTGGACCAAAATCGCTGGTTAACTTCAGCCTCGCTGATCCCGGTGCCGACCACCCAATTCCAGCGGGGGGTTTGCTGGGCGACCGACAGCAAATCCACCACCTGATTGTTACGCTTCGACGTCCAGTGGTACTCGGTATATTGGCCGTGATTGGCGCGCAGGGCATTTTGCAAAATTGCGCCGACACTGTTGCCGCTGGCGTCTTTAAAATCGTGGAAGCTGGTGCCGTGCAGCTGTGGTTCGAGTGGTGTCGCGACGAAGTTCAGCTTCTCATCGGCCACATAGACATATTCACTGTCATGATATTTGTTGGCACGTAATAAGTCAGTGGCAATCGCCTTGGCTTGCTGTTCAGGCAATTGGCCGCTAGCCGCCATCTGTTCAAGCTCAGTAATGGTGGAGAGCGTGCTTTTCATCAGTTGCTGAATACGGGCCCGATTATCCTGATCGCTGGCCGCCCGCATTGCTAATAACCCGATCAGGGAAATACCGACCATGGCGATCAGAAGTCCACCAATCAACAACCATCCTTTGTGTTTTAATTTCATGTGCGCTGGATCTCAGACAAAGACAATGACAGAGATCGCTATTATCGCATGTCTGCTACAGAGGATAGGTGGCTTGTTTTGCGAGATGAAACAAGTTTTAGAAAGGATTTGGTGTGCCACAGACAGGACCAAGGGTCCTGTCTGTATAAGAAATCAACCGCGACGCACAGCGATGGCTTCGATTTCGATTTTGACGTCTTTTGGCAGACGCGCCACTTCCACGCAAGAGCGTGCTGGGAATGGTGCATTGTGTTCGGTAAAGAAGGCTTCGTACTCGGCGTTAACAGCAGCGAAGTCGTTCAGATCTTTGACAAACACGGTAGTTTTCACGATATCGGCAACACGCAGGCTAGCGGCTTCAACGATAGCACGGACGTTTTCCAGAGATTGACGGGCTTGAGCTACCACGTCTTCTGCGACTTCACCGGTAGCCGGGTTCACTGGGATTTGACCGGAGGTGATCACCATGCTGCCAAGATCGACGCCTTGAACATAAGGACCGATGGCGGCAGGGGCTTTTGCGGTGCTGATCACATGACTCATAACGCTTCCTTTTATTCGGTTTAAAAAGAGTTCGTTAGGATTATAAAGCCTGTGCAACAGGAAACACAGTGAGCCGCGCCAAAGGCTGACACGGCAATTGTAAGCTAAATCGAGTCAGTTGATGGCGAGTCGATTACAGCTGCTCGGTAACCACTTCACTATCAAACACTTTTTCACAGTATTTGCACTTTAACAGCACCTGCTGGGCTTTTTTGCGCACCCAAAAACCAGAGCTAACCGGCTCGCTGTGGCTGATGCAGTTACTGTTCGGGCAGTTCAGCACATGCTCGATGTACTCCGGCAGTTCCAGATGCCGTTTTTGTACCACCTGATAGTTTTCAATCTGGTTTACGGTGGCATCTGGCGCATAGATAGCCAACTGGTTAGCCTGTTCGCCAGTTAAGAACACATTTTCAATCTTGATCAGATCTTTTTGCCCCAGAGCGGCGGAGGGCAGGTTTAAACCCACGGTGATCCGCTGGCGTGTTTCGCTGAACTTAAACAAGCTCAAAATCTTGATGCCGATGGTGGCCGGAATATGGTCGATCACGGTGCCGTTTTTGATGGCTTCAACCTGCAGTTTATTTTCACGTTCCATGCTCAGCTCCTTAGGCCAGATTCAGTTCAGGATTCAGTACCAATGCCAGCAGTGCCTGGCGGGCATACACCCCGTTATCGGCTTGCTGGAAATAGTAGGCGTAGGGGGTGGTGTCCACGTCCACGGTGATCTCATCGATACGCGGCAGTGGGTGCAAAATCTTCAAGTTCGGGCGCGCATCGCTCAGTGCCGCAGCAGTGAGGACAAACTGTGATTTCAGGTTGGCATATTCAGATGGGTCAAAACGCTCTTTCTGTACCCGCGTCATGTACAGAATATCTACCTGCGGGATCACCTCTTCCATCGAAGTATGCAGGCTGTAGGTGATGCCTTTGCTGTCCAGCTCTTCGAGGATGTAATCCGGCATCGCTAGGGCATCTGGGGCGATAAAATAGAAACGGTTGCCGTTGAATTTGGCCAAAGCTTGAGTCAGCGAGTGCACGGTGCGGCCATATTTCAGATCGCCGACCATGGCAATGCTGATGTTGTCCAAACGGCCTTGGGTTTCACGCAATGTGAACAGATCCAGCAAGGTTTGGCTTGGGTGCTGGTTAGCGCCGTCACCGGCGTTGAAAACCGGAACGCCGTTGGAGAACTCGGAAGCCAAGCGTGCAGCACCTTCTTGTGGATGGCGCATCACAATGGCATCCACATAGTTGCTGATCACGCGAATCGAGTCGGCCAGCGTCTCGCCTTTTTTACCCAGCGATGTGTTGCTGCCGTCAGCAAAACCAATCACTTTACCGCCCAAGCGCTGAATGGCGGTTTCGAATGACAAACGGGTGCGGGTCGAGGCCTCAAAAAAGCAGCTGGCGACCACCTTATGTTGCAGTAACGTTGGCTGTGGCGTGGCTTTTAGGCGAGCGGCGGTATCCACCACCAGCTCCAATTCGGCACGGCTGAACTCCGGAATGGAGATGATGTTTTTGCGGTATAAGGGATTGGCCATGGTGCGCTCCTCTGCAGCCTGACGGGGTATGGACGAAAAAAAAGCCCCTGCAATTGAGGGGCTTTTTCTTGTAATAACGAAAGTGCCTGTACTGGACCTTCACGGCGGATCAAAAAACCACGAACGGCCGCGAAGTGGGCGGCATGTCGGCGCAATGTAACGTTTGCGTGACGCATTCGCAATGTTCCTGACCAGCTGACAGACAAATTGTCGCGCATTATACGCAAAAACGCGGTCGCTGCAATATTCACCTTGCGGCCGGAGATCGCCAGCAGTGCGCACGGTGGTAAATTACCGTGCACACTCGACAACCCATTACGCGCCGAGTGTGGCCACCATCACAGCTTTGATGGTGTGCATCCGGTTTTCTGCTTCATCAAACACAATCGAATAGGGGGATTCAAATACCTCATGGGTGACTTCCAACCCTTGCATGCCGTATTTGGCGCTTACCTCGCGGCCGATTTCGGTTTGATCGTCATGGTAGGCCGGTAAGCAGTGCATGAATTTCACCTGTGGATTACCGGTTTGGCGGATCACGTCCATGTTGATCTGATACGGCTTCATCAAGGCAATCCGCTCGGCCCACGCACTTTCTGGCTCGCCCATGGAGACCCACACATCGGTATACAGGAAATCCACGCCCTGTACGCCTTCGGCGACGTTATCGGTTAAGGTCAGCTTGGCTCCGGTGGTAGCGGCAATGGCTTGGCACTGCGCAACCAGTGACTCTTCCGGCCAAAAGGCTTTCGGGCCGACCAAACGCAGATCTAATCCCATCAGCGCCGCGCCTTCTAACAGCGAGTTCCCCATGTTATTACGTGCATCGCCGAGATACGCCAGCTTCATCTGGTTTAACGGTTTGCCTTGTCCGTGCTCGAGCATGGTCAGGAAATCGGCTAAGATCTGCGTGGGGTGAAACTCATCGGTTAGGCCATTCCAGACCGGCACACCGGCATAGCGCGCCAACTCTTCGACCCGCGCTTGACCAAAACCCCGATATTGAATGCCGTCATACATCCGTCCGAGAACTCGCGCCGTGTCGGCCATTGACTCTTTACAGCCGATTTGTGAACCAGATGGGCCTAAGTAGGTAACGTGTGCGCCCTGATCATGGGCCGCCACTTCAAAGGCACAGCGGGTACGGGTAGAGGTCTTTTCAAAGATCAGCGCAATGTTTTTTCCCTGTAAGCGAGGTCGCTCATAACCGCCGTATTTGGCCTTTTTCAGCTCACTGGCCAGCTCAATTAAGTGCTGGATCTCTTTGCTGGTGAAATCGGTGAGTTTTAATACGTTCCGGTTACGCAGGTTAAAAGCCATATGTCCGTCCTTGTTTGCATATCTATCTTTTGTTTGCAGTTAATATCGACTATTTATTCAATCTATTTGGGTTTTTATTTATTTTCAAGTGTTGTGTTTAATTTATAAGCAATGGAAGTATCGGTGGTGAGGCGCGGCAGGGTGTGGGACAATGAAAACCGAATTACTTAACTCTCTGGAGGCCTTATGGCAGACCGTGAATTTCTGGAAGCACAGCAGGAAGAGACTCGCCTGATCATTGATGAACTGCTGGAAGATGGTAGCGATCCTGATGCGCTGTATACCATTGAGCACCATTTGTCCGCAGAGCGTTTTGAGGAGCTGGAAAAGGCGGCCGTTGAAGCGTTCAAGCTGAGCTATGAAGTGACGGATGCTGAAGAGCTGGAAGTCGAAGACGGCTCTGTGCTGGTATGCTGTGACGTCGTCAGTGAAATTCCGCTGAAAGCCGAGCTGATCGATGCGCAAGTTGAGCAGCTGGTGAAGCTGGCAGAGAAATTCGGCATCAACTACGACGGTTGGGGCACGTACTTTGAAGATCCGGACGGCGAAGAAGAGGAAGATGATGAATTCTTCGACGACGAGGATGATGAAGAAGAAGATGCGCCAACGCGCCACTGATTTCGATACTGATTCTGATGTATGTCGTTAGGTGGGCAAGGCCAACGGCCATTGCCACTAACATGATAAAAACCGGGCTGCGGCCCGGTTTTTTTATGTCTGCTGACGGCCGAATTATTGGCGCGGGCGTGTGATGTATAAAAAAAGCCCGACGCGAGCGACGGGCTTGAATACAGTTACGTACTTGCAGTACTTAGGTGTAGATTGCGATTACAGATCCGCAATTACAGAGAGGCAATCACACCTTGCTGCTCTTCGAGCTTGCGCTTGGCTTCGGCATAACCGGCCAGCTTCTCACGCTCTTTGGCAATGACCGCTTCTGGCGCGCGCGCCACAAAGCCTTCGTTACCCAGCTTGCTTTCGATGCGAGCAACTTCGCCGTTCACTTTCTCGATCTCTTTAGCCAGACGCGCCAGCTCAGCATCCTTATCAATCAGACCGGCCATTGGGATCAGCAGTTCAGCCTGACCGACCAGTTTGGTCACGGATACTGGGCCCTTGTCGCCATCGGCCAGCAGTGTGATGTTGTCCAGACGCGCCAGACTCTGGATGAAGGTGCGGTTTTCCTCCACGCGGCGCTGCTCTTGCGCGTTGGTATTACGCAGCAGGATCTCCAGCGGCTTGCTTGGTGCGATGTTCATTTCAGCACGGATGTTACGTACCGCAATGATCAATTGCTTGATCCACTCCAGATCTTCCATCGCGGCAGCATCGGTCGCTTCTGGCTGATATTCTGGGAATGGCTGCAGCATGATGGTATCGCCCTGCACGCCAGCCAGCACTTTCACACGCTGCCAAATCTCTTCCGTGATAAACGGAATGATTGGGTGAGCCAGACGCAGCAGACCTTCCAGCACCTGAATCAGGGTGTGGCGGGTACCACGCAGTTCAGCATCGCTACCGCTGTTCATCACCGGCTTAGTCAGCTCCAGATACCAGTCACAGAACTGGTTCCAGGTGAACTCGTACAAAATACCGGCCGCGATATCGAAGCGGTAGTTGTCCAGTGCCTCACGGAATGCTTTCACGGTGTTGTTGAATTCACCTAAGATCCAGCGGTCTGCCAGTGACAGTACCATCTCGCCGCCGTTCAGGCCGCAATCTTGATCTTCGGTGTTCATCAGTACGAAACGGCTGGCGTTCCACAGCTTATTACAGAAGTTACGGTAACCTTCCAGACGCTTCATATCCCAGTTGATGTCACGGCCAGTAGAGGCCAGTGCCGCCAAGGTGAAACGCAGGGCGTCAGTACCGTGTGCTTCGATGCCGTTCGGGAACTGCTTCTGGGTACTCTTGCCAATTTTCTCAGCCAGCTGCGGCTGCATCATGTTACCGGTGCGTTTTTCCAGCAGAGCTTCCAGTGAGATGCCGTCAATCATATCCAGCGGGTCAATCACGTTACCCTTGGATTTCGACATCTTCTGACCTTGCTCGTCACGGATCAAACCGGTCACGTACACGGTCTTGAATGGCACTTGTGGCTTGCCATCTTCGTCTTTGATGAAGTGCATGGTCATCATGATCATGCGTGCCACCCAGAAGAAGATGATGTCAAAACCGGTCATCAACACGTCGGTTGGATGGAAGGTTTTCAGCGCTTCGGTGTTTTCTGGCCAGCCCAGTGTGGAGAAGGTCCACAGTGCCGACGAGAACCAAGTATCCAGCACGTCATCGTCTTGGCGCAGAACAATCACGTTGTCCAGCTTGTACTTGCTGCGCACTTCTTCTTCAGTACGGCCTACATACACGTTACCGGCGTTGTCATACCACGCCGGAATGCGGTGACCCCACCACAGTTGACGCGAAATACACCAGTCTTGGATATCACGCATCCAAGCAAAGTACATGTTTTCGTACTGCTTAGGCACGAATTGGATATCGCCGTTCTCAACTGCTTCAATGGCGGTTTTTGCCAGTGGTGCAACACGCACATACCACTGGTCAGTCAGCATTGGCTCGATCACCACGCCGCCACGGTCACCGTATGGAATGGTCAGATCGTGTGGCTTGATCTCTTCCAGCAGACCCAGCTCTTCAAATTCGGCCACCACGGCTTTACGCGCAGCGAAACGCTCCATACCACGGTACTTGGCAGGCAGTTCAGTGCTGTAAGCGGTGCTTGGCTCGCCATTCGTATTGAACACTTCGGCTTCATCACGGATGTCCGCATTGAAGGTCAAAATGTTGATCATTGGCAGGTTGTGACGTTTACCAACTTCATAGTCGTTAAAGTCGTGCGCCGGGGTGATCTTCACGCAGCCGGTGCCTTTTTCCATATCGGCGTGCTCGTCACCCACGATTGGGATACGACGGCCGACGATTGGCAAAATAATCTCTTTGCCGATCAGATCTTTGTAGCGAGGATCTTCTGGGTTCACCGCCACACCGGTATCACCCAGCATGGTTTCTGGACGGGTAGTCGCGACTACGATGTAGTCTTTACCGTCCGCGGTTTTCACGCCATCGGCCAGCGGATAGCGGAAGTGCCACATGGAGCCTTTGCTCTCTTTGTTTTCCACTTCCAGATCGGAGATCGCGGTGTGCAGTTTTGGATCCCAGTTCACCAGACGCTTGCCGCGGTAGATCAGGTCATCTTCGTACAGACGCACGAACACTTCCTTCACCGCATTGGACAGGCCTTCATCCATGGTGAAACGTTCGCGATCCCAATCGACAGAGTTACCCAGACGGCGCATCTGCTTACAGATAGTGCCACCGGATTCGGCTTTCCATTCCCAGATCTTGTCGATAAAGGCATCCCGGCCATAGTCATGACGGGTCTTGCCTTCTTCAGCGGCAATCTTGCGCTCAACCACCATCTGAGTCGCGATCCCCGCATGGTCGGTACCCACCTGCCACAGGGTGTTTTTACCCTGCATACGCTGGTAACGGGTCAGAGCATCCATCATGGTCTGCTGGAACGCGTGGCCCATGTGCAGGCTGCCGGTGACATTCGGCGGCGGGATCATGATGCAGTAGCTTTCCTGACGGGTATCACCATGCGGCTTAAAGTAGCCATTTTCTTCCCAAGCCTGATACAGAGCTTGTTCGATGGCGTTCGGGTTGTAGGTTTTTTCCATGGTCATCTTAAGGCTAATTCGTTGATGGCGTAATGCCGAGATCTTGGGTTGTCAGCTGGAAGCCGGCCTGTCGGTAAGCCTTATAGCGCTCACGCGCCTGCTGTTTCAGCGTCTCTTCGCAGGGGACGAAGTCTATCACCTGAAGGAAAGCAGAAGCAAAGTCGGCAACATCTGGTAATAAGGATATCAGTAAATCGCGCCGTGACGCGCTACGTTTTTCTGGCCAGGCAATTTCCACCGGTGAGCCATAGTGCGGCCCTTCACCGGCCAGATTATGCGGCACAAACTGCTGCGGATCGAATTGCCACAACGCCTCATCTACCGCAAAGGCCTCTGTCTGTGACGCGCAGGCGATCAACACCCGTTGTCCGCGTCGCCAAGCATCCGCAGCTAAACGACAGGCATGATAGGCCTGGGCGCTTAATCCTGTCGGCAATTCGCCGTCGGCGCTCGCGGGCAGAAGATAAAAAGTGGCTTGTTTCATCATAATATAAACGGGGGCTGCCGCCCCCGGTAATGGTTACTCGTAATCCGTGTTGTGGCCGCAGGGCTGCTTACTCTTCGATGCTAACGCCAGCGCGGTTCAGCAGGAATTGCGTCAGCAGCGGTACCGGACGACCGGTTGCGCCTTTGCTCTTGCCGGAACGCCATGCGGTGCCAGCAATGTCTAAGTGCGCCCAGTAATACTTCTTGGTGAAACGCGACAAGAAGCAACCAGCTGTGATCGCCCCCGCTGGACGGCCACCGATGTTGGCCATATCAGCAAAGTTGGACTCCAACTGCTCCTGATACTCATCACCCAGCGGTAGACGCCAAGCGCGATCGCCTGCTTGCTCGGAGGCGCTCAGCAGATCGTTGGCCAGTGGGTTATGGTTCGACAGCAAGCCACTGATATGGTGGCCAAGGGCAATTACACAGGCACCGGTTAAGGTGGCCACGTCAATCACCAGCTCAGGGTCGAAGCGTTCAGCATAGGTAAGTGTATCACATAACACCAAGCGGCCTTCGGCGTCGGTATTCAGCACTTCGACCGTTTGGCCTGACATGGTGGTCAGGATATCGCCCGGGCGATAGGCGCGGCCATCTGGCATGTTTTCGCAGCCGGCCAAAATGCCCACCACGTTGAGCGGCAATTGCAGCTCAGCGACGGCGCGCATCACGCCGAACACAGTCGCGGCGCCGCACATGTCGTACTTCATCTCATCCATGCCGTCAGACGGCTTGATGGAAATACCACCGGAGTCAAAGGTCAGCCCTTTCCCGATCAGCACAATCGGTTTGTCGTCTGGGTTCGCGGCGCCCTTATACTCTATAACCGACATCAGGGATTCATTTTGCGAGCCCTGACCAACCGCCAGATAGGCATTCATGCCCAGATCTTTCATCTGCTGCTCGCCAATCACGCGGGTGGTGACCGGTGAAAATTCATCGGCCAATTGGCGCGCATGGGAAGCCAGATAGGCTGGGTTGCAAATATTCGGCGGCATATTGCCCAAATCTTTGGCAATTTTGAGGCCAGAAGCCACGGCCAGACCATGCTGGATGGCCTTTTCGCCTACCGAAAGCTCACGGCGGGTCGGCACGTTAAATACCAGCTTGCGCAGTGGGCGACGCGGTTCAACCTTGATGCTCTTCATCTGATCAAAGGTGTACAGAGCCTCTTTGGCCGATTCCACCGCTTGGCGCACTTTCCAGTAGGTGTTGCGTCCGCGCACATGCAGTTCGGTCAGGAAACACACCGCTTCCATCGAGCCGGTTTCATTCAAGGTGTTGATGGTTTTTTGAATGATTTGCTTAAACTGGCGCTCATCCAGCTCGCGCTCTTTACCGCAGCCGACCAGTAAGACGCGCTCGGAGAGAATGTTGGGAACCTGATGTAAAAGCAGCATCTGGCCTGGCTTGCCTTCCAGATCGCCGCGACGCAATAATGAACTAATATAACCATCACTGATCTTATCCAGTTGCTCGGCGATCGGTGACAGACGGCGTGGCTCGAAGACACCAACAACAATGCAGGCGCTGCGCTGCTTTTCAGGGCTGCCGCTTTTTACACTAAACTCCATGCAGTCTCCTAAAGACAAAGGATGTGCTTTTCTGGATAATGGCGGGTTCATGAGAAAACTCAGTGAGGTAGATCGCCTTCACCAGATGAATGCGTTAATCTATTTACAGAATTATTAACAGCGCTCAGGCCGATGCGGAACAAACGATATTCCGCGCTTTTATCCAGCCAAAGCTCTGAAAAATGGCCTATTAGCCAAAAAACTATAGATATTCACTCAAAAAGACAAGTTTTCATAGGCGTAAAGAGCGTGATCATTATTAGATATCTGGTACGGGAAGTGCTGAAAAGCCAGATCGCCATCTTGTTTGTCCTGATGCTGATCTTCTTCTGCCAGAAGTTAGTCCGAGTTTTATCCTCCGCGGTGGAAGGCGATTTGCCGGCCAACCTCGTGATGTCGGTGTTGGGTTTAGGCCTGCCTTACATGGCGCAGTTGATGCTGCCATTGAGCCTATTTGTCGGTTTACTGTTTACTTACGGCCGCTTGTACGCCGAAAGTGAAATGACCGTTATGTTCGCCTGCGGCATGGGCAAGCGCACCTTGCTACGCGCCGCCGCGTGGTTGGCATTGCTGACCTCTATTTTAGCCGCGGGTAACGTACTCTGGTTGAGCCCTCTGTCGGCGAAAACCGAAGCGCAAGTCATCAGCGAAGCGAAAGCCAACCCAGGGCTTGCCGCTTTGGTGGCCGGTCAATTCCAGAGCTCGCCCGATGGCAGTTCGGTGATTTTCGTCAATCGCTTGGAGGGCAACCAGCTGCAAGATGTGTTTGTGGCCCAGCTGCGTCCACGCGGTGAGAGCAGCCGTCCGTCGGTCGTGGTGTCTACTTCCGGTGAAGTAGAGAAAGCTAAAAATGGCGATCAAATGCTGACGCTGGATAACGGCGTACGTTATGAAGGCACGGCTTTCTTGCGCGATTTTCGGATCACGCACTTTGATACCTACAACGCCGTAATTGGCCATCAGGATGTCGAAGCCGACAGTGGCGATTGGGAGCAAATGCCAACGGCTGCGCTGTGGAAGGAAAATAACTCTCATGCCCGTGCCGAGTTGCACTGGCGGTTGACCCTGATTGCGGCGGTACCTATTTTGGCGCTGCTGGTGATCCCGCTGTCGGCGGTGAATCCGCGCCAAGGGCGATTTGCGAATGTGGTGCCAGCACTGCTGTTGTATCTCATCTACTTCTTGCTGCAAAGTGCGCTGAAATCAGCACTGGATAATGGGCGGATGGATTCGGCGGTCTGGATCTGGGTAACCAATGGTGGCTTCTTGCTGCTGGGGATTATCTTGAACATGTGGGACAGCATCCCAATGCGTCGTCTGCGGGCTCAGTTGAAAGGAGCGCAGGCATGATGCGGATTTTTGATTGGTACATTGGCCGGACGATTTTTGGCACCATCATGATGACTTTGGCCACCTTGGTGGGCCTGTCAGGGATCATCAAATTTGTCGAACAGCTCAAGAAAGTCGGCGAAGGTACCTACGGTGTTTGGGATGCAGGTCTGTTCACCTTACTGACGGTTCCGGCAGACATCAGTGTCTTTTTCCCGATGGCGGCGCTGTTGGGCGCGTTGTTAGGCTTGGGGATGCTGGCCAGTCGCAGTGAGCTGGTGGTGATGGAAGCGGCCGGTTTTACCCGTTTACAGATTGCGATGGCGGTGATGAAAACGGCCATTCCGCTGGTGATCCTGACCATGGCACTGGGCGAGTGGGGTGCTCCGTGGGGTGATCAACTGGCGCGTAATCTGCGCGCACAAGCCATCTACGGCGGCTCGATGTTGGCTAAATCCGGTGGCCTGTGGGCCAAAGATGGCGATGACTTTATCTATATCGAGCAAATTGTCAGCCAACAGGAGCTTAGCGGCGTAAACATCTACAAATTCAATCCGCAGCACCAGCTGCAATCAGTGTTGTATGCTAATAGCGCGAACTACACCGATTCAGGTTGGAAACTGCACCAGATTGATGAAGCAGTGATTGGTGAAAAAGCGGTAACCGGTGAGCAGCGCTTCTCGGCCGACTGGAAAACCAGCCTGAGTCCCGACAAGCTGAGCGTAGTGACTATTAAGCCTGAATCGCTGTCTATCAGTGGGTTGTGGCAGTACATTCATTATCTGAAGCAAACCGGGCAAGAAACCGGGCGTTATGAGCTGGCGCTGTGGCGCAAAGTGCTGCAGCCGGTGACGGTCGGTGTCATGATGTTGTTGGCCTTGTCGTTCATTTTCGGTCCACTGCGTAGTGTGACCATGGGCGCGCGGGTATTGACCGGGATCTGTTTTGGTTTCGTCTTTTATGTTGCCGACCAGATTTTTGGCCCACTCAGTTTGGTGTACCATGTACCGGCGGTGATTGGCGCCGCATTCCCGAGTGTCTTGTTCCTCTGTTTGAGTTGGTATTTGCTGACGCGCCGCCGCTGATATTGCATCTATCTCTGTTAGTAATAACGCCGGGCTTGCCCGGCGTTATTGTTTTTCGAATGAGGGAAGATGAATTGCGTTTATTCTTCGGTGGCGCTGTTGTTGGCAGCATTCGTTTTCGGGCGAACAGGAAGCACCACCATCTCGCTATCAGACATATAATCTTGAAACGCGCGCAGATTACCGCGATCAAAGATAACCAGCAGATTTCCCAGCCCTACCGTTGCTGTCGTCAAACGCACCAGACATTGAGTTACCGTGAGATTATGGCCATCAAGCTGTTGCACCCGTAAACGCCACGCTTTCATCCCCAGAGTTTGCCCAGCCTTATGCCAGAACCAAACATAGAATGCACAAAAGCAGCCTAGCAGATAAAACGCATACCATGCTTGACTATCCAGATACGCGGCAACATCCACCGCATCGCCTAACGAAATCAGATTCATGCTGTGCAGCAAGGCCGTGATCCCCACTGCTATTGCTCCTGCTAGCATCACCAGCGCTAACGACAGCAATAAATCATAGACAAAAGCACCTAAACGGCGAAAAAAACCGGCGCGCGGGTAACCATTAGAAGAAAGTACCGCCATATACATCCTGTAAATATCGATAAAAAGAAAAGGATTTCGGCCAGAGTGTAGACATTATTGCTAACCGGATAAAGTAATTGGTTTTTTTTCAAGCAATTGAACACGACATTGACATAATTCTATTGCAGCCGAAAGTACGGTATGTATAATGCCACACCATAAAGCCAGTGTGGTGAAATCGGTAGACACAGTTGATTCAAAATCAACCGCCTTCGGGTGTGACGGTTCGAGTCCGTCCACTGGCACCAAAAGCCTTCCTAAGCAACAGTTTAGGAAGGCTTTTTGCTTTTCTGCGCTACGTGTTTTTTCTCTCCCTAATTTTTGCCTAGGGGCGTCTTGTCGGCTAGGCTCTATCTCTATCTCTATCTCTATCTC
>PPYF01157511.1_pt1 | contig 78374 bp, 52 predicted proteins | sample 1559871 | NCBI WGS metagenome assembly PPYF01 (sample SAMN08240021, study PRJNA423297) | Human gut metagenome, whole genome shotgun sequencing project.
CCCTCAGGGAGCGGAAGTCCTGCACCTGGTCGATCTGACCGGGGCGAAGGATCCGGCGAAGCGCCAGATCCCGCTGCTGAAATCGCTGGTCGCCGGGGTTGACGTCCCGGTGCAGGTCGGCGGCGGCGTGCGGACCGAAGCGGATGTCGCGGCCCTGCTTGAGGCCGGCGTCGCCCGCGTGGTGGTCGGCTCCACCGCGGTGAAATCCCCGGAGGAAGTGAAAGGCTGGTTCAAACGCTTTGGCCCAGAACGGCTGGTGCTCGCCCTCGACGTGCGTATCGACGCCGACGGCAATAAGCAGGTGGCGGTCAGCGGCTGGCAGGAAAACTCCGGCGTGACGCTGGAGGAGCTGGTGGAAAGTTATCTGCCGGTCGGCCTGCAGCACGTGCTGTGCACCGATATCTCCCGCGACGGCACGCTGGCAGGCTCTAACGTCTCGCTGTACGAGGAAGTCTGCGCCCGCTACCCGCAGGTGGCGTTTCAGTCATCCGGCGGCATCGGCGATCTCAATGATATTGCCGCCCTGCGCGGCACCGGGGTGCGCGGCGTGATTGTCGGTCGCGCGCTGCTGGAAGGTAAATTCAACGTAACGGAGGCCATTCAATGCTGGCAAAACGGATAATCCCCTGCCTCGACGTCCGCGACGGCCAGGTAGTGAAAGGCGTGCAGTTCCGTAATCACGAGATCATTGGCGACATCGTCCCGCTGGCCAAGCGCTATGCCGACGAAGGGGCCGATGAACTGGTGTTCTATGATATCACCGCCTCCAGCGACGGTCGGGTGGTCGACAAGAGCTGGGTGTCGCGGGTAGCGGAAGTGATTGATATTCCTTTCTGCGTGGCGGGCGGGATCAAGTCGCTGGAAGACGCGGCGCAGATCCTCTCCTTCGGCGCCGATAAGATCTCGATTAACTCCCCTGCTCTCGCCGACCCGACGCTGATCACCCGCCTTGCCGACCGCTTTGGCGTGCAGTGTATCGTGGTGGGGATTGATACCTGGTTTGATGCAGAGACCGGCAAGTATCACGTCAACCAGTATACCGGCGACGAGAGCCGCACCCGGGTGACGCAGTGGGAAACCCTCGACTGGGTGGAGGAAGTGCAGAAGCGCGGCGCAGGCGAGATCGTTCTCAATATGATGAACCAGGACGGGGTGCGCAACGGTTACGACCTGCAGCAGCTGGCGAAGGTTCGCGCGGTGTGCCACGTCCCGCTGATCGCCTCCGGCGGCGCGGGCACTATGGAACACTTCCTCGAAGCCTTCCGCGATGCCGACGTTGACGGCGCGCTGGCGGCTTCGGTATTCCACAAACAGATTATTAATATTGGCGAACTGAAAGCGTACCTGGCGGCACAGGGCGTGGAGATAAGGGTATGTTGACTGAACAGCTGGACTGGGAAAAAACGGACGGCATGATGCCGGCCATCGTGCAGCACGCCGTATCCGGCGAAGTGCTGATGCTGGGCTACATGAACAAGGAGGCGCTGGAGAAAACCGAAGCCACCGGCAAGGTCACCTTTTACTCGCGCACCAAGCAGCGGCTGTGGACCAAGGGTGAAACCTCGGGCCATGTCCTCAATGTAGTGAGCATCACGCCGGACTGTGACAACGATACGCTGCTGGTGCTGGTAAACCCGATCGGACCGACCTGCCACAAAGGCACCACCAGCTGCTTCGGCGAAACCGGCCACCAGTGGCTGTTCCTCTATCAGCTGGAGCAGCTGCTGGCCGAGCGTAAACACGCCGACCCGGAGAGCTCCTACACGGCGAAGCTGTATGCCAGCGGCACCAAGCGTATTGCGCAGAAAGTGGGGGAAGAAGGCGTGGAGACCGCGCTGGCCGCCACCGTGAACGACCGCTTCGAGCTGAAGAATGAGGCGTCGGACCTGATGTATCACCTGCTGGTGCTGCTGCAGGACCAGGGGCTGGATCTCGGGGAAGTGATTGATAATCTGAAGAGTCGACACTAACGCGTTGACCCCCGCCGCAACGGCGGGGGTAGCTGGCCTCAGGATTTGCTTTCCAGCAGCGTAGTGTAGAGATTGACGTAAGCGTCAATCATATGGTCGGCTGTAAACATCTCTTCAAAACGACGACGCGAGTTTTCGCCATAGCGACTGGCGGTTTCATCGTTATGCCAGAGCTCATTCATCGCCTCCACCAGCGCCTGACTGTCATTCGGCGGGATCACGCAGCCATTTACTTTGTCCTGGTTAATGAACGAGGTACCGGTGCCGATCTCGCAGGAGATCAGCGGCCTGGCAAAGCGCGCGCCTTCCAGTAACGTAATGCCAAACGCCTCTGAGCGTAGATGCGAGGGGAAGACCACGCCCCGGCAGAGCTGGAAGAGAATGTATTTATCTTCGTCGTTGAGCATGCCGGTAAACACCACATTGCTCAGTCCGCGCTGCTGCGCCTCACGCCGCACCTCCGCCTCCAGCGGCCCGCCCCCGACGATCACCACCGGCAGCCGGCTACGCTCGGCGGCATCCAGCAGAATGTGCAGCCCTTTGTAGTAGCGGAAAGCGCCGACGAAGAGGAAGAAGTTATCGCCGACGGTTTCCCGCCAGTGCGCCACCCGCTGCGGATCGTGCTGCACGTCATGCTGCTCCAGACCAAACGGGATCACCACCGTTTTATCCTGATATTTTTTCAGGGTCTGGCTGGAGGCCACGTAGTTGGGCGACGAGGCAACAATGCAGTCTACGCTGGCGAGGAATCGCTCCTGCAGCGGCTGGTACAACTTCATCAACCGTTTTTGTTTCACAATATCCGAGTGATAGGTCACCACCGTTCTGGCGTCAGGCCGCGCCGAGAGATGCAGCATATCCATAAAGGGAAACGGAAAATGGTAGTTGATGATGTCGTAGTCATCTTTAATCTGCTTAAAACGCTTTAACGCTTTCAACGAAAACGGCGTGGAGGCAATTTCAAAAAGCTGCTTATTATAAATGACCCGATGGTCTTCGTAGGCGACAGGACCTGTCTCTTTGTCCGGGCTAAAAGTAAAAACATCGGCTGCGATCCCCCGGCGGGCGCAACCCTGACTGAGCTGATAAATGACCTGCTCAATACCGCCGTAGGTATCGGGATAGTAGGTCTTATAGACGTGTAGAACTCTCAACTGACACCCTTAGAGTAATTTATAGGCGTTAATGGTCTGGGTCGTACAGTTCTCCCACGAAAACTGTTTCGCCTGGGCAAGACCGCGCGCGGTGGCGATTTCCCGCCAGCTATCATCCTGCAGGCTCTGCAAAATATGCGCGCTAATCGCGTCTACATCATTAGGATCGGCAACGAGGCCGGCATCGCCAACCACCTCAGGCAAAGAAGTGACATTGGAACATACTACCGGCACACCGCAAGACATCGCTTCAAGAATAGGTAAACCGAATCCCTCATAGAAGGAGGGATAAACAAAGGTTCTGGCCGCCGCGTACAGATAAGGCAGGTCCTCATCCGGGACATAGCCCAGGTAACGAATCCACCCTTCCCGCGTACCGCGCTCGACTAACTGCCACAGCACATCATCTTCCCAGCCGCGATAGCCGCTGAGGATCAGCGGGTAGCGCATGCGGGTCTCCATCGGCAGCAGCTGATAGGCCTGCAGCAGACCGCGGATATTTTTACGCGGCTCCATGGTGCCGATATATAACGCATACCCCTGCCACGCCAGCTGATATTTCTGCAGGACCGGCAGGCACTCCGCCGGGCTGCGAGGAATATAGTCGCTGCTGCAGGCGAGCTTGGTGGTGACGATCCGATCCGCCGGATAGTTGAACAGGCGGATAATTTCACTGCGCGAGAAGTCAGAGACGGTCAGGATCAGCTTTGCCGAATCCAGGCTCTCATGCAGGGACTTCTCCATATAGCGAACCCGATCTTTTGGATGATATTCCGGGCAGGTAAAAATGGAGATGTCATGAAACGTGGTCACGGCGCGTTCCAGGCGATGCGGCAGGTAAAAATTGGGACCATGGTAGATATAATCTTCATAGTCGCGCAATGCCCACGCCTGGCGCCGCGGGTGCAGCAGGCGATACGCCTCAATCAGCAGCGGCTGGCGGCGCAGAAACGCCGACAGACGACCATGATTGCTGGCTTTGGTATCGCTTTTATTCTCCACCTGGGGGATCTGATCGATAAACGACGCGCCGTGAAACAGCTTCAGCTCTTCGATTTCACGGGCGACCGCCAGCCGCTTAACCAGCTCCAGGGAATACCGACCGATGCCCGTTAATGGGTATTTAATTGGCTCAGTAGCAAAAATAATTTTCATAACGAACTCATCACAAGGGCCACCGGGGTGGCCCTGTTGATAGCGATTATTGCTTCGCGGCTGGCGCGATAATCGGCAGGTTTTTCAGGAGAAATTCCGCGCTCTGCTTCCAGGTTAACCAGTTGATATTCTCGGAACGAGGATGCGCGTTTTGCTCATACAGGGCTAACCAGTCTTCGACGGCCTTCGCGATGTCGGCCGGCGCTTCCCCGGAGAAATACCACGCATGTTCCTGAGCAATCTCTTTAAACACCGGAATGTCACGGATAATCACCGGCAGCTTTTTCTGCGCCGCTTCAATCAACGGCAGGCCAAAGCCTTCTCCGAGAGATGCGAAGATTAACGCACTAGACTGAGAATACAACTTCGTAAGGAACTCATCGCTAATGTTTTGTAGCCAAAATAGTTTTTTATTTAGCTGTGGATGGTGACGTAAACGTTCACATAAATCATCAACATGCCACCCCTGTTTACCAATGATAAACAGATTGTAGTTCTTGCCCTGTAACCACAATTCTTCAAATGCCGCTAGCGTCTGCGCATGTCCTTTGCGTGGTTCCATCGTGCCCACCATGATAAATGATGGAGCCGCGGCCATCGCTGCTAACAGCGCCTGGGCATTATCCGGCATGCCAGTGGACGGTACGCTGGCATCGAGGTCGGCTCCCAGATGGAAGTTGCTGACGGTCAGCAGCGGGTTCGGTTTCACCCAATGGCTGTTTTCCGCAATCCAGGCTTTTACATCCTCTGCAACGCTTGCTGATACACAAATCAAGCGGTCTGCGTGCTGCGCAATGCAAGATAACCAAATGGGGAACACGCGTTGCATTCCCTCATCGCTCCACTCCGGTCTTCTCAGAGGCAAAATGTCATGCACAACAAAACAAACCTTGGCACCGGATAGACGAATAAAATCCAGCTGGACAGTAAGCTCAGGAAACAGATGGGCAGTTAGATCGGTAGCAACCAGAATATCATCTTTGGTAAACAGTACAGGTACATCAGGCCCGAACGCCCCGTTAAAATGGGTATTCAGGTATTCGTTGGCATAGCGATAGCATTCACCCGGTCGATAATAAACCGCACTGACAGTATAACCAGCAACGCCAGATTTCAGTAATTCACTAAGTATACTGCGAGAAACCCGTTGAATTCCCGTTTTCGCATCATGCTCAACAAGAACAGAAATATCAACCAGCAGCTTGCGCTGATGTGTAGCAAAGCTATTACGAGCAATCGCCCAGGCTGTCTGTAAGCGTTCGGTTTCACTTAATTCTGCAATATTTTTAATTCTATTAATGGTGTGTGCGGTGAAGCTTGTGATATCCAGAGGTTCTGATGCGGAAGCCTTATCTACAAGCCTCTCAAATCCCTTTAACGCGAGCTGCGCGGTGTGATCCCATGTGAACTTTGCCGCCTGCGCCGGAGCATGAGCTTTTAATGCTGAGTAGAACTCACTGTCAGTCAAGGCCCTTTGCATAACACGGCAAATGTCGGGGACATCCAGAGGATTAAATAAAGCCTCTTCCATACCGATGACCTCGGGTAAGCTGGTCACATTTGAACCCAGCGTAGCTGCACCACAACGCATAGCTTCTAGTGGCGGCAGGCCAAACCCTTCATGTATAGAGGGGAAAACGAAAATTTTGCACAAATTGTAAAGTGCGATAAGGTCACTATCGTTTAAGAAGCCTGTAAAAATAAGCTGATTACGAGATAAACCATAGTTCTCTGCAACTCGGTACAGCCTTTCCTTTTCATCGGTGCTAATTTTATAGGCTAAAACTAAGGGATAACTCTGTTGCAGGGCATGCGGTAATAAACTATATGCATGAATCAGCGCTTCAATATTTTTACGTGGCTCTATCATTGCCAAAGAAAGAATAAACTCTTGAGGAAGATGATATTTATTACGTAAGTCTTTGATTTCATCGTGAGTATAATCTTTAATTTTAAATGAATCGCTTACTCCAGATGAAATATTAATAATTTTTTCTGCCGGAATCGATGTGTAATCGATAACTTCCTGCATGGATGATCTGGAAATAGCAAAAATAGCGTCCGCCCTTTCGTATTGAGCTAGTTTATCATAATAATACTGACGGAAGTTTGGTTCGCCCAGATAGCGTTCTTTATTCAGTAACGGAATTAGATCGTGACAAACACAAACTGTTTTCCATGGTACTGTAGTTTGAGGAATTGAGACGGTATAACTATCGTCAAAACCTTCGTAGAAATTAATAATAAAAACAACGTCGGGATTGATATTAGCAATAGCAAGTTCACGAGCTAGTGTGGCGGCAACACTCCGCGGATGGTTTTCACAGTCGCGAAGAGCTGTAGGGCCAGCAGCTGAAAAAATAAACATTTCTTCCTGCGGTAATATATCACCCCAGCTTTTTTTAATTTCATTTATACTATCAATCGAATACATGCCATTCATTAAAATGCTTACTCGATGCTGGCCAGCATTTTTTATGATCGCACGACTCATTTCATAGGTGCTGCGACCAACTCCACGGAATTTACTTTCCGATTGATATCCTTGTACGTCAATCAAAATATGCAAGTGACTCACCTTATCTTTTGTTTTTAAGCTCGCTAAAAATTGAGTTAACTTCCGGAGGCAATAACTCTGGATGTAAGATCTGCTTTTCAGTCTGCGACTGGTATTGTGGGTCGTTTGGATAAGGGTTATGTGAACCAGGATTCATACGACGATGCATACGATAAGCAAAGTCATAAATTCCAATTGTACGCAGTAGATTGATCACCTTCTGCTTTAGTCGTGGATGTGCACGCAAAAAATAAAATACGTTGCTAAGCACTCGTTTGAGTAAATGCTTAAAACGCTGTTTGAAGCCGTACTGACGAAGCAGATAGTACTGTAAGCCAGCGTACCGATACCACTTGGTCATTTTCCATGAGCGACTATAATGAATTTTAGCAATCTCATGACGTAGATTCTCTATTTCTTGCTGAGCATCATTGAGCTGCGTATGAAGTCGCATAATCTCTTCTGAATCAACGGCTTTACTCTGCTCAATCTCGATACGCGGCTGTACATTAGTAGTAACGTCTTGTGGCGGATACTCACGCTTCTCAAACGTCTGAATGCTCTCACCCATAATATTAATCAGGGAGGTGAGTTCATTGATTTGCGACTCGAGACGGACTACCCGCGCATCCGTATTGCGTATTTGCGTTTGACTTTCCAACAATACGGGCTCCTGAGCCCGGACCCATAGATCAGAAGCGTCCATAATGGAACTCGCAGCCGGTAGAGCATCTTTGGTTGAAAAGAGTTGTTGGAGTAAAGCAAAACTCCACTCACCAACAGGATGTTTCCAGAATGCTGTCAACCAATTTGAATACGGTTCAGGCAACTGGAAAGGACTTAATGGTGCGGAACGCCAGAAGCCCCTCCAGGATTTATTTTCACAAAATATTTCATTTACAAAAACAATGAACGACTGGAAAATATTAACTGGCCAGCTGCAGTCTTGTTGTACATCGCCAATCGAACCAAAATCTATTAAACGAGCGCTGTCATTATCGTCAATTAAAACATTCCATGTTCTGAAATCATCATGATATAGACCATGTTCTTCCAAAATAACTAATTGGTCGAGGAGATCGGAAATAACTTTTTCCCGATCAATATGCCGTTCACTGGCCAGAACGTCGTTTAACAGCTCTCCGGGAATTTTTTCCATTACCAACCATCCCGCTTCTCCATTCCCCCCTGCAGTAAACAACGCCGGCACTTTTAAGCCAGATGGTGGAGATTTAAGAAAAGCTTCTTCATGGGCGAGTTCAGTACGATTACGCTCGCTCTCCTTATCAGTTAGTAAGCAACTTACTGTACTAAAACGATAGAACTTACATATGAACTCCGAAGAGAAATAATAGCGACGGCTCTGTTTATGCGCAAAGCCTGCTCCGGTGTAAGGACTGTCGCGCCATGAAGTAAAAGGCTGATTAAATTCCGGAAGAATAACCCTGTGGTTACTGATAATATACATCGGACGTGAAATATTAGACAGATGAGTGTCAAATCTTCCAATCAATCGATAGAAAGCACATTGGTCAATAAGTTCACGCGGATCTTCAGGCTGAGATTTCCCCCAATAGAGTGGTTCCTCCTTGACAGCGAGCTCGAGAATCATCGCCTGCGTCAGATTTGCCAAACGCTCTAACAGCGATCTGACTTCAGCAACCCCATGCAGATGAACAATGTGGTGAAAAACACTTAGTCCAATGGCGAGATCAAATTGGTTTTCTTCCAGAGTGCTGACAATGTCTTCTATCCGCCCGACTTGAAATTTAACATCACAATGTGGATTTTCTTCAGCAAGCGCCTGACAAACATCAATGTTCTGCTGCAAAAAGTCGATACCTAATACGCTGGCACCCTTGCTTGCCAAACTTAAACTGAAGAACCCCTGAGCACAGCCCAGGTCGAGAACCCGTAGTGGCCTTCCTAACTCTCTGGACAAGCTGTCATATTGTTCACTAATTAGCGCGAGCCGTTCATTACAGTCTCGTGCAGCATCGCCATCCCACTCAGGATGCCCAAAAATAGTCTGATAAATTTCAGGTAATTCGCTAACCAATTTATGTGTATTAGTAGTCATGGAATGATTTTTTCTCATCTTCATTTGTAACTATTGAAAGTCGACTTCAGGTCAATCACTCCCCAGAAATCCATGCTCTTAGTTACATGCAAAATGATGGAGTCATAGCGACGATCGAGCGGCGTCATTTCGGTTTGCGGGCTTCCCTCTGAAATACCAAACGACAGAAGATAGTCACCGCTATTTAAATCAACCGGAAAACTGAATTTAAATACTCTAACGTCCCCACGTGATACCGAAATGTTTTCCCGGCCTTCCGAGGCCAGGAAAGAGTTGGTACCATATAGAAATAAGCCATCCAGAGTTTTGATTAACAAACCCGGTACCACGCAATCAAAGTCATATTCAAATACGACTTTCATCAGGAAATCGGTCTGCTGATTGCCCGTCAGTGAAGGCGGAAAATCAACCCCGGCGCTTTGGATGTGATAATCAATGATTTTTGCACCCCCCTGCCCCCAACGGTACTCTTCCGGACGGTAGCCTGGGCGCGTGTGGTACACATCTTCAATCTCATCGAGAGACATCTGACTTTCGCCGCTGGCTGACGAGGTTGCCGTTTCGCTTTTTGGCGCGCTGTTTTTATCGGATTTGCCAAACAGCTCATCCAGATAACGGTTGGTCACGTCACGGGCGGTGCCGTCCATACAGATATCACCATTTTTGAGGAAAATGGCGCGGTCGCAGTGTTTGACGATATCCCCGGCGCTGTGGGAGACCAGCAGCAGCGTGGTGCCCTGCTTTTTAAAGTCCGCAATACGGGCGTAGCACTTCGCCTGAAAACGGGAGTCACCAACGGAAAGCGCTTCATCGACGATCAGAATATCCGGGCGTGAGGCCGTGGCCACGGCGAACGCCAGGCGCATTTGCATCCCGCTGGAGTAGATGCGCACGGGCTCTTCAATGTAGTCGCCGATATCCGCAAAGGCTTCGATCTCCGGCATTAAGCGCTCAATCTCTTCCCGGCTCAGGCCCATCATCAGCCCGGACATATACACGTTCTGCCGACCGGTAAAGTCAGGATGGAAGCCCATGCCCAGCTCCAGCAGCGCAGCGACACGCCCCTGGATCTCAATGCTGCCTTTGGTCGGCTGAGTGGTGCCGGTCAGCAGCTTCAGTAACGTACTTTTACCTGCGCCGTTCACCCCAACAATGCCGACCGCTTCGCCGGGTTCAATACTGAAATTGATATCTTTCAATACCCATTTCTTGCTGTGCCGCGGCTTATCGCCCGGCAGAAGTTTCTCAATGACCCGGTTCCATTTGGAGGGATAATATTTATACGCCTTGCCGACGTGCTGAACTTTGATACTCATGATTAAATCTCGTCCACAATATCAGCGGCATGTTTTTTAAATAAACGCCAGGCAAATAAAAACAGAATGACGGACAGCACCGTGACCGGAAGCAGCGCCAGCCAGTTAGGGCTCTGGTGATAGAGCATCACGTTCTGGTACGAACCGATAATGGTCGCCATCGGGTTATACGCCAGCAGACCAGAGACCCACTCCGGCAGCGTTTTGGACACGTAGACAATGGGCGTAAACCAGAACCAAAACTGCAGCAGGATATTCACGAACTGCCCGACGTCGCGGACAAAAACGTTCAGCACCCCGAGGATGATCCCGAGGCCGAGGGTGAACAGCATCTGAACGATCAGCACCGGGATGATTTCAAAGAAAATCATGCCCGGGAAATTGCCCGTAACGATCAGAAACAACACGAACAGACCAAAAATGATCAGGAAGTTAATGAACGCCGAAGCAGTGACGATGATTGGTAAACAGATCCGCGGAAAGCTAAGCTTTTTAAGAATGTTGGCGTTGGTCAGAAAAACGTTAACCAGACTATTGAGCGTTTCCGTAAACAGCCCCCAGGTTAACACCCCGGAACAGAGGTAGATACTGTAGGCAAAAGGGCCGTCCATGCCCGCCAGGCGGGCACGCATTAACTCAGAAAAGATTAATGTATATACGGAAATCATGGCGATCGGCTGTAAGATCAGCCATGCCGCGCCTAAAAAACTGGTCTGGTAACGGGACTGAAAGTCCCGTTTAACGCTGTCAATAATAAAGCCACGGTAGCGATAGATCGCTGAAAACATAGGACTCAAAGCGATTCCTCTTTTAACAGGTTGAGCAGCTCGGCGGTTTTCTCATTCATTAACGCAGTATCCGCTCTGGACTCAACGTTCAGACGCACCACCGGCTCCGTGTTGGACGTGCGCAGGTTAAAGCGCCACTCAGGGTATTCAATACTGATACCGTCCGTTGTGTCGATGTGTGCGGCCGCCGGCTCATACTGCGCCCGGATGCGCGCTATCGCCTCCGCCGCATTCCCCAGCTTGCGGTTGATCTCCCCCGACGCCGGGAACGCCGCCTGGCGGTCCGCCACCAGCGATTTCAGCGAACTGTTCTTCAGGCACAGCAGCTCCGCCACCAGCAGCCACGGGATCATCCCGCTGTCGCAGTAGGCGAAGTCGCGGAAGTAATGGTGCGCGCTCATCTCCCCGCCGTAGATGGCGTCTTCCTGGCGCATCCGCTCCTTGATGAACGCATGCCCCGTCTTCGACATCACCGGCTGGCCGCCGCTGCGGGTCACGATGTCCACCGTGTTCCACGTCAGACGCGGGTCGTGAATGATTTTCGCCCCCGGCTGCTTCTGCAGGAACGCCTCCGCCAGCAGGCCGACAATGTAGTACCCCTCGATAAACGACGCCTCGTCATCGAACAGGAAGCAGCGGTCGAAGTCGCCGTCAAAGGCGATCCCCATGTCCGCCTGATGCGCACGCACCGCGTCGGCGGTGTCCTGGCGGCACTCCGGCAGCAGCGGGTTCGGGATACCGTTCGGGAAATGGCCGTCCGGCTGGTGATGCACCTTGATGAAGGTCACCGGTGCCCCGGCCGCCGCGAAGCGTTTCTCCACTTCATCAATCACGTGCCCCGCCGCCCCGTTGCCGGAGTTCACCACCAGCTTCAGCGGACGGGTGAAGTTCGCCAGGTCCACGTAGCCCATCAGGTGGTCGACGTACTCCTTCAGCACCGAAATCTGGCGCAGGGTCCCGCGACGCGCCGGGTCCACCGGCGGGAACTGGTTCTCCTCCGCCAGGCGCTGGATATCCCGCAGCCCGGTGTCGCCGCTGATGGGCTTCGCGTTCTCGCGCACCAGCTTCATGCCGTTGTAGTTCATCGGGTTATGGCTCGCCGTCACCTCGATACCGCCATCCACCCCGAGGTGGAAAGTGGCGAAGTAAATCTCTTCCGTGCCGCTCAGGCCGATATCCAGCACGTCGGTGCCGGCGTCCATCAGCCCGCGGGCCAGCGCCAGCTTCAGCGACTCGCTGGTGAGGCGCACATCGCCCCCCACCACTATCTTCCCGGGTTTCAGAAATTCGCCATAGGCGCGGCCGATACGGTAGGCGGTGTCCTCGTTCAGCTCCTCGCCCAGTTCACCACGGATGTCATAAGCCTTAAAGCATGTTAACTGTGTCATTCTGCGTTTTGTCCCGAAAAAATTAGCAGCGACCATACTGGTCTTTAATACGAATAATGTCGTCCTCGCCGAGGTACGACCCCGACTGGATCTCCAGCACTTCCAGCGGAATGCGGCCCGGGTTTTCCAGGCTGTGCTCGGCGCCAATCGGAATAAAGGTGGACTGGTTCTCGGTCAGCAGGAACTGCTTGCCGTTGACCGTCACCTGGCCGGTGCCGGCGAGAATGACCCAGTGCTCGGCGCGGTGGTGGTGCATCTGCATCGAGAAGGCGCCGCCCGGTTTCACGGTGATGCGGTTGACGTTGAAGCGCGGGGTCTGGACCACCACGTCGCAGCGGCCCCAGGGACGGTAAATCTCGCGGTGGCGCTTGTACTCGCTGCGCTGGTTCTGCTTGAGGAACTCGACCGCCTTCTTCACGTCCTGGGAACGCTCGCGGTTCATCACCAGCACGGCGTCCTTGGTGCTGACAATCACCAGATTCTCCACGCCGATGGCCGCCACCAGCTTCTCGTCGCTGTTGATGTAGCAGTTTTCGCTGTTGTGCACCCACGCGTCACCGCTGAGGACGTTACCCTGCTCATCTTTCGGGCTGACCTCCCACAGGGCGGACCAGGAGCCGACGTCGCTCCAGTCGGCATCGAGACCGACCACCACCGCGTCGGCGGTTTTCTCCTTCACCGCGTAGTCCACGGACTCGTCCGGGCACTCGCAGAAAATGTCATGCGGAATGCTGATGAAGTCGCTGCCGTTGTCGGCGGCATTGACCGCGGCCTGGCAGGCTTCGAGGATATCCGGGCGGAATTTGGCCAGCTCGGAAAGGTATTTTTTGGCGCGGAACATAAACATGCCGCTGTTCCAGTAGTACTCCCCGGAGGCGAGGTAGGCCTCGGCGCGCTCGCGGTCCGGCTTCTCCACGAAACGGGCCACCTGGTACGGGGTGTGGGCGCTGTCGGTGAGGGCCACGCCGCGCTGGATGTAGCCGTAGCCGGTTTCCGGGGCGTTCGGCACGATACCGAAGGTGACCAGATGGCCTTCATCGGCATACTGCTCGGCGACGCGGATGGCGTCGTGGAAGACCGGCTGGTTATTGATGATATGGTCGGCGGCGAGGACCAGCATCAGCGGGTCATCGCCGTGACGGGTGGCCTGAAGGGCCGCCAGGGCGATGGCCGGGGCGGTGTTGCGCCCGACCGGCTCAAGAATAATGTTGTTCGACAGCTTGTTGAGCTGGCGCAGCTGTTCGGCCACCAGGAAGCGGTGCTCTTCGTTACAGATGACCATCGGTTCATGGATTTCAAGGCCCGAGAGTCGGGTGATGGTTTCCTGCAGCATGGAGTTCTGCCCGAACAGGCGGAGGAACTGTTTCGGGTAAAGCTCGCGAGACATCGGCCAGAGACGACTGCCGGTACCACCAGCCATAATTACAGGAAGTAACATAATGAAATCCTTAAATAAATAATTGCTTTATTTTACTATCAATCAATCGACCGTCGGGTGGAACGGCCTTTTTCAGGCACGCTACCGCCATTGGCTGTCGCAACCAAAATGCGTACTGCTCCCGTGCTCCAGGCTAAACGCCACCCGCTTTCGCTTCAGGCTGTCGGCAGATCGTTCACTCAGCGGCCTGAAAAGCCAGTCTGACAGAACGGGGAGCCTGAAAACCTAAAAGCAGAGATATGCCTTGAGACATATCTCTGCTTTTAATATGCATCTGTTCCTCACCTGGCCGCCAAACGCACCACACTTTCCTCATTTGCCGCCGAATTAACCATCAGGACTTTCTCATTTACGCAGGGTATAACGTCTGCGCTTTTCGCCATCGATGAAAGAGAAACGGGCGACCTGCCGATGTGAGCCAGCAGCAAAAGGGAGCGTTCACGATGCGGGGAAAGAGAAGAAGAGACATCGTCTTCGCCGCCTGGGAGACAGCGCGCGCTCAGGCTTGATGGCCCTTTGCACACGGCGGCGGCGCTATGTTCCGACAGGTAGGATAAACGACTCATGCTCTACAATGCACATTCCACAAAGAAAATCGTCCGCAGATTATAGCGCTGGACGCCGGGAATAAAAATAAAAAAGCCTACTGATTAATGGATTACTCAAATAATACACATCTTAAACATTCATTAAACAAACAAAACAACAATAAACCAATGATATAAAAGACAAAACGGAGGAAAGCATGGCGCGATTTTTGCCCATTTACTAAATGTTCCGCTGACGAAAAATATAACTTTAAGCAAAATTATGCCGTCCCGGAGGGTATTGGCTGCCTTTAGGGTATCGCCACGAATCGCTAAACCACCGACCGGTCACAAGGTTATTATTCGGAGGCTAACAGTCAAATGAGAAATGTTGTTATTTATCAGCCTTTGCCACCGCTGTTTTTCCTGAAAAAACGCCCTTCACCTCTCGCCTGGCGGGTAAGACGCGGCAAAGCAAGTGATCCCAACCGCAAGCCAGTGTAAAATCGGCACTTATGTAGAACGGGATATCCACACCCCGGAGGAAAAATATGAAGTTTTTGGTCACTGGTGCCGCAGGTTTTATCGGCTTCCATATCGCGCAGCGCCTGCTGAATGAAGGGCATGATGTTGTCGGAATCGACAACATGAACGACTATTATGACGTCAGCCTGAAGCAGGCCCGTCTGGATCGCCTGGCATCTCCGGCATTCCATTTCCAGCAGCTGGATCTGGCCGACCGTGAAGGTATGGCAAAGCTGTTCGCCACAGAGCAATTTGATCGCGTGATCCACCTGGCCGCCCAGGCCGGTGTGCGCTACTCGCTGGAAAACCCGTATGCCTACGCAGACGCTAACCTGATGGGGTATCTGAACATTCTGGAAGGCTGCCGTCATACCAAGGTGAAACACCTGGTGTACGCCTCCTCCAGCTCGGTTTACGGCCTTAACCGTAAAATGCCGTTCTCCACCGAAGATTCCGTCGACCATCCGGTCTCCCTGTATGCCGCCACCAAGAAAGCCAATGAGCTGATGGCGCATACCTATTCCCATCTGTACGGCATCCCGACCACCGGGCTGCGCTTCTTTACGGTTTATGGTCCGTGGGGTCGCCCGGATATGGCGCTGTTCAAGTTCACGAAAGCGATGCTGGAAGGAAAAAGTATCGACGTTTACAACTACGGCAAAATGAAGCGCGACTTCACCTATATCGACGACATCGTCGAGGCGGTGGTTCGGGTGCAGGATGTGATCCCGCAGGCCAATGCCGACTGGACCGTTGAGAGCGGTTCCCCGGCCACCAGTTCCGCGCCGTATCGGGTATATAACATTGGCAACAGCTCACCAGTGGAACTGATGGACTACATCACCGCTCTGGAAGAAGCGCTGGGAATGGAAGCGCAGAAGAATATGATGCCGATCCAGCCGGGAGATGTGCTGGACACAAGCGCAGACACCCAACCGCTGTATGACCTGGTGGGCTTTAAGCCGCAAACGTCAGTGAAGGACGGCGTGAAGAACTTCGTGGACTGGTACAAGGATTACTATCAGATCTAATCCCCCTGCCCTGCCGCAATCGTCTGATTGCGGCAACCCCTTCTATGTAACCTCCGTTATCCTGACTATATGTCGACGGAATGCACATTCATTATTTTTTATATAATATTTTGTGCTATAGACGCTATTTTTGCCTTTTTACTCGCCCGCCTGAAACCAGTTTCATCCAGCCTTTTTCAGAAAAGCAAATATCCGCGCGCCAGGCACTGAAACTTTTCTGGTATCCAGACCAATTTGGTTAGCGGAAACAGCGTTATATACTGATTGATAAAAAACATTACTATCTGTAGGAATTTTCCTAAATCCAGGATATGTTAGAGCAAGCCATGCAACAGCACAAAACTGGTGCATTGCTTATCAAACTAATAATTCAATCAACATACGCTCTGTGGTAGATATTATGGAAAACCTATTTTTCTTAGTGGTGGCTGCCATACTACTTGCTGTTTCCGTTTATTTCTTGATTTCTTATTTAAAAGACAGAAAGAAAACGAAACTGACGTTTAATAAACGCAAGTGGTAAGGACCGCTCTGTATTGCAATCAGATTAAGATAACATTAAGAGATAAAAAAATGATATTACAGAATGAGCGTTCATTCTGCTTTTTGACGTGGCATTAAGGCAAGAAAAAATAGTGTTAATCGCGCCCTGTTCATCATATTTCCATAGGGCATAAATAACAAAAGCCTGCGTTGCAGGCTTTGTTTTACCTCCCGGCGCTTATCTCCGGCATCTACATCACAGTGACGGTAGCTCTTCACAAGGTAAGTTTAACTTATCGGACCTGTTTTCAACCCGCAACGGCTTTTGAGCAGGATCGTAATGTCCATCACAATTTATTGAGGCTAATCTGAATGTGCGAGAAATACGCGGAGTGAGGGATATAACGGGGAGATAAAGAAGAACACTGGCGGCAGGGAACCGCCAGTCTCAGACAGGCAGAATTAATCGTTGCCAAACAGATCGCGGGTGTATACCTTGTCCGCCACATCCGCCAGCTCTTCCGCCATACGGTTAGAGATGATCACATCCGCTTCTTGTTTGAAGGCATCCAGATCGCGCACGACGCGGGAGTTGAAGAACTCATCTTCCTGCATCACCGGTTCATAGATAATAACCGGAATACCTTTCGCCTTGATGCGCTTCATAATGCCCTGAATAGAAGAGGCACGGAAGTTGTCCGAACCACTCTTCATGATCAGGCGATACACACCCACCACTTTCGGCTTACGGGCGAGAATAGAATCCGCGATAAAGTCTTTACGGGTACGGTTAGCATCGACGATAGCCGCGATGATATTGTTCGGGACCGATTCGTAGTTCGCCAGCAGCTGCTTGGTATCTTTCGGCAGGCAGTAGCCGCCATAGCCAAAGGACGGGTTGTTATAGTGGTTGCCGATACGCGGATCCAGACATACCCCTTCGATAATCTGCTTGCTGTTCAGCCCCTGGCTTTCAGCATAGCTGTCGAGCTCGTTGAAATAGGCAACGCGCAGCGCCAGATAGGTGTTCGCGAACAGTTTGATCGCTTCCGCTTCAGTGGAGTCGGTAAACAGGGTCGGGATATCCTGCTTGATCGCGCCTTCTTTCAGCAGGTCTGCGAAACGTTCGGCACGCGCAGAGCGCTCACCAATGACAATGCGCGACGGGTGCAGGTTGTCGTACAGCGCACGGCCTTCACGCAGGAACTCAGGAGAGAAAATAACATTATCAATCCCTAAACGTTCTTTGATGTCACGGGTGAACCCCACCGGGATGGTCGATTTAATGATCATCACCGCGTTCGGGTTGATCTCTGTGACATCGCGAATAACCGCTTCCACTGTAGAGGTGTTGAAGTAGTTGGTTTTGGGATCGTAATCGGTCGGCGTCGCAATAATCACGTAGTCGGCATTACGATAGGCGTCGTGCTTGTCCGTGGTAGCACGGAAATTTAACGGTTTTTCTGCCAGATATTCCTGAATCTCTTTATCGACAATCGGAGAGATCTTCTGGTTCAGCATATCCACTTTGGCCTGTACGATATCCAGGGCCACCACTTCGTGGTTTTGCGCAATCAGGACACCGTTCGATAAACCAACATAACCTGTACCGGAAATAGTAATTTTCATGAGATTACACTTTAATCAGTTAACTGGAGAACGATAAGTAGTCATGGAATGAATTAATTAGTAATATCCGTACTAAATATAATAATCCATAAATACACAAAAAAGCTAATTAACAAAACAGGAAGTGTATGAAGCACTCAAATTATAAGGCCCTGTCAAAATCAGGGCCTTAAATTTAATCAAACATATAAATTAATCCAACCATTCGGTATGGAATACACCTTCTTTATCGGTACGTTTATAGGTATGCGCACCAAAGTAATCACGCTGAGCCTGGATCAGGTTAGCCGGCAGAACTGCAGAACGGTAGCTGTCGTAGTAGGCAATTGCGGCGGAAAACGTCGGTACCGGGATACCATTCTGCACGGCATAGGCCACCACATCACGCAGCGCCTGCTGATAGTCATCAGCGATCTGCTTGAAGTATGGCGCCAGCAGGAGGTTAGCAATGCCAGCGTTTTGCGCATAAGCATCGGTGATCTTTTGCAGGAACTGCGCACGAATGATGCAGCCAGCGCGGAAAATCTTAGCGATCTCACCGTAGTTCAGATCCCAGTTGTATTCATCAGAAGCAGCACGCAGCTGGGAGAAGCCCTGGGCATAGGAAACGATTTTACCGAGGTACAACGCGCGACGCACTTTTTCGATAAATTCAGCTTTATCACCGGCCGGCTGAGCCTGCGGACCACTCAGCACTTTCGACGCGGCTACACGCTGGTCTTTTAGCGAAGAGATATAACGAGCAAATACGGACTCGGTGATCAGAGACAGAGGCTCGCCGAGATCCAGTGAGCTCTGGCTGGTCCACTTACCGGTACCTTTGTTTGCGGCTTCATCAAGGATGACATCGACGAGGTATTTACCCTCTTCATCCTTCTTGGTGAAGATATCTTTGGTAATGTCGATCAGGTAGCTGCTTAACTCGCCTTCGTTCCATTCGGTGAAAGTTTGCGCGAGCTCTTCGTTAGAGAGCGCCAGACCGCCTTTCAGCAGCGCATAGGCTTCCGCAATCAGCTGCATGTCACCATACTCAATGCCGTTATGCACCATCTTCACATAATGGCCCGCACCGTCAGCACCGATATAGGTCACACACGGCTCGCCGTCTTCAGCCACCGCCGCGATCTGCTTCAGAATCGGAGCTACCAGTTCATAGGCTTCTTTCTGGCCACCTGGCATGATGGAAGGCCCTTTCAGAGCGCCCTCTTCGCCGCCAGAAACCCCAGTACCGATAAAGTTAAAACCTTCGGCAGACAGTTCACGGTTACGACGGATGGTGTCCTGGAAGAAGGTGTTGCCGCCATCAATGATGATGTCGCCTTTATCGAGGTAAGGCTTCAGGGAATCGATGGCGCTGTCGGTGCCAGCCCCCGCCTTCACCATCAACAGGATACGACGTGGTGTTTCGAGGGATTCAACAAACTCTTGTACTGTGTAGTAAGGAACAAGCTTCTTGCCTGGGTTTTCGGCAATCACTTCTTCGGTCTTTTCACGGGAGCGGTTGAAAACGGAGACGGTATAACCACGGCTTTCGATGTTCAGCGCAAGGTTGCGCCCCATCACAGCCATACCGACAACTCCAATCTGTTGCTTTGACATTACATACTCCTGTCTGGTGTGGTCACTGCGATTATTACGCAGCACATAACTGGTATATATTAACCTAATTATATAAAACTGCATAGCCAAATTAAAAGAATCACTGTTAATAATAACAAAATTCTATACAATAAAATTAATCACACAGAAATATCAACATCGAAATATGCCATTCCGATAAACATAAAAAAATTATCTAGCTTCGTTAACATTGAGCACTCAAAGCAATTCAGAAAGTCTTTTCAATTGACGACGTTGATATAACAACTCCATAGCATTACATTCATCTAATATTACTCGCCATTCTGATGTTTCTTTCAATTTATTCTGGAGTGTGTACTCAGGAGAAGTTAATAAAGGAGTATTAATTGAACTTGATTCATTATAGACAACCAGCGCCCATTCACTAGCATTTTCCCCAGCTTTTGCAAATGCATCAACTATATCTTGCGCAATCCATCCCACATGCCACCGGGCCATATCATCTCCTTTTTGACGAATAGCCCAATCATATTTATAAGCTTTAGCGGATATTGTCCCCCAAATATCGAGGATATTGTCGGGGACATTTCGAATAATAGGTATATTATTTTTATCAGCAACAGTTGAAATTGCATTCCTTACAAATATATTCTCTATCGGAGAATCTGCTGAGGCGAGGTCACAATGCTTATCTGGGCTAAAACAAATATTATTGTTGAACCAAAAACTGCCAGCACTAAACAGAATACTATCCTCGGTGGCCGTCATAGAAGCTGACGGTGTCAGCCGATTGTCAGTCATATAGAAGTTTAGCCCCTGCTTTGAGCCTCTATCTTTTGATTTCACTATATCTATTTGTCCTTCATTGATCTCAATACTACCGAATGCATAACCTCCTACATATTTTCGAGCCGCCAGCATTCTTTGATTGACAACTAATAATGTACCGATTTCCCCTACAATACCAGTCAAAATGTACCGATTTGTTAATATTCCGTCCTCGATAATGCGTGATAAAATTGACACTTCACATGTTGATGTTGATGTTGATGTTGATGAAATACACAATGGAACACCAACATAAATATAGGGTAAATCTTTAGCAGAAACAGTAATTTCTGTTAGGTTCAGTTCTTCATTTACATTGTTAACAACAACAGTAAACACCTTACAAAAAAACATTCCTATACAACTACCACTCTCAACTATTCGTGGCATGTTTGTAGAAACAGCATCCTTCTGCCAAGATATGTTAGGCGAATAAAAGTCATGCCGGCTTGTAACGCCAATCCACGGATTAATTATATCGCCAATAAAAAAAATTCCACCACCAATATTTTGCATTAACCCAAGTTTTTTACCGGAGCTAGGATGAATATTACCCCAGATACAATTATCAGCAGACTCTGGAATATAATTCAAATTCATAGGAAATATTGGAACACCACCGGAGTATGCTTGTATTGCCTTTAATATAATTGGAGTCTCTTCTGGAACAATGATTTTAAGTGATGAGTAAAGATTTTCTAAATTAAATTCATCATTATTATTCCATTTTAGATTTTGAAGAATGGCCATCTTATAACCATTACCATAATCTATAACACATTCACCAATCGAAACGAACAATTCAGCATTGCCTTTAGTTTTTTTTTGTTCAAGATTACCATGTCGCCACAATGATATATTATTGAGGTCAAAGTTATTAGATAAGTCTTTAAACCATATACAAATGTTACTGTGTAATACTGGGAATTGAATAGGAAAATTGAGAATACCATTACTGACAATCAAGCCATAAGGGGAAAACATCTCTTTTGATACGATATTACCTCTAATCGTATCAACATCAGGAGGGTTTGAAAATTGATCATTAAGTTCGTATGAAATGCCATAGGTACCATATTTAAAATCAAACCCACCATGTTTAAAGGCACCAATATCATGACAAGGGCTACCAAAACGAAAAAAATCAATACCATTTGTTGAGGGATAAGAAGCATAACCCGTTGGGGGGGTCCATGAGTTATTTTTACCGTAGTACCCAAAAGCATTCTTCTCGAAGGTTAGAAATTTATAATTCCTCTCTGGCCGATATTGTGAAGCGATGCAATCTATATTTAGACCAAATCCCTTTTCGTTTCCATTTGTCCACCATTTATTAAGAACCGTAATAAATGATGGCGTATTCTCCATGTAGCAAGCAGTATACACCGAACCACGTGCTGCTGTAGCAATAACAGATTTATTTGGAGCTCTCTCCAGTGGGTTGTATGCAGGAATACTGAGATAAGCTGCAGAACAATGAAAGCCATGGCCAGTTTCAATTAAATAGAAATCGCATTGCTGGCCTGATTTAGAGCTTCCCCAGAGGCCATTATTAGAAATAGTTCCGCCTATCCATTGGCACCAATCAATATGGAGTCTAGCACAACAATATCGTGCAGTACTTACATATAGGTTTTTAAACACACAACCATAAAAATTACCAATTTTTTCAGGAAGTATATTTGAAATATAAGGTATTATTTCATTTGGAAAAACGCCATCATTTTCTGTGCGTACTTGCATTCCAACCAGATTAACTCTAAAATTCTCGATCCTAATATCTTCAAAAGAACAATACCATGGATTTAAAGCCAAAATTCCAATTCCAGAAGAACATTCTTCATCATAAGTACCTGGCACATGGTCCCCAATAAAATGCCCGCCTCTGACAAGAGTGAACCCTAAACTAACAGATTCCCAGTTCAGTCTTTCCCCGCATTTTTTGTAGATATCATCAATATCCTCAACAGAATGCTCCAATCCGTTTATATAGACACCAGCATCTCTTCCTTTTACATATATCGTTGATTTACCGAAGTCATACTGTATGTTACTTCTTAGTTTTATTGACTCTTTTCCAATACGGTAAAGCCCATCAGATAAAACGATTTTTAATGCCTTAAAGGTTGTAGATGATTCAATATTATTGTTTGGTTGATATAATACTGGTAATGTACTATAAATGCCGTTAATAACCTCTCCTAGACAAACGAATCCATCAGAGGACATAGCACTAATTTCTATGCCAGAGATCTCTTTGGCGCCATTTATTTTCGGATTGACAATAGTACGGTCTTTCAGACGTAATCGATATTCTACACCAAAGGCATTATATGCTGTCGCATTTTTTGGGAAATGCATACCAGCTTTTTCTTTATCTATATTACCAGTAAGAATCCATTCCCCTTGGCCGCCATCATTTGAGCTATAAAAACCGTCAACTGTGACTATATGTTGAGAATTTTTTGCATTTAATAGAAAAAAAATATTCGAATAGTTTATCCTAGAAATCAACTCATTGCCATCCTCAGTGATTGAGAAAAACTTTTTCGAATCAGAATGCCAAGATGCAAGGTCAGAGCCAGTTGTAACAAATGGCAATACAACATCATTTTTCACACCATAAAAACCACCATCAAAATAAATCACTTGCCTATAATTTAATATATGAATGGGACCAACTTCGTATGATGATGCTAAAGGACTGTTATTGTCTTCTTGATGGCTATTGTCTGGAATATTAAACTCATTAATATGATTTGGTTTTGCTTTAAAAATTGCAAAATACAGAGAGGCTGGTAAAATTCTACTAAAAAAATGTCGCCGTGAAAATATAAACATTGCCAACTCCATATTACGCTTTGGTTAATTTATAACAAACCATTCAGCTTTGAGCTAAAAGAAGTTATACCTTTTTCAAGTAAACCTTCTGATTTTCGCATTGAAACGCCCAAAATTCTTTGAATACATCTAGCCAACAAACTTATACTTTCTAATTTCCGGTCAGGCGGCAAATAATCATGCTGTCTTCCTGAGTCTTTTTTATGAATAACAACAATTTCCTTTGTTTTGTTTACACCTATAATACACAACCCAACATCTTCAATTTCAATTATATAGTCACCTATTTCAACGGGTAAAAGTTGCTCCTCAGCATCCCACAAACCAATATTATGTCCACTAAAAAAGGCAATATTGAGCGCACGTAGTGACCACAAACTACTGCCAGGACCGCTGTAATCATCAAGTAACCTTTCATCCGTTGCAAAAATCCCTTGAGTCGGAATGCCATTTTGTAAAGCACCATTTTTTATATAGTATGACAAACTGCAACTCAATGATCTCTTAATTTGACCAATTGAGCAGGGTCTATTTCCAATAGAGGCCCCCGCTATTAAAGGTGCCGTAACCGCTAGTCTATAACATAAACTACGCCCGAATAATGGAACACCGGAGGGACCTATAAAATATTGAAATCCTGCATTAAATTTATCAATAGCAGCAGAAATAAACTCTTTATCAAAATCAGGTTCGATAACACTTAACCAGTATAATGAGTAATAAAATCCCCATGCATTGTAATAATCATATCCTCCATCAATACCATCTTTAAACCATCCATCATCGTTGTAAAATTCTTTAATCCTTTGATAATATTTAATATTGATTTGATCATTACCTGTCAATGATTTCAAAACAAACTGAATCGTTAGTGGAAAAAAAAGCCAATTATTATCTATAACTTTATAACGTAAGCATTGGTTAAACCAGTCTGAAATTTGTTTTTTTTCCGTAATTGTATAACGCACCCAGACGTAATCTTTAGAAATCCATAAAGCAAGTGCAAGATCAGCGGCTTCACAAATCCTGTGATCAGAATCACCATCTATATCTCCCCAATAACTTGGCGAAGTTTTATTGGTACCTTTGATAAAGGATTGGTGCAAAACCTCCGAAATATCTATCATATTTCCATCTAATGACTTGAAGGAGTTTGTATTAGAGAAGTGCCGCCACGCTGCTATTGTAGGGAGGAAGCGACTTACTCCCTCCATTGCATTTTTCTTTGCCCCTTGACTCCCGGGATAGCCAGGATAATATACATGAGTGTAATCTCCCCCTGAATAATATAAAAATGCTGACATTATATATTGAAAAAGAGAGTCACATTTTCTATCTAGCGGGATTTCATCGTTATCGAATATTTCTTTGATAAAACCATCATACCTATCATATTTTTTTTTAATTTTAAGTTCTCTAATTAAATTTTGTTTAAGCAACCCAGCCGCTTTAAATAGTTTCTTTTTCATATCACTGATTACTCGACATTAAATGAGAGAAAGCCAAAGCTTAGCGATTTTTTCTTCAGAAAAATCAACAGCTGTTTGCTCAGTATTTCTACTCATTCTGAAATAAGTCTCATCATTTGTATAGCTTCTCAGCGCATTTAAAAATGTAGCTGAATCACTTGCCAGAAAGCCATCGACATCATTAGAAATAATTTCGCGAGGGCCAGTTGGACAATCAAAAGCTATCACCGGCATTGACCACGATTTCGCTTCCAACAAAACCATAGGCAAACCTTCATAACGTGACGTCATTAATAATATATCGCACTCTTTATAAAGTGAAGGCATGTCTGACACCTTACCAAGAAACTTGACCTTTGATTCGAGATTTAGTGACTTTGCCTGAGACTCGAGTTGAGCGCGTTTAGAACCATCTCCAGCAATGTATAATAACCAACCATCAGTATCTTTTAGTTGTAGGAAATCATGCCATATAGGTAATAGCCTATCGAATCCTTTTTGTTCTTCTAGGCGACCGACAGCTAATGCGATTTTCGTACGAACCTTTCGAACATAATATCTATATTTAAGTGGATTTGATATTTTTATATTCTTAATATGATATTTACTCAACTTTTTCGAATCACGCTCTGTAAGAACAACAACATTATGATAGAGGCGTAGTAATGTATACTTTAAAAATTTTACCATAAAAGGAAATGAATCAAGCGAAACATGTTCACATGTAATCAATTTCATTTTATTTTTATTCAAAAAAAATGTCGCTAAAACAATAAAAAAAACGCTCAATTTCCCCATACTAATAACAAAGACAGTATCAGGCTTTTCCTCATTTATATCTTTAATAATATTAAAAATTTTGTTTTTACGTCCTGAATAACTTTTAAGATTTGCAATCTTATTATAAGGATAAAATGTCTCGCCTTTTCCCGATAATGAATAAATAGTTATGTCAGCATGATCTCCAAGGCATTCACTCATATAATTACATACATTTTCGGTACCAGCATATGAATAGGCATTCTCGATAACAAATGCGATCTTTCTCATTTTCTTTTCACCTGCAGAGTAAATCTAATGCCATTTAACACGTAATAAATATAATAAATAGATACTTTCAATTTTTCTCCATTGAAAATTTTAGTTAATATCTTATAATGCCATCCCGCTGCTTTCTGCTTATTTCTTGAAAGCGATCCAGATACTTCATAGTAATTGACAACAGATTGTCTTAGTACTGATAACAGGTTGTACTCTTTAAGCAATAAATAAATAAAATAAAAATCCTCATGCCCCATGTTATTAAATAAGATATTCTCTTTAGGTCGTTTAAAAATTAAAGAAGAAAAGCAAACTCTAAACTTTTTCTTCAAAAAATCATCCATGCTCAAATATCTTAATTTTGTTGAGATTGTTACGCAAGTTTCGCCCTTTATATAATTATAAAACGAACAGACCACATTAACATTATCATTTACAATGCTATCCATTTGCATGCTTAATTTATTGTCATGCCACTCATCATCTGCATCTAAAAAAGCAATATATTTCTCCTCGCTTAATTTTATTGCTTCATTTCTTGCATTTGCTGCTCCGGCATTTCGTTTTAGGTTAATTATCGTTACTTTTGGCTCTTTATCATATTTCTTTAATATATTTAAAGTATTATCAGTTGATGCATCGTTTATTACATATAAATGCCACTTTGTATAAGTTTGTTTTTGTACAGAGGCTATAGCCCGCTCTATTGTATACATACCATTGTAAACGGGTACTATAACCGCCACTGTCATTTCATTATTCATACTTACTCACTATTTTATAAGTTGACGGTTTTAAGGATGATATTTGTATTTTTAGCACAACCGCCGATTTAAAGAAGTAATTGAAGATTGTTAACGATAGAAATTCTGTCACTACAGTGCTAAAAGCAGCCCCTTCCACACCATGCAACTTCGTTAAGAAGATTGCAATTGGAATAGTAACAACAGCTACAGCAACTGTTTTCTTTGATAGATAAGCATACCCGCTGTCATAAACAATGTATTTGTTTACAATAGGCACCATCGCGGAAAATAAAGAGTTAACACAAAGAATAAGCATTATAGGATAAGCAGTTTCATATGCTTCTCCATATAGAATGTGAACAACCCATTTACCAAATAAAACTATATTAAAAATTACAAATACAGAGATCATAAAAATCAGACCATGCAAGCGAGCAACCATGAGTGCTGCTTTATCTTTATTGCTCTCGGCATAAATTTTTGAATAATAAGATGTTATTATCGAAGTTGTTATAAACATCCATGCAGTTGCCAATTGACTGGCAACCGAAAAAATCCCAAGTTCAGCGTCACCGCCAAAATGCATAATAACAAATTGGGTTATTCTAGCATAGATAATTACGGATACAGATGATATAGCTAATGGTATACCCGCCATAAACATATATCTGCTATATCTTAATTTATTTCTAAACTTTGCTTTATGGAATCCATGAGTTCTAGAGTGTTCTTTCCTATAAAGATAGCGTCTTAACAGATAAGGCACCAATGTCACTAATATAATAGGTAACGATAAAAAGAGTATATCAAGTTTATATAATACAATGACATACCTAATAAGCAAACTTGTAACCAATCCTATGACATTGCAAATGGTATTTATCTTCGAATTTAACGTAGCATTATTATATACAGCGACAACATCAATTGTTGCAAAATAATATGCGACAGCGGTTGCAATTCCGAAAATAAAAGTAACATGATCTGAATTTATTTGTAAGTAGAATAACACCCCTAGTGAAAGTATGAAAAATAATAAATGCCTCATGACTGCCGTTGAATGAATAAGCCTTCGTCCTGAGATCGGATTTTGACTAACCCTTCTAAACAGCAAATATTCTGAGCCAAAGTTACATATAGCTTGAATTATGATAAAAATTGAAGCCACATATGATATTTTACCAAAATTTGCAGGGCCAATATATTTGGCAACATATGATGTAACAAAGATCAAACCAAAAATTGATATCACCTTTTCCAGGATCATCCATATTGAGTTTGATAACACCTTGTTTCGTAAATTAATACGCATACTTTTCTCGTATTCTTTTATTTAATATATTTATTATAAAAATAATAAAGTCTTGGGTAATAGTATGGCATCCTATATTTAAGTAGTCTTTTTTGTAGACTAAACTCGCCGATAAGTTCCTTGCAAAATATTGAAAATTCCACCTTCCTATTTATCAGATCCATATACTTTAAGCTTAACAAGTTATGTTCACTCAAAATTCCTGCATGTTTCCTTATGAATGTTTCATATCCGTTATAAGCCTTACTTGTAGTGCTTATTCTATTTCTGGATGTATCCGTATCCAAATACATTGTACAAGCATTTAGTTTATATGCTGCACCATGCTTATTAATAATTCTTAGCCACGTATCATAATCTTGCCATGCAGGCATATCCGTATCAAAACCACCGACACTCTCAATGATATGTTTTTTAACAAATATTTGATTACCCACAGCATTAAAATTTTTCATCTCATCTAAGGATATTACCATTCCGCCTTCTCGAGTCTTAATTCGCTCCGTAGACGCTATGGTTACATTAGCACAAATAAATGAGTATTTATTTAACTCACCAAATGAAATAAAAAGTTCAAGTCTTTCCGGAAAAAAATAATCGTCATCATCTAAACCCGTAACAAATTCTCCTTTTGCTTGATGAATCAAAATATTCCGACTATAGCAAGCACCCATAGTATTTTCGTTTACAATATAAACCAATCCGTTGAAGGAATTATTATACTTCTCGATAACATTCGTGTAATAAGATAAATATTTAGCTTCCGAGTTATCATTACAAATTAAAACTTCAAAATTCCTAAACGTTTGTTTTGTTAATGATGCTAACGCTCTGTCCAACATATCAGGACGGTTACGGGTAGTAATATAAACCGATACAAGACTCGTTTCGCTCATTGAAGAACCCCATTCATTATTTTTAGCGAATTAATTCAGTTGACGGTGTCAGAAAGCGTCTAATTTTTTTTACTTTACAAATGTGTATTATCAATGAAAAAACAACTTTTAATATTTTATTTCGCCTTTTCATTTCAGGAAGTTTTGCATCATCATATATATACTGTCCAGTATCATAATTCAATTCTGATTCATCCCAAATTTTATTTTTCCGTAGTTCGTGTGAAAAAAGTTTCTTGTTTTCTTCTGGCTTTCTTAATAAAAGTCGAGACCTCATCTGCCTTGCGCTACGATATTGATAATGTTTTAGTCTTATACGCTTTTGATAGGGTTCATTCAAAAACAAAGGATTAGCAAAGTTTAGCGGCCAAAGTGTTTGAGGGGTTATTCTTACAAACCTTATTTCTGACCAATCACATAAGTAATATTTCAGTCGTTCTTCAATTGGCAAGGAGATATACGATTCGTCCTTTTCTTCCATGTCAATCATCTTCTTCGTATAGTAATACTGGAAGCTTGCTGAATAGACATGATCAACTTTCCGTGGACATTCAGACAAAAAGTCGCGTGGATCATCGATATATATTTCATCAGAATCAAGTCGACACCACCATGCTTCATTATTGCACAAATATGAATAATCATTAAATACTATGGCACGGATTGAGTCTCTAAAACCACCGCTATATACGCCCCAAAGAGTTACTTTATCATATTTATTAGTTAACTCCTTAATAATAGCAAGCGTACTATCAGTGCTCCCATTATCCATTATGATTATCTTTGTCGCCCAATGTAATGCACTTAATATGGTCTTCTCAACAATATCTTCTTCGTTCTTAACTACCATACAAGCTATAATATTCATATATATCCATTTACGTAAGTTAATTCAAAAAGACTTTATTTACCACCCAGTTTGTTTTTAACCCAGTTTCCATCAGAGTCTAATTCTGAAAGATAATTATTAAACTGGTCCATATTATAGTATAGTAAAACTGCAGGAGGTAAATATAGTCCAGTCCATAATCTTGCCATTTGTATTTGACGTCTTTCCAAATAAATATTGATAAAAGTAATGTTGAAAAGCAATATAACAACAATCATTGGTTTAATAATACTCCTTAGCCAATAACTACCATTAATAACAAACGCACCAAACATTACAAACTGTATAGATATACCGATTAAATATCGATTCAACGCAGTTATTGATATAGCCATAACGAATGAAATAGCGATAAGATGCCGAACGAAATTATCATATTTAGTATTGACACCATCATTTTTAAAGTAAATAACTGTCAAAACAACGAATAAACCATATTTATACAATTGTAATAACAATGTATGACTATCATCAGTAACATTAGCAAAATCACTATCTACATAACCATTTATGAAGTAATCATTGACAACTCCAAGATTAACATGTGATAGGATAACTGGTACCAGTGTACTGCTCATTACAAAAAAAATAATAGAAAATATAATGCATTGCTTTTTGGACATCTTATAAAAACAAGAAGCTATAAATGCAACAACTACTAAGTACATTGATGCATGACACAGGCAGGATAGTATTATATATACTGCTCCCTTTCCTTTTTTTTGGGTTGAGTAAAGCACTACACCTCTTAACATTAATGCCACCGCGAAACCAAAGCGAAGGGTGGATGCGATCATTACAACATCGATGAAAGAAAAAACCGCAAAAAAAAGTATCAAGAATCGTTGTTTACTTATGCCCTCATCTTTTAACCATATGCTTGAAGCTGATATCATTACAAAATATACGGAAAGCGCACTGTAGATAGCTGGAATAAAATAAAATGGAATTCCTAGATTAAAAAAAGCCCAAGCGTTAAAATAAAACAAAACATCAATGTGACCGTATAAAGCATCACTCAATGTTGTATTACTTGTATATTGTAGGTAAGTTACTAAATACCGCCGATAAAGATCTTGATATGGTGGTATTTTTATAGTAATAAAGAAAACAAATATCGATAAAATTAAAATACAATACTTTGCATTTTTTTTATTCAATTGAAATATAGATATCAGAACTCCAAGAATCGGAGCTATCATCAATCCAGAAAATGAAACGATAAATGATTTATTTAACTTCATATTAACCTTATTTTTTCAAAATAATAGAAATGATTAATATGCCCCATCTTTTTTCAAGACAACCCCTATGGTCTTAAATAAAATTGCAATATCATTCCACATTGACCAATTTTTTACATACCAAGCATCAAGATATACTCGTGTCTCGTAATCGACATCACTTCGACCACTTACCTGCCATAAACCAGTCATTCCTGGCTTACTCAGCAGATAATAATCTACTTCATCATTGTATCGTTCTAATTCTGCTCTAATTATTGGACGAGGACCAACCAAACTCATTTCCCCACGCAATACATTGAATAGCTGCGGTAACTCATCTAGACTTGTGCGTCTCAATATAGCGCCAATCTTTGTTATTCTTGGATCTTTTTTTAACTTAAACGTTAAATCCCATTCTTTTTTTGCTTCGGGGTCAGTTTCCAAGACTCTTGAAAGTACCTCATTCGAGTTAACAATCATAGAACGAAACTTCAAACATTTGAAAGGCTTACCTCCTTTACCTATTCGTTCATGACCATAAATAGATGGCCCACCGTCTTTTTTAACTTTATTACTAATGTATATGAGTAACGGTGATAAAATAATTATAATCCCTAAAGAGCCGATTATATCGAACGTTCTTTTAATTATTCTGGATGAGAGTTTTGCTAAATTATGTTGCACTCTGAATATCATGACCTCATGACTGAAAATGAATGACATATCTGTGCTATCCAAAGGCATCCCTCTCAATGTTGGAATAACAGAAACATATCGATATCCTTTAATCATCAAGTTCCTCAACCACGCATTTCGAACATCACTTTGTGTTGATTCGACTGCAACGATAAATTGCGTTCTTCTATCCTTTGTCAATAACCACTCTTGGTTATCATTTACTACAGGTATATTTGTGAATATATTGTCAACCTTGTTCTCTGTACCACACCGCAGAAAACCCACAATTGCCAAACCCAAGTTTTTTTCACTACTTATGGCCTTATATGCTTCAACAGCATTTTGCCCGCTTCCAATAATCCATGTATCTCTGCTCCACATCCCAAAATAATCTAAAATCCATTTTGTACACATCCGTGCTATAGGGACCAGAAAGAGTACAATAAGCCAAGTAATAAGCCATTGTATGCGGGGAAATGACCAAGATGTAAATGCTACAACAGCAATCTCAATAGTTGCAAAAATAATTAATGTCCGCAATATTTCTTTCAATTCAAACCAAAAGGTTTTTCTGTAAAAATAATGTCTTAATCTAATAGAAAACCATGCAACGCAGCATCCACCAAGCAACCAATGTAGCAAAATCCAAGCGGCTATGTCATCTTTTGATATTACTATATAATATTCCCTTGAAATAAACCTCATAATTCCTAAAGCAATGTAAGCTGAAAATATGAAGCTTAAAAGGTCAGATAATGCTAGTGCCACACTAACTATAATATTCTTCCCGGTAAGAGTCATTATAATCTCTCTTTATATAAAAAATCATGTATTTGGGAATATTCCAAATCCAAGGAAAACATTGGCCTTGATTTTTATTTCAGGCCAATGCCTCAGTGCATTATGTATTATCTTTATATGAATAACCATAATGATTGTAGCCATATCCATAATAACTACTTGCCTTTTTCACTATACCGTTAAGTATACATCCTTTTGCGACTATGCCACTTTGTTCAAATCGTTTGAACGCCACATCCATTTCTTTAACTGTATTTAGCTCAAAACGTGCAACTAGCAGTGTAGTTCCTGCATAATGCCCTATAATTGCCGCATCGGTAACGGCAAGTATTGGTGGAGTATCTAATATAACTAAATCATAATTTTGGCTGGCCCACTTCAGCATTTCTTCCATTCTACGATGCATTAATAATTCGGTAGGATTTGGAGGAACAACACCACGCGAAATAAAGTCAAAGCCCGCTTCTGGAATTTTTTTTAGGGTAGCTTCTAAACCAAGTTTTCCTGACAAATAGTTAGATAGACCATTATCATTTTCAACATCAAACACCTTATGCACATATCCTTTTCGCATATCGGTATCAATAAACAATACTTTCTTTCCCGTTTGAGCTACAACAGCTGCTAAGTTCGAACTAATGAATGTTTTACCCGCATTTGGGCTTGCACCTGATATCATCAAGATATTATTTCGAGCTTCAATCATTGCAAAATGCAAACTAGTTCGAAGCCCACGAATTGCTTCTATAGCTAAATCAGCAGGATTCGTTGTGGCTAATAACCCCGTATATTCCTTATGAGTAATTTTTTTCCTTATATTTTTTATTGATCGTTCATTGCTCACCAAACTTTCAGCAACGGGCACACTTGCATACACATTAATGCCGATTTCTTCCAACTGCTCTGGTGTTTCAATTCCCCGACGTAACATGATTCGCAAGAACACAACACCTATAGCAATACTAAGCCCTAGAATAAAACCTATAATAACAACCAATATTTTTTTAGGCTTAACTGGTTTTAGTTGCGTTACAGCGTCATCGATGATCCGTACATTTCCTATTGCACTGGATTTTGCTATATTTAACTCTTGCTGTCTATTGAGTAACTGCATATAAACAGCTCGACCAGATTCAACATCACGACTCAACCTTAGGATCTCTTGTTGCGTCTCGGGCATTGACGATACTTTCTTATTTAATCTAAGCTTTTCTTCTTGCAGAGTTTTTCTTTTCTCCATTAAAGCTTTATATGTTGGATGCTCTTTAGTATATAATTGAGATATCTCTGATTCTCTAAATGTCAGTTCATTTAATTGATTATCCACATTGACTATCTGATCCAGAACTGCTTTAGCCTCTAAAGATAAATCAACCGAATCACTTTGTCGCCGATATGCATTGAGCTTGTTTTCAGCTATATCAAGATCATTTCTTACCTTCGGCAACTGTATATTTAAGAAGTCTAAACTCTTAGCATCCTGAGCCGCTTGCCTAGATATATTTTGAGCCAAATAGTTTTCACTTATGCTATTTACGATGTTTTTGATCAGTTGCGGATTCTCTCCCGTATAGGAGATTGATAATATACCCGTATCTTTCCCTTGATCAGATACATTCAGATTATCAAGTAAATCAGCTATAGCTTTCAGACGATTGAAATAATAAATAGTAAATGTATCGCCTGGCTTAGCTGATATATCATTGACTTTTATTGCCAATTGTTTGTTTTCAAGTAATTCTCCAACGCGCCCATTAAATACCGCACCATCATATTTTATTTGATAATGTTCCCCGTCTTTAATTTTTAATTCTAACTGCGTTACATCATCATTTGCATTTGTAACATATAATCGAGTTACCTCTATATTGCTTGGCTTTTCACCTAATAACCGAGCAAAACCCTGACCAAAAATAGGAAAGTAATTCTGCTTGATCATAATTTGTAAATTTAAATCATCAACAGTTTTACCCAAAATCATTCTTGATTGAATCAATGATATTTCAGGGGCTGACTGCGGCTGACTATCTGGTAGCATTTGACTAAGGTTACTTAAAATTGCGTTCCCTTGTTTTTGTTCAACCTGAATCAAGGAATTTGCCTGATAAATGGGCGTTGCAAATATTGCGTAGACCAGAGAAATTAAGGTACAGAAGGATGTAATGGCTATGATTAATTTTCGATGATCTATTAGCTCACCGATTAATTTACCTAAATCCATTTCATCATCATCTTTCAAAATATTCTTACTTGTAGCAGAAGACATATTAATTGTTCCTGAATTATGAAGCTAATTTCGAAGCCCACAGGCTACCCGCCTGTTCAATTAATTTATAAACGAGTTCAAATGCTTCCTCGCTTTTTTTATAGGGATCTGGAATGTTTTTTCTATCAAGCCAATGACCAAACAACATTATTTTCCCTCGAACTTCAGGCGCAATGCTTCCAATTTGTTCGACATGTGAACGTTCCATTACAAGAATCAGATCGTATTGTCTTGCTATTGATGATGTTAATTGCCGTGCTTTATGTCCTTCCAAGCATAGATCATGTGCTTCTGCTACCTTTATTGCCGTTAAATCCGCACCGTGACCAATTAGTGCACCCGTTCCTGCAGAATCCACTATTTTATTTGGCATCATCTTACGGAGATAACGTTCACCAATCGGAGAACGACAGATGTTTCCCGTACAGACGACAAGAATAGATTCAAACATTATTTCATATCCTTGACAAACTTAACGGTTTCAGTTATGTCATGCACGCCGGAAATGGTTGGGACAAGTTGAGAAATCACGCGATTCCAACGAACCAATGGTGCTGTTGTAACATAAACGATATCATACGGCTGTAACTGGAATTCTGTACCTAACACCATAGCCGAGGCATCCTGAGCATTAAGCTGATAGATATTAGCAATTTTACCCTGACTATCACCTTTAATCTGACGAATGACAAACACACCAGTAGCATCACTGAAAGCTTGCGACATACCTTCAGCATTACCCAGGGCTTCCGCCAATGTCATTCCACTTCTATCCATCTTCATTGTGCTTTGCTTACCTACTTCGCCCATGACAAATACTTTTAGATCGTCATTACGCGGCACAAAAAGAATATCGCCTGGATATAACAAATGATTTTGGGTCAAATCCCCTTTCTGCATTAATGCATATAATGAGACTTTTGTGTCTTTCCCGTTATGGGTTAATACAACATTACGCCAGTCAGCGTCTGCTGATAATCCGCCAGCGGCATTTATTGCATCCATCACCGTTAACGGAATATTTGTAATTGCCTGCTGACCTGATTTTGCAACTTCACCAGTCACATATACTTTTTGAGATCTGAAGGCCGCAACGCTTACATCTACCTGAGGACTTTCAATGTATGTAGTTAAACGACTGGCTATATCCTGTCGTACCTGAGCGAGAGTTTTCCCTGCTACCTGCACCTTACCAATATAAGGATAGAAAATAGTACCATCGGAGTTAACCCAGTTACCGGTGTCGCTGGCGCTACGGTATTGGCCTGCAGGTGTGGTCAATTCCGGGTGATCCCAAACGGTGACCATCAGTACATCACCCACACCGATGCGATACTCATAACTCCCCAGTAAATTATCCAGCTGCGGGTTTGGACGAGCCAGCACAGTTTCCGGACGAAGCTGATCAATCAGGCCTGGTGTCATTGGGTACACATTGACGAGCTTATCCAGATCGTAGTCACTGTCCGGCAGTTCCACTACGTTCTTCCGCAGACTGTTCAATCCCTGACCAGGGATGATTGTACAACCCGATAAAAACCCAATTGCCAACGCTAATGCCGAAAATCTAACAAGTTTTTTCTTCATAATGTCACATCATCAGTAAATCAAAATTTGCCAATTCCTGAGCAGCTGTCATCGCCGTTGCTTACCTGCCGGCTTGTGGAGAGATAAAAACTGACTGCCTCCTGCAGCACTACCACCCTCTCTCCTCTATTTTCAGCATTCAGCCTTATAAACTAAACGGTATCTCTATCCCTGCGCTGGCCCCAACGTCATCGCTGTCGCTGTTGTTCGCGTTTGTGTACCACAAAGAGGTATTCAGACGAACAGACTGATAAACATCGCCGCTCCAGCCTAGCTGTACACCTTTCAAGGTATCGGCATGGGGGAATGCTTTATTGATCGACTGGTTCTCAGGGTTAACTTTGGCGTAAACCAGGCGTGTACTCCAACGCTGGTTATCTTCGGTAATCAGCTCAACCTTCCCGGCAATGAGTTGACCATCCCCACCCATCGCATCCCCCAGTGGATACCCTTGTTGGTAATAACCATCTTTATAGATGTGGTGGGTATAGCTGTAATTGGTTCGGCTCATGTTGGTACGCGTGTCATGCGCTTCCACGTACCAGTTAACCGCATCTTTGCCCCACCCATGGTGTCCTTCAACACCGCCAAGGAACATATTTGCGGAAGGCAGGTAGCCAGACTCATCCTCGCCGACCATTTGCCCATAGAAACTCACCGGCCACCCTAGAGTCGGCTCTAGTTTGAATTTAAAGTCAAATCCGGCCAGCTGGTTACCCGGTTCGTTATCCGTCCCGGTATTATCATGGCCAGTGAAGCCATCCCAGAAGCTGCTAAATGACTCAGGACGCCCTTCCCCACCCCACTGCATAATGCGTGATGCGCCTAATTCTAAAGACTGGAATGGTGAAAAGGTAAAACGACCGCCGATAATTTTGGCATGGGGCACCGCGGTATATTGATTCATCTGGCTGGCGGAGATCTGGTACTGCCATGGGCCGACCCAGCGCAACCACCAGGTTTCCGGCGCTGCCTGCTCGGCTCGCTGCATCAGGAAACCGGTCATCGGCCGCATCGCATCCCCGCGGATCAGGCTACCTTCATAGCCAGGCCCCCACCACTGTGGAACCTGACCAAAAGAGAGCCACTGGTTCCAGAACTTCACCGCGCCATAGGCGCCGTTGGCGTTGAAGCGCGATCCGTTGCTGATCCGCTCTCCCCCTTCAACATTGCCCTGAAGGTGGACGTCCCACCACTCGCCGCTGTTGTTGAACGCCAGGCCTAACGAATTATCCGCCGACTGCGTCTGACCAAACCCCTGCGGAGTGCCTGGCTGATCGGTTGAAGTGTAGCCGGTGACCCGGAAATCCGCTTTTAAGGCAGACAGTCGCTGGTTAATACGCGCCAGCACCACTTGCTCAGAAGAATAGGAAGGTTTGGCCTTTTTCAGCGCCCGGGCGATCTCTTCCTGGCTCAGCGGCCACGTCGACAGGCTCAGATGGATGACCCCGCGATCGGAAAGCCAGGCCAGGTCGTTACGCAAGTCGTTGTCATTTACCACTAACCCGGCCGCGTAAGCCTGGGCTCCCAGTGAGGAAAGCAAACCCAACGTCACGGCAATGCGCGCAATTTTTATCATTGTACAAGATCCATTTTCAGCCCCGCTGTCGTATCTCAATGAGAATGAGGGGAATACCAAGATAGAAAGCGCTCGCGGCACCAGCTGACTTCGCTGTGCAACACCGGCGAGGCAAGTACATTACCCTAAGCTGCTTGTTAGCCTTATAACATCCACTCAGCTCACAATGTAGGCGAATTTTACCCTACAGGCTATCGATGAGACAGGAAAGTTAATGTCCAGGCGATATCAGCAGCCGCTCCTGGCCAACTTCTGAGGATATCCGTAGAAAATTGATAGATATCTATTGATGATGATCATCCTGACCAGGTCGATATTTACAGCCGTTGAAGAGAACCTCTGTGCAACAGCAAGCGGCTTCAGCGACGCTACCGCCCCTGGCTTAACAGCTACCAGCGCACTGACTACCTGAACGACTTAATTTTTATCGACCTGTGGATGAATAATTGGTCAGGCCATTATTTTTGGCGGCGTTAAGTTTACGGGATTTCGGTCACAATTGGGAGTGTTGTTACCGAATATCTGCCAATTAATGCCGTCTGTCGTTCTACTGACAAAAAATAAGCGGGTCACCAATTAAGATTATTCACTGATTTCGAGGATTAGAGATCTTCCCGGTACTGCTACATCATCACACATGCAGCTAACTGACTGTAAAAAAACGTCTTTTTACATAGCCCATCATCATGCAAAAATCAGATGATGGCGTTATAGTCAACTACAATTTCTAATAGTTTCCTGTGTCTGGATATTCATTGAATCTGCATCAGGTAACGTCTCAGCGCATTTAAGAAACATCTTATCACCGCTATATCCAGGCAAATATTCAATGATAATGTAGTAGCACTTCATTATTTCATAAATATGAATTATCAATTACCGGATATATAGTAGAATATTTTCTTATTTGTCTAATTATCCGGCGAAAACTTAATTTCCCCTGTAAAACAAATGGCGATTACCAAGCCTGCTTGTGCAGATCGGTACGCGTAAAGGGTTTATCCAGCGGCCCCACCGCGGTGGCGATTTGTCCCAGCAGGGACTGAGTCGGCGCTTTGCTACCGCTATGTAACAGGATAAGTGGAACCATCACCAGGCATGCGACACCGCCCCATGAGATATTCACGCTTTCCGGATCAGAGGTACGTTTTTGCAACACCAGGAACAAAGCGCTGCCAGCAGCGCCCAGCAGCAGGCCGGCAATCACTTCCGAGACGGAATGCGCATGGATGACCAGCCGCGAATAGCCCACCACGGCGGCCAGAATATAGCCGGTGGCGACGGCTGCTTTTTGCAAACCCGCGGAAAAACGAGCGCTGAGCAGCCACAGAAAGATAGGCCAGAAGGCCGCGGAGAGCGCGGAGTGGCCGCTGAAGCCGGTGTAATCCAGCTCGCGAATACCCAGACCCCAGCCCATAAAGGCCAGTTTGGAGGCGCAGACGATAGCGCCGGTGATGCCGAACAGCAAACTCCACTGCCACGCCAGCAAACGCGACGTTTTACGCAGCATCAGGACAATAAACAGCGCCGCTGCGCTTGGCAGCAAAACGGTGCTATCGCCAAAAAATGAGATGAGTTGCCAGTTCATATACCTGTGATCCTTCGATGATGTCCACTGCCGTGCTCAGGGATTATCCGTAATGTCTGTACCAGCTCGCATGCCAATTCATTTCACATTTTTATGCATGCAAGTGAGATGTTTAAAGCGGAAACATGATCGCAGTCAAGTTTTATTTTTGGCTGTCGTTGACCACTTTCCCTGCGCTTTAGGAATTGTCGTACTAAGTGACTATTCATAAAGCATTATTGCCGCTACTCCGACCATTGCACCACAGAGGCCAGAGACAAACTACCAGAAGTCTCCGAAGCCATACGTTTCTTTACAATCGTTATAACATTCACGTTATGAATAATTTCTGCATAACGTTATGAGCGGCAGGACGAATGTTCACGCCCTGTCCCCCGGCACTACGCTGGCGCTCAGGCCAGCATTTTTTTAATGCTTTCGCGGAATTTGGTGCCTTCTTTCAGGTTACGCATTCCGTAGGTAACGAAGGCCTGCATGTAGCCCATTTTCTTACCGCAGTCGTAGCTTTCGCCGGTCATCAGCATCGCGTCGACGGACTGCTTCTTCGCCAGTTCGGCAATGGCGTCGGTCAGTTGGATACGGCCCCATGCGCCCGGCTCGGTACGTTCCAGTTCGGCCCAGATATCCGCCGACAGCACGTAGCGCCCCACCGCCATCAGATCGGAGTCCAGGGTCTGAGGTTCGTCCGGTTTTTCAATAAACTCGACGATACGCGCCACCTGGCCTTCAGCCACCATCGGCTCTTTGGTCTGGATGACGGAGTATTCGGAGAGATCGCCCGGCATACGTTTCGCCAGCACCTGGCTGCGGCCGGTCTCGTTAAAGCGGGCGATCATAGCGGCGAGGTTATAGCGCAGCGGGTCAGCGGTGCCACCGTCAAGGATGATATCCGGCAGGACCACCACAAACGGGTTGTCGCCGACTACCGGGCGGGCGCAGAGGATGGAGTGGCCCAGGCCCAGCGGCTGCGCCTGACGCACGTTCATGATGGTCACGCCCGGCGGGCAAATGGCCTGCACTTCCGCCAGCAGCTGGCGCTTCACGCGCTGTTCCAGCAGGGCTTCCAGCTCGTAGGAGGTGTCGAAGTGGTTTTCCACCGCGTTCTTCGAGGAGTGCGTCACCAGAACAATCTCTTTGATCCCGGCGGCGACGATTTCGTCAACGATGTACTGAATCATTGGCTTATCAACGATCGGCAGCATCTCCTTTGGAATTGCCTTTGTGGCCGGCAGCATATGCATGCCTAGTCCTGCGACCGGAATAACCGCTTTCAAATTCGCCATATTCATCTTCACCTGTTTGGTTGCAAAACACGCGGTTTTGCAAAATTGTACATGTCACAAATCCATTGAAACTGATAATACACGGATACTGCCCGGGCATCTGCCCGCCAAATTCTTAAATTCACTGTCACGTAAAAGAATACACACAACTCCCTTTTCCCAACAGTCAGAAGTGAGAATAATCTTATTTTCGTTCAGGTTATTCAGCGGCTCGTTCCTTTGCGCCGCGCGATGTGGCTGAGAGGCCCGTCTATCGTGGTCTGTTGGCCGCCGGCCCCGCCGCGCCGCGCGTATGCCCGAAAAGAATAGATAGAGATAATAAATTTCGCCAGGCAATATATTTCAGCATAAACAGCCGGATATGACGATATATTAGCCTGAATCCGCGGCGGTGAACTGCGATCCGCCCTATTCTGCACTCACTTCATAATATGAATTATGCCGGTTTTGTGAGCGGGCTTCGCGCTTCGCTTCAGCTCTGCGCATCCGCGCTCGCCGTGACGAACCGCGGGAGGAAGCCCTTTTGCCGCCCTCGCTGAAACGCAGCGGAAAAAGTTCTGATATCGGCAAGCTTATTCCATGGTCGTCGCCATGGTGTTATTTTTTCACTGTTCTTTTCCGGAACATAATTCTTATCGGTTCGCTTAATCCGCTGGAAATATATCCACCCAAGGCAGGGCGATATCCGCGTCGTTATTGCATTTTAGACTCATCTTATCCATGATCGTGGTAACACATACCGCAGTCGTACAGGTTTTAATGCATATGGAATGGATTGCCGATCCGTCAATCTGGGCAGGTCTCGTCACGCTGGTGGTTATCGAACTGGTGTTGGGTATCGATAACCTGGTCTTTATCGCTATCCTCGCCGAGAAGCTCCCTCCCGCCCAGCGCGACCGCGCGCGGATCACTGGCCTGATGCTGGCGATGGTCATGCGTCTCCTGCTGCTGGCCTCTATCTCCTGGCTGGTCACCCTGACCAAACCGCTGATTGTTTTTCACGACTTCAGCTTTAGCGCCCGCGATTTGATTATGCTGTTTGGCGGCCTGTTTCTGCTGTTTAAAGCGACCGTCGAGCTTAATGAGCGGCTGGAGGGGAAAGACAGCGATAACCCCACCCAGCGCAAAGGGGCGAAATTCTGGGCCGTCGTGGCGCAGATCGTGGTGCTCGACGCCATCTTCTCGCTTGACTCGGTGATCACCGCCGTCGGCATGGTCGATCACCTGGCGGTGATGATGGCCGCCGTGGTTATCGCCATCAGCCTGATGCTGATGGCCAGCAAGGCGCTGACGCGCTTCGTTAACAGCCACCCGACCATCGTGATCCTCTGTCTGAGCTTCCTGCTGATGATCGGCTTCAGTCTGATTGCTGAAGGCTTCAGCTTTATTATTCCGAAAGGCTATCTATATGCGGCCATTGGCTTCTCGGTCATGATTGAAGCGCTTAACCAGCTGGCGCAGTTTAACCGCCGTCGCTTCCTCTCCGCCAATATGACGCTGCGTCAGCGCACTACCGAAGCGGTGATGAATCTGCTGAGCGGGCAGAAAGAAAAAGCTGAACTGGATGCTGACACGACGTCGCTGGTCGCCGATCAGGATCAACATCCACTGTTTAATCCGCAGGAAAGACTGATGATTGAGCGGGTGCTGAACCTTAATCAGCGCAGCGTCAGCAGTATTATGACGTCGCGCCATGATATCGAGCGCATCAACCTCAGCGCGCCGGAGGAAGAGATCCGTAGCCTGGTGGAGAAAAATCAGCATACCCGGCTGGTGGTGACCGGCGGGAAAGATAATGAAGATCTGCTGGGGGTGGTGCATGTTATTGACCTGCTCCAGCAGTCCCTGCGCCAGGAGCCGCTGGATCTGCAGGCGCTGGTGCGTCAACCGCTGGTCTTCCCGGAGGGCCTGCCGCTCCTCTCGGCGCTCGAGCAGTTCCGCCAGGCCCGCACCCATTTTGCCTTTGTGGTCGATGAGTTTGGCTCCGTCGAGGGGATTGTGACCCTCAGCGACGTGATGGAGACCATCGCCGGCAATCTGCCCAATGAGGTGGAGGAGATCGATGCCCGGCACGATATTCAGCATCATCAGGACGGTTCGTGGACGGTCAATGGTCATATGCCGCTGGAGGACCTGGTGCAGTACGTTCCGCTGCCGCTGGATGATAAACGTGAGTATCACACCGTTGCCGGTCTGCTGATGGAGTATTTGCAGCATGTGCCGCAGGTAGGGGAGACCATTGAGATTGACGGTTATACGCTGCGCACGCTGCAGGTCGACAGCCATCGGGTGCAGAAGGTGCAGATCGTCCCGCCGGTAAAGCAGGATGAGCTGGATTATGAGGTGTAATCGTCAGGCATAAAACGGCCCGGGGTATCCCGGGCCGTAAAATTGATAGCCAGATATCCTGTTTAATGCCTGATGGCGCTTCGCTTATCAGGCCTACGGGATGGCGAACTAATCGGGGTATGACACCCACCGTATAATCCAGACCGGGTCAGGCGTAGCTGCCACACTGCCTGATGGCGCTTCGCTTATCAGGCCTACGGGATGGCGAACTAATCGGGGTATGACACCCACCGTATAATCCAGGCCGGGTCAGGCGTAGCCGCCACACTGCCTGATGGCGCTGCGCTTATCAGGCCTACGGGATGGCGAACTAATCGGGGTATATTGCGCACATCCCAGGCCGGGTCAGGCGCAGCCGCCACCCGGCATCATCGTGACATCAGACGTTGACGATAAGCACACAGCCCGGAAACTTCCGGGCCGCGGGGGTGGGAATTACAGCTTATCGAGCAGCTTTTTGGCATCGTTGCCGTCTTTGCTGCCTTTATTACGCTCAACCCAGTCGTTGAGGCGCTGCTTCGCTTCATCCTGCAGCTGTTTGCGCAGGATCTGGTCGACCTGCAGACTGTAGCTCAGCGACTGCCACTCGCCGTAGATGCGCAGCGGGATAGCGGTCTGTTTCAGGCGGTCGATAAGCTTGCCCTCCCCTTTCCAGCCGCCGAGCACGCGCACGTTGAAGCGCATATCGCAGTTCTCTTTCTGCAGATCGAGCTGTCCTTCGCCGGTCATCGCCATCACGTCGGACTGCCCCTGCAGGCGGTTCAGCGTCACCAGCCCGTTATCCAGCGTCAGCCGGCTGCTCACGGAATCCAGGCGGGTGGCATTATCGTAATTTTCCTGCGCCCGCACGTTGGTGCTGCGCTCCACGGCCTGCTGCACAAGCTGCTGGAAGTTCAGCCCCTCGGTGCGGGTATCGGCCATCTGCAGCTGAGCCTGTCCCTGCCAGTGGCGACGGAAATCACCGGCGTCAATGCGCGTTCCGGAAAATTCGCCGCTCAGCGACAGCTTGCCGGTCAGGTTTAAGGAATAGTTAAAGGCTTTGATCAGCGAACCGATCTCCACATTCTGCAGCGCCGGCTGGAACGTCGCCAGCGGCGTGTCGCCGCGGGCATCCAGGGTGCCAGGGAGAGAGAGCTGCCCGCCATCAAGATTGCCCTGCATTTTGCTGACCGTCAGCAGCCCCTGCTGGTTGCTGATTTCGCTCTGCACCTGGGTGAAGTTCAGACCGCGCCACTGCAGCTGGTCGGCGCTCAGGGCCATTCGGCCGTTGAAGCCGCGCAGGCTCTGGTAATCTTCGCGCTCATCGCTGTCGGCGATCACCGGGCGCAGCGGTCGCGTCTGACTCTGGCCCTGCTGACTGGCGCTACTGTCCGTCGCCGGCGACCTTTGCGCCAGCAGACTATCGAGATCGAGAGTGGTGGCGTGCAGATCCAGCGACCAGTCCGGGCGGTCTCCCAGCACCACGCTGCCGCTGCCGGTAACGGTGCTGCGGTTAGCCATCAGATTCAGGTTGTCAAAACGCAGGGTCTTGTCATCTTCCTGCCAGCTGGCCTGCAGACTCCCCTGACCATTAATGCCGTCCGGTGGCAGCTCGGCGCCGCGCAGCTGCCAGCTAAGCTGGGTAAAGTCGGCTTTTAAGGAGTGCGGATAATCGCCGCCCTGCACGGTGGCGGAGAAGTTCAGCGCCAGGTCGCGCTGGTCGCGGTTCACCCGGCCGGAGAAATCCACGGTGGCCCGGTGATTCTCATCCTGCTCCATCTGCAGACGGATATCGCGCACGGTCACCTGCTCGCCGTTCTCGTGCTGGAAGAAGAGCACGCTGTCGGCCACCTGCAGCTGACGCACATCGTAGGACCATCCGCGATCCTCCGGGGCCAGCGGCAGGGTGTTGTCATGCGGCACCACCGGCGCTGAGCTGTCGCGAATCGCCTCGGTTTTCGGGGTCAGCTGGATCACCGCGCCCTTGAGCATCACCTGCTTCACCTGCAGCTGATGCGAGAGCAGCGGCAGCAGCGCCACGTCGAGGCGCATATTGTCGGCGCGGATCACCGGCTCTTCGGCGCCTCGGGCGGTCAGCGTCATCCGTCCGCTGAGAATGCTGAGCTGCGGCCAGACGTGCCAGCGCAGCGGGCCATCAAGGTCAAGCTGATAACCGCTGCGCTCTGCCACCTCATGCACCATATAGGCGCGAAAATCGTTGGGATTGACCAGCAATACCAACGAGGTAAGCCCGGCGACAATGACCGCCAGCAGGATCATCAGCGTTGTCAGTATTCGTCTCATGGCACCCTCAGCAACACCCCGTTGACGTTATCAATCCTTGTCGATTCGGCTCGCCACCGCGCCCTGCTGGTCGCGATATTTGGCGTCTTCACGGCGGTTATACGGCCGGGCCGCCGGGCCCGATAACGGTTCAAAGCTCAGCGCGCCGATGGGCATCCCCGGGCGTAGCGCCAGCGGCAGCTTGCCGGAGTTGTAAAACTCAAGCACGATGCAGCCGGACCAGCCTGGATCGATACGGTGCGCGGTAACGTGCACCATCAGCCCCAGGCGCGCCAGCGAGGAGCGTCCGTCCAGCCAGCCTACCAGGTCGGCAGGCAGGGTGACAGACTCGTAGGTCACCGCCAGCGCCAGTTCGCCCGGATGCAGGAAAAAGGCCTCCCCTTCCGGCAGGACGATCTCTTCGCTCATCACCCGGTCCAGCGCGGCGCTGACCTCGGCCTTCGGGCCGCTTAAATCGATAAACGGCGCCGTGTGGCCACGGAAGGTGCGAAATTTATTACCCAGCCGTACATCAACCGTCGCGCCATTAATACGCTCAACGGGCGGACGCGGATTGATGGCGAGTCGCCCTTCATCCAACCAGGCTTCGATATCTCGGTCACACAGACGCATGGGCTTTCTCCTTATAAGGCTGCTTCCCGCACGCTTCGCGGCGGAGAGGGCAACAGGGCTACTCTTTGCACGTTACACAATTCGGCCAGGTTATTCAAAGAACTGACTGATTTTGGCCTTCAGAATATCAATAGCGATGCGGTTTTTGCCGCCGCGCGGCACGATGATGTCGGCATACTGCTTCGACGGTTCAATAAACTGCAGGAACATCGGGCGCACGGTTTTCTGATACTGGGCCATCACCGAGTCCATGGAGCGGCCGCGCTCGTTAACGTCGCGCTTAATACGGCGCATCAGGCAAATATCGAGAGGGGTGTCGACGAAAATAGAGAAGTTGAGCTCGTTACGCAGGCGCGCATCGGTCAGCAGCAGGATCCCTTCAAGGATAATCACCTTCTTCGGCTCGACGTGAATGGTGTTCGGCGTGCGGGTATGCTCGACGTAGCTATATACCGGCAGTTCAATCGGCTGGCCGCTTTTCAGCATCTGCAAATGCTGGAACAACAGACTGTGGTCCATTGAGCTCGGGTGGTCATAGTTGGTTTTGACGCGCTCTTCCATCGACAGATGGCTTTGATCTTTGTAATAGCTGTCTTCCGGAATGACGCCAATATGTTCGTCGCCAACTTGTTCACGCAATTCGCGATAGAGAGTACTGGCGATAAGACTTTTGCCAGAAGCCGATGCGCCGGCGATGCCTACAATGACGCACTGATGGGACATATCAGTCATAAATTTTTGCGACCTGATTAACCTGGATAGAGATGGAGGGTGGCGGCGGACCGCCAAACGCGGCAATTATAGGGATTTCAGCGTCCCGATACCAGTGGTATGCGCCCCGGGCGGCTATTCCGCCGCCGGCGCCCAGTCATCGGTATACCAGATATGCAACAGCGCGTAGGATCGCATCGGCTGCCAGCGGCGGGCATAGCGGGCGATGGCGGCCGGGGTCATTCCCGGAAAGCGCTGTTTAATCAGGTAATCATCCGGCAAAAAGATATCTTTCGCCTGCCAGCCGCGCAGGGCAAAGTAGTTTGCCGTCCAGCGGCCAATCCCGGGCAGGGTCTGCAGTTGACGCAGCCCGGCGTCAATATCCGCCGGCGCCGTCAGGGGCAGCTCGCCGCTGAGCGCCGCCCGGGCGAGGTGGATCAGCGCCTCCGCGCGGCGAAGCGGCATCCCCAGCGCCTTAAGCGCCTGCGGATCGGCCCGGGACAGGGCCTCTGGCGTCGGGAACAAAACAGAGCCGGGCGCCTCCGCCAGCGGTTCGCCCCAGCCAGCCGCCACTTTGGCGGTGAGCCGGGCGGCCATCGCCACGCTCACCAGCTGGCCCAGCACCGCCCGCACCGCCTGCTCGAAGGCATCCAGCGCCCCCGGCAGGCGCAGCCCCGGCCGCGCCTGGGCCAGAGAGCCCAACGCCCTGGCGACCTGCCGCGGGTCGCAGGCTAAATCAAACAGCTGGCCAATTCGCGCATAGCAGATCTCCGCCACCGGTTGCAGCCCCGGGGAGAGGGTCACCCGCAGGCCCTGCGCCTCTTCGTCCGGCGCCAGATGAATCAGCCCGCGGTGGCCTTCCACGCCAAAGCTGCGGCTGTAGCCCCCATCGTGAAAACGCTCGACGCCGGCGACCGCGCGCGCCTGCAGAAAACCAACCATCCATGCCCAGTCATAGGGCGGGGTCCAGGGTAACAGCACCATAAGCTCTCCTTTATATAGCGTTTCAATGATAGTCGCCCTTGACCATCAGCGCCTTGCTTTTAAATTCCGGTTGTCGGCATGGCGACGATCCGCTAAAGTCGCCCCCCTTCTTCACCGGCATGGGGATTTTGCAGACGATGTTTATTGGTTTTGACTACGGCACCGCCAACTGTTCGGTGGCCGTGATGCGGGAAAACACCCCTCAGCTGTTGACACTGGAAAACGGCAGCGCCCTGCTGCCCTCGATGCTCTGCGCGCCAACGCGCGAAGCGGTCAGCGAGTGGCTCTATCGCCATCATGATGTCCCCACCCACAGCGACGAAAACCAGGCGCTGCTGCGTCGGGCCATCGCCGCCAACCGCGACGAAGACATCGAGGTGCTGCGCAACAGCGTGCAGTTCGGTCTCGCCTCGCTGCATCAGTATGTTGAAGATCCGGAAGAGGTCTACTTCGTTAAATCGCCAAAATCCTTCCTCGGCGCCAGCGGGCTGAAGCCGCAGCAGGTGGCCCTGTTTGAAGACCTGGTCTGCGCCATGATGCTGCACATCAAACTGCAGGCCGAAAGCCAGCTTCCCGAGCAGATCGACCAGGCGGTGATTGGCCGACCGATTAACTTCCAGGGCCTCGGCGGCGACGACGCGAACGCCCAGGCGCAGGGGATCCTTGAGCGGGCGGCTCTCCGCGCCGGTTTCCGCGATGTGGTTTTCCAGTTTGAACCGGTTGCCGCCGGGCTCGATTTTGAAGCGACCCTCAATGAAGAAAAGCGGGTGCTGGTCGTCGATATCGGCGGTGGGACCACCGACTGTTCCTTGCTATTGATGGGCCCGCAGTGGCGGGAGCGCGCCGACCGACAGCAGAGCCTGCTCGGCCACAGCGGCTGCCGCATCGGCGGTAACGATCTCGACATTGCCCTGGCCTTCAAATGCCTGATGCCCCTCCTCGGCATGGGCGGCGAAACGGAGAAAGGCACCGCGCTGCCGATCCTTCCGTGGTGGAACGCGGTGGCCATCAACGACGTGCCGGCGCAGAGCGATTTCTACAGCACCGCCAACGGCCGTCTGCTTAACGATCTGCTGCGCAGCGCCCGGGATGCCGACAAGGTGGCTCTGCTGCTGAAGGTCTGGCGCCAGCGTCTCAGCTATCGTCTGGTGCGCAGCGCCGAAGAGAGCAAAATCGCCCTCTCCAGCGCCGCCAGCGTCGAAACCGCGCTGCCGTTTATTCAGGACGAGCTGGCCACCGCCATCGCCCAGCAGGGTCTGGAAGCCGCGCTGGATCAACCGTTGACCCGCATTATGGAACAGGTGCAGCTCGCGCTCGACAGCAGCCAGACCACCCCGGACGTGATCTATCTTACCGGCGGCAGTGCCCGCTCGCCGCTGATCAAAAAGGCGCTGACCGCCCAGTTGCCGGGGATTCCGCTGGCCGGTGGCGATGATTTTGGCTCGGTAACCGCCGGGCTGGCCCGCTGGGCGCAGGTGGTTTTCCGCTAACCCCAGCCCACCGCCGCCGCGCAGCAGGTCTGTCCTGATCCTGCCGATGCAGATTACGCTGGAATATTCCTGGTCTCCCACGCAAAATGGCCTGTTCGTCCGGACAGGCCTGTCCACTTTTCCCCCCTTCCGGGGGCGTATTATCCATACCGTAGCCAGATGTCTGCGGTCTGTATCGTTGGCATGCCGCAAGGGGGCGTGATTGAAAAGGGTGTCTGCGATCTTCGCGGCGGTCCGGCGTTGCCGGCCGCGGCTCCTGGCAGGCTGGCTGCTCAGCTGTGGATTATTCTTGCTGCTGGTCGCCCCACAGGCGCAGGCGGCGACGCGCCAGGTGGGCATTGATATTCCGGTCCAGTGGTACGCGGACGCCAGCGGCCAGATGACCATCGATCGCTTCGCCGCCCTGCCCACAGACCAGCTCGCCACCACCCGGCAGATCCCCTCCTTTGGTTATTCGCGAAAAACCTGGTGGCTGCGCAGCGAACTGCCGGGAACGTGGTTTGCCGGGGAGCCGCGCTGGCTGCAGCTGGGCCCCTCTTTTGTCGACCATCTGACTATTTACTACCGGCCTCTGGGCAGCGATGCCCCCTGGGCACAGCGCACCTTTGGCGACCGCGACGGCGCCCGCGAGAGCGACCTGCACTACCGCGAAAGCGTGCTGATCCTCCCCCCGCCGCCGACCGCCGCCGGCTATGAGGTGGTCTTTCGCCTGCAGAGCACCAGCACTCTGATCCTGCTGGCCTCGCTCTCTTCGCCGCAGGAATTTGTACAGCGGGCGACCGCCGACACCGCGTTCTGGAGCTTCTATTTCGGCCTGGCCGCTGTCGCCAGCGGTGTGGCGCTTTGGCTGGCGCTGGCCCTGCGCCGGCGTCTGCTGTGGGGGATCTGTCTTTTCTCGCTCAATTATCCGCTGGTGGCCGCTCTGCACGGCTTCCCGGAGTGGTTCTTCGGCCACGCCGCGCTGCCCTTCCAGGATTTTATGATCAGTAGCCTCTCGCTGTTCAGCTATGCCACCGCCCTCTGGCTGCACAGCGAGATTTTTGATCTGAAGAAGAATATGCCGCGACTTCATCAGCTGCTGATTGCCGCCGTGATACTCAACCTGGTGCTGCAGGTCAGTATTCCGCTCGGGTTTTACGGCTTCGCGATGCAGATTGAAGGGGTAGTATTCATCATTATCACCCCGGTGCTGCTGTTCACCTCCTGGTGGCTGTGGCGCAAAAAAGCTATCGACCGTACCACCCTGCTGCTGGGTCTGCTGCCGCCGTTCTATGTCGCCGCCGCGGTGCTGGTGCAGTTGTCGATCCATGGGATTATCCCGTTCCATATGGCGATCTATTCCCTCTGGCAGTACGCGCTGATCGTCCACATCATTACGGTGCTGATCATTGCCATCCTGCGGGTGCGTGCTGAAAACCGCCAGCTGGAGCAGAAGCAGCGCCTGGCGCGCGAACTGCAGATTGAGCGTGAAGCCAGCTTCCACCAGCGGCAGTTTATGGGCATGGTGGCGCACGAATTCCGCACCCCGCTGGCGGTGATCCAGGCGGCGCTGGAGAATCTTCGCCTCTCGGCGGCCTCGACCAGCCAGGAGGCGCGCTTCGATCGCATCGGCCGCGCCGCCACCCGCCTGGTGCAGCTCACCGATAACTGCCTTGCCGACGCCCGGCTCGCCTCCCACGATCTGCACGTCGAGCGCCAGCAGACCGCCCTGCTGACGGTAATCAACATGGCCGCCTCGGTGGTGGCCATCTCCCATGATCACTACCTGAACATCCGCCAGCACGGCGCGGTGGAAAGCCCGCAGCTGCAGGCCGATGCCGGCCTGCTGTGCATCGCCATCGCTAATCTGCTGGATAACGCCGTCAAGTATTCGCCCCCCGGTGAAATCGCCATCGATATTCATTCCGATGCCGGGCAAACGGAGCTGCGCATTCGCGACCACGGCCCGGGACTCCCCGCCGGACAGGCGGAACTGATCTTTGAGCGCTACCGCCGCGGCGAGCACACATCGCCGGTGCCAGGCGGCACCGGTCTCGGACTGTATGTTGCGCGTCAGATAGTGCAGGCTCATGATGGCAAACTGTGGCTGGCCGAGCATGGCCCGGACGGCTGCACCTTTATTCTCACCCTCCCCACGGTTGCTTAAGAGGAGAACGACGTATGGCTTTACGGCTGGCGATAATTGAAGATAACGCCGATCTGCTGGATGAATTGCTGGCCTGGCTGGGCTATCGCGGCTTCGAGGTGTGGGGGACGCGCAGCGCCGAAGCCTTCTGGCGGCAACTGCACAGCCATCCGGTGGATATCGTGCTGGTTGATATCGGCCTGCCCGGCGAGGATGGCTTCAGCGTACTGAACTATCTGCATGAGCTGGGGCACTACGGTCTGGTGGTGGTCAGCGCCCGCGGTCAGCAGCAGGATAAACTGCAGGCGCTGAGCCTTGGGGCCGATGCCTATCTGATCAAACCGGTAAACTTCGCCCATCTTGCCGAGACCCTCACCGCCCTCGGCGCGCGCCTGCGCCAGGACCGTCCGGCGGCTCCGCCTGCGGAGGCGATCGGCACGCCGCCGGCCGTCTCCCCCGGCAGCTGGCGTCTGCAAGAGGATAAACTGATTTCACCCGACGCCCGGACGCTGGAGTTAACCCAGCAGGAATATCGCCTGGTGGAGCTCCTGATGCGCAATCGCAACGAAGTGTGCAGCAAACTGGATCTCCATGCCTGCCTGTTTTCCCATGAAAGCGAGCCTGACCTGCACCGGATCGACGTGGTGGTTAGCCGCCTGCGTCACAAGGCACGCCAGCAGGGGATCCACCTGCCCGTTCGCGCAATCTTTGGTAAGGGACTGGCCTTTATTTCCTGAACGACGGGGCGCGTCGGCGGCCGCGCGGGATATAAAAAACTCGCAAGTGTTAATTTTTCTCATTTTCTGAGAGAAATGAGAGGAATGAGACTGACGATGACCTTAAGAACTTTCTTATAGTGCTAGCACATCAGGATGATGGCGTAAGATTTTCGCGGGACAGAAAAGCATATAACAAAACGTATTAGCCGTTCGCGGCAAATTCTGACACCATGCAACACAATCAGGGTAAAAACGATGGCCATGCAAACGTGGTTAGTTTTATTGCTATGCATTTTTTTCTTCAGCATCTCTGTATACAGTTTTATTTCCTATCTGAAAGACAGGAGGCGGCAGAAATTTACTTTTAACGATAAGCGTTCGATGCGTCGTAAATAATTCACTTTAAAATAATAAAAAATTATTGTAGGTGCTTTTATATCTTCAACACACCGCATACGCCCGGAGGATTTGTCACAGCATGGCGTTATGTTTTGCGTAAGGAAATAACGCCATGAGAAACATTAATGTCACCATCAACACCCGCAACGCCTTTGTCCGTGAATCGCTGGTAGCCATGGTCAATGACCTCACCCGGGGCGATCTGCGGGCGCGTTTTTCCTGGCGTAACACCGATCTGTCAGCTGAAGATATCATTATCTGCGAAGTGATCCCCGGGGAAATATACCTGTGTAATACCCTGATTAAGAACAGAAAAAGAGGTAGCTCGCTGATTATTCTCCATAGCTATGACCAGCTGCCGGAAGATGAGTTCATGATTAACTGCCTGAAAGGGGTCATTTTTGTTTCGCTAAAAACGGCCAGTATTCCGCGATTGCTGACGATCATTAAAAGCGAGCTCCAGCATTGTATGACCCCCACGGCTACCGACGCCGCAGGCCGGGAACTCAGCTGCGCCAGCTGTCCGCATCGCGTGTTATCACGATCGCAGACCGCCGTAGCGCACGGTATTCTCGAAGGGCTGGATATGAGTAAAATCGCCGCCCTGCAGCGTGTGAGTCCCCGCACCGCCGCCTATCATAAGAATAAGATCATGGAAAAATACAGCCTGAATAATAATCATGAATTTTTCCAGTTTATGAATCTTTTACGTGAGCGCTGGTAGGCAAACAGCAGCACAAAAAAATAAGATATTGACCTGGCTATATTGTCGGAAATCCGAAAATAGCCGCAGGATGCTAAAAAATATCCAGCGCTGGCGGACATAACGTTAAACTCTGACGCTTCCTCGGTATAAAGACATTACCGCCCGTCTTTATATAATAAAAAACACGCTACACGAGGAAAACTGATACTTCGTCACATTGCCCCTGACGTGCCTGTCAGGGGTCCTTTTTTCCTTGTGGAATAGCGCCCTCAGTGAAAGGGCGCGGCAGGATCAGGCTTCCGCTTTCTCCACTTCCCAGTCCGGCTGCGCTTCCTCGTCGGTCAGCAACCCTTCATTTTTCGACAGCATCGCGGTGGCGATGCCATTACCCAGCACGTTGATGGCGGAGCGCCCCATGTCGAGGAAATGGTCGATACCCATCAGCAGCAGGATCCCGGCGACCGGTATATTGAAGCTGGGGATCGTCGCCGCCAGCACCACCAGCGCCGAACGCGGCACCCCGGCGATACCTTTCGAGGCCAGCATCAGGGTCAGCATCATGACCGTAATCTCGCTAAAGCTCAGCGGCACGTTATAGGCCTGGGCGATAAACATCGCGGCGAAGGAGCAGTAGACCATCGAGCCAACGAGGTTGAACGAGTAGCCAATCGGCAGGACGAACGAGACGATATTGCGCGAGCAGCCAAACTTCACCAGTCGCTCGAGGGTCTTCGGATAGGCCGCTTCCGAGCTGCTGGTGGTGAAGGCCACCAGCACCGGATCTTTCAGCATGTTCAGCAGGCGGAAAACCTCTTTTTTCAGCACCATATAGCCGACGGCAATCAGCACCGCGCTGGTCAACAGCACCGCCAGGTAGTAGCCGCCGATGAACGAAGCATAGTTGAGCAGGATCCCCAGCCCCTGGGAGGCAATCACCGACGAGATGGCGGCGAAGATGGCCAGCGGCGCAACGTACATCACATAGCCCGTCACCTTCAGCATAATGTGCGACACCACGTTAAGGGCCGCCACCAGCGGAGCATTAAACTTCTCCCCCAGCGACGCGCCGGCGATGCCGAAGAACATCGAGAACACCACGATCTGCAGGATCTCGTTGTTGGCCATCGCCTCGGTGATGCTGGTGGGGATGGTGTGCGACAGGAACCCTTTCAGGCTCATGCCGCTGACCGCCAGGCCGGTATCCACCGCCTCTTTCGGCACCGCCAGGTTTAACCCGGCGCCCGGGTGCTGGAAGGTGACGATCACCAGCCCGACGAGAATGGATAATACCGAGGAGGTGATGAACCAGACCATCGCCTTGCCGCCTACCCGGCCGATGGTCGCCGTCTCGCCGAGGCGCATAATGCCGACCGTCAGGGTGCTGAACACCAACGGCGCGATGACCATTTTGATCAACCGCAGAAACAGATCGGTGAGCAGCGTAATATTATCCGCCCAGGCGGAGACGGTGGTTGGCGTCGCGTAGGCATGGATAGCCGCGCCGGAGAGGATCCCCATCAGCATAAAAACGACGATGAAGAGCGTGAGTTTGTTTGCGTTTGCCACAGCAATGACCCCTGATTATTTAACACGTTGATTTTTAAGTGCATATTTTATTATTATGGGAATGCACTGATTTATTCACCGCATAAATCTAATTAAAGCCCCCGCGGATACAACTATTTTTTGCTTTTTTAAACTAAAAGTTGATATCACCCCGGATATCGGCCGCGGGAGCGCCCGGCGTCGCGGCGGTTATCCAGACATTTCTCAACCTTCTTTTCATAATTCCTCCATTTTTACGGCCCCTTCCCTCACTAAACTAGTATCATTCAGCGAAACGCTTCAGGATGAGACCGTAAACTAATGAAAGGCAGTAACATACGTCGTTGGGGCGCCGCGCTGGCGGTAGTGATTATCGCCGGGGCCGCCTACTGGTTCTGGCACGATCGCGGGACGAGCGGCAGCGGGGCTCCCGCCGCCGGGCAGGGCCCGCAGGGGCCGGGCGGCGCACGCCATGGCCGCTTTGGCGCCGCGCTGGCGCCGGTGCAGGCGGCCACCGCCACCGAAGAAGCGGTCCCGCGCTATCTCACCGGGCTGGGTACGGTGACGGCGGCCAACACCGTCACCGTCCGCAGCCGGGTCGACGGCCAACTGCTGAGCCTTCACTTCCAGGAGGGTCAGCAGGTCAAAGCCGGCGACCTGCTGGCGCAGATCGACCCCAGCCAGTTTAAAGTCGCTCTCGCCCAGGCGCAGGGTCAGCTGGCGAAAGATCAGGCCACCCTCGCCAACGCCCGCCGCGATCTCGCTCGTTACCAGCAGCTGGTGAAGACCAACCTCGTCTCCCGCCAGGAGCTCGACACTCAGCAGTCGCTGGTGGTGGAATCCGCCGGCACGGTGAAAGCTGATGAAGCGGCCGTCGCCAGCGCCCAGCTGCAGCTCGACTGGACCCGCATTACCGCGCCAATTGACGGCCGCGTCGGCTTAAAGCAGGTCGATATCGGCAACCAGATCTCCAGCGGGGATACCACCGGGATCGTGGTCCTTACCCAGACGCACCCGATCGACGTGGTCTTTACCCTGCCGGAAAGCAGCATCGCCACGGTGGTGCAGGCGCAGAAAGCGGGCAAAGCGCTTAGCGTCGAAGCCTGGGATCGCACCAATAAGCAGAAAATCAGCGTCGGCGAGCTGCTGAGCCTCGACAACCAGATCGATGCGACCACCGGGACCATCAAGCTGAAGGCGCGCTTTAGCAATCTGGACGACGCGCTGTTCCCCAATCAGTTCGTTAACGCCCGCCTGCTGGTGGACACCCAGCAGAACGCGGTGGTGATCCCTGCCGCCGCGCTGCAGATGGGCAACGAAGGGCATTTCGTATGGGTGCTGAACGATGAGAATAAGGTCAGCAAACACAGCGTGACGCCCGGCATCCAGGACAGCCAGAAAGTAGTCATCAGCGCCGGGCTTTCCGCCGGAGATCGCGTGGTCACCGACGGGATTGACCGTCTGACCGAGGGGGCGAAGGTAGAAGTTGTCACCGCCAGCAGCGGCGAGCAGGCGCAGCCCGCCCCGCGCCAGAGCGGTAAACACGGAGCGCGTTCCTGATGCAGGTGTTACCCCCAGGCCGCACCGGCGGCCCGTCCCGGCTGTTTATTATGCGTCCGGTGGCCACCACTCTGCTGATGGTGGCTATCCTGCTGGCCGGGATCATCGGCTATCGCTTTCTGCCGGTCTCCGCCCTGCCGGAGGTCGATTACCCGACCATTCAGGTAGTCACCCTCTATCCGGGCGCCAGCCCGGACGTGGTGACCTCCGCCATCACCGCCCCGCTGGAGCGCCAGTTCGGCCAGATGTCCGGCCTTAAGCAGATGTCGTCGCAAAGCTCCGGCGGCGCCTCGGTAGTCACGCTGCAGTTCCAGCTGACCCTGCCGCTGGACGTCGCCGAGCAGGAAGTGCAGGCGGCCATTAACGCCGCCACCAATCTGCTGCCGAGCGATCTGCCGAATCCGCCGGTCTACAGCAAGGTGAACCCGGCGGATCCGCCGATCATGACCCTCGCCGTCACCTCCTCCGCCATCCCGATGACCCAGGTTGAGGACATGGTGGAGACCCGGGTGGCGCAGAAGATCTCCCAGGTTTCCGGCGTCGGTCTGGTGACCCTCGCCGGCGGCCAGCGCCCGGCGGTGCGGGTGAAGCTTAACGCCCAGGCCATCGCCGCCCTCGGCCTGACCAGCGAAACCGTGCGCACCGCTATCACCAGCGCCAACGTTAACTCCGCGAAAGGCAGCCTCGACGGCCCGGCCCGCGCGGTGACGCTTTCCGCTAACGATCAGATGCAGTCCGCTGAGGATTATCGCCGGCTGATTATCGCTTATCAGAACGGGGCGCCGATCCGGCTCGGCGATGTCGCCAGCGTCGAACAAGGGGCCGAAAACAGCTGGCTCGGGGCATGGGCCAACCAGCAGCGGGCCATCGTGATGAACGTCCAGCGCCAGCCGGGGGCCAACATCATCGACACCGCCGACAGCATTCGCCAGATGCTGCCGCAGCTCACCGAGAGCTTGCCGAAATCGGTGAAGGTGCAGGTCCTCTCCGACCGGACCACTAACATCCGCGCCTCGGTGCGCGACACCCAGTTTGAGCTGATGCTGGCCATCGCCCTGGTGGTGATGATCATCTATCTGTTCCTGCGCAACGTGCCGGCGACCATTATTCCCGGCGTCGCGGTGCCGCTATCGCTGGTGGGCACTTTTGCGGTGATGGTGTTCCTCGACTTCTCGATCAACAACCTGACGCTGATGGCCCTGACCATCGCCACCGGCTTCGTGGTAGATGACGCCATCGTGGTGATCGAGAACATCTCGCGCTATATCGAAAAAGGCGAGAAGCCGCTGGCCGCCGCGCTGAAGGGCGCGGGGGAGATCGGCTTCACCATCATCTCCCTCACCTTCTCGCTGATCGCGGTGCTGATCCCGCTGCTGTTTATGGGCGATATCGTCGGCCGCCTGTTCCGCGAATTCGCCGTCACCCTTGCCGTCGCTATTCTTATCTCGGCGGTGGTCTCCCTGACCCTGACGCCGATGATGTGCGCCCGCATGTTAAGCCACGAATCGCTGCGCAAGCAGAACCGATTCTCGCGGGCCAGCGAGCGTTTCTTCGAACGGGTGATCGCCGTCTATGGCCGCTGGCTGAGCCGGGTGCTGAACCATCCGTGGCTGACGCTCGGCGTCGCCCTGAGCACCCTGGCGCTGTCGATTATCCTGTGGGTCTTTATCCCGAAAGGCTTTTTCCCGATCCAGGATAACGGCATTATCCAGGGTACCCTCCAGGCGCCGCAGTCGGTCTCCTTCGCCAGCATGGCCGAGCGCCAGCGGCAGGTGGCCAGCATTATCCTTAAGGATCCGGCGGTGGAGAGTCTGACCTCCTTCGTCGGCGTCGACGGCACCAACCCGGCGCTGAACAGCGCCCGCCTGCAGATCAACCTCAAGCCGCTGGACGAACGCGACGACCGCGTCCAGATGGTGATTAGCCGTCTGCAGCAGGCGGTGGACGGCGTCCCCGGCGTGGCGCTCTACCTGCAGCCGACCCAGGACCTGACCATCGACACCACGGTGAGCCGCACCCAGTATCAGTTCACCCTGCAGGCAAACTCCCTCGAGGCGCTGAGCACCTGGGTGCCGCCGCTGCTCAGCCGCCTGCAGGCCCAGCCGCAGCTGGCCGACGTCAGCAGCGACTGGCAGGACAAAGGCCTGGCCGCCTATATCAAGGTGGATCGCGACAGCGCCAGCCGCCTCGGCATCTCAATGGCCGATGTCGATAACGCGCTGTACAACGCCTTCGGCCAGCGGCTGATCTCCACTATTTACACTCAGGCGAATCAGTATCGCGTGGTGCTCGAGCAGGATACCGAGGCGACGCCGGGCCTGGCGGCGCTGGAGAATATCCGTCTCACCAGCAGCGACGGCGGCATCGTGCCGTTGACCGCCATCGCCACGGTGGAGCAGCGCTTTACCCCGCTGTCGGTGAACCACCTCGATCAGTTCCCGGTGACCACCATCTCGTTTAACGTCCCGGACAACTACTCGCTGGGCGAAGCGGTGGAGGCGATCCTCGCCGCCGAACAGTCGCTGGATTTCGCTGCTGGCGCTGTGGCTGGCGGGCAGCGAGCTGGACGTGATCGCCATCATCGGCATCATTCTGCTGATCGGCATCGTGAAGAAGAACGCCATCATGATGATCGACTTCGCGCTGGCCGCCGAACGCGAACAGGGCATGCCGCCGCGGGAGGCGATTTACCAGGCCTGTCTGCTGCGTTTTCGGCCGATCCTGATGACTACCCTCGCCGCCCTGCTCGGCGCCCTGCCGCTGATGCTGAGCACCGGCGTTGGCGCCGAGCTGCGGCGTCCGCTGGGGATCGGTATGGTCGGCGGTCTGATGCTCAGCCAGGTGCTGACCCTGTTCACCACCCCGGTGATCTATCTGCTGTTCGACCGCCTGTCGCTGCACCTGAAGCGCCGCTTCCCGCGTCAGGAAGAGGAGGCGTAAGTGAAGTTTTTCGCCCTCTTCATTTACCGCCCGGTGGCGACGATCCTCATCTCGCTGGCCATCACCCTGTGCGGCATTCTCGGCTTCCGGCTGCTGCCGGTAGCCCCGCTGCCGCAGGTGGACTTCCCGGTGATCATGGTTAGCGCCTCGCTGCCGGGAGCCTCGCCGGAGACCATGGCCTCGTCGGTGGCCACCCCGCTGGAGCGCTCCCTGGGGCGGATTGCCGGGGTCAATGAGATGACCTCCTCCAGCTCGCTCGGCAGCACCCGCATCATTCTCGAGTTTAACTTCGACCGCGATATCAACGGCGCGGCGCGCGACGTTCAGGCGGCGATCAACGCCGCGCAAAGCCTGCTGCCGAGCGGAATGCCCAGCCGGCCGACCTATCGCAAAGCCAATCCGTCAGATGCGCCGATCATGATCCTGACGCTGACCTCGGACACCTACTCCCAGGGTGAGCTGTATGATTTCGCCTCCACCCAGCTGGCGCAGACCATCGCGCAGATCGACGGCGTGGGCGATGTCGACGTCGGCGGCAGCTCCCTGCCGGCGGTGCGCGTCGACCTCAACCCGCAGGCGCTGTTTAACCAGGGCGTGTCGCTGGACGCGGTGCGCACCGCCATCAGCGACGCCAACGTGCGCAAACCGCAGGGGGCGCTGGAGGACAGTGCGCACCGCTGGCAGGTGCAGACCAACGATGAGCTGAAGACCGCCGCCGACTATCAGCCGCTGATCGTCCACTATCAAAATGGCGCCGCGGTGCGGCTGGGAGATGTCGCCACCGTCTCAGATTCGGTGCAGGACGTACGCAACGCCGGGATGACCAACGCCAAACCGGCGATCCTGCTGATGATCCGCAAACTGCCGGAAGCCAATATTATCCAGACGGTGGACAGCATCCGCGCCCGCCTGCCGGAGCTGCAGCAGACCATTCCGGCGGCTATCGACCTGCAGATCGCCCAGGACCGCTCGCCGACCATCCGCGCCTCGCTGGAGGAAGTGGAACAGACGCTGGTGATTTCGGTGGCGCTGGTGATCCTCGTGGTGTTCCTGTTCCTGCGCTCGGGGCGCGCCACGCTGATCCCGGCCGTCGCCGTCCCGGTTTCCTTAATCGGCACCTTCGCCGCGATGTATTTGTGCGGCTTCAGCCTCAATAACCTGTCGCTGATGGCCCTGACCATCGCCACCGGCTTCGTGGTGGATGACGCTATCGTGGTGCTGGAGAATATCTCCCGCCATCTGGAGGCGGGGATGAAACCGCTGCAGGCGGCGCTGCAGGGGAGCCGCGAGGTCGGCTTTACCGTGCTGTCGATGAGTCTGTCGCTGGTGGCGGTGTTCCTGCCGCTGCTGCTGATGGGCGGCCTGCCCGGCCGCCTGCTGCGCGAGTTCGCCGTCACCCTGTCGGTGGCGATCGGCATCTCGCTGGCGGTCTCCCTCACCCTGACGCCGATGATGTGCGGCTGGCTGCTGAAAAGCGGCAAGCCCCACCAGCCGACGCGCAACCGCGGCTTTGGCCGCCTGCTGGTGGCCGTGCAGGGCGGCTATGGTAAATCGTTAAAATGGGTGCTGAAGCATAGCCGGCTGACCGGCCTGGTGGTGCTGGGCACCATCGCCCTCAGCGTTTGGCTCTACATTTCGATCCCGAAAACCTTCTTCCCGGAGCAGGACACCGGGGTGCTGATGGGCGGCATTCAGGCCGACCAGAGCATCTCCTTCCAGGCGATGCGCGGCAAGCTGCAGGACTTTATGAAGATCATTCGCGAAGATCCGGCGGTGGATAACGTCACCGGCTTTACTGGCGGCTCGCGGGTCAACAGCGGGATGATGTTTATCACCCTCAAGCCGCGCGACCAGCGCCACGAGACGGCGCAGCAGGTGATCGACCGGCTGCGCAAAAAGCTGGCCAACGAGCCCGGGGCCAACCTGTTCCTGATGGCGGTGCAGGATATCCGCGTCGGCGGCCGGCAGTCGAACGCCAGCTATCAGTACACCCTGCTGTCCGACGACCTGTCGGCGCTGCGCGAGTGGGAGCCGAAGATCCGCAAAGCGCTGGCGGCGCTGCCGGAGCTGGCGGACGTCAACTCCGATCAGCAGGACAATGGCGCCGAAATGGACCTGGTCTATGACCGGGATACCATGTCGCGCCTCGGCATCAGCGTCCAGGACGCCAACAACCTGCTGAACAACGCCTTTGGCCAGCGGCAGATCTCTACCATCTACCAGCCGCTCAACCAGTATAAGGTGGTGATGGAGGTGGATCCGGCCTACACCCAGGACGTCAGCGCCCTGGATAAGATGTTCGTCATTAACAGCGACGGCAAGCCGATTCCGCTGGCCTACTTCGCCAAATGGCAGCCGGCCAATGCCCCGCTGTCGGTGAACCACCAGGGGCTGTCGGCGGCATCCACTATCTCCTTTAACCTGCCCACCGGCCGCTCGCTGTCGGAAGCCAGCGAGGCCATAGACCGCGCGATGACCCAGCTCGGGGTGCCGTCGAGCGTGCGCGGCTCCTTTGCCGGTACCGCTCAGGTGTTCCAGCAGACCATGAACGCGCAGGTGATCCTGATCCTCGCGGCTATCGCCACGGTCTATATCGTGCTGGGGGTGCTATATGAGAGCTATGTGCATCCGTTGACCATCCTCTCGACGCTGCCCTCCGCCGGGGTGGGCGCTCTGCTGGCGCTGGAGATCTTCGATGCCCCGTTCAGCCTAATCGCCCTGATTGGGATTATGTTATTAATTGGCATCGTTAAGAAAAACGCCATCATGATGGTTGATTTTGCCCTGGAGGCGCAGCGCAACGGCAACCTGACGCCGGAAGAGGCGATTTTCCAGGCCTGCCTGCTGCGTTTCCGGCCGATTATGATGACCACCCTCGCTGCGCTGTTCGGCGCCCTGCCGCTGGTGCTATCCGGGGGCGATGGCTCTGAGCTGCGCCAGCCGCTGGGGATCACCATCGTCGGCGGTCTGGTGATGAGCCAGCTGTTAACGCTCTACACCACGCCGGTGGTCTATCTTTTCTTTGACCGTCTGCGGCTGCGTTTTTCGCGTCACTCCTCTCAACCGGTAAGCGAATAACATGACAGACCTCCCGGCCAGCGTGCGCTGGCAGCTATGGATAGTGGCGTTCGGCTTCTTTATGCAGTCGCTGGACACCACCATCGTTAACACCGCCCTCCCCTCGATGGCCAAAAGCCTCGGGGAGAGTCCGCTGCATATGCATATGATTATCGTCTCCTATGTGTTAACGGTGGCGGTGATGCTGCCGGCCAGCGGCTGGCTGGCCGACCGGGTCGGGGTGCGCAATATCTTCTTCACCGCCATCGTGCTGTTTACCGCCGGATCGCTGTTTTGCGCCCAGGCCAGCACCCTCGACCAGCTGGTGATGGCGCGGGTGCTGCAGGGAGTCGGCGGCGCGATGATGGTGCCGGTCGGCCGCCTGACGGTGATGAAGATCGTCCCGCGCGATCAGTATATGGCGGCGATGACCTTCGTCACCCTGCCGGGCCAGGTCGGTCCGCTGCTCGGCCCGGCGCTGGGCGGGGTGCTGGTGGAGTACGCCTCCTGGCACTGGATCTTCCTCATCAACATCCCGGTGGGGATCGTTGGCGCGATCGCCACCCTCTGTCTGATGCCCAACTACACCATGCAGACCCGGCGCTTCGATCTCTCCGGCTTTCTGCTGCTGGCCGCCGGAATGGCGACCCTGACCCTGGCGCTCGACGGCCAGAAAGGGCTCGGCATTTCCCCTGCCTGGCTGGCGGGGCTGGTGGCCGTCGGCCTCTGCGCCCTGCTGCTCTACCTGTGGCACGCCCGCGGCAACGCCCGGGCGCTGTTTAGCCTTAACCTGTTTCGCAACCGCACTTTCTCTCTCGGCCTCGGCGGCAGCTTCGCGGGACGCATCGGTAGCGGCATGCTGCCGTTTATGACCCCGGTGTTTCTGCAGATCGGCCTCGGCTTCTCCCCCTTTCACGCCGGGCTGATGATGATCCCGATGGTGCTCGGCAGCATGGGCATGAAGCGGATCGTGGTCCAGGTGGTCAACCGCTTTGGCTACCGTCGGGTGCTGGTCGCCAGCACCCTGGGCCTGGCGGCGGTCAGCCTGCTGTTTATGTTTAGCGCCCTGGCCGGGTGGTATTACGTGCTGCCGCTGGTCCTGTTTCTGCAGGGGATGATCAACGCCAGCCGCTTCTCCTCGATGAATACCCTGACGCTGAAAGATCTCCCGGACGATCTGGCCAGCAGCGGCAACAGCCTGCTGTCGATGGTGATGCAGCTGTCGATGAGTATCGGCGTGACCATCGCCGGGCTGCTGCTGGGGCTGTATGGCCAGCAGCATATGAGTCTCGACGCCGCCAGCACCCATCAGGTCTTTCTCTACACCTATCTGAGCATGGCGGCGATCATCGCCCTGCCGGCGCTCATCTTTTCCAGGGTACCGGATGACGTCGGCAGCAATACCGTCCTCCGTCGACGCAACAGGAGTGGATCGTGAAATTTTGGCGCCCGGGTATTACCGGCAAGCTGTTCCTCGCTATATTCGCCACCTGCATCGTGCTGCTGATCAGCATGCACTGGGCGGTGCGTATCAGTTTTGAACGCGGGTTCATCGACTATATCAAGCGCGGCAATGAGCAGCGCTTAACCATGCTCAGCGACGCGCTGAGCGAGCAGTATGCCCAGCATGGCAGCTGGGCGTTTCTGCGCAATAATGACCGCTTTATCTTCCAGCTGCTGCGCACCTTCGAACGGGATAACGACGACCGCTCGCCGCCGGGGCACGCCATGAAGCCGGACGCCGCCCCGGACGGGCCGCCGCCGGATGGCCCCCCTGACGGCCCGCGCCCGAGGCCGGAAATGCCGCCCCACGGCTGGCGCACCATGTTCTGGGTGGTAGATCAGTCGGGGCGCGTGCTGGTGGGGCCGCGTGAGCGCGTCCCGGAGGACGGCACCCAGCGCAGCATCGTGGTCAACGGCGCGGAGGTGGGCAAAGTGATCGCCTCGCCGGTAGAGCGGCTGACGCGCAATACCGACATTAACTTCGACCGGCAGCAAAAGCGCACCAGCTGGCTGATCGTCGCCCTTGCCACCCTGCTTGCCGCGCTGGCCACTTTCCCGTTGGCCCGCGGTCTGCTGGCGCCGGTGAAGCGGCTGGTGGAAGGCACCCATAAGCTGGCGGCAGGCGACTTTTCCACCCGCGTGACGGTGACCGGCGGCGATGAGCTCGGCCGCCTGGCGCAGGATTTTAACCAGCTCGCCAGCACCCTGGAGCGCAACCAGCAGATGCGTCGCGATCTGATGGCCGATATCTCCCATGAGCTGCGTACCCCGCTGGCGGTGCTGCGCGGCGAGCTGGAGGCGATTCAGGACGGGGTCCGGCGCTTTACCCCCGAGTCGATTCCTTCTCTGCAGGCCGAGGTGGCTACCCTCACCAAGCTGGTGGACGACCTCCATCAGCTGTCGATGTCCGACGAGGGGGCGCTGGCCTACCAGAAAACCTCACTGGATATCATCACCCTGCTGGAAGTGGCGGCGGGCGCTTTTCGCGAGCGCTTCGCCAGCCGGCAGCTAAGCATTCAGGTGTCGCTCCCGGAGCAGGCGATGATCTTCGGCGACCGCGACCGCCTGATGCAGCTCTTCAACAATCTGCTGGAGAACAGCCTGCGCTATACCGACAGCGGCGGCAGCCTGCACATTACCGCCCGCCGCAGCGGTCGCATGCTGGTGATTGACTTCGCCGACAGCGCCCCCGGCGTCAGCGATGAGCAGCTGGCCCGCCTGTGCGAACGCTTTTACCGGGCGGAAGGATCGCGCAACCGCGCCAGCGGCGGCTCCGGCCTCGGACTGGCGATTTGCCTCAATATCGTAGCGGCCCACGGCGGCACCCTGCGTGCCGACCATTCGCCTTTTGGCGGGGTTAGCATTAAAGTTGAGTTACCTCTGGAACATGATTTACCGAGAGACGTATGACTGAATTGCCTGTAGATGAAAACACCCCACGCATCCTTATCGTGGAAGATGAACCGAAGCTCGGCCAGCTGCTGATTGATTATCTGCAGGCCGCCGGCTATGCGCCTGCCTTGATTAACCACGGCGACAAGGTCCTGCCCTACGTCCGCCAGACGCCGCCGCATCTGATCCTGCTGGATCTGATGCTGCCCGGTACCGACGGTCTGACTCTGTGCCGGGAAATTCGCCGCTTCTCCGATGTTCCGGTGGTGATGGTGACGGCGAAAATCGAAGAGATCGACCGTTTGCTGGGGCTGGAAATAGGCGCCGACGACTATATCTGCAAGCCCTACAGCCCGCGGGAAGTGGTCGCCCGGGTAAAAACCATCCTCCGCCGCTGCAAGCCGCAGCGCGATCTGCAGGCGCTGGACGCCCAGAGCCCGCTGATTGTCGACGAAGGTCGTTTTCAGGCCTCCTGGCGCGACAAGCTGCTGGACCTCACTCCCGCCGAGTTCCGGCTGCTGAAAACCCTCTCCCAGGAGCCGGGCAAAGTGTTCTCCCGCGAACAGCTACTCAACCATCTGTATGACGATTATCGGGTAGTCACCGATCGCACCATCGACAGCCACATCAAGAACCTGCGGCGCAAGCTGGAGGCGCTGGACGCCGAGCAGTCGTTTATCCGTGCGGTGTATGGCGTTGGCTACCGCTGGGAAGCGGACGCCTGCCGGCTGGCGTAGTTAGCCTTTTCCCGGCTCGCGCTGCGCTTCGCCGGGCTACACGTTCACCGCCATCTGCAATCCGTAGCCCGGGTAAGGCGTTTACGCCGCAACCCGGGGAACTCCCTAGAGCCTATCCCACCAGGCGTTATTAACGCTGTCAGTGTGAGCACTGCCCAGGTTCAAAATGGCAAACAAATTAGCCATACTGAAAGATACCTATCTGATATTTACTCCCCTTCGCCGCGGCGCTACAATGCCCGCCCTTAATGTGGGGACACTCCCCAACTCGCCGCACCAGGTGCGGCGAATCTGACCTGTCATCAGAACGAGAACACCATGTTTAAACCAGAACTCCTCTCCCCGGCGGGAACGCTGAAGAATATGCGTTACGCTTTCGCCTATGGCGCCGATGCCGTTTATGCCGGCCAGCCGCGCTACTCGCTGCGCGTGCGTAACAACGAATTCAATCACGAAAATCTGCAGCTTGGCATCAATGAAGCCCACGCGCTGGGTAAAAAATTCTATGTGGTGGTCAACATCGCCCCGCATAACGCCAAGCTGAAAACGTTTATTCGCGATCTGAAGCCGGTGGTGGAGATGGGTCCGGACGCGCTGATCATGTCCGATCCGGGTTTAATCATGCTGGTGCGGGAACACTTCCCGGAGATGCCGATCCATCTTTCAGTGCAGGCCAACGCCGTCAACTGGGCGACGGTTAAATTCTGGCAGCAGATGGGGCTGACCCGCGTGATCCTGTCGCGTGAACTGTCGCTGGATGAAATCGAAGAGATTCGCCGCCAGGTGCCGGAGATGGAGATTGAGATTTTCGTCCACGGCGCGCTGTGCATGGCCTACTCCGGCCGCTGCCTGCTCTCCGGGTATATCAACAAGCGCGACCCGAACCAGGGGACCTGCACCAACGCCTGCCGCTGGGAATACAACGTGGCGGAAGGCAAAGAGGACGACGTCGGCAACATCGTCCACAAATATGAGCCGATCCCGGTGCAGACCGTGGAGCCCACCCTCGGCATCGGCGCGCCGACCGATAAAGTCTTTATGATTGAGGAAGCCAAACGTCCGGGCGAGTACATGACCGCCTTTGAGGACGAACATGGCACCTACATCATGAACTCGAAAGATCTGCGGGCTATCGCCCACGTTGAGCGTCTGACCCAGATGGGCGTTCACTCGCTGAAGATCGAAGGCCGCACCAAATCTTTCTACTACTGCGCGCGCACCGCTCAGGTTTACCGCAAGGCGATCGACGATGCCGCCGCCGGCAAACCGTTCGATACCAGCCTGCTGGAGACCCTGGAGGGGCTGGCCCACCGCGGGTACACCGAAGGCTTCCTGCGCCGCCATACCCATGACGATTATCAGAACTACGAGTACGGCTACTCCGTCTCCGAGCGCCAGCAGTTTGTCGGCGAATTCACCGGAGAGCGTAACGGCCCGCTGGCGGCCGTGGCGGTCAAAAATAAGTTCAGCGTCGGCGACAGCCTTGAGCTGATGACCCCGCAGGGTAACGTCAACTTCACCCTTGAGCATATGGAGAATGGCAAAGGCGAAACCATGCCGGTGGCCCCGGGCGATGGCTATACCGTCTGGTTGCCTGTGCCGGACGACCTGCCCCTGCAGTATGCCCTGCTGATGCGCAACTTTACTGGTCAAACAACCAGAAATCCGCACGGTAACTAGTTAATTTGCGTTATTTTTTCACGATGTAAGGATATTAGAATCGGATCACATACCGTTTCGATCGAAACAGGTATCATCCATTTCGCTGAAAAACATAACCCATAAATGCTAGTTGTACCAGGAACCACCTCCTTAGCCTGCGTAATCTCCCTTACGCGGGCTTATTTTTTTGCCTCTCCTCCGGTCTTCGCTTTCGTCATGCGGTACACTTTATGCAACATTGAGCAATAAAGGTTCCCTTGATGATGTCTACGTTTCCTGCCAGCTTACTGATCCTTAACGGCAAAGGTGCCAATGAACCGCAGCTACGCGAAGCGGTTAACCTGTTACGCGATGAAGGGATTGATATTCACGTCCGCGTGACCTGGGAAAAGGGCGATGCCGCTCGGTTTATCGATGAAGCCCTGCAGCTGAACGTTGAAACGGTGATCGCCGGCGGTGGCGACGGCACCATTAATGAAGTGGCGACCGCGCTGGTGGAGCGCGGCGGCAAGATGGCGCTAGGGATTTTACCGCTGGGCACGGCTAACGACTTCGCCACCAGCGTCGGTATCCCGCAGGATCTGGCCAGCGCCCTCAAGCTGGCGATCGTCGGCCGCGATGTGCCGATAGATATCGCCCGGGTGAATGATAAAACCGGCTTTATTAATATGGCGACCGGCGGGTTCGGCACCCGGATCACCACCGAAACGCCGGAAAAACTCAAGGCCGCGCTCGGCGGTGTCTCTTATTTAATCCACGGTCTGATGCGCATGGATACCCTGAAGCCGGACCGCTGCGAGATCCGCGGGGAGAACTTTCACTGGCAGGGCGATGCGCTGGTCATCGGCATCGGCAACGGCCGCCAGGCCGGCGGCGGTCAGCAGCTGTGTCCGGAGGCGTTGATTAACGATGGTCTGCTGCATCTGCGCATTTTCACCGGCGAAGAGCTGATCCCTGCCCTGTTCAGCACCCTGGCGAATCCGGAAAACTCGCCGAATATTGTTGACGGTGTCTCCTCGTGGTTTGAAATAACCGCGCCTCATGAGATGACCTTTAATCTCGACGGCGAGCCGCTCAGCGGAAAAACCTTCCGTATGGAGCTGTTACCGGCGGCCCTGCGCTGCCGGCTGCCGCCCGACTGCCCGCTGCTACGCTGATCAGGCTTCGCAAAGCAAAGACGGTGCCCGGCTGGTATACAGCAGCCGGGTTCGTTGATTGAGCCTCTGAATGTTAAGGTAAAACGGCACCTGCGGCTGCAGGAAAAACCTGGGCAGGATATCGATCCAAACAACGCGCTTACATTAATAAACGATACCCACAACCACAAAAAACCTATAACATCAAATAGTTACCTATTAAAATGGGCGCATCTGCCGTGAGACAATGCGCCATAAAGCTTAGTATTCCGCCACCTCGCGCGCCATTTCGCGCGTATATTGCCGACTGGCGTTAACCAGCTTCTGCGTATAGGCCGTCTGCGCCTGGCCGCTGACCAGCGCATCGACCGTCAGGGTTTCGAGGATCTTCCCGTACTGCATCACCGCCACTTTCTGGCATAAGTGGGCAATAACCCCAAGATCGTGGGTGACCATCAGGTAAGTGAGCTTAGCCTCCCGCTGCAATTCTGCCAGCAGGTTAAGGATCTCAGCCTGCACCGACACATCCAGCGCCGACGTCGGCTCATCCAGCAGCAGCACCTGAGGCTCAAGAATCAGCGCTCTGGCTATCGCCACGCGCTGCCGCTGCCCGCCGGAGAGCTGATGCGGATAGCGCTCGCGAAAGGCGCGGTTGAGGCCAACTTTATCCAGCAGCACATTGATCCGCCGGTCGCGGTCGTTGATACGATGGATCTGCAGCGGCTCTTCGAGGATATCGCCAATGGTGTGACGGGGATGCAGCGATCCGTAAGGGTCCTGAAATACCATCTGCACCTGACGGCAGCGCTCGCGGCTAATTTCATGCCCTAAGGGCTGAGCATCGATGGTCAGTTCCCCCTGCCAGTGGGTAAACAGCCCCGCCAGGCACTTGAGCACCGTCGTTTTACCGGAACCGGACTCTCCTACCAGACCGTAGATCTCGCCGGGCTTAACGTGGAAACTGACGTCATACAGCACCTGGTTACGCTTCTCCCCCTCGCCAAACGCGAGGTTGAGATGTTGAACTTCAATCATTATCCGCTCCTTAATCCGTTAACCAGCTGGCCTGACGCTGCAGCACCGGCAGTATCGGGCGACGATGCTGCATATCCGGCAGCGAGTTAATCAATCCCTGAGTGTAGGGGTGACGGGCGTGATCGAGATCTTTAGCGGCGATGGACTCCACTACCCGTCCGGCGTACATCACCAGCACCCGGTCGCAGAAGCTGCGCACCAGGTTGATATCGTGGCTGATAAAAATCAGCCCCAGCCCGCGCGACTGAACCAGGTCATCCAGCAGGCCCAGCACCTGCAGGCGCACCGACACGTCCAGCGCGGAGGTGGGCTCATCGGCAATGATCAGCTCCGGGTCGGTAATCAGCATCATGGCGATCATGATGCGCTGTCCCTGTCCGCCGGATATTTCATGCGGATAAAGCTGATAAACGCGCTCCGGCTGGCGAATACGCACCACCTCCAGCATCTCCAGCGCCCTGGCTTTCGCCTCATCTTTGCGCCCGGGATGATGAGTAAGCCAGGCCTCGGCGATTTGCTTACCCACGCAGACCACCGGATTCAGCGAATATTTCGGATCCTGCATAATCATCGAGATACGTTTGCCGCGTACGCCGCGCATCTGCGCTTCGCTAAGATGCTGCAGATCGAGGTCGGCAAACTGCATCCGGCTGGCGCTGACGCGGGCCTTTTTCGGATGCAGCTGCAGCAGCGCGCGCCCAACGGTGGACTTACCCGAACCGGACTCGCCGACAATAGCCAGCTTCTCATGCCCCAGCTGGAAGGAGACGCCGCGCACGGCGTGGGTCACCGCGCTACCGTTAACAAAGTCGACGCACAAATCGCGCACGTCGAGCAGCGGTGCATTATTCACTACGGGGATCGAGGATGTCACGTAGGCCATCTCCTAAGAAGTTGAACGCTAAGCTATTGATCAAAATCGCCAGCCCCGGAATGGTTACGACCCACCAGCACTCCATCATATAAGTGCGCCCGCTGGAGATCATCGCTCCCCACTCCGGCTCTGGCGGCTGCGCGCCGAGGCCGAGAAAGCCGAGGCCGGCCGCGGTCAGAATGATCCCGGCCATATTCATGGTGATACGGATAATGACCGAGGGCAGACACAGCGGCACGATATGGCGCCAGAGGACGCGGGCCGATGAAGCGCCCTGCAGACGCACGGCGGAGATAAAATCGGCCTGGCGCAGAGAGAGCGTTTCGGCGCGCGCCAGACGGGCAATCGGCGGCCAGGCGGTCAGCGTGATGGCGATAACCACGTGCTCCAGCCCCGGTCCTAAAGCGGCGACAAACGCCAGCGCCAGGACCAGACTCGGGAAGGAGATGAAAATATCGGTGACGCGCATCAGCACCATATCGACTTTACCGCCGAAATAGCCGGCGCTGACGCCCAGCAGCAGTCCGAGCGGACCGACGGTCACCGAGACCAGCAGCACGATATAGAGCGTGATGCGGGAGCCGTACACCAGGCGACTAAAGATATCCCGGCCAAACTCATCGGTGCCGAACCAGTGCTGCGCATTCGGCGCGACCAGCGCACTATTCAGGTCCTGTACCAGCGGGTTATAAGGCGCAATCAGCGGCGCGAAAATCGCCACCACCAGCAGCAGAAAGATAATTCCTCCGCCGATGGCCGTGAGCGGATTGCGCGCCATTTTGCCGATAAACCCGACGGCCCGCGCCGCCGCGCGTTGCAGCCGCTGACGGCCTTCGCCCGCACCACCCGAAAGCGGCGAATCCAGAGAAACGGTCATGATTTTGTCCTCGGGTCAAAGAATTGATACAGCATGTCGGAGAGCAGGTTGAGCATCACGAAGATCACCCCCACCAGCAGCACGCAGCCCATCACCGCATTCATATCGCCCAGCAGCAAGCTTCCGGTAAGGTAGGAGCCAAACCCCGGCCATGAGAAGACGGTTTCAATCAGCACCGCGCCTTCCAGCAGCGCGCCGTAGGCCAGCGCCACCACCGTCAGCAGTTGCACGAGGATGTTACGAAACGCATGGTTCCAGATAACCTGGCGCTCGGTCAGCCCTTTCACCCGGGCGGTAATAATGAACTCCTGCGACAGCTGGGCCAGCATAAAGCTGCGGGTCATACGGCTGATATAAGCCAGCGAGTGAAAACCCAGCAGCGAGGCGGGAAGAATCAGATGATTAATGGCGTTCCAGAACACCTGGCCGTTGCCGGCCAGCAGCGCATCAACGGTCATCAGCCCGGTGCGGCGCGGCACCACACCATCCAGCCCGAGATCTACCCTCCCGGCGCCGCCTACCCAGCCAAGCCAGGCATAGAACACCAGCAGCCCCATCATCCCGACCCAAAAGATCGGCGTCGAGTAGCCCGCCAGGCTGATAATGCGTACCACATAATCGGAGACGCTATTGCGCCGCGCCGCCGCCAACACGCCCAGCGGAATACCAAGACCCGCGCCGACAATAATCGCCATCGTTGCCAGCTCCATGGTGGCCGGGAAGACGCGGATAATATCGTCCACCACCGGTTTCCCGGTCAGCAGCGCGTTGCCCAGATCGCCGTGCAAAAGGTTGACGAAATAGATGCCAAACTGGGTGGTCAGCGATTTATCAAACCCCAGCTGCTGGTAAACCTGCTGATAGGTACTCTGGTCAGCATCCGGGCCGACAATCGCCAGCACCGGGTCGATGGGCATGACGCGGCCAATGGTAAAGGTCAGCAGCAGCAGGCCGAACAGTGTAATCACCACCTGCAGTAGCCGTTTTGATAAGCGCCGGCCGCGTGAGCCGGGCGCAAGGATTGCGGTACTCATCCTTTCTCTCCTTCGCGGACTTTATAGACGTCACGCAGAAAAGTGGTGGCGGAGGGGTGCGGCTGATACTCCCGTACCTCGTTGCGCACGACGACCGAATCAACCATCTGTGAAAGCGGAATTAAAGCCGGAACCAGCTGGTCGTAGCGTGTCTGGATGGCCTGGTAGTCAGCCACCTGTTTTTGCGGATCGCGTTCCAGCAGGGCCTGGTCAATCATCGTATTCAGTTGCGGGTCGTAAAAACCGGTACGCCAGCCCTGGAAGTTGGTCAGGCGCGCCTTATCGCTGTTATCCGGGTTATAGACCAGCGCGCGCAGGCTGGAGTGCGGATGCGGCTCCATCCCGCTGCCGCCGCGACCTACCAGCAGGTCAAATTTACGCTCGCGCATTGCGCCGTAGATCTGGTTACCAGTGCCGGTGATGATTTTGGCGTTAATCCCCGCCTGCATCAGCGTCGACTGCACGGCGATAGCGATGTTAAGAAATGGCTGATCGGAGAGTACCCGCAGCGTGGTATCAAAGCCGTTGGGATATCCCGCTTCCGCCAGCAGCTTTTTCGCCCGCGCCACGTCCAGCCTGTAGCCGGGATCGGGTAGCGTGGACGGCATTCCCGCTTTGATAGGCCGCTGGTGCAGCACGCCGTAGCCCGGCATCAGCGCTTTATTGATACCCTGGTAATCAATCAGATAGCGCACCGCCTCGCGCACTTTCGGATTGGCGAAGTGCGCCTCTTTCATGCTCATCGCCACGTAGTACATGGTGCCGCGCTGCACCGCATCGACGGTCAGCTGCGGGTCGCTGCGCAGGGCGTTGATATCGGAAACCGCCATATTGTTGGCAATATCAAGGTCGCCTTTTTCGATCATCAGGCGCAGAGTTTGCGACTCCTGGAAATGACGCAGTACCACGCGGCTCATTTTCGCCTCGCCGCGCCAGTAGTCAGGGTTGCGCTTCATGCGCAGCACATCTTTCGCCTGCCAGGTTTCGAGGATAAACGGCCCGGAACCGGCTTCATGGGTGGTTAGCCAGCGGTTACCCCAGTCGTTATCCTGCTGATGGCTTTGCACCGTTTTACTGTCCAGCACTCCGAGGTTGCCCAGCGCCGCCAGCGAGTAAATCACCAGCTGCGGATCGTTATCTTTGGGTAATACGATTTGCACCGTGAAGCGGTCCGGCGCGCTGACCTGGCTGTCGATATTTTTCTTACTGAAGCCATAGGATTTCCATACTGAGGCCTGGGCCAGGTTGAGGTGCAGGATGCGCCGCATTGACCACACGACGTCGGCGGCGGTCAGCGGGTTGCCGGAGTGAAACTTAACGTCATCCCGCAGATGAAAGGTCAGGGTTTTGCCGTCGGGGCTGATATCCCAGGATTTCGCCAGCGCGGGCCTGACGGTGGTGAGCTGCTCAGGGTCAAGCTCCACCAGCGAGTCGTAGAGGTTGACCACGATCCCCACCACTTCGTTACCGGTCATCGCCGCCGGGTCAAGGGTGAGCAGGTTATTCATATTCATGCCGATGATCAGCTGGTCGGGCGGCGTTTTCGCCACCGCCTCCCCGCTCCCCATCGACATGGCGAGCGCGAGAATACACGCTCCCAGTAAGGAGGTTTTTTTCATATCTCTGTTTGCCTGTACTGTAGGGTACATGTTGCCGGATGGCGGCATTTTCGGCTTATCCGGTCTACCGGGCCGCAGGCTCGATAAGCGTAGCGCCATCGGGTATTTATTTTTTTAAATCAGTCGTGGCTAACGGTATTGGCTTCGATATACGCAAAATTAATGTCTTCACCGAGACCCGGACGTTGTGACAAATGCACAAATCCCTGGTCATCCATCGGGTCGACAATGCTGTTGAGATAGGCCGCCGGTTCATCGTAGTCGAGGAACGGATGCAGCAGGCCGCGCTCGTACCAGCGGCAGTTGCGGATCGCGCCCACCACCGCCAGGCTTGCCGCTCCGTTGCCGTGGACTTCGCAATCCATGCCGAAAGATTCCGCCAGCGCCGCCACCTTCATGGTCGGTGTAATCCCCCCCACGCCGTTAGCGCCGGCGCGCAGAATGTCGCAGGCCCCGGCTTTCACCCATTCGGCGCGCATGTGGTGCTTGCCGCCGAAGCTCTCCGGCCCGACGATGGGAATCGACAGGTTTTCCGCCAGCCACGCATAGGAAGACATCGAATCCTCCTCCATCGGCTCTTCAAACCAGGCGAAATTGAGTTTTTCCAGCTCTTTGCCGATCCACAGCGCCTCGGCGCGGCTGTACCAGTGATAGCCATCAATCATCAGGTCAATATCCGGCCCTACGGCTTCGCGCACCGCCGCGCAGGCTTTAATGTCCATTTTGGGATTGGGCGCAAAAGAGATTGGCGGCATCCAGGTGTGCAGTTTGATGGCCTTGTAGCCGCGGGCGACCAGCTTCTCAGCAAAAGCGGCATACTCTTCCGGGGTCGACAGGCCGCCCGGCAGATCGTCGCCGCACATGGTGCTACCGTAAGCCGGGACAGTGTCGCGATAGCCGCCGAGCAGCTTATAAACCGGCATCTTAAGGCTGCGGCCGATCAGGTCCCACAGCGCCTGTTCAACAAACGACAGCGCGCGCTCCGTTAGCTGATGTGCGCTGCCGCGCTGCCAGTGGTTAAGATCCTGCCAGATACGCTCACGGTTAAACGGGTCCTGTCCCACCAGCACTTTGCGAAAAAAAGTATTCACCACGAACGGGCGCACGACTTCCGGAGGCGCAAACGAAAAGCCCTGCGCCCCATCATCAGCGGTGATGGTCAGCATCGCCATTTTGGCCATGCTTTCAACCCCCGGATGGGAGTGCCCGGCGCTGTCGGAAACCCGACGAGTGGGATATTGGAAAACGGTGACATTCACAGATTCAATTTTCATGCTCGGTCCTTATCACGGCCAAATCCGATCGACATAAGCAGATCGGCAAAGCGGTTTCACATTATTGAAAATACGTTTCAATATATAATCTAAGCACAACTTCGTAGTAGTGCCTCGGACAAACACCGCTAAGCAAGGCCATAAATTTGGGCATTGGCACAACAAGACGTGACTGTTTTCACAAAAGATGAGCGAAATGTGAGGCAGATCGACCAGGAGAAAAAAGGGCGTGAGCGCAGAAAAGAGATTAACCGACCAGCTACATCCCGGGAATGTCTGCGCCCACAAATGGCTGACTTATACCACCGCCGCTGGCTCCGCGCTAAGCGCTTCCAGCAGTTCAGGTAAGGTTTGATAGCGGCCAGCGGCGGCCTGAAAACGCGCGTGCTGGCTATCTTCTGCAATCACTATCGTGGCAATCCCCGCCGACTGGGCCGCGCAAAAGCCGGTAAAGCTATCCTCAATCACCAGACACTGGCTGGCGTTGAGATTGAGCTTCCGCAGCGTCGTGAGGTACACCGCCGGGTGCGGTTTGCCGCATGGTTCATCATCCGCGCTGGAGATCGCGTCAAAAAAGTGCCAGAGCGAAAGCTTGTTCAGCACAGCGGCAATAACCTGACGAGATGATGACGTGGCGAGCGCAATCTTATAACCCGCTTCGCGAAAATAGCGTAACGCCTCCTGCACCCCGCGCATCGGTTCGCCTTTCGCGGCAATCAGGCGGGTGATGCGCTGCAGGATCGCGTCTTCAAGCCGCTGCGGAGCGAGATCAAGCTGAAAATAGCGGCACCAGGTGCCGGCAATGTCGTCGAGGCGCTTGCCCTTGGTCAGGGTTTCACATTCAGCAACGCTCGCCGTTGCGCCCCACTGCGCGAGGGCGTCAATCTGCGCCTGGCGCCACAGCGCCTCGGAATCAATAATCACGCCATCCATGTCAAAAATAACCGCCTGCATACTCATTCGTTCACCTCATTAAGGCTGGCATGCGCTTCATGCCAGCCGCATCACCTAAGAGAATTCAACCTGCTCGCGGGCGGTTGCTTCCTTGTGGGAGAACCCCGGCTGCTCCACGCGGATAAAGGCGCAGAGGAAAAAGGCCACCACGTACAATGCGGTATAGGCGATCACCACCCCGATGGTGCTGAAGAACGGCAGCAGCACCACGGCAATCGCCGGCGCGAGAAAGTTCGACATCCCCGCCGACAGGTTATAGACCGAAATGGCCGCGCCTTTATGCTTCGGCTCCAGCGCCGGGAACACGGCCGCCAGCGGCACGAAGGCGGCGACAAAGATCCCGAGGGCGATGGCGGGGATCAGCGCCATCGCAAAGCTATGGCCAAAGTGCTGAGGAATGTAGTAAAACGCCAGGCTGGAGAGCGCCATCCCGATGCAGCCGAACCAGCGCACCACCTTCATCCAGCCCAGTTTTTCCCCGAGGATCCCCCACAGCACGTTAGAGAAAATGGTGGTGAAGAAGAAGACTGCCCATACCTGGAGCCATTCTGAAGTGCTGAAGCCCAGCTCATCGACAAACATCATCGGCATAATCACCGCAAAGCCGAACAGCGAGAGGGTATTGATGATCCTCACCATGCTCGACAGCAGAATATTGCGGTTGGTATAGAGCAGCGTCGCGGCGCGTCCCAGCTCGGAAAACTTCTCACGGGTGGTGAGATTCTGCATATGCTGCGGCGTTTGAATATGGCGCAGGGAAACCAGGGCAATCACGCCCCCGGTAAGGCAGAAGGCCAGCGCCAGCCACAGGGTGCCCATTTCGCCAATGTGCGGAATGGTAAAGCTCGGAATATAGCTGCCGAAGACCCCGATGCCGATGGAATACACCGCCCAGAACCAGCCGATGGCCGAGCTGGCGTTGTCGCTTTTGACGTTATGGACAATCGCCACGATAAACGAGTAGAGGAACAGCGGATAGGCGAAGCCGCGGATGCCGTAGAAAAGCAGGATCAGCGCATAGTTGGCGTGACCGAGGCCGAAAACGAGGAACAGCACGTGGAATACGCACCACAGCACGAAGCCAATCATCATCGTTTTCAGCGGGGTGATAATTTCCGCCACCACCCCGGAAATCCACGCCGACAGCGCGGCGGCCAGGCCGTAGAGGGTAAAGGCAAAGGAGGCCTCCGCCGGAGAGAAGCCGAGGGCTTTGATATAGTGCGACAGAAAGGCTAATTCAAAACCGTCGCCGGTCATAAATACGGCAATGGCGATGTATCCCCAGAGCAGGTTCAGGGGTAAACCGAGCCACTGTTTATTATTGATAGACATAATGACCTCGTTTTCAGGGTACAGGGTGGCCGCTCCGCGACGTGCAACGAAGCGGCGGTTATGATGAAAATCAGTGCTGTCGATAGTGCAGATCGTTTAAATACAGGGCTTTAAACTGCGCGTAGCGTTGCATCAGGGTGTGGTGGCGAACAGGATCCGCACGCCAGGTCTGCCAGACTTCCGGTTTTTCACACACCGCGGCAACCGGTTTGCCCGCCGCCAGGCAGGCCAGCCGCGCCGCGCCCAGCGCGCCGCCGGTCTCTCCGCCTTTGTGGGTCACCACCGGCATAGCGAGAATATCGGCCAGCAGCTGGGCCCAGAACGGACTGCGGGCGCCCCCGCCCACCAGCGAGCACTGCGCGATCGGCGTCCCGCTCTCTTTCAATGCCTGCAGGCCGTCGTTGATCCCAAAGCTCACCCCCTCCAGCACCGCGTAGCCGAGCTGCGCGCGCAGGCTGGCGTGGGTCATGCCCCAGAAGATGCCGCGCGCGTCAGGATCGTTATGCGGGGTTCGTTCCCCGGAGAGATAAGGCAGGAAGAACGGCGCGTTGGCTTTATCCTCCTCGCTTAGCTCGGCAATCTCCGCCAGCAGCGCCACCTCCGTGGTGCCGGTCAGACGGCAGAACCACTGCAAACAGCTGGCGGCGCTCAGCATGACGCTCATCTGGTGCCACAGGTTCGGCAGCACGTGACAAAACGCATGTACCGCCGACTGCGGCGCCGGACGATAGGCGTCGGTCACCACAAACAGCACCCCGGAGGTGCCGAGCGAAATAAACGCATCCCCCGGCGAAACCGCGCCGACGCCAATGG
>PPYF01385160.1_pt1 | contig 78348 bp, 63 predicted proteins | sample 1559871 | NCBI WGS metagenome assembly PPYF01 (sample SAMN08240021, study PRJNA423297) | Human gut metagenome, whole genome shotgun sequencing project.
TCAATTCAGTAAACTGCTGACGGTGACCGTTCAGTTTTCTGTAACCTTTTCTTCTCTTCTTGTGGAATACCAATACTTTGTCACCTTTTACCAAGTGAGAAACTACTTCGCATACCACTTTTGCACCTTCTACAGTAGGAGCACCTACAGTAACAGTACCGTTGTTGTCTACCAACAAAACTTTGTCAAATTCAACAGTTGCACCGTTTTCAGCATTCTGAATGTGATGTACAAACAGTTTTTTGCCTTCTTCAGCTTTGAACTGCTGACCGTTAATTTCTACAATTACGTACATTTTATTTAATATTAAACGGGTTTTCTCCGCAAGGTGAACCGCTCTCATTCGGTTACTTGTTTACCTTTACGGACTAAATCGGCTGCAAAGTTAAGGGTTTTAATTCATATAACCAAGCATTTAAAGGGAAAAAGTTCGTGCTAATTTACACCATTTATTTCTTTTGCTTTTTGCTTGAAATGCTTGAATTGCTTGTATAGCATGAAGCCGGCAATCAGGCTGGCCATAATGTCGGAGATAGGCATGCTGTACCATATACCCAGACTTCCCCAAAACAGAGGAAGGATGAAGAGACAAGGAATCAGAATCAGAACTTGTCGGCTGAGTGAAAGGATGATGGCTTTTCGTGCCATGCCAATACTTTGGAAGAAGTTGGATGTAACCATCTGGAAGCCGATAATAGGGAAAAACATCACTGTAATACGGAGCCCTTTGGCCGATAAATCAATTAGAGTCTGGTCGGTCGTAAAAGCTGATACAGTCAGCTCCGGAATCAGTTCGCCTACGAGGAACCCTGTAGTAGTTACTATTGTTGCAGCTATTACGGTCAGTTTCATTACATGGTTTACTCGGTGATACTGCTGGGCACCAAAGTTGTATCCGGCAATGGGTTGCATACCCTGGTTCAGTCCCATGACAATCATCACAAACAGAAACACGATGCGGTTTACAATACCAAAAGCACCAATGGCAAGGTCGCCATCATATAGTTTCAGGCCTTTATTAATCAGAATCACGATGAAGCAGGCTGCTATGTTCATGAAGAAAGGAGCCAGTCCGATACCGATGATGTTTTCTACCAGAACTTTGCGCAGGCGGTAGATACCTCTCTTCATATGAAGCAGTTCTTCTTTGTTTGCAAACAGCTTGACAAGCCAGCACAAGGAAATGATCTGTGCCAGAATAGTAGCTACGGCAGCTCCACGTATTCCCATGCCGAAAGTATAAATGAACAAGGGATCGAGTATGGTATTGATAATAACTGTCAGGATGGTGGCAATCATGGCTTTTTGCGGATGTCCGGCAGACCGGAGTACAGAATTCAATCCTAAATACATATGTGTTATTACATTACCTATCAGGATAATTTCCATGTAATCTCTTGCATACGGTATGGTCGCTTCGCTTGCCCCAAAGAAATACAGGATAGGGTCAAGAAAAACCAGAGTGATAATGGTGAACAATACACCGATAATTAAGTTCAGCGAGATTACATTTCCCAAGATTTGCTGAGCGGTGTGATAGTCTTTCTGTCCTAATTTGACAGAGATCAGTGTCGAAGCTCCTACTCCAACCAGCGAGCCGAAAGCGGCTGCCAAGTTCATTAGAGGGAAAGTGATAGCCAGTCCGGAGATAGCCATCGGACCTACTCCATGTCCGATAAAGATGCTGTCTACCATGTTGTAAAGAGAAGAAGCAGTCATTGCGATAATGGCAGGAATGGCATATTGTGCCAATAGTTTGCCGATAGGGAGCGTACCTAGTTCTGTTGCAGTTCCTTTCTGAGACATAAAATCGTTATTTTACGTAAATTAGCCTGCAAAGATACTCATTTTTTCTCATTTGCGAAACCTGCCTTATCTTTCTTGAAGTTAAGATAGAGTGTAGTTCGGCATAGCCTTTTCTCAAAAGCAAGCTTTTGACTTGGCACTGCACTCACCTTTCGCTATCTTTGCACTCCGAAAAGAAAAAGAAGCGTATGAAGATATATTTTTTTCTATTGAATTTTGTGATGATGATGACGTGGAGCACTGTCAGCGGAGAGGTGCTTTGTCGTTATCGGGTCTATCTGGCTGATAAAAATTGTACGGCTTATTCGTTGGACCGACCGGAAGAGTTTCTTTCTTCGCGTGCCATTGAGCGGAGAATGAGACAGCATTTGGCTGTAGATTCTACAGACCTTCCTGTGTGCCGTACCTATATTGAGGAAATACGTCGTTCGGGGGGGAAAGTGTTGAATCACAGCAAATGGAATAATACTGTAGTTGTTGAGTTGTCTCGTCACGAAGTGCTAGACTCTATCCGGACCCTTCCTTTTGTGAAAAAAGTGAAGCGTGTATGGATTGCGCCCGATGGGGCAATACCCCGAAATAAAGAACGTAAGAAAATGATTACCAATAAAGTGACCAAGACCGATGATTATTACGGGCATGCGGCAGCACAGATTCGTATGCATCATGGCGATAGTCTGCATGCAGCCGGTTTTCGCGGAGAAGGAATGCAGATTGCCGTGATTGATGCGGGCTATTATAATGTGGATGCCATTAAACTGTTCCGTCATCTGAACTTGCTGGGGGTGCACGATTTTGTCAATCCGGAGTCGGATATTTACGAAGAGCATAGCCACGGACTGAAAGTGTTGTCGTGTCTGGCTGTAGACAAGCCTAATGTCATGGTAGGAACTGCTCCCAAAGCTTCTTATTGGTTGCTTCGGAGTGAAGACAATGATACCGAACAGCCGATAGAAGAAGACAACTGGGCTGCCGCCATTGAGTTTGCCGATAGTGTGGGAGTGGATGTAGTCAACACCTCGTTGGGATATTATGAATTTGACGATAAGGAAGAGAATTACCGTTACCGCGATTTGGACGGTAAAACTTCGTTTATGTCGGTTACCGCAGAGAAAGCAGCTGGAAAAGGATTGCTTGTGGTATGCAGTGCCGGCAATGCCGGTGGGGGCAAATGGAAAAAGATTTCTCCTCCGGCCGATGCAGAAGATGTGATAACCGTCGGTGCATTGGATTACGACCGTACGAATGCCGATTTTTCTTCCATAGGAAATACAGCCGACGGAAGAGTCAAGCCGGATATCATGGCATTGGGAGTACGGGCGGTTGTAGTGGGAGAGAACGGAGGAATATCCAGAGCAAGCGGTACTTCTTTTGCGGCTCCCATTTTCTGTGGATTAGTCACTTGCTTATGGCAGGCATTTCCGGATCTTACTGTAAAAGAAATTATCGATGTAGTCCGTCGTTCTGGAAGCCGTTATACTCATCCCGATAATATCTACGGTTACGGAGTGGCTGATATATGGAAAGCGTATCAGCTAATTCAGAAGGAAAGGGGGAACAGATGAACGGTAACCCGCTTTCTTTGGTTGAACTGAATGCGCTGGTGCGTCGTAGTATTCGTGCCTGTCTGCCCGACGAGTACTGGGTACAGGCCGAACTGAGTGAGGTGCGTGCCAATTATTCAGGACATTGCTACCTGGAGTTTGTGCAGAAAGACAGCAAGAGCAATGCACTGGTGGCAAAGGCACGCGGCATTATCTGGAGTAACGTATACTACCGGCTCAAGCCTTATTTTGAGCGGGAAACCGGACAGGCTTTTACTTCCGGTATCAAGGTACTCGTTAAAGTGACAGTCGACTTTCATGAACTCTACGGCTATTCGCTGACCGTAGTCGATATTGACCCCACTTATACATTGGGCGATATGATGCGCCGGCGCAAGGAGATATTGAAAAGGCTGGACGAAGAAGGAGTGCTTACTTTAAACAAAGAGTTGGAAATGCCTTTGTTGCCCCAACGTATTGCGGTTATCTCTTCGGCAACTGCTGCTGGTTACGGCGACTTCTGTAATCAACTTGCCAGCAACCTGTTCGGCTTTGTTTTTTATCCTCATCTTTTCCCGGCTGTCATGCAGGGAGAGCGGATTGAAGCTTCCATTATTCAGGCACTCGACCGTATCTATAGTCAGCAGGATTGTTGGGATGTAGTTGTCATTATCCGTGGGGGAGGAGCTGTTTCCGATTTATCCGGATTCGATACTTATGCCTTGGCTGCTAATTGTGCCCAGTTTCCGTTACCGCTTATTACTGGTATTGGACATGAACGCGATGATACGGTGCTCGATCTTATTGCACACACCCGTGTCAAAACCCCAACAGCGGCTGCCGAGTTATTGATAGACCGTGTGCGCCGCACGGCAGAACAGCTGGAAGCATACACCGATTATTTTTACAGGGAAATTCCCCAACGTCTGGAACAGGAAAAGAAGAGACTGACGCAGTGGGTATCTCGTATTCCAGCTCAGGTACAGATGAGGCTGCAGCAGGAACATTTCCGGCAGGAGCGTTTTACCAAGCGTATGGCCGCAGCATGGCAGGCTCGTTTGCTGCGTGAAGAATACCGGCTTCGTGTAGAAAAACGTATGGAGGTAGCTTGTATGTCGCGTTTGCAGCGGGAACTTCATCGCATTGAACTGATGGAGCAGAAGACACAGGCTGCATCGCCGGAACTGCTTTTGAAAAAAGGGTATAGTATTACATTGAAAGACGGTAAGACAGTGACCGATGCTTCTACGCTGAAAGCAGGAGATAAAGTAGTGACGCGCATGGCATCGGGAGAGGTGGAAAGTATAGTAGAGAAAATAAATTTAAAAACAGAATACAATGGCAAAAAAAGAAACATACAGTGAAGCGATGAAACGGCTGGAAGCCATCGTATCGCAGATAGAAAGTAACGAGTTGGATATCGACAGCCTGGGAGAACATCTGAAAGAAGCCCAGAAACTCATAAAATACTGTCGTGATAAACTTTATAAGGCAGATGCCGAAATAAAGAAAATGCTTGAAGAAGGAGAAGAAACGGAAGCTTGAGCAGATGCTTCTGTTTGTCATACCGTTTGTTGACGGAAATGGAAATGAACCGGCGTCGTTGGCTATATAGCCGGCGACGCCGATTTTATATTCGCCGACGTCAATTGTATAATCGACGTCGGCGGATACAAGGTATAATCTGTAAGATACTATCTCTCTTACTGTAAGGTTAAGGTTGATTTCTATATTTTTCGGTAAGGCGTATACTCTTCTTTCCTGAATTTTAATATCCGCCTCCCAGGGCATGATATAAGTTGATTACACCTTGTATTTCATCGAAACGGTCTGTAATTGTATTCAGTTCTGCCTGCAACAAGGTCTGGCGTGCTGTAAGAACTTCCAGATAGTTTTGTGAACTGTGTTGCATCAGCAGTTCGGAACTGCGTAATGCCGAACGGAGTGAAACACACTGTTGTTCGTCGATAAGAATACGTTGGCGTGCGGTTTGCCATTGTACCAGCGCATCGTTTACCTCAGCACCGGCATCAAGAAGACTTTGACGGAAACTGAGCAGAGCTTCTTCCTGTTGTGTCTTGGCAATTTTCAGGTTGGCAATGTTTTTTCCTTTGTTGAACAAGGGTTGTACCAAGGAACCAACTGCAGAAAGCAACCATTGTCCAGGATTGGTAATGGTGCTTCCTGCTGAATTGGTCCATCCGGCAGAACCACCCAGGGTTATGCTTGGATAGAAAGCCGAGCGGGCCGAATTGGTGGCATAATAAGCTACGGCCAACTGGCTTTCACTTTGGCGAATATCGGGTCTGCGGCTTAACAGTTCGAGAGGAACGCCCGTAGAGAGTGTATCCGGGAATTCCTGCGACTGGAGAGTGGAACGCTCTATTTGCTGCGCCGGCATACCCAATAGGGTAGAAAGTGAATTTTCCATTTCGTTGATTTGTTGCTTTACAGATAAAACGGAAGCTTCTACAGAAAGTTTGTTTGCTTCTGTTTGTGCCACAGCCATTTCGGTTGCCTGTCCGGCCCGTTTCAATGCTTTCATGGCATGCAGGCTTTCTGTCCATGTCTCTGCAGTACGCTGGGTGATTTTCAACTGCTCATCCAGCATGAGCAATGTATAGTAGCTGTTGGCAATAGTAGCTACCAGTTGGGTTTGCACAGCCTGTTTATAGGCCTCGCTCTGTTCGAGTGCAGCCTGTGCTCCCCGCTTGGCATTGAGCAGCTTGCCGAAAAGATCTATTTCCCATTCGGCAGATACGGCCAGATTATATGTTTTAGAAGGCTTGTTTCCATCAAGGCTGGTCAATGCTCCTTCCGGGTTTAGCGAGACAGAAGGCAGGTACGACAAGCGTGAAGTCATAAGTAAAGCTTCTGCCTCTTTTACTTTAAGCCGTGCTATGTTTAAATCGGTATTATGAGCCAGCCCTTTTTCGATGAGTGCTTGCAACTGTTTGTCTTGGAAAAGTTCTTTCCATGAGAGCGAAGCAATTGAAGCTGTGTCTGCTGTTTCTGTTGGATTTCGGAAAAGACTGTCGGACACAGTGACAGATTCAGGCCGTTCATAGCTCCGGTATATATGACAACTGCTTAGGGTAGAGACAAGCAGAAATAGGATGATTGTTTTTCTTTTCATGCATGTAAATCTTTTAAAATCAAATTATTCTTTTCTCTCCGGCAATTTCCGTTCCGGCATCAGCTTTTCTTGCAGGAACTGGAATACCATGAATAAAGGTGGTACGATGAAGAGCAGTGCGATTGTTCCGATAAGCATTCCTCCTACAGTTCCTACCCCGATGGAGATATTACCGTTTGCACCTACTCCGGTAGCAAACATCAGAGGAAGCATACCGAAAATCATTGTAAGTGAAGTCATCAGAATGGGGCGGAGGCGAACTTGAGCAGCAGATACAGCAGCCTGCATGATTGTCATACCGTGGCGCCGGCGTTCCGATGCATATTCGGTCAGCAGAATGGCTGTTTTAGCAAGCAGACCAATCAGCATAATCAATCCGGTCTGAAGATAGATGTTGTTTTCCAGTCCGAACATTTTGGCAAAAAGGAAGCTGCCTGCCAGTCCGAAAGGAACGGAAAGAATAACGGCAAGAGGTACAAACAGACTTTCGTAGAGAGCACAAAGAATGAGATAGATGAATACTACACAGATGACAAAAATCAGTGTCGTTGTATTTCCGGTGTTCGACTCTTCGCGCGACATACCTCCAAATTCAAAACCATATCCTGTGGGAAGTGTCTGTGCTGCTACTTCCTGTATGGCTTGAATTGCCTGTCCGGAACTGTAACCGGTAGCTGCGGCTCCGTTTACCTGAATGGCAGAAAACAGGTTGAAACGTGTCAGCATTTCCGAACCATACACACGTGTCAGTTTCAGGTACTGACTGATGGGACTCATCTCTCCCGAGTCGTTGCGTACAAAAATGCTGTTGAGCGACTGGGTATCGAGACGGAACTGGGGAGGTGCTTGTACCATCACGCGATACAGTTTGGAAAAGCGGTTCATGTTGGATGCATAGTTACCTCCGATGTATCCGGAAAGAGTGCTCAGTACATCGGAAGGTGACACACCGTTTCGTTTACAACGGGCCGCATCTACTTCCACAAGATACTGGGGGAATTTTGTATCGAATGAAGTGGTCGCTCGTCCTATTTCCGGACGTTTGTTCAGTTCATCAAGAAAATCACGGGTATATTTCAACAGGTCTTCTGTACTGCCGCCTTTCTGGTCTTGTACGTAAACTTCGAATCCACTGTTTACTCCATATCCGGGAATCATAGGGCGGGTAAAAGGCATGATTTCGGCACTGGATATAAAGGCAGTACTTCGCTTGATTTCTTCCATTACGGCATCAATGGCATCTTCTTTATCCGGACGTTCGCTCCAGTCTTTCAGACGGATGGTAAACATACCGTTGCAGGCTCCTTGGCCACTTAACATGGAGTTACCGGTCGTATTGGAGTATAATTCTACTTGCGGAATGGTTCGCAGGCAACTGTCTACCTGTATCATTACCTTACGTGTTTCCTGTACACTGTTCCCCGGTGAAGTGCGTACGTCGATAAATACGGTACCCATATCTTCGTTGGGAACCAGACCGGTTTTGGTAGTCGACATCAAGATACCTAAACCTGCACATGCTACCACCAGTAGTGTAGCCGATAGCCATTTACGCTTGAGCATAAAGATTACTCCCACTTTGTATTTGTTGACAAGGCGGTGAAAGGCTGTATCGAAAGCAATATGGAAGCGGGAAGAGAAACTTAGCTTTTCTCCGCCTTCAGCATCTTGGTGGGGAGTCATAATCAGGGCACAGAGAGCCGGACTCAGAGTAAGTGCATTGAGTAGGGAAATAGCTACCGCCGCTGCCATGGTTAATCCGAATTGCGTGTAGAATGTTCCGGTAGTTCCGCTGATAAAACTAACCGGAATAAATACAGCCATAAAGACAAAGGTAGTAGTAACCAAAGCAGAAGTAATACCATCCATTGCATCAACGGTGGCAAGATAAGACGACTTATATCCTTCATCGAATTTGGCCTGGACGGCTTCTACCACCACAATGGCATCGTCTACTACCGTACCGATTACCAGTACAAGAGCGAACAGAGTCAGCATGTTCAGACTGAATCCTGCAATAGAAAGAAAGGCGAATGTTCCTACCAGTGATACAATGATAGATAATGCGGGAATGAAGGTAGAGCGCAGGCTCTGCAAAAAGACATATACTACAAGTACTACCAGTATGATGGCTTCGATAAGTGTTTTAATTACACTCTTGATAGAAGCATCGAGGAAGTCTTTCGTACTCATAAGGTCTACAATCTTAATCCCCTTGGGTAATGTCTTGGAGATTTCGGCTATTGTACGGTCTATTTCCTCGATGATTTCGTTGGCATTCGAACCGGAAGTCTGTGCAATCATGATGTTACAGCCCGGGTGTCCGTTTACTTCACCAATGTAGTCGTAGGCACGTGTACCCAGTTCAACGGTAGCTACATCTTTCAGCCGCAGTACTTCTCCGTTGGGCAATGACTTGATGACCATATTTTCGTAGTCAACTTCATTTTCGTAGCGCCCACGATATTTGAGTACATACTGAAAAGTGTTTTGCGATTCTGCTCCCAGTGTACCGGTTGCAGCTTCTATGTTTTGTTCGTCGAGTACAGTTGATATATCTGCTGGAACCAATGAGTATTTTTGCATTTTGCCCGGATCGAGCCAGATACGCATGGAGTATTCGTAACCGAATACATTCACTTCACCTACACCGGCAATACGTGAAAGTCGTGGCTCGATATTGATTTTCATATAGTTCGTCAGAAATGCTTCGTCGAACGAATCATCCGGACTGTATACAGCCAGCTGTTTGATGTTACTGGTCTGTCGCTTACGTACGGTGATACCACTTTTGGTTACTTCGGCTGGAAGCAATCCTTCGGCTGTAGCAATACGGTTTTGTACGTTGACGGTAGCCATGTCCGGGTCTGTTCCCTGACGGAAATAAACGGTAATCTTTGCTGAACCGTTGTTGGAAGCAGTGGAAGTCATATACATCATATTCTCTACACCGTTCAGAGCTTCTTCGAGTGGAACTACCACACTCTTCTGTACCGTTTCGGCATTGGCTCCTGTATAAGTAGCAGATACGCTGACCGTAGGAGGTGCAATTTCCGGGAACTGTTCAATAGGTAGTTGAGACAAGCCTATGAATCCCAAAATAAGGATAAGTACGGAAATAACACCGGCAAGGATAGGACGGTCGATAAATGTTCTTATATTCATAGTGATTGGTTATTTTACAGGTTGAGTCGTTGAAGTTGTATCTACTATAGTGCCTTCACGCATCAGTCCGGCACCTTCGGCAATGATGATGTCTCCTTTCTTTAAACCGGAGAGCACGATGTATGTTTTGCCGTCATTATACTTATACACAGTGATGGGGGTAGATTGTGTTTTTCCTTCCACTACTTTCCATACAAAGGTGCGATTCTGTAATTCGTAGGTAGCGCTTTGAGGAATTATAATACAGTCTTTATGTTCGGTAGGGACGGATACAGTTGCACTTCCTCCATTACGCAACCAATGTTTGGGGTTGGGGAATGTGGCACGTAGCATTACGCCTCCTGTACCCTGGTCTATTGTACCGCTTATGGCATCGATGCGTCCGGTATTCTGATAGATAGCTCCGTTGCTCATTGTCAGACTCACAGAAGGAAGCTGTTGACAGGCTTCTTCCAAAGAACCATATTGCTGCATAAGGTTCAGCATCTGGCTTTCTGCCATAGAAAAGTATGCATAAATTTCCTGATCGTCAGAGACGGTAACAAGTGGTTCGGCAATACTGCTGTTTACCAAAGCTCCTACGCGGTAAGGAATCATACTTGCGACTCCGTCTACCGGACTTTTAACTTCGGTATACGACAGATTGTTGCGGGCATTGGTTTCTTCTGCCTTTGCCTGTGCTACCGCAGCTTCTGCTTCACGAAGCTGGTTCTGGGCTGTTTGACGATCGAAATCAGATACTACTTTTTCGCGGAACAGTTCTTCTTTGCTGTCAGCAGTCAGTCGGGCGGTATGCAGTTTGGCTTCTGAACTTTTTACATTGGCCAATGCTGTTTCCAATGCTGCGCGGTATGGTACCTGGTCGATAATGAAAAGTACCTGTCCGCGTTTTACGGCATCTCCCTCTTTTATGCATATTTGAGTGATTGTGCCACTTACCTGAGGACGTACTTCAACAGATTGTCTTCCTCGTAATGTGGCCGGATAAGTAGATTGTAAGGTTTGGTTAGTAGTAGTTACAGTGAGTGTCTTGTATTTCTCTCCAGAGATGTGCTGATCTTTGTTGCCGCATCCTGTGAGCAGTGACAGGCAACATAACGTCATGAGATAAATGCGTGTCTTGGTGTTCATATTAAGAAGTTTATAATGATTTTTCTATGATGAGTACAAACTTATATAGAACAGGATAGAAAACAATGTGTGTGGTGACCAACTGGGCAGATGTGGTGACGAACGCTTTTGTTTAGATAGCACATTCATGCAGGAAATACATTACCTTTGTTGAGGTAAAAGTTGTTTGTATGAAGAAAAATCGTATACCTCTGTGCATAGACTTGCTTTTTTGTCTGGTAATCATTCCTCTGGCCATTATGTTATTACCGGTCGATCGCTGGATTACTCATAACACGGCCTTTCTTTTTACGCTTGTAGCATATGTGTATTTACTTTATTTTGTGTATCGTCGTGCCTGTTTGCCTAAACTGTTTATGCAGCGGAAGTACTTGCGTATAGCTTTACTGCTTGCTGTTTTGATTTTGATGACAGAACTGCTAACCTTTTTTCCTATGCCACCGGAACATATTTCATTAGATTTACAACAGATGACAGCCAAAATGAATATGCGAAGACAGACTATCTGGTTCTTTTTCCTTGTGGTCACTGGTTTTTCCTTAGCTATAGAACTGACCAATGAACTGTTCCGTCAGATACTCTCTAAACAGGAAATAGAGGCAGAAAAGAACAAGGCCGAACTAGCTCTCTACAAAGCACAGATTAATCCTCATTTTCTTTTTAATACCCTTAATACTCTTTATGCATTGGTACTTTCGGGGTCGGATAAAACAGAGTCAGCTTTTGTGAAGTTCTCAGGTATTTTGCGCTATATGTATGCTCAGAGTAGTGCTGAACTTATTCAGGCTGATGCTGAGCTAGAGTACATCCGTCAATACGTAGATTTGCAGAAACTTCGTCTCAACAGACATACGGATGTAGAGCTTGTGATAGAGGAAGATGAAATGCAAATACAGATTCCGCCCATGATACTGATTACTTTTGTAGAGAATGCGTTTAAATATGGAGCTTCATCTGAAAAGGATTGTAAGATTTCTATTTATATTAAATTGAACCAAAATGGTTTGCTTCTGAAAACAGAAAATGCTGTAATGCGTTATCCGGACAATGAAAGTGGAGGAATTGGCATTGCTAATTGCCGTAAGCGTCTGGAATTACTTTATCCCGGACGTTACGAGTTGCAGACCGGTGAATCAGATGGAATCTACCGGGTGAGATTGGAAATAAAAATGAATGACTGATTATTTAAAGAAACAGCCTTATGAATGGTGTACTGAAATGTGTGGCAATAGATGATGAGCCGATGGCTTTGCTGGTTATAGAGCAGTTTTGTAAACGTAAAGGAGGAATGGAACTGACTACTTTCAGTGAGCCTCATATTGGTTTGAAGGAAATACGCCGTACCAATCCGGATCTCGTTTTTCTGGATATTCACATGGATAGCATCAGCGGACTGGATATAGCCGGAACATTACCGGAGGGTTGCTGCTTTATTTTTACTACTGCGTATGCAGAGTATGCACTTGAAGGTTTCAATCTCGATGCGGTAGACTTTCTGCATAAACCATTTTCTTATGAACGCTTTGAAATTGCTGTCGAGAAGGTGTTGCGTCGTATCGAATTTCGTCGTTCATCTGTACCGGAATGTTTGGTGGTAAAGCAGGAATACAGTAATGTGAACATTCCTCTTAGTGATATTCTTTACATTGAAGCATTGGGAAACTATGTAAAGATAGTCCGCTCCTCGGGAGGCCATGTGCTGACCCGTACTAATCTGAAGGCTATAACCGATCTTCTTCCTGATAAAACCTTCTTGCGTATTCATCGTTCGTATGTGGTATCTGTATCGTCTGTAGTTTCTTTTACCCGAACGAAGGTAGAACTGAGTGGCGTGCCAGAATTACTTCCTGTAGGCGCACAATATGCCGGACAGGTAGTAGAGGTGCTGGGGAAATAGCATATAACCAACAAAGGCATTGGCTTTTTCTGCCAATGCCTTTGTTGGTTATATGCAAATTGTATATCGTTCTGTTTCTTGTATCAGAACCATGCTACAGGCTGGTCGCCCATCACGAATTTGAGATTTCCTCCCTTCATGATATCTGCATAATCAATCCAGGCCTTCTTATAATCCTGACCATTCAGAATGACATGCTGGATATACTTGTTTTCTTTTCCTTTATTTTCTTTTTCGATAGTAAACTTACCTTCAGGAACATTGATTTCTACTTTGTCGAAGAGGGGATAACCGAATACGAATTTTCCTCCCGCCGGTTCTACCTGATAGAATCCCATTGAAGAAAGGACATACCATGCAGACATCTGGCCTACATCCTCATTGCCGGATAATCCGTCGGGTTTGTCGGTATACATAGTATGAAGAATTTCGTTTACCCGTTCTGCAGTCTTCCACGGCTGACCTACCAGTGTATATAAATAAGTAGTATGGTGCCCCGGTTCGTTTCCATGTGCATACTGTCCGATGAGGCCGCTGATATCAGGAGAAGAACTGTCGCCCATGTGGCTGTCGACGATGAACAGTGAATCCAATTTGTTGACAAAGGCCTCTTTGCTTCCGAAGCAACCTACCAGCCCTTCCACATCGTGAGGAACCAGCCAGGTATACTGCCATGCATTACCTTCGCAGTAGTCATCGTCTCTGTGGGTCGATGCACAAGGATCGAAAGGTGTACGTATGGAACCGTTGAGCATTTTTCCTCTCATAAATCCGGTTGTCGGGTCGAAATAATTCTTATACGACTTGCTTCTTTCCAGGAAATACTTGTAGTCATCCTGCTTGTTCAGTTTTAATGCAGCCTGTGCCACACACCAGTCGGCAATGGCATATTCCATGTCGTATGCGATGGCTTCTTTCATCAGGTCGGCAGGGATAAAGCCGTATTTGATACGATGCTCCATACCACGTTCGGGCAACATAGACGATTCTTTCAGTGCCTTGTATGCCTCTTCCATGTCGAACCCTTTTATACCTTTCAAAATAGCATCTGCTACTACGGGTACTCCCGGATTTCCTACCATACAGTCTGTTTCACATCCCATGAGGTGCCATACAGGCAGTTTGCCTTGCTGCTGGTAGATGTGAATCATGGTGTTGATGATGTCGCTCATTTTTTCCGGATGAAGCAGAGTCATCAAAGGCTGTGCGGCACGGTATGTATCCCACAAAGAGAAAGTAGTGTAGTTTACAAATCCTTCTCCTTTGTGCATGTTATGGTCGGCACCGTAGTAGTCGCCGTTTACATCACAGAATACAGAAGGAGCAAACATGGTGTGATAAAGGCTTGTATAGAAAATCCGCTTCGAAGCCTCGTTGTTTGTGTACACTTTCACCTTATTCAATTCTTTGTTCCATGCTTCTTTGGCATCTGCAATGGTCTTTTCGAAGTCCCATCCGCTCAACTCAGTCTGCATGTTGAGCTGTGCATTTGCTTCAGAAGTAGGAGAGAGGGCTACCTTCAGATAAATTGGTTCTTCTTGTCCGGCTGCAAAGTTTACCCGGGCAAAGAGCTTCTTGCCTTTAGCTTCTTTTCCACTCTTTGTTGCATTGTCTGCAATAAACTCTACGTTTTCAAACTTCTTTGAGAATACAGCCGTAAAGAAGACACGCTGGTCGCTGGACCATCCTGTAGAGTAACGGTATCCGCTGACAGTGCTGTCGTTTACCACCTGTATAAAGGCTTCGGTCGGTGCATCCCAGCATCCTCCGTTCACCATGTCGAATACGATAGCAGGCTTTTCGTCTGCAGGGAAAGTATATTTATGGAATCCTACTCGTTTAGTAGCAGTCAGTTCCACATCAATATCATATCTCAGAAGATGTGTCTTGTAATATCCGGGAGTGACAACTTCCTTCGAACGGTCGGAGTACGACCATAGTCCGGTATCGTATGAAGATTCATCTCCTCGGGCATAGGTAACTTCTCCTGTCACAGGCATAACGTTGATGTCGTGAAGGTCGCCGATACCTGTTCCACTAAGATGAGTGTGCGGGAATCCTATCACTGTAGAGTCGGATACATGATATCCTGATACCCAGTCCCACAATTGCGGGATGCTGCTTGGTCCCAGTTGTACAAATCCGTAGGGAACATTGGCTCCATAGAACACATGGCCGTGGCCTCCTGTTCCGATTTTCGGATCTACAAAGCACGTAAGATCTTCATTCGCTTCCTGTACGGAAGTGGAGTTGCTTCCACACGCAGCGAATAATGCTGTGGCTAACACCGTCAGTACGATTGGTTTTTTATTCATTTCTTTAAGTTTTATATGAAAGGTAAATAATATGCTATAGTGTTGATTAATAGTTGTATAACGATAATGTTGTCCGGGCTGTCTTCTCCTTTTTTTATAAGTATACCCTTATCATTCCGTTTACAGCGTATAAAGATATGAGATTTTATGGTCTGACAGACGGTTTTTGCAAAGAATTTGTATATCAGTAGAAAAATAGATGAGCTAAGGTTTTGGAGTTGCTTCTAAATAATAAAAGTCGAGAATGGAGTTGTGTGTATTGAAAAACTGTCTATCTTTGTTTTTGTAATCTTTTGATTATTAATGTAATAAGTTAAAATATAATGGATTTGAATATGAATTTAAGGAGTAACATTTATGTTCTCAATCTGTATTCTCAGATTAAGGATTTGAGTTGCGAAGATAAAGAAAAGAAATTACTTGGTGTATTCAAAGAATTGGCAGAACATATATTAAGCGGCTATTTTCTGATAAAGAAGAATCAAAGTGATTCTTTTGTAAAAGTGCATCCTACTTGTGTGGAGTTTTATTGCCACGAAGAAGGGGAGGGTAAAGATAAAATCAAGGATTATAGTGTTTATCACAGAAACAAAGAGGATGGAAAGTTGGATAAATCTGTTTTTCCACTTGGAATACTTCACAATCATATATCAGGAATAGATATGACATTCGAACAAGGGGAGGACCCAGCAAATGCCATACGCTTGTCGGCATTGATCAGAGAATTTCGTATAGATGATAGTGGCAAAAAAGAAGATAAATATGACATGGAGTATATTAATATAGAAAAAAAGAAAAATGGCGGTATTGTGACAAAGCCGACTTATCTGTACGATGCACTCTATTCGCAATTTTCAATTTTTGATGGCTTTAGTATACAGTGGATAGATGGAGAGAAAAAAGCGGTATTAGAAGAAAGTTCAGAACTGAGAATTAATGTGCCGGAATATGAAGTGAAGAATAATGAGCATGTACCTGTTCCTAAAAAGGATGTTGTAAATAGAAACGATTTGACCAAGAATGAAAAATACAAGCAATGTCTTAGAAAATGGAAGTTTAAATTAAAGCAATAATATAATAGCCGACTATGAATCCAATGCTATATTCAAATAGTATGAAATTGCCTTTTCAATACAGACATATAATGTAGCAGGAATAAAAAAGTGAAGAGAACTTTTGGAAGTTTTAATCAGCGTCGTTGAATGTAGAGCCAGCGTTGTTGGCTATACATTCAACGACGCTGTTTGTATAGTCGACGTCGCCGAATTAAACCAATGAATGGAATCATAGATTTATATTATTGATAATGAATGCCTTTTCTACGAATGACTGAGAAAATTTTTGTTTTACCCAATAGCCTGAATTGATATAAAAAAGAAAGAGACCATCTCAAAATGATTTGAGACAGTCTCTTTTTAATTTTTTCGAAGTAAAAGAATCGATTATGCTTCAGCAGGAGCTTCAGTTGCTTCTTCAGCAGTTGCTTCTTCTGCGTTAGCAGCAGCTTCTGCTTCAGCTTTTGCAGCAGCTTCAGCAGCTTTCTTTTCAGCTACTTTCTTAGCGATTTCTTCGTTTACTTTCTTTTCAGCTTCCATACGTGCTTTTGCATCAGCCTTCTTAGCTTCTTCTTCTTTAGCTTTCAAAGCAGCCAAACCGTTCTGCTTGTTTTCTTTCCAAGCGTTGAAACGAGCTTCTGCAGTAGCTTCGTCGAATGCACCTTTAGCTACACCACCCATCAAGTGTTTCTTCATGTAAACACCTTCACGAGACAAGATGTTGCGTACAGTGTCTGTAGGCTGTGCACCTACCATTACCCAGTGGTATGCACGTTCGAAATTCAAATCTACTGTGGCAGGATTGGTATTTGGGTTGTAAGTACCAATTTTCTCAGTAAATCTACCATCACGTGGTGCTCTTGCATCTGCAATAACAATTGAATAAAACGCATAACCTTTGCGTCCGTTTCTCTGCAATCTGATTTTAGTTGCCATTTTTACTTGTTAATTTTTAAGTGAATGATTTGAATTATGCCAATATCCCGTATTGGCGGGTGCAAAGATAAAGCTTTTTATTTGTTTTACAAAGCGTTGCAGCTCTTTTTGTGTAATTTTTATTTCTTGGCACTCATGCTGGCTTTTATCAGGTAGACGATGAGACAGATATAAGCAAGTAAAGATACTACCTGACTCAACGGATTGGCGAGCCATTCTTCGTTTACGAGATTGATGCCTCCGAAACGCATTGCTGCACTGACTACTCCCATCAAGGCTCCACCGGCAATGAATCCGGAAGCAAGGAGAGTTCCACGTTCACCACGTGCGGTGTTGACTGCTTCATCCTTGCTGCGGGTAGTAACATACCAGTTGACTGCACCACCTACAATGAGAGGGAGGTTCAGTTCGAGTGGAATGAACATACCCAATGCAAAAGCGAGGGCAGGTACTTTGAAGTAAGTCAGTACCAATGCAAGCACTGCACCGATACCATAAAGCAACCAGGGTGCTGCTACTCCGTTCATCAACGGGTCGATAACGGCAGCCATGGCATTAGCCTGAGGAGCGGCAAGCGCACCCGAAGAGAATCCGTATGTTTTGTTCAGAATCATGATTACTCCACCTACAGTTGCAGCCGATACCAGTGTACCGAGGAATTTCCATGTCTGCTGTTTGGCTGGAGTACTTCCTAACCAATAACCTATCTTCAAGTCGGTAATAAAACCACCGGCCATTGAAAGAGCGGTACAAACTACTCCACCCATCACCAGTGCAGCTACCATACCGGTTGCACCCTTCAGACCGACTGCCACCATTACGACAGAAGCCAGGATAAGGGTCATCAGTGTCATGCCCGATACGGGGTTGGTTCCAACGATGGCGATGGCATTGGCTGCTACGGTAGTAAACAGGAAAGAAATACCAGCTACCAACAGAATAGCTACTGCCGTATGAAGCAGATTACCCTGCATTACATCGAAATAGAAGAATAAGGCAATCAGTACCAGTGTAATGATAGAACCGATGGCAATGATTTTCATGGAAAGGTCGCGCTGGGTGCGTGATACGCTGACTTCAGCTTTCTTACCGCCCATTTCTTTGGCTGCCAGTCCTACTGCACTCTTGATGATGCCCCATGAGCGTACGATACCGATGATACCTGCCATGGCAATGCCTCCGATACCGATACTTTTTGCATATTCGGCAAAGATGGCTTCAGGCGACATGCTGCCTACTGTATCGGTGAGGGAAGGATTCCATGCATTCAGTACCTGGTCGCCCCAGATAAGAGAGATACCCGGTACGATGATAAGCCATACAGCCAGTGAGCCGGCACAGATAATGGCTGCATATTTCAAGCCGACAATGTAACCAAGTCCTAATACGGCAGCTCCGGTATTCAGTTTTACTACAACTTTGGCTTTCTCTGCAAGGAGTTCACCCCATCCGCATACACGGGTGGTGAAGTTTTCGTTCCACCATCCGAAGGTAGCTACGATGAAGTCGTACAATCCACCAATCAGACCCGCAAAAAGCAGAGGTTTTGCCTGGCTTCCGCCTTTCTCACCAGAGATGAGTACCTGTGTACTTGCTGTTGCTTCGGGGAAAGGATATTCGCCATGCTTTTCGCTGACGAAGTATTTGCGGAAAGGAATCAGGAAAAGAATTCCCAATATACCGCCCAACAATGAACTGATGAACATCTGGAAGAAATCGACTGTCATTTCCGGATATTTGTCCTGAAGAATATATAGTGCTGGCAGGGTAAAGATAGCACCGGCTACAATGACTCCGGAGCAGGCTCCGATGGACTGGATGATGACATTTTCACCCAATGCATTTTTACGCTTTGCTGCACTGGATACACCCACGGCGATAATGGCAATGGGAATGGCTGCTTCGAATACTTGTCCTACTTTCAAACCTAAATAGGCTGCGGCGGCTGAAAACAGAATTGCCATCAGAATACCCCATAGAACAGACCACAGATTGACTTCCGGATAATTTTTTTCGGGAGACATCAACGGATGATATTTTTCTCCCGGTTTGAGCGGGCGGAACGCATTGTCTGGAAGACCCGCTTGTTTTTCAATTTCTTCTTTCATGTGTTTTTTATTTGTTGTTTTTGATTTAATGCCAATGAATAGTGCCCAAAAGTAATAAAATTCGGATAAATAGGTATAAAAGAGAAAGAGAAACTTGGAAAAGGCTTTCCAAGTTTCTCTTTCTTATCTGATTTGCGGCATAAGCCGGCAAAAATTAGTGGCAGAGCATGTCTTCGCTGATAGCTTTGAATTCTTTTTGGTCAGCTTTGCGCAGGCTGATGCTTCCGTCATTCCAGTTGGAAGGCCATCCTCCAACTATATGTCCCAGGAATACAGCTTTAATTTCATGCAATCCTTTGGCCAGTGCCATGGATGTATCGTGACGAGAGAAACGTTTTGTTTCACCACCGTTGCTGATCATCAGCTTACCGTCAATCCATACTTCTTCCAAGTCAGATGACAGATAGTATACACCGTCTTCAGGGATATTGACGTATCCGGTAGCGATAGCTGCATACTGTTTTACTCCACGCATTGATTCCGGAGCCGGTACCTGACTGGTGAGTTCACGGGTTTTCTTGATGACTTTAGTAGCTTTGGGCTGAAGGTTTGCTTTTTCGAAATCCTGCATATTCAGGAACATACCGTCGAAGATCTGCATGTTCAGTCCAGGAGCTGTCTTGGCAACTTCTTTAGCTGGAGCCAATGCTTGTTTTTCTACCTGAATAGTACGTACAGTACTCATTTTTCCAGAAGGCATTACGGAAGCAATCTTCAGTGTAGTTGTTTCACTGATAGAGATAGGACCCGTGTATACAGTAGACTGTGCAGTAGGTTCACTACCGTCGAGTGTGTAGACCATTTGCATTGGGCGAGTCGTTGTAAATTCCAAAGATGTGCTGTCAACGAAAGCTACAGTGTTGCAAGAACCATTCGGCTGTTCCGGCATTGGAATATGGTAATTGATACCGTATTGGTCTAAGCGTACGCAAGCATTGTTGATGCGGCGTGAAAAGTCGCTGAAGTCTTTACGATCTACTGGAGTCCATCCGATTTCTGCTATAGCCAGAATACGCGGGAAGGTCATATAGTCGCGTTTTGCATCACTGTAAATGTATTCAGACCATACATTTCCCTGTACACCCAGAATAAACTCTTCTTTTCCCATTGCAACCAATGTGTCGGGCATTGGATTATAGCTGTAAGTTTTTTCCAAAGTGCTGTATCCACCGATAGTTACCGGTTCAATCTTTGAATCACCTTGATAGTGGTCGAGATACATACCGTTTCCACCCGGTGTCATAATCACAGTGTGGTTTGTCAGTGCAGCAGCAATACCGCCTTCCTCACCTCTCCATGACATTACAGTTGCCGAAGGAGCCAGACCACCTTCCAGGATTTCATCCCAACCGATAAGCTTCTTTCCTTTGGTTTCAAGATATTTCTCAATGCGGCGGATTACGTAGCTCTGCAATCTTTCTTCTGCAGTGTGACCTTTGTCAGCTTTCAGACCTTCTGTGGCAATACGTTTCTGGCAGGCAGGACAAGTTTTCCAATTAGCTTTAGGACATTCGTCACCACCGATGTGGAAATATTCGCTTGGGAAAAGAGGTACCATTTCATCGATTACGTCTTGCAAGAACTGGAATGTACTTTCTTTACCCGGGCAGAATACAACATCTTCTACTCCCCAAATGATACGTGGATTTCCTTTTTCGCCTTTACAAGAGAGTTCAGGATAAGCAGCAATAGCAGCCATGCCGTGTCCTGGCATTTCCAGCTCGGGAACAACTGTGATAAAGCGGTCTGCTGCATATTTTACAACTTCTTTTATTTCTTCTTGTGTATAATAGCCACCGTATTCAGTACCTTCTCCATCTATACGCTTAGAACCTATTTCTGTGAGTTTGGGGTATTTCTTGATTTCAATACGCCATCCCTGGTCATCGGTCAGATGCCAGTGCATACGGTTGATTTTGAATAAAGACAATACATCAATGTATTTTTTGATATGTTCTACACTGACAAAGTGACGGCAAGGATCAAGCATCATACCACGGTACTCAAAACGGGGTTCGTCTTTGATGCTGACAGCTTGTGCTCTCCACTCAATTCCTTCTACCTTTTCAGCACTTTCAATTTCTGCGGGAAGTAATTGCATGAAACTCTGCATTCCGTAGAACAGGCCTTGAGCTGTTTTAGCAGCAATCTGTACTGAATTTGAAGTGACATCCAGTGTGTAGCCTTCATCATTCACTTCCAGCTCCGGATTAAGAGTCAATGTGATGTTACCTTGTTCAGCTACAGTAATCTGATAGCCGGTAGACTGACTCATTTTTGCAGCAAAGAACTCGGCAATTGTTTTAGCTTCGGGTGAAGTAACACCGAATTTGGTTCCCGAAGATAGTTTGAAGAATCCGTCTTGCTGTACTAAAGACTGAGGCATTGGGATGATGTTGATTCCCTCGTTGTAAGGTTTTACCTCACCAGTTGCACTACCACAAGCAGTCAGCAGTCCTAATGAAGCACCAATGCACAGGGTTGCTAAAAAGTTTTTTTTCATGGATAATAGAGGTTTAAAATTTGATATTGATAAAAATATGTGGATACTTTATATTATATAGCAATATTGTCTACAGTCTGATTTTTCTGAATTTAATTACGAAGATATTGCTTCATGCCTTCTGTGAAATAGATACCGGTATTTCCATTTTCTTTTGCATAAATGAAATAGGCATCCAATTCAGGATGAGCATTACAGATTGCTTTGGCTGAATCGAGTCCTAATACCATGAATGAAGTGGCATAGGCATCGGCAGTAGCACAATCTTTGGCTATGACGGTAGAGGAAAGTATATTATGCTGTACCGGATAACCTGTGCGAGGGTCGATGGTATGTGCATATTTCTTTCCATCTTTGTAGTAAAAGTTACGATAGTTACCCGAAGTAGCCATTCCTCCCTGATTGATTTCAATAATGGTTTGCAATTCCTGATTAACGGAAAGCGAATCGTCTATCGGTTTGTTGATACCAATGCGCCATGATTCCTGTTGGGCATTCTTTCCTTTTACCACCAGTTCACCACCAATGTCGATCATGTAGTTTTTGATACCTTTGCTTTCAAGTAATCTGGCTACACAGTCCACTCCATATCCTTTGGCAATCGCACTGCAGTCGAGCATAATACGTGGATCTTTCTTTACAACTTTTCCGTCAACCAAGTCTACTTTTTCAAAGCCGATAAACTGACGGATGCTGTCGATAGTCAGGCTGTCAACGTGGCTTGCATTCTTGAATCCGAATCCCCAGGCATTGACTAAAGGAGCTACAGTGATGTCGAATGCACCATGAGTTTCTTTGGAAATCGTTTTAGCCAGACGGAATACATGAGTGAACATGCTGTCTGTACTATAATCTTCGTTGTGGTTGATATGAGTGATAACTGACTTCTTATTAAATGGAGACAGTGAATTGTCTACTTTCTGAAGTTCACTTTCAATTTCCATTTTCAGGTTCTCTTTCGACTGATAGGTAATCTTGTACATTGTTCCAAATACGATTCCTTGATCAGTCTGATAAGGTACCTGTTTTTTTAAGATAAGTACAGTTCCTACAATCAGCAGAATAAGAAAAGGAAACTGCCATTTGAGTTGTTTGTTTGCCATGAGTCTGATTTTCTATGTTTTAAAAAAGATGTTCAATTAATATTTTCACACCGATACCTATCAGTACAAGTCCACCGAATATTTCTACTCGCAGATGGAATCGTTTTCCGAAAAATACACCAATTAAATTTCCGACAATGGAAAGAAGAAAAGAAGCCAGTCCGATAATAAATAATGGGGCTGACAGACTTTGAATGGTGTTGAATCCGGTAAAGGCGAATGAAATACCGACAGCAAGAGCATCAATACTGGTTGCAATAGCCAGTGTAAGGATTACTCGCAAGCGTGTAGGATCGAAACAACAAGTCTCCTCCGACTGGAAATGTGCCCGAATCATCCGTACTCCAAGGAAACAAAGCAGACCAAATGCAATCCAGTGGTCGTAGGCTTCGATTAAATGGTTGAAACGGCTGGCTCCAAACCATCCTAGCAGAGGCATTAAGGCTTGGAACAATCCAAAGAAAAATGCCATTTTTAAAGTATTTCCCCACTGTATCCGGTGTAAGATAATACCGCTTGTTACAGATACAGTAAAACAGTCGATGGCTAAGCTGATAGCAAGTAGCCAGATTTCTAATATACTCATGATTAAAATGGCAAGTTATATATTAAGTTATAGGTTAAATTAAAACTGCTGCTTGCATTTTTTCCGAAGCCTGGAATGTACCAAGGTTCAGAATTTTCGGCATTGGCTACATTGATACGTCTTTTATATCGCACAGCCCATCCCATACAAAATCCCTTGTAAATCTTTACTTTTATTCCTACAACAGCTTCTATCCAGCTTGCATTGCTTTTGTTTCCCTTAAATTCATAAGGAATCTGGATTACTCCTCCGTAATTGGGGTCGTTCATAGTTGGACCGTTTATGTCGTAGGTGAAGGATGTCATTCCATAACGCAGACCGGCATATAAATATCCCGGCAAATAGGGCTTCAGATAAAAAGCGTTATAATCCATACCGATACGGAAGAAAGGAGCAGATGTTTTGTAATGCATATCATTTGTATCGTGAATTACATCGGTTTCGCCATAGCCAATTTCTACAGTTGGGAAGAAGCGGTTCTTCAGATTACTTTGCAGGATAATTTCGCTACTTAAGATATCGCCGCCTATCAAGTGATTGGCCAACCCGGCTACTTCGATACCGATAGAACTTCCCTGATAAAAAGGTGAAGCCTTGTAGTCGGCTTTCAGTTCTTCCTTACTTTTCTTTTGTCCCCATGCGTAAGAGGGCAGCAGAAGCATACTATTCAGTATCAGTAACAGTGAAATATATCTTGATATTTTCTTTTTCATTGTTATCTATGTTCGGGTTGATAATTTGTATAGAATCGAGCTGATGGCGGGTAGATGTTGCTTGCTGTATCTCATAGAACATCATGGTGCCACAGTCCAAATTCGTTACATAAGGTATATTGCGGTGAGAGATATGAATCGTATCGGGTTTGGCATGCAGGTAAGCAAGTATAAAAGAAGTCTTATCGCTATAGCTTAAAGGCACTTCAAATCCGCTGGCCCCCACTTCCCGGTTGATTAATGTGTCGTGTATCAGCGAGTCGTATACCACTTCTTCTTTAATAGTCCCGTCTTCCAATGTATCGTATACCGTTACATCGGCATGAATCATACCGATGATGCTTGTCGTATCAATCAATTGAACGGCTTTGCCGTGCTGGTTGACGAAAGAAAACTTTATGTAAGACATCGTGTTGGGAGGGCAATTCTCTACTTCGCAAGCAGGGAAGAAAAGGACTGCTACCCACAGGATGAATAAAAGGAACGGTAGCTTTTTCATGTAGATTACAGTTCTTTTTCAATTTTATAATTGTTTCTCTCCGGAGCATTGCGAGCTATCAGCTCTCCAATGAATCCTGCCAAAAATAGTTGGGTTCCGATTATCATGGTAGTGAGTGCTAGGTAGAAATAAGGATTTTCCGTAACCAGACGATAAGGATTGCCACAATACATATCATATAGTTTGGCTGCTCCTACTACTCCTACAGCAATGAATCCCAGAATGAACATGATGGAACCTAAAAAGCCGAAGATGTGCATGGGCTTCACTCCGAACTTAGACAGGAACCAAAGAGTAAGCAGGTCTAAGTATCCGTTTACAAAACGGTTCAGGCCGAATTTCGTCTTTCCGTATTTACGTGCCTGATGGTGTACCACCTTTTCCCCGATTTTGCTGAATCCGGCATTTTTTGCCAGATAAGGGATATAGCGATGCATTTCTCCGTATACTTCGATGTTTTTGATCACCTCACGTCGATAGGCTTTCAGTCCGCAGTTGAAGTCGTGCAGATTATGAATGCCCGATACGGCACGTGCCGTCGCATTGAATAACTTGGTAGGAATGGTTTTTGAAAGCGGATCGTATCGTTTTTGTTTCCATCCCGAAACCAGATCGTATCCGTCTTGGGTAATCATTCTGTATAGTTCGGGAATTTCATCCGGACTATCCTGTAAATCGGCATCCATGGTGATGACAACATCTCCCTGTGCCCGTTCAAAGCCACAGAACAAGGCCGGTGATTTACCGTAATTACGGCGGAATTTAATACCTCTTACACAGTTGTGTTTGCTGCTGAGCTCTTCGATGACTTGCCATGAATGGTCTGTACTTCCATCGTTTACAAAAATGACTTCATAGCTGAAGCCGTTGGCATTCATTACACGTTCAATCCATGCATACAGTTCCGGCAAGGATTCTTCTTCATTATATAAAGGTACTACAACAGATATATCCATAGTTTATGATATTATTTTTTCTGCCTCATTACCAGCAGAGCGGTAAATAAAGCAAGTATGGTTCCATAAAAAATATTTTGTGAAATAAGTTGAGCTGTCAACTGGATAGGAGTCAATGCTGCGATGGCATCGATGGTTTGCATCAATGGTTCGATGCTGTCGGATAACCCTTGTATTCCTGCCGACTGTATTGATTCCAACTGAGTGCGATAAGTTTCGATGATGAAACCTTGGTCAAAAAAACGGAAATATACATAATGTGCTACCGCAGTGAGCAGTGAAGCAAACATATACATCAGTAAAGTGAATGAAAATGCACGCAGAAAACTGATTTCATTGTCGCAATATTTCATGCGGTATTTACGTGCATAGATATATCCTAATACAGGAACCAAAAGGGTGAGCAAAACGAACAATAGATGCAGAAAAGGAATTTTGAAGCCCATGGGAAGGAAAATGAATTTGAAAATCCAATATATTCCCATTACGGTTCCAAAACGCATGGCATGTTCTTGCAGAGTAGTGGGTCGGTTGTTAGTCATTCTTTCAATACACAATTAGTTATTTTCGCAAAATTACGCTTTTTACTGTTATGCATCGTAATAAAAGAAGATAAAAATCGTATTTGCATTCAAATTCTTGCCACTGCTTCACAATCAGACCATCTTTTCATTTCTTTAGTTTTATATTATAACCCTGCATATTGGGGAGTTTTATGGCATCAGGAGACGGTAATCATCCTTCAGAATGATAAAAAATTATCTTTTTCTGCAGTTTTTTTTGTCAAAGTATTGCAGATTCAAAAAATCTTCCTACCTTTGCACCCGCAATCGAGAAACATCGATGATGAAGAACGGTTGAAACATGGGTAAGTCCCATACGGCCAGCTCCTGATGAATCCTCCAGGGCTTGATCGCAGCAAAGGTAGTTGGTTGTAGCGGCGCGATATGGTAAGCTTACCCGCCTGCCTCTTTAGCTCAGTTGGCCAGAGCACGTGATTTGTAATCTCGGGGTCGTTGGTTCGAATCCGACAAGAGGCTCATCCGACGCAGGAAACAAACTGTATCCGTCGTCGTTGATTGCGCGGCCGACGGTGTCGTCTGTCCGTCCGACGACGTCGTCTGTACAATCAACGACGTCGGTTATACGCTGGCATTGTTATATCTTTTTGAAGTTTCATTTTCATTTTAGGTTATATTCAAAGATTTTGAAATCATTTCAGATTCTTTTCAGATTTGAAGTCTACTTTTATCTCATCAATCATTAAAATGAAATTATTATGAAGACTTTTTTATCGTTATGGACTGTTTTGTTTGCTGTGATGTTGGGCCTGGCATCTTGTAATAAAAATGACATGCCGGAGGCTCCTCCGGGAACCGTCGATCCTTCGACACTTCCAGCTGCTGTGTTGCAGGAGTTTGACGCCCGTTATCCTGGAGCGACCGATGTATCGTGGAGTATAAAGAATGACTATGCCGTAGCACATTTTTATTGGGACAGCGCTCGTTCGGACTCCCGTGCGCGTAATCATACGGCTTGGTTTACGATGAGAGGAGAGTGGGGGATGACTGAAACAGAAATACCTTTTGCCTTATTGTCAACTCTGGCACCGAAGGTATACGAAGCCTTTAGCGCAAGTACATACGGACAGGCTTCTTCGGGTTGGATGACTGATGATGAAGTAGATGTGCTGTTGCGTGGAGAAGGAACTGAGAAACTATATGTGATTGAAGTAAGCAAGAAAGAAGCAGGAAAAGAAACAGATGTAGATCTTTATTATACGGAGGGTGGGGTACTTGTAAAAGAAATTATAGATGCTGATGATAATCAGGATTACGATGAGTATCTTCCCCAAAAACCGGCCGGAAATATTGAAGCTTGGTTGAAACAGAAATTCACGGCTTATACGGTAGTGGAAATTGAAAACGAGGATGGCAGAACAGAGGTGGAGGTAATAGCACAAGGACGTAAACATGAAGTCTTGTTTGATGCTTCCCAGAACTGGCTTTCTGTCAAGACGGATTTATATGCGATGGATGCCAATAATGCAGAATGGGTGCCTGCCAATATTGTAGAAGCTTTGCAGAAAGAAAGTTATGAGGTAAGCAATATTAAGGAAATAGAACGTTATGAGGTAAACAAGTCTGGCAATGAATATGTATATTTCTGCTTCGAAATGAGAAGTGGAAGAGATGAGGTGGATGTATATGTAGATGAGACTGGTATTATATCACGTCCGTCGGTGGGCGGCGAAGGAGTGACTGTAGAAGGTGGTATCACTGAATTCCTGGCACAGAAATATCCGGGTGCGGTAGTTGTGGACAAAGATTATGACGACGGATATCTGGAGATAGACATTCGCCATGATAATATCATAAAAGAAGTAAAGTTCAATGGTCGTAACGAATGGATAAAGACTACTTGGGAATTGCGTTATGCTGCATTGCCGGAAGCTATTAGACAAACTTTGACAAAAGAAGGATACCAGCAGGCAGATGTAGACGACATTGAAGTGATGGAAAATGCTTCGGGAGTATTATACGAAGTGGAAATAGAAAAAGGGCATATTGAAAAAACATTGATTATAGATGCTCAAGGAGTTATCAAACAGCAATATTGATTAAATAAGTATAGGCTTATAGCTTATTGATTTACCGGGTTATGTATCCCCTTCTTACCATATACCGATATGGTGGGAAGGGGATTTTTGTATGATAAATCCTGGTTCCTTTTGCTCTTTGTCAGTCGTCGTCTTTTTAGCGTGAAAACTGTGCTGAGCATAAACAGGCTATATGGCATGTAGGTTGGGAAGTCTTTTTATACGGTTGGGAATCTGTATTTACCGTTTGGGAATGATGAATGTTTGACACCGCTTGTCTCCTCTCTATTTTTGTAATTCAAAATATAAAAACATAAATGTTTAAATGAGAATCTAAAGATGAGGACTGTTTGTTTATTTGTTGGAATATGTATGCTGGTCTCTTGTGGTGGTACGGTGAAAGAGACTTCTCAGAAACAGGAGGTCAAATTTGCTTCTGTACAGACCGTTGCAGAAGAAAATGAGCGTAGTTACACTTTTCTTTCGTCTCCTTATCGTACTACGGAACTCTCGTTTAGAGTAGGAGGTCCGGTGGTGAATTTTGAAGTACAGAACGGTCAGTTTTTTAGGAAAGGAGAATTGATTGCCGCTATTGACGACCGTGATTTTTTAATTCGCAAGCAGCGGGCGGAAGCTTTGTTCAATCAGACGAAGGCAGATTTTATTCGTGTGTCCAATCTGTATGAGAAGGGGAATATTTCTGGTGCTGCATACGAGAAAGCCAAGGCCGATTATGAACGTGCTGAAGCTGATTTTAATACTGCGGAGAATGAACTGAAAGATACCCGGCTGACAGCTCCTTTTGACGGCTATGTACAAAAAATAAACATTGACAAGTATCAGGAGGTTAGTCCTTCTTTTCCGGTCGTTACTTTTATTGATCTTTCACGAATTAAGGCCGAGGCTTGTATCCCGGAAGATATGGCGGTTGGCCTTCGTGCAGCCGGACTGAAAGATTCTTCTTTTGTGCAGTTCAAAGCTTTGGGCGAAAAGAAGTTTTATCCCATCGAAACGTATGTGACTCAAAGTACCTTGGAAAATAATATCTCTTATTTGTATACGGTTATATTGGATAATAAAGATTACAGTCTGTTTGGTGGAATGGCTGGCACTTTGTCTTTACGATTCCCCAAATCCGATGGTGGTTTACATTCATGTTCACTTGTGGCCATTCCCCAGACAGCTGTTTGTCACACTATAGATAAAGGAGCATTTGTCTGGGTACTGGGAAAAGATAGCAGAGTGAGGAAACAAAAAGTGGAGATAGGAAATATGCTGTCGGGGAATAGGGTAGAAATATTATCCGGACTGAATGTCGGAGATAAGGTTGCAGTAACTCGTCTTTCCTATCTTTCGGAGAATGAAGAGGTACTTTTACAATTATAATTAGAGGGATATGGTTAGAGATATTACAAAGTTTTTTCTGAAAAACAAATCTTTGTCGTGGCTGTTGATGGCGCTTGTGCTGATAGGCGGTTCTGTAGCTTATGTAAATATGGGGAAATTAGAGGATGCCCCGTTTACCATCAAACAAGCTGTGGTAACTACTTCGTATCCTGGAGCATCTCCTATGGAAGTACAGAAACAGGTGACCGATATTCTGGAGGAATCTATTCAGTCATTAGGCGAATTGTATTATCTGAAGACTGATAACAGAGCCGGCCTGTCCAAAATAACGGTGTATGTAAAAAAGGAAATCCGTGCAGATGAAATGCAGCAGTTGTGGGACAAGTTGCGCAGAAAAGTGAGTGATGTACAAAGTAAATTGCCGGCAGGGGCAGGTCCTTCGGTCGTAAATGATGATTTTGGTGATGTATTGGGAGTATTCTATGGATTAAGTAGCGACTGTCATACTTATCGGGAACTGGAAGAACAGGCTGAGATTATTAAAAATGAACTTTTGGATGTGAAGGATGTGGCAAAGGTGGAATTGTTTGGAGTACAGAACCGGACAATTGAGGTTACTATTAATCCCACTTTACTGTCGAAGAGTGGCTTGACGGTACACGATATTATTTCGGCCTTCGATAAGCAAAATAAAATTGTGGATGCCGGAGCCATAGAGACCGATACGCATCGTTTGAGGGTAGAGGCTGTTGGGAGTTTCTTTAGTATGGAAGAAATAGAAAATCTTACTGTTGTTTCGAAGGATGGAACTTACTTTCGCTTGGGAGAGATTGCTACTTTTTCCGAAAGCTATGTACATCCGGCCAGAAGTAAGATGGCTATAAATAATATTCCGGCAGTAGGAATTGCAATTTCTACCGTTTCCGATGGAAATGTAGTAGAGATGTCTGAGCTGGTCAAGGAAACTATCTGTCACTTAAAAGACAGATTACCGGAAGGATTTTATTTGGAGTCAATCTATGATCAAGGATATGAGTCGGCTGTGGCAAACGATGGCTTTGTAATGAACCTGATTATTTCTGTGTTGACGGTTATCGCGGTATTGTTGTTCTTTATCGGCTTTAAAAACGGATTTCTGATAGGGAGCGGATTGATCTTCTCTATTTTCGGAACACTTGTTTATATGAATGCTACGGGGATAGCCCTGCAGCGTATGTCGTTGGCTGCGATTATTATAGCTATGGGAATGCTGGTAGACAATGCCATTGTGGTATACGATTCGGCTTTGGTGAATATGCAGAAAGGAATGCGTAAACGAAATGCAATATTGGCTGCTGTTTCTACTACATCCATGCCTTTGTTGGGAGCAACCTTGATTGCAGTCCTGACGTTTCTTCCCGTATATTTGTCTCCTCATATTACCGGAGAGCTTTTGTCTTCATTGTTTATTGTGATTGCAGTTTCATTGTTGTTGAGCTGGGTGTTTGCTATTACGCAGAATGTCTTTTTTGTACAAGAGTTTGTGCGTCGTCCTCGTCCGGATGAGTTGAATGGAGAGTTGTTTCAGGGACGTATCTATACTCTTTTCCGCAAATTGCTGGCTGCTACAATCCGGAAAAAATATAGAGTAGTAGGATGTATGGTTGTTTTGCTGGCCTTGTCGGTCTGGGGGTTCCGTTTTATTCCACAACAGTTTATGCCTTTGTTGAATAAACAATATTTTTCTGTCGATATGTGGTTGCCCGAGGGAGTACGTATCGAAGAAACGGAAAAGCAGGTTACAGAAATGGTTGCTTATCTCAAGCAGAATTCAGAAGTAAAGCAGGTTTCTTCGTTTGTCGGACAAACTCCTCCTCGTTTTTATCTTGCCAATGCTGCTTACGGTCCACAATCCAATTATGCTCAATGTCTGGTAGAAGCTGAAACTCCCGAAAAGGCTCGTGCCTTGCAGAAAATGTTGAATGAAACATTGCCTCTGAAGTTTCCGGATGCGTTGATACGCGTGAACCGTTTCGAGCTGAATTCTATTCCCCAGGCTTTGATTGAAGCTCGTTTTTGCGGAGATGATCCTGCGGTACTCGATTCGCTCACCCAAATAGCTGTTGGTATCATGCGTAATAATCCTAAAGCATTGAATCCTCGCAATGAATGGGGAAATATGGCAATGAATGTACAGGCTGAATACGATCCTGTAAAAGCTGGGAAACTGAATATCGGGCGTTCGGATATGATGATGGCTGTGAAAAGTTTGTGTGATGGAGTCTCTGTGGGTGTTTACCGTGATGAGAACAAAAAAGTTCCGGTTTTGCTCCGTACTCCATTTGAAGAAGATTTTTCACAAAAATCATTGGAGGATTTGCAGGTATGGAACGGTACACGTTCTGCTCCATTGGCTCAGTTGACAGATGATATAGAACTGGGATGGGAGTATCCTTTGGTACGTACCTATAATCGTCAGTTGTCTATGGCTGCACAGTGTGATGTCAAACCGGGGCATACGATGTCTGAGGTCTTGAATGAAATAAAGGCAGAAGTTGAGCAAATACAATTGCCAGAAGGATATACCTTCTTTTGGGACTCTCAATATAAAGATCAGAAAGAGGCAATGGAAGCACTTACCAAATATTTTCCTTTGGCAATAGTCTTCTTGATTATTATTCTCGTAGCTTTGTTTGGTAACTTCAAGCAGCCGGCCATAATCTTTTTGATTCTTCCGTTGTCTCTGATTGGTATGGTTTTGGGGTTGCTCTGTACCGGTTTCGAATTTGGATTCTTCTGTATGGCGGGATGGCTTGGACTGTTGGGGATGATTATCAAAAATGTAATTGTGTTGTTGGATGAAGTCAATATACAGAGGAGTATGGGTGTTGACCCTTATCATGCCATTATTGAGGCTACAGTATCGAGAACAAGACCTGTGCTGATGGCTGCTCTTACGACTATTTTTGGAAGTATTCCTCTGCTTTTTGATGTAGTTTTCGGTGGAATGGCAGCTACTATTGTGTTTGGTCTGTCTTTTGCTACTTTACTTACCCTATTTGTAACTCCGGCATTGTATGCTATTTTTTATCAAGTAAAAAAAGAGAATATTTAAAATAAAGACTATGAGTATCAAATTTCTTTATTTCGGTCAGTGGGCAATTATTTTATTCGCTATATTTGGAGTACAAACAGTGAGTGCTCAGCAAAGTGCTTGTTTGCAGGCTTATCGTAATCGGGTACTTGACTACAATCAGGATATTAAGGCTGCTGGATATACTGTATCCTTGCAGAAGGAGAAAGAGAAATCAGCGAAAGCAGATTTTCTTCCTAAATTATCTGCTGATGGTAGCTTCAGCTATACCGGTAATCCGATGGAGTTGCAGGTTGATATACCGGAGATGAATATATCCCGTTCTTGGCAAGGTTCTGATATGAAGTATGGAGCTTCGCTGACTTTGGCGCAGCCGTTGTATCAAGGAGGATTTATCCGTGCAGGGTATGACAAGTCGAAGAAGGAGAAAGAACTGGCTGAGTACGAGCAACAACGTATTACCAATAATACTGTTTACAATGCCGATGTTTATTACTGGAATGCAGTAGCACAGGCAGAAATGGTAAAGATAGCAGAAGAGTTTAAGTCGTCTGTATCACTATTGGTAGATGTGGTCCGTCATCGGGTACAAGAGGAATATACAGACCGTAGTGATTTGCTTATGGCTGAAGTAAAGCTGAATGATGCAAATTATCGTTTGTTGCAGGCAGAGAACAGAAGAGAAGTAGCTCGATTATCGCTGAATTCTTTTGCCGGTGTGGTTCCAGACAGTGTACTTCAAACGGATTCTGCAGTGATATCTTTAAGAGAAATGGATGATAGAAATGAAACGACAGATTTAGGATTGGCTCATCGGCCTGAACTAAGGATTGCGTTAAATAAAGTTGAGATCCAGAAAGCACAGGCGAAAATGGCCAATGCCCAGTTTCTGCCACGGGTATCGGTTGGAATTGATGGAAGTTATATGTCACCGGGTTATAATTTCCGGTCTGATATGGATCCTAACTATGTGGTGTATGCTAAACTAAGTGTTCCTATCTTTGAATGGGGTAAAAGAAAAAGTACTCGTCGTGCTGGAAAATATGGAATTGATATAGCTCAGGAGAATCATCATAAAGTGGTAGATAATCTTCGGCTGGAAATAGAAACGGCTTATTATACATATTCACAATCGATAGAAAAGGTAATTTTTACAGAGAGTTCACTGCAAAAGGCTGCCGAAAGTGAATACTTGGCTATGGAGAAATACAAGGAAGGAAATATCTCTATTGTAGAAGTAATTAATGCACAACTTTATCATCAGGAGGCTAAAGTGAATTACATACAGTCAAAATTAGACGCACAGATAGCTAAGAGTGGATTTGAAAGGGCGATGGGAAGAATAGGGTATTAATAAAAAATAAATAAGATGAAGGATAAAAAGAATAGATTTGCTTTTTTGTGGAACATCTTTCTGTTTTCTGCATTGGGGTGCTTTTCGCTTTTCTTTTTAGTGCACTATACTGATATTCCTGTTCATCATCAGGAGAAATTAATGACAGCGGAAGTTTTTGCATCTGCCATTATTCTATTCAACGGCATTGGATTGAGTCTTAAATACATAGACAATTGGCTGATTCGTACATATCCTTCTTTTATACGAGATCGTAAGTTATTGATTTTATTCTTTATCGTTTCAGCTTTCTTTCTTTTAGTTACGAATTATTTTTTGATGGTTACTATAAAATGGCTGACGGGTAGTGCACATCCGTTTATTGTGGCAGCCAAGGGGATGCGTTTGTTGTCTATTGTCTTTTTGGTAGAATTATTTATTACCGGACAGATGATGGTCAGTCAGTTCTATAAGAATATTGTCGAGATGTATAGGAGGACAAAAGATTTGGAGGAAAGTGCCATAAAGACCCGCTATATGGCTTTGCAAAGCCAGTTAAATCCTCATTTTTTATTCAATAGCCTGAATACACTGGTTGCTGAAATTGAATATGCACCGCAAAAGGCTGTTGAGTTTACCCGTAATTTATCCGATATTTATAGATATATCTTGTCTTGTCAGAACAAGCAGTTGGTTTCTATCGGTGAAGAGCTGGACTTTATCCGTAAATTTATATTCTTGCATCAGGTACGTTTAGGGGATTGTCTGGAGTTGGAGAATGAATTGCCACTTGATGTATACGAATGTTCTATCCCTCCTCTGACATTGCAGCTCTTGGTAGAAAATGTGGTGAAGCATAATGTGATATCACCGGCTAAGCCAATGGTCATTTCTATTTATGCAGACAGGATTGATGATGCAGACTGGCTGGTTGTATCCAATGAAATACATCCTAAAAAAGGAGTCACAAGTACAGGCAGAGGGCTGGATAATTTGTTGCAACGCAATTTGCTTGTGTGCCAGAAAGAAATTATTGTAGAAAACAAGGATAATCGTTTTATCGTCAAAGTCCCTATAGTGAATGAGTATGAATGAATTGAGAAAAGTACATGCGGCTATCATAGAAGATGAGTATCCTGCTGCAAGATTATTGAATCATATGTTGACTACTCTTCGGCCGGAGTGGGAGATTACGTTGCTGCCCGGTACGGTAGAGGATTCGGTGAAATGGTTTGCGGAGAATCCTCATCCGGATGTGTTGTTCTTGGATATACAACTGACTGATGGGAATTCTTTTCTCTTTTTGGAGCAGGCACATCCCAGTAGCATGATTATATTTACCACGGCTTATGACGAATATGCAGTCCGGGCTTTTGCTGTTAACAGTATTGATTATTTGCTTAAGCCAATACACGAGGACCGCTTGTTGGCTGCTATTACTAAATTTGAGCATCTTTCTCCGGTTACAATTAGAGAATTCAATGACCAGATGAATGTAAGAGAGCTGGTTACATTACTTTCCAAACGGGATGATTCCTGTTTTCGAACTCGTTTCCTTATTACTGGTAATCGTCATTTTTATACCATACAAGTCGCTGATATTGCATATTTTTATTCGGAATGTAAGATTACTTTTGCGGTTACAAAAGAGGGAAAAAGGCATGCGATTGATTTGTCGCTTGGCAAGCTTGAAGAACAATTGGATGGCCGCCGTTTTTTTCGGGTAAACCGTCAGTTTATTTTATCGGCTGAATCAATCAAGACTATTGAACCTTATAATGGAAGTAAACTGAATATAAGAGTAAACCCTCCTTTTGATGATGCCATTCAAGTGAGTAGAGAAAAAGTCACAGCGCTGAAAATGTGGTTGAATACTTGACGATTGTATCGTGATGTGTGCGATAAAAAGCATGCAGATGTCAGGTTATGAATATGAAGATGGTTATCTACCCAATATTAGGTAATTTAACAAATAGCAGAGAAATAGCCGAACGGTTTGTTGTTTATGTCTGTAATTAAAAATATCTTTGCATATAGTAAAGAGTAAAAAATTAATTTTATTACAATATTTAAAACCTGAAGAAACTATGAGAGTAATTATTGAACCTGATTATCAGTCGCTTTCTCAATGGGCTGCCAATTATGTGGCACAGAAAATAAACAAGGCTAATCCTACAGCTGAAAAACCTTTTGTATTGGGCTTGCCTACCGGTTCATCTCCGCTGGGTATGTATAAAGCGCTTATTGAACTGAATAAGAAAGGTGTGGTATCTTTCAAACATGTGGTAACATTCAACATGGACGAATATGTAGGTCTGCCGGAATCTCATCCTGAAAGCTATCATTCATTCATGTTCAACAACTTCTTCAATCATATTGATATCTGCAAGGAAAATATCCATATCCTGAATGGAAATGCAGAAGATTTGGAAGCTGAATGTGCAAATTATGAAAAGCAAATCGAATCATTCGGTGGTATCGACTTGTTCTTGGGTGGTATTGGTCCTGACGGACACATTGCGTTCAACGAACCGGGTTCTTCTTTGACTTCACGTACTCGTGTAAAGACTTTGACTACAGATACTATTATTGCTAACTCTCGTTTCTTCGAAAACGATATTAACAAAGTTCCTAAAACTGCGTTGACAGTAGGTGTAGGTACAGTATTGTCTGCTCGCGAAGTTTTGATTCTTTGTAATGGTCACAACAAAGCTCGTGCCTTGCAGCATGCAGTAGAAGGTGGTATCACACAGATGTGGACTATCAGTGCATTGCAGATGCATCAGCATGGTATCATTGTATGTGATGAAGCAGCTACTGATGAACTGAAAGTTGGTACCTACAAATACTTTAAAGACATTGAACGCAACAATCTGTAAGCGTTTATCTATAGATTTGTGAGTTTGCCGTTATCCGAATGCAAACTCACAAATTCATCGACTTTAAAATCTAAACCTATTAATTAATCAGTAAGGAGGATCATGTATGAGAACGAATCTCAGCTCACAAATTTCTTTGAACAGAGTTTCAACCAAATATTATAAGCCGGAGAACATGATCGACCGTTCAGTATTGACTCGCTTTGAAAAAGTTCCTACCAATATTTATGAAACAATGGAAGAAGGAGCCAAAGCGATTGCCGATGAAATTATCCGTAAAGTTCAGGAAAGACAGCGTGAAGGCAAATTCTGCACGATTGCTGCCGGAACGGGAGCTTCATTGAGACCATTGTATGCTGAATTGGTTCGTCGTCATAAAGAAGAAGGTGTAAGTTTCCGCAATGTGGTATTGTTCAACTTGTTTGAATATTATCCGTTGAGTGAAGCTAAGAATGGCAGTATGAATCAGTTGAATGAACTGTTTGCCAAGCAGGTAGATATTGATGCACAGAATATCTTTACTATGGATGGTTCCATTGCGCAGGATGCTGTCATTGAGCACTGCTCTTTGTACGAACAGCGCATCAATACATTTGGTGGATTGGATATGGTTCTCATGGGAATCGGCCGTGAAGGTAATATTGCCATGAACGAGCCAGGCTCTACTGCTGCCACATCTACTCGTCTGATTCTGATTGATGCTACATCTCGTGCAGAAGCAATTCATAATACAGGAATAGACAATTTGCCTCCTTGTTCCATTACCATGGGCGTGAAGACTATTATGTCTGCACGTAAGGTGTATTTGTTGGCTTGGGGAGAAGAAAAAGCAGATATCATTAAGAAGGCTGTAGAGGACAAGATTTCGGATTCTTTGCCTGCATCGTATTTGCAGATGCATCAGAATGCTTCGGTTTGTATTGATCTGACAGCTGCTGCACATCTTACCCGTATCCAACGTCCGTGGTTGGTTACCAACTGCGATTGGAATGATAAACTGATTCGCAGCGCCATTGTATGGCTGTGTCAGTTGATAAACAAACCTATTCTGAAGCTTACAAACAAGGATTATAACGAACATGGTCTGAGTGAATTACTGGCACTTTATGGTTCTGCTTATAATGTAAATATCAAGATCTTTAATGATTTGCAGCATACTATTACCGGATGGCCGGGTGGTAAGCCGAATGCAGACGATACTTATCGTCCGGAACGTGCCAAACCATTCCCGAAACGTGTGGTAGTATTCTCTCCGCATCCAGATGATGACGTGATTTCTATGGGAGGTACGCTCCGTCGTCTGGTACAGCAGGGACATGAAGTACATGTAGCGTATGAAACTTCGGGAAACATTGCCGTAGGTGATGAAGAAGTGGTTCGTTTCATGCATTTCATCAATGGATTCAACCAGTTGTTTGATGGTAACCAGAACGAAACTATCCGTAACAAATATGCGGAAATCAAACAGTTCCTGAGCCAGAAGAAAGAAGGAGATATGGATACACGTGATATCTTGACTATTAAGGGACTGATTCGTCGTGGAGAAGCTCGTACAGCTTCTACATACAATCAGATTCCATTGGAAAGAGTTCACTTCCTCGATCTTCCTTTCTATGAAACCGGACGTATTGAAAAGAATCCAATCAGCGAAGCCGACGTGGAAATTGTGATGGATTTGCTGCGTAAGGTAAAACCTCATCAGATTTATGTAGCTGGTGACTTGGCTGACCCGCACGGAACTCATCGTGTATGTACAGATGCTGTATTTGCTGCAATTGATGAAGAAAAGAAAGCGGGTGCAGAATGGTTGAACGATTGCCGTATCTGGATGTACCGTGGTGCATGGGCAGAGTGGGAAATCGAAAACATTGAAATGGCCGTTCCATTGAGTCCGGAAGAATTGCGTGCAAAACGTAATTCAATCTTGAAACATCAGTCGCAAATGGAAAGTGCTCCATTCTTGGGTAACGACGAACGTTTGTTCTGGCAACGTAGTGAAGACCGTAACCGTGGTACAGCAAACCTGTACAACGATTTGGGATTGGCATGCTACGAAGCAATGGAAGCTTTTGTGGAATACAAGCCGCTGTAAATAAAAAATAAGATTGAATCAAATAGAAACTGCTGTTCTGCTTCAGGTGGAACGGCAGTTTTTTTATGCCTGTATTGCGGTAGAGAAGGAGTGGATGTGGTGGAGAATGTTATCGGAGGTGCTTGTTACAAGAATTGTTTTTTGTCCGACGTCGTCGTATGTACAGTTGGCGCCGTCGATTTTACAGCCGACGTGGTTGTTTGTAGAATCGACGACGCCGATTAAAGATTGAAACAAGTGTTTATTAAATATAAATCAAATCTGAAACGAATTGTTATATAGGCTTGTTTCTAGTGAATATTCCGTTTGTTTAATTCTCTCTGATAGCGTGCTGCATTTTGCAAATGCTTCGTCATATTTTCAGCGAAATTATGATAACCCGAAAAATCTTCTTTTGCACACATATAAAGATAATCATGGCGAGTGTAATTGAGTACACTTTCTATTCCGTCGATAGAAGGAATGCGGATGGGCCCGGGAGGTAGTCCCGGATATTTGTATGTATTGTACGGACTGTCGCACTCAAGATGTTTGTGTCGGATACGTTTCAAGGTAAAATCCTGCAAAGCGAATTTTACAGTAGGGTCAGCTTGTAGTGGCATACCTTTGTGGAGACGGTTGATGTAGAGTCCGGCCACCATTGGTTTCTCTGCTTTCTTTATGGTTTCTTCCTCTACGATAGAAGCTAAAGTAACTATTTCTACCGGTGTAAATCCGATGTGTTGTGCTTTTTTTATTCGTTCTTCGTTCCAGAATCTCTTATGTTCTTTTTGCATTCTTTCTACAAACTGCTCCGGAGTTATTGTCCAATATACTTCATAGGTATCAGGAATGAAAAGTGCCGGAAGGGTATTGGAATTGTATCCTAAGTGTGCACAGAATGTGCTGTCGTTCAGCAAGCCGGAAAGACTGGCAGAGTCTGCCATAATTTGTCTGGAAACAGTTTTGACCAGTTTGTCGAGTGTGCGCACACTTGGAATAGTCAGTCTGACAGGAGTCTGCATACCCTGTTGTAAGCGATGGAACGTTTTCCATGTAGTATATGAGGCATCTATCTGGTAGGCTCCAGGGTGTATTTGTTCTGCATATCCCGACAAAGAGGATAGTAAACGAAAACCTCTTAAGGTAGATGCATGCAGTCTGTTCTCAATCTTTGTGTATACAGAATCTATATTGTCGTCTTCGTCTATGTAGAGATAGGTACGTTTTTCTATCTGGAAAGGATGGTTGAATAATAAACAGTATCCGGCAATGATGGTACTCGTCAATATAAAAAATAGGATAAGGAGGACATAAATAGTCTTCTTGTTCTTCATTGGTTTTGTTATTTAATTAATTATTAGGAAAATTAATGCTAAATACATTAAAATCAAAATGTCATATAAAGTAAGATGAAATTTTTTCATTGATTGCAAAGGTAGCTCATTCCTTTTATTTATGGTTAAAAAAATGTTTTTTTCTGCCTAATTGAACATTAATATCGTTTATTATGTTATCTTAGCAGAACAGGAGATTTGAACGGTACATTAAACTAAAACTATGATTTTATGAAACAGAAAATTTTATTGGCTATTGCTACAGTTGCAATGGCAATGTCTGCAAATGCGCAGAAAGTGTATGAAGGTACGAAGTTTACAGATAACTGGTACATTGGATGGAATGCCGGAGGTGTGACTCCTACTACTCATTCCGCATTTTTTAAAGATATGCGTTTTACTACTGGTTTGGAATTTGGTAAGCAGGTAACTCCTATTTTAGGTTTGTCTTTTGAAGCGATGACCTCTATCAATAGAACCGCAAGTTCTACTGCTTTCGATGGAACTCGTTTGATGGCATTGGGTAAATTCAATTTGAATAACTGGTTTGCCGGTTATCGTGGCGAGCCTCGTTTGTTTGAAGTAGAAGCTGTCGGAGGTATCGGATGGGGTATTGATGTGATGAACCGCGGTTATTGTGACTGGGATTATTGCTATATGGCCAGCAAGTTCGGTCTGAACTTCAACTTCAATTTGGGAGAATCAAAAGCTTGGACTTTAAGTGTAAAACCTTCTCTTGTATATCGCATGGATGGGCATCGTGCTTATTTGTTGAACGTAAACAAGAGCAGTGTTGAATTGCTGGCTGGAGTAACTTATCATTTCCGCAACAGCAATGGCAAACATTATATGACATTGGCAAATGTATGCGATCCGGCAGAAATGGATGCTTTGAATGCGAAAGTAAATGAATTGCGTCGTGAAGCTCAGGAAAAAGAAGCATTGCTTGCTGCTGAATCGGCTAGAGCAAACGATTTGCAGGCTCAATTGGATGAGGTTAACAGAAAGGCTGTAGAGTCTATGGAAAAGAATACTGTTTCACCGGCATGGGAAGCTATTATCACCTTCCGCCAGGATGAAGTAGTGATCAGTGAAAACCAGCATCTGCTTATCGAACGTATCGCTTCGTATATGGAAAAGAACGAAAAAGCTACTTTGACAGTGAAAGGTTATGCTTCTCCGGAAGGACCGGCTGCAGTAAATACTCGCGTAGCACAGCAGCGTGCGGATGCAGTGAAGAATATGTTGGTAGACAAATATAATATTGATGCAGCACGTATCACCGCAGAAGGCCAGGGAGTAGGTGATGTATTCTCTCGTCCGAAATGGAACAGAGTAAGTATTGCTACACTCAATGTAGGTGAATAAAAGAAAGATATATCGTTTAAATTCGGGAAATACTCTCCTCACTTTTTGAGGAGAGTATTTTTTTATTTGTACAATAGATTGTTTTCGGAAAAAAACAGACCTAAAAAGTTTGTTGATGTAGATATAAACTGTACTTTTGTTTGCTAAGTTGTAAAGTGTAATTAAAGTAATAAACATTATATCACAATGAAAGAAATAGATTGGGCTAATCTGTCATTTGGTTATATACGGACAGATTACAATGTACGTTGTTATTACCGCGATGGAAAATGGGGAGAATTAGAACTTTGTTCTGAAGAAACTATCAATATCCACATGGCAGCTACATGTCTGCACTATGGACAGGAAGCCTTCGAAGGTTTGAAGGCTTATCGTGGAAAAGACGGTAAGATCCGTATCTTCCGCCCGGAAGCCAATGCTGAACGTCTGCAAAGCACTTGTAACGGTATTTTGATGCCGGAATTGCCTACAGAATTGTTTTGTGAGGCTGTACGTAAGGTGGTAAAAGCTAACGAACGTTTTATCCCTCCTTATGAAAGCGGGGCTTCTCTGTATATCCGTCCGTTGCTCATTGGTACAGGAGCACAGGTGGGTGTACGTCCGGCTACAGAATATTTGTTTGTAATTTTTGTAAGTCCGGTAGGACCTTATTTTAAAGGTGGTTTTGCTACAAATCCTTATGTAATCATCCGTCAGTTCGACCGTGCTGCTCCGTTGGGTACAGGTACTTATAAGGTAGGAGGTAACTATGCTGCCAGCTTGCGTGCCAACAAAATGGCTCACGATGCCGGATATGCCAGCGAATTCTATTTGGATGCAAAGGAAAAGAAATATATCGATGAATGTGGTGCAGCCAATTTCTTCGGAATAAAAAATAATACTTATGTCACTCCGTTGTCTACCTCTATTCTTCCGTCTATTACAAACCGTAGTCTGATGCAGTTGGCAGAAGATATGGGAATGAAAGTAGAACGTCGTCCTATTCCGGAAGAAGAATTGGAAACATTCGAAGAAGCTGGAGCTTGTGGTACAGCAGCTGTAATCAGCCCTATCGGACGTATCGATGATTTGGAAAATCATAAATCGTATGTTATTGCGAAAGATGGTAAACCAGGTCCAATCAGTGAAAAGCTATATAACAAGTTACGTGCTATTCAGTATGGTGATGAGGCTGATCCTTACGGATGGGTAACTGTATTGGATTGATTTTGATGTAAAGACTTTCTAATATAATAAGAAGAGGATAGAATGAACAAGAATAAGTTTCTTGTGTTCTATCCTCTTCTATTTTTATAAAGTTTGTATTTCTTTATATTTTTCCTTCTATCCACGCATCAATCAGCCGGCGTGCGATGCTGAGTTTCTTGGGAATTTCCGGCAGATTGTCTCGGGTATAGAAAGCTCCTGCACTTAACTCTTCTTCCTGCAGTTTAATATTGCCACTTTCGTATTCTGCAGTATATCCTATCATAATGCCACTTGGGTAAGGCCAGGGTTGGCTTCCAAAGTATTTTAAATTACGGATGCAGAGTCCTGTTTCTTCCATCACTTCCCGATGTACACATTCTTCCAGGGTTTCTCCCGGTTCAAGAAAACCTGCAACCAGACCTTTGAATGTGCCTCTGAAGTTGCGGGCATGTACAAGAAGGATACTATCTCCTTTTTTTATCAGTACAATGATTGCGGGCGATATACGCGGATAAAATTCCTGGCGGCATTCCGGACAGCGTTTGGCTATGGGAGAGACTTGTGTGGTAGGAACTCCGCACATCGGACAGTAGCGGCTGTTCTTGTCCCAGTTCAGTATTTGTGATGCTTTTCCTGCCATTTTATATTCGTTCAGTGGAAGTACGTCGAAAGAGGCCCGAAGGTCTTTCATCATGCACGGGCTGGATTCATCTCCTGTTACTGGAGTATGGATGAGATAAGTTTTGGCGGGAAGATTATTGATTGTTCCAATGCTGTGTACGGTACTTCCTATAGGAATGGGTACTGGTGGTTGGGCACCAAAAGGTATGTGATATCCGTCTGTATGCTTTTCTATCAGTACTTGTCCGCTGTTGAATACAAACCAACCGCAGATTTCATTATTTGTTGCATCTTCCATAATCTTGCTTTTTTATTGAGGCCAAAATTATAGAAAAATACAGTGATGTGTAGAGGTGATTTCCTTTTTTTATTCATGTATTATAATGGGAAAGTGCTTGTTTTCTCCTTTTATCCGGAATTTACGGCAAGGAGTTGGGTGAAAAATAGAATGTTATTATTTAATTTGTACGATTATATCGTAGAAGCGATAGAAGAGCGAAAATTGAATATAATTAAATGGTATTTATTATGAAATCTATAATGGTAGCAGCATTGTGCTTAGCTGGTAGTTTACAATTGATGGCTCAGGAACCTTTGAAAGACTGGGCAGGTTTGGAGAGATATCAAGAGGATAATAAAATGGTGCAGGGACCGGTAAAGGCTGTTTTTATGGGAAATTCAATTACTGACGGTTGGCCGGTTGCTGATCCGGATTTCTTTACTCAGAACGGATATGTAGGTAGAGGGATAAGCGGGCAGGTTTCTGCACAGATGTTGATGCGTTTCCGTCAGGATGTGATTGCATTGAATCCGCAGGTCGTTGTGATTCTGGCAGGGATAAACGATATTGCTCGTAATGATTATGCAATGACTCTTGAGCAAACGTTCGATAATGTAGTCTCTATGGTACAGTTGGCACAGGCCAATCAAATTAAGGTAGTGCTATGTTCTACTTTGCCTGCTTTTCAGTTTGGATGGCGTCCGGAACTGAAACCAGCAGAAGATATAAAGAAACTGAATGCGAAGTTTAAGGAATTTGCCGATGCACAGGGTATTCCTTTTGTCGACTATCATTCGGCAATGAAAGATGAGCGCGATGGATTACCTTTAAAATATTCGGAAGATGGGGTGCATCCTACCGTAGAGGGGTATAAGGTGATGGAAGGTCTTGTTCAGAAAGCTTTGAAAAAAGTAATTCGATAATTGTTGCGATAAAGGGTATGGATACGATGGAACTGATTATGTTGGGTACAGGGAATGCTGCTGTCACCCGCTGTTATAATACATGTTTTGCCGTTCGCATGGGCGAAAGGGTATTGTTGGTAGATGCCGGAGGAGGAAATGGAATCTTGGTTCAGATGGAGAAGGCAGGTTTGTCGCTGGCAGATGTGAAAGATATGTTCATTACTCACGCACATACCGATCATATCTTGGGAGCGGTATGGGTTATCCGGATGATAGCTCAGCAAATGCAGAAGGGCAAGTATGAGGGAGAGTTTCGGGTATATGGACACGATAAAGTGATAGATGTACTGTCGTGGATTTGCCGTGCGACACTTCCGGCTAAGATTGTAGCTTGTATAGAGAAGAACGTTCGTTTCTGCGAGGTAAAAGACGGTGAGCGTTGGGAAGTCGCAGGAGCATATATGCAGTGTTTTGATATCTTGTCTACTAAAGAAAAGCAGTTTGGCTTCCGTCTTGAACTTCCCGGAGGAAAATCATTGGTCTGTCTTGGGGATGAGCCTTATAAAGAACAGAACCGTTCTTATGTAGAGCATGCAGATTGGTTGCTTTGTGAGGCTTTTTGTCTGTATGCTGATAGAGACGAGTTTAGGCCTTATGAGAAACATCATAGTACAGCTCTGGATGCAGGAAGACTGGCTGCACAATTGGGAGTGAAGAATTTGTTGCTGTATCATACAGAAGACAAGACTTTGTCTGTGCGTAAGGAAAAATATACACAGGAGGCTGCTCAGGAGTTTAAGGGCAATGTATATGTACCAGACGATTTGGAGGAGATAGTTCTATAGTCTTTTCTGTCTTGTATTGAAAGTACAGACGAAACTGAAGGACAGAAAGAAAGGGAGTAAAGCAAGTGTGATATATTGTTTTACTCCCTTGTTTATTTTTGAAAGAAAGTATTTACTTCATTCCTTTCATGGTAAGCTGGATACGTTTACGCTCTCGGTCTATACTTAGTACCTTTACCCGTACATGCTGGTGAATGCTGACTACCGATGTCGGATCGCTTACAAACTGGTCGGATAATTGAGAGATGTGTACCAGTCCGTTTTCCTTGATGCCGATGTCTACAAAACAGCCAAAGTTCGTGATATTGGTGACTATACCCGGCAACTCCATTCCTTCCTGCAAGTCGTCAATGGTACGTACGTTCTTGTCGAATTCGAAAACCTGTATTTTCTGTCGTGGGTCTCGTCCGGGTTTATCGAGTTCCTGCATGATGTCGGTCAGTGTAGGAATACCTACAGTATCGCTTACATAGTCTTCTATCCGGATACGTTCGCGAAGTCCTTTGTCGCGTATCAAATCAGCTACTGTACAATGCAAGTCTTTTGCCATCCGTTCTACAATTGCATAACTTTCCGGATGAACCGCAGAATTATCCAACGGATTTTCTGCTTGTGGGATGCGTAAGAATCCTGCACATTGTTCGAAGGCTTTGGCTCCCATACGAGGAACTTTCATCAACTCACGGCGCGAACGGAATGCACCGTTCTCTGTGCGATAGTCTACAATGTTTTGTGCCAGGGTAGCTCCCAATCCCGATACATACGTGAGCAGATGCTTGCTGGCTGTATTGACATTAACCCCTACCAGGTTTACGCAACTTTCTACGGTTTGGTCTAAGGCTGCTTTGAGTTGTGTCTGGTCTACATCGTGCTGATATTGTCCAACACCAATGGATTTGGCATCTATCTTGACCAATTCAGCCAATGGATCAATCAGCCGTCGGCCGATAGAGACTGCGCCACGTACAGTTACATCATAATCAGGGAATTCTTCCCGTGCTGTTTTGGAAGCCGAATAAATGGAAGCTCCGTCTTCGCTTACAACAAAGACTTGTACTTCCCGGTCGTAGCGTTGTGAGGTGACAAACTGTTCTGTTTCCCGGCTGGCAGTTCCGTTACCAATGGCAATGGCTTCTATCTTGTATTGTTCCACCAGTTTTACCAGTTTGCGGGCGGCCAGACTGTATTCCGATTTGGGTGGGTGAGGATAGATGGCTTCGTTATGAAGCAGGCCTCCCTGTGCATCCAGACATACAATTTTACATCCGGTACGGAATCCCGGGTCGATTCCCATCACTCGTTTCTGTCCTAAAGGAGGAGCCAAAAGCAGTTGGCGCAGGTTGCCGGCAAATACACGGATGGCTTCTTCATCTGCCTTTTCTTTACTTAATGCGGCAAACTCTGTTTCGATAGAGGGTTTAAGCAGGCGCTTGTATGCGTCGCGTACAGCTTCTGCTACCTGACGGGCACACTCATTGTTGCCACGTACGAATTGATGTTCCAGGCGTGTATTGCATTCTTCTTCGTCCGCCGGTGAGATGCTGACCTTTAGAATACCTTCCGATTCTCCCCGGCGGATGGCAAGCAAACGGTGTGATGTACAACGCTTCAACGGTTCGCTGAAATCGAAGTAATCGCGATATTTGGCTGCACTTTCCTCTGTCTCTTTACCTTTTACTACCTTGGCTGTAATGACAGCCTGGCGACTGAACTGATTGCGCATCAGGTTACGTGCCCGTTCGTCTTCGTTTACCTGTTCGGCAATGATGTCGCGAGCTCCTTTCAGTGCTTCTTCTTCGTCTTTTACATCTCCTTTTACAAAGGTACGTACCCGTGCGGAGAGATTATTTTCCCGTTGCATCATCAACAGCATAGCCAGAGGCTCCAGTCCCTTTTGTCGGGCAGCTTCGGCACGGGTTTTTCTCTTGGGTTTATAAGGCAGATAGATGTCTTCCAGTTCGGTACTGTCCCAGCAATCAGCAATGCGACGCCGCAAATCATCGGTCAGTTTACCCTGTTCTTCAATAGTCGACAGGATAGTTTCCTTTCGTTTGGCCAGTTCGCAGAGCTTTTCGTAGCGAGTATGGATATCGCTTATCTGTACTTCATCCAGTCCTCCGGTTGCTTCCTTACGGTAACGGCTGATGAAGGGGATGGTAGCCCCTCCAGTCAGCAGTTTTAATGTATTTTCAATACGGTGTATAGGCAGCTTCAATTCTGCTGCAATGAGTTGGCTGAATTGTTCCATTAATATTATTCTTTCACAATATCTTTAAGTTTAATACTTTGGAAAGTCATGTGTGCAACACTGCTTTCATAAAGAATACCAATTGTTTCTTTATCCACCATTGTCAGGCAAGAGTATGCCCAGTTCTCTCCTTCATCCAATAACAGTTGGTGTTCCGGGCTCCAGGTATATCCTCCGTCAAGACTGATTTTGATGGTTATATTTTTTCGTGCGTTGGTCATGTTGGGATTAGAGAAAATAAGAATATCTTTTCCTAATACATTATCCTTAGCCTTTACATTGATGAGGCTTGCCATACATACCGGCTCTATCAGAGCCGTACGCGATGATTCATGCTCTTTCCAGGTTTTTCCTAAGTCGGTAGTCGTATAAACAGCTCTGCTTCCTCCACGGTTATCTCTCATGTTCAGCATAAGTGTACCGGGACTTACTTCTGCTACTTGTGCCTCTGTAGTGTTGGTACGTGCATGCTGATGGATGTGCCATGTCTCTCCCCGGTCTTTGCTATACATGATACCGGCATTAGGAATACGGTCTTCACCGATATACTGAATAGGGAAGACTAAGGTACCATCGTCCATTGTAATACCTCTTCCCGGACCTTGCAGCAAAAAGTACCATTCCGGTTTCTTTACCTGTTCTGTGATATTGATAGGTTTCGACCATGTTTTTCCATCGTCTGTACTTTTAGCCATAACCAATTGGGCAGTATGATTCAGATCCATTCCCGGATGTGAACTCCACCATGCACGCTGATTACCCATGCCGTGTGTCCATGCTGCAACAATCCAGATGGTATTGGTTTTTGTATCGACTAATATAGACGGGTCGCCCACACCGTTTTGTGCAGCTGGCAGACCTCCATATTCTCCGAAGGACAAAGGCAGACGCATCTTTTCCCAGGTCTTTCCGCCATCGGTACTTCTACTTAATCCCACATCGATATGTTCTTGCAAATCGACACTGCTGTTGTAACGTACATCGTATACCCCAAGCAATGTGCCTTTGTTTGTTGTAACCAATCCGGGAATACGGAAAGCAGCCGAACCATCATCGCCGGCGTGGCGGACTCCAACTCCCAAACGGCGTATTACATCTTTTTGTTCTACGCTTTTGCAAGGGATAATTTTTCCATCTGCCTTTACCTGACTGATATCTGCCATAATTTTAGTATGCAGTGAAGCCGAAGGCTGCATCTCTATACTTACCCAGAAGAAATTGTATCCAGGGAAAAGCTTTTGTTCTCCTTCCAGTACTACTGTATTTTTCTTAGGCGATACAGTTGACTTCAGAATAGAATACGAAGGATTCGCGCTCAAGGTCTGTCCAGGTTTATGGCTGGAAATATATTCTACTGGAGCAAAACGCTTTTGTTCTCTGTCTTGTGAAGCGTCTGTTCCTGCATAATACAGTTTCACCGCTTTAATTTCGGAGAGAGGTACGTTTTTGTCGAAAGTAATCTCCATATTGTTCAAGGTACGTGTTTCCTTTGCATCTAAACGCATATAGAAAAGTACATTGTCCTGTCTTTCTATCAGAATAGGAATCTGAGGCTCTTTTACATAAAGAGTGTCTTCTGCTTTCATTTCGGAGATAGCCAGTATTCCGAAAAATAATACTAACAGTTTTTTCATGGGTTGTTTTTTTAAGTTTGTTTCAGGTTGGGATAATAAATAAAGTGCAATTTATCAAGAAAATTTCAAACTAGCAAGGCTGATACTGTAAATATGGTACACCATTAAAACTCTTTTCAGTTGCCAGCTTGGATTAAAATACTTACTTTAGCAAATCATCATTTTTATATTAACCATGAAAATAAAGAATTGTTTTGTCTGTATGATGGCATTTTTAGGTATTGGATATACCCCTGTTTCTGCATCATCCGAAAAAGAAGTGACATTGAAACTTATAGAAACCAGTGATGTACATGGATGTTATTATCCTTATGATTTCATTCGCCGCCATTCTGTGCAGGGAAGTCTGGCGCGTGTCAGTGCATTGGTAGGAGAGATGCGGAAGACGTATGGAAACCGTCTGATTCTGATGGATAACGGAGATATTTTGCAAGGACAACCGGTAGCCTATTATTATAATTATATAGATACCACTTCGGTGCATGTGGTAGCAGATATGCTGAACTATATGCATTATGATGTGGCTACAATGGGAAACCATGACATTGAAGCCGGACATGCCGTGTACGACCGATGGGTGAGCCAGTGTAAATTCCCTGTACTGGGAGCAAATATTATGGATGTGAAAACCGGAAAGACTTATCTTCCTCCTTACAAGGTAATTGAGAGAGAAGGGGTAAAGGTGGTGGTGCTGGGAATGATCACTCCTGCTATTCCTTCATGGTTGCCTGAGCAGTTGTGGAGTGGGTTACGGTTTGAAGATATGGAAACATCTGCCCGTAAGTGGGTAAAGTGGATACAGGAAAAAGAAAAGCCTGATGTCTTGATTGGCCTTTTTCATGCCGGACCGGAAGGAAATAAGTTGGATAATGTTGTAGAAAACGGTTCGGGAGATGTAGCCCGTCGGGTACCGGGGTTTGATGTGGTGTTTATGGGACATGACCATGTACGTACTTGTCAGAAGATTATTAATGAAGCAGGCGATTCTGTATTGTTGGTCGATCCGGCTAATATGGCGAAGGTTGTAGCCGATGTGACGGTAAAAGTCGTGAAAAAAGACGGCAAGGTAATACGGAAATCTGTTGAGGGCAAGTTGGCTTCTGTAGACCGTTATACTCCCGATGAGGCTTTCTTGAAAACATTTGAAAAGCAGTATCAGGCTACGGCCGATTTTGTATCGCGTAAAATAGGACGCATCAATAAGACAATTACCACAAAAGATGCCTATTTTGGCCCTTCTGCCTTTATCGATTTGATTCATCAGTTGCAACTCGACATCACAGGAGCAGATGTCTCGTTCTGTGCACCACTTTCGTTTGCGGCTGAGATTAAGGAAGGTGATATTTATGTGAGTGATATGTTCAATTTGTATAAATACGAGAACATGCTTTACACCATGACGCTGACCGGAAAAGAAATAAAAGATTTCTTGGAAATGTCGTATGCCATTTGGACGAATCAGATGGAATCGCCCGACGACCATCTGATGCTGCTGAACGAGAAAGATAAAGGTTTTGGACGCTTCAAGAATCCAAGTTTCAACTTCGATTCGGCTGCAGGTATTCTTTATACGGTAGATGTCACCAAACCGCAAGGAGAAAAAATCAACATTCGTAGTATGGCCGATGGAACACCTTTCCGCATGGACAAAATGTACAAGGTAGCAGTCAATTCCTATCGTGGCAACGGAGGAGGTGACCTGTTGACTAAAGGAGCAGGTATTCCCAAGCAAGACTTGGCAAAACGTATTGTATTTGCTACGGAAAAAGACCTTCGTTACTACTTGATGAAACGTATTGAAGAAGTAAAAATACTCGATCCTCGCCCGCTGAATCAATGGAAATTTATTCCGGAGAAATGGGTAGAACCGGCTGCTAAGAGAGATTATCGCTTGCTGTTTGGGGAAGACCGATAAAAGACTGAATGCACTAAAAAACGTGACTTGTATCGAGAGCTTACGATACAAGTCACGTTTGCTGATGATACAAGTATCGTTGCCTCTCGATACAAGTCACGTAATATCACGTGTCGGTTATACTCTTAAAGTATCCGATGGCTTATTTTAAGTCGACTACTGTAATGCCGGCTCCTCCAAACTGCACATGCTCGTCCTGGAAGTGTGCTACTCCCGGTGCGGTACTCAGATATTGACGGATAAGCGTCCGTAAGATACCGGTTCCGGTTCCGTGCAGGATACGTACACGACTCATGCCGACCAGGATGGCATCGTCTATGAAATAAGTGACTGCCTGTATTGCTTCGTCTCCCCGCATTCCCCGTACGTCGATGTCTTGTTTGAAGTTTAGTTTCTTTTCGTACATCTGTTCCTGAGTTGCACTGCTCACAAATGTAGTTTTTGTTTGCAAAGCCGATTGTTTGGGAGCTTCCGTGCGTTCCAGACGCTCTGTCTTTACATTGGTCTTCATCAGACCAAACATTACCACTGCATTTTTCCCGTTTATCTCAAGCACTTGTCCCACGCTGGTTTGTCCTTTGATGCGGACATGCATACCGACTTCAATAGGGAGAACCTTCGGAACAACAGACTGTGCAGCCGGTGCATTCTGCTGCTTGGCTTTTTTATCCTTCTTCCGTTCCTGTTTTTCACGCAACTTTTCCATTTTGCGGGCAATCTTTTCCTCCATTGCAGCTTTTTCTATTTCTTCCACCTGCTGACGGAAGTCTACCAGTTCCTGACGTGCCAGACGAGTACGTTCTTTTTCTGCTTGTGCCTCTTTGATGGTACGGATGGTATTTTCAATCTTTGCGTTCGATTCCTGCAACAAACGTTCGGCATCCTCTTTGGCTTTCCGTAGGATTTCCTTCCGGCTCCGTTCCAGTTCTTCTATCTCGCGTTCGTAGCGTGCAATGGTATCTTCCATATGCTTTTCCCGCTTGCGGATATTCTGGCGTTTGGTTTCCCAGTAACGCTTGTCGCGTACAATGTCCTGCAAATACTTGTCGCTCTGTATATATTCACTGCCTACAATTTCCGAAGCATCGGCAATAACCTCTTCCGGTAAGCCGATTTTACGTGCAATTTCTACAGCAAACGAACTTCCCGGATTACCAATCTGCAGTTGGAACAAGGCACGCATTTCGTGTCTGTCGTATAGCATAGCTCCATTGACTACCCCTTCATGTTCCTCTGCAAAATGTTTCAGATTCTGGTAGTGAGTGGTAATGACGCCGAATGTCTGTCGTGCATTGAAGCGCTTTAATACAGCCTCTGCGATAGCACCGCCGATTTGTGGCTCTGTACCTCCACCAAATTCATCAATCAGAATCAGACTTTGTCCGTTGCAGTATTTCATCATATTCTTCATGTTGGTAAGGTGCGAAGAATACGTACTCAAATCGTCTTCGATACTTTGCTCGTCGCCGATATCAATAAATATATGACTGAATATACCCGCATGGCTCCGTTCGTGCATTGACACAGGCAAACCGCACTGGAGCATATATTGCAGGAGACCGACCGTTTTCAGACAGACTGATTTACCTCCGGCATTCGGACCGGAAATAAGCAGAATGCGCTGTTCAGGTGTGAGTTCGATATCCAGAGGAACTACCTTTTTATTATGTTTGGCAAGCGACATCTGAAGCAACGGATGTATCGCTTCCATCCAGTCTACTACCTGTCGGTTTTCAAAAGAAGGTTTGCAGGCTTTGATGTCGATACTGAATAAAGCCTTTGCCCGGATAAAGTCGATTTCTGCCAAGAACTCATAAGAGCCAAGCAAAGCCGGAACCTGTGGGCGTACGATGGAAGAAAACTCGGTGAGAATTCGTATAATTTCCCGTCGTTCTTCTCCCTCCAGTTCGCGGATGCGGTTGTTGGCTTCCACTACTTCTGCCGGTTCTATAAAGACAGTCTTTCCGGTAGCCGATTCATCGTGTACGATACCTCGTATTTTGCGTTTCATACCCGGTGCTACAGGTATTACCAGACGGCCGTCTCGCATGGTGGGAGTAACATCCTTATCTACATATCCCTCCGATTGTGCAGAGCGGAGAATACTGTTCAGACTTCGTGAAATGCTGCTGGTTGTAGCAGACAGTTCGCGGCGGATACGCAATAGCTCTGCCGATGCGTTGTCTTTTATTTTTCCGAACTTATCCAATATATTATTGATGCGTGTGATAAGTTGCGGAAAGACCATAATGTCTCCGGCCAATTCGTGGAGTGCAGGATAAGGAGAGTTTTCACCGGATGTCTCGTCGTCTTCATCAGTTTGCTGAAGAAAACGTACAATGTCCCGGATAGTTTCCAAGGAACGGCGCAGGTCGAACAATTCCTGTTCGTCCATATACATACCTTCTACGCGTATACGTTTGAGGGAAGGGCGAACATCGAAGAAATACTGATCTGGAAATTCATCTTCTTCCTGAATGATACGGATAAACTCTGTTACCTGTTCCAGGCGACGGTTGATTTCATTATAGTCGTCGGAGAACGCCATTTCTTCTGTCCGTTCTTCACCCAGTGTACTCAGGCACTTTCCTTTTAATAATTGTCGGATTTGATCGAATCCTATTTTCTGCTCAAAATTCTGAGGGTATATCATGCTTTTATTTGGTAAATCATGCTTGTTTTCGGGTACAAAGGTACGATAATGAAAAAAAATAATCAAAAAAGCTCCAAAATATTTGCAGGTTTAAAAATAATGCGTACCTTTGCATCGCTTTTGAAAAACAAAGCAACTCTCAAAAAGAGTTTTGGAGAGGTGGCAGAGTGGTCGATTGCGGCGGTCTTGAAAACCGTTGTACCGCGAGGTACCCGGGGTTCTGCAACGTAAATTCCTTGCAAAAATTATCGGCCATAAATAAGTTTACGTAATTTTGGTGCTGGGAACATAGTGATAATTGTTTAAATGTGATAATTGGTTACTGTAAATTTATATTTTATTACCATGCTATTGTCCTCTGTATATTATATTTATTCTTGTGTCAAAACGTTATGTTAAAGAATTTGTTTTATATCTGTCTGTTTTTGCTGTTTTGCAATACATCAGAAGCGCAAAATTTTTCAAGTATCGTGGATAGCTGCCATTATTATCTAGATAAGCAAGACACTATGTCGTTTAATAAGACCTACATCAGAATTCTTGATGCTTATGAAAAAGAGTATGATGCAGAATTATATTCTATTGGAAAGGAATTAAAAGAGATAAGAATTGAAGATCAAAGTATACGTCTGTTGTTGATGGATGCTTGGAAGAAGAAACGGAATGCAGATAAAATAAGAAAAATAATGGATAGCATAGACCGGAGAAATGCTGCTAGAGTTACTGAAATCATTGATCAATACGGTTGGCTTTCTCCCGATGATATTGGATATGAAGCGAACGAGGCTCTTTTTCTTTGTATTCAACATTCAGAAGATTCCTTAATTCAGAATAAGTATTTACCTATACTGAAAGAAGCAGTTCAAAAGGGTGCGGCTAAAGGTTGGCAATATGCTTTTCTGACTGACAGGTGTCTTATGAATCAAGGACAAAAACAAATTTATGGGACGCAGAGAATAATCAGGAATGGAGTTCATTATCTGGTCCCTCTACAGGATATTAATAAAGTCGATTCATTCAGAAAGGAGATGGGGCTTGAGTCTTTGAGTGAATATATGAAAGATTGCGGACTTAAAAACGGCTGGAGCAAAGAGTTTTACAAAAACAATATAAAACTACATGAATCAATTTTTGATTCTTGGTTTCAATCGTTCAAGCAGAAGAAAAATTCTTATTAGTCTTCTTAAATTAGCCTCAGATTGACTGCGACGCCCACAGCTTCAGTGATGTTTTTCTCATGTCGCTTTTTGGAAAGTTTCTTCTTGTGAAACTTGACGGCATAGACGTCAATAAAGAGAGTCTCGTTTGTCTTCGAATGATATAATGGTCGGTGAATTATGCTCTGAAATGATGACTTTCCCGAAAATAGATGTGCATGCGGGTATAGATAGTAGACGCTGTTTCTTGTTTGCTTTTTTGATAGCTTTATTAGGCATAGAAGTGGTATAATCAACTTCTGTTATACTATATTCTTCTTTTGCAATAGGTATTTATATAAAAAACGAAATATGATAAATATATATCCTGTATTTTGCAACAAAAAACAATATCTCGATTTACTACTCCTTGCTGATGAGCAAGAGTCTATGATTGATCGCTATTTGGAACGCGGGGATATGTTTGTTCTGGCTGATAACAATGAGGTTAAAGCTTTATGTGTTATAACTGAAGAAGGCAAAGGTATCTACGAAATCAAAAATATTGCGGTCTATCCACAGTTTCAGCGTCAAGGGTATGGGAAAAAGTTGATACACTTTCTTTGGGAACATTATAAAATTCGATGCCATACAATGCTTGTCGGGACCGGAGACTCTCCTATAACCATATCTTTCTACACGAATTGCGGATTTGTATATTCACATCGGATACCCAATTTTTTTACTGATAATTATGATCATCCGATTTTTGAGGAAGGCAAACAATTAAAAGATATGATTTACCTGAAAATTAGTAAAAATGGATAGTTGTATTCTTATAAGATGCTGAGATATATTTCATTCTAAGAAATAAGTAGCATATACTAAAATGACTATTCCTGAATGAAGATAATATTTATAGTGTTCAGGAGTAGTCATTTGTATTATCAGATAGAAAGTATTTTCTTTTCTATGATCAGATCCTCTTCACTCATTTGAGGAGAAGGAATATTACACATTCGGATGATGTCTTCCGGTTGGCAGGTATAGTCATAATACACCTGTTCTTTTTTGTTGAGCACTTCGTATGCCTTCAGTTCTCCTTTTAGCTTCATGAATTCTTCCCGGGCAATGCTGTCGGAATATTTCACAAACAGAATACGTCGTGCTACAGGGTTATAGTTGTAGTCAAAACATGTATAAACACCTCTTAAGAAAGGAGGACGATCGTACATCGGGAGTTTCAGACAAATGTAGAACAGAGCCAGTTGTGAAGTCATATTTTCGTTGAAAGCTAAATAAAGATGATTGATTCCGTTCATCATCACAGCTCCCCAATGGGTTACTCCGTACGCATTATTGTGTCCTACTTCTACATAATTGCCATTTTCTGCTGGAGCGATAATATAAGGTTCTATTTTTAAACTTCTGCTTCCTGATGAAATGCTGTAGCTAAGATAAATACCACTGAAATTGGTTATTCGGGTTACCGTTTCCTTCATATTGTTTTCCAGCATATTCAAGAATGGGTTTTTATTGTTCTCTGTATAGATTTTGGAAGGGATTTCCATAGCAAACAGTGAGCTTTTCAGATTGGCAAGCGATCCGAGCAATTTCTTTTTCGATACATTGTTTACCCACATCAAAGCATTTTGCAGTGCTTCATCTTGTGTTTCACCTTTTTCAATATTTTTCAGGTAAGCCGGAAGTACGGTAGAGTAAACGGCAGACAATACGCTGGGAGATATTTCAGCCTGTTCTGCCATTTCCTTCATTTTTACCCCTTTTTGTCTTAAGAAAGTGATTCTTTCGTAGATTTCCTTGAGCTCTTCCATTTGTAGTAGCATAAAAAACGGAATAAAGATACGGCTTTTATATTACAAAACTGTTTCAGTTTGCTTTCTTATGTTTTTCAGAATTATTAGAGAATTGTTGCATGAATATTTCTGAATTGTTACTGCTTTATGATTCATATTTTATTCATTTTTTTCTTACTGAGGGACTTCTACTTTTGTGGCGTAATCAAAAATAAGATAAAACAAAGAATGAAAACCTCGACTTCAACATCACTTGAAAATAAAAATTCTTCAATGCCGGACTGGTTGTTCGTCTTTTGGGCTGGTGGTACAGCATTACTTTCTTACTCGCTGGTCTATGCTTTGCGTAAGCCTTTTACTGCAGCTGAATTTGAAGGGCTTTATGTATGCGGTATGGATTATAAAATTGCAGTGAGCATTATTCAGTTGCTGGGGTATGTTTGTGCCAAACTTTTGGGAATAAAATATATTTCCGAACTGAAACCGGAAGGCAGATTGAAGTTCATTATTGGTTCGGCGGCTTTATCCGAATTGTCTTTGGTTGCATTTGGATTACTTCCTTTACCATATAATATTATTGCGCTGTTTTTCAATGGATTGTCTTTAGGTTGTATGTGGGGAGTTATTTTTAGCTTTCTGGAAGGCAGACGAACCTCCGATATTCTTGCCAGTATTATGGGAGTGAGTATGGCGTTAAGTTCAGGGTTGGCTAAATCTATGGGACTTTATGCACTGAATGAACTTGGAGTAAGTGAGTTTTGGATGCCTGCCTTGATTGGAGCTGTAGCTTTCCCTCTGCTTTGTCTGACAGGATGGATGATGACACGTTTCCCAAAGCCGACAGCTGCTGATATTGCTTCCCGTTCAGTACGTGTAACATTGAACGGAGCTCAGCGATGGGAGTTGTTCTGTAAGTTCATGCCGGTGCTGATTATGCTTTTTGCTGCCAATCTGTTGCTGACTGTTCAGAGAGACATAAAGGAGGATTTCATTGTGTGTATTATTGATGTGTCTACAGTCTCCTCCTGGGCTTTTGCACAGATAGATTCACTCGCTACTTTGATTTTGTTGGCAACATTTGCTTTACTGGCTACTACATACGATCACTTAAAAGTACTTTGTATTCTGCTGGTATTGTCTACAGCCGGAATGGGAACCTTGGCTTTCTTAGGTGCCAACTTCCATTCAATTAGTCTTCCTACTACCGTTTGGCTCTTTTTACAAAGTCTTTGTCTGGACATGGCCTATCTGAGTTTTCAGACTATTTTCTTTGAGCGCTTTATAGCTTGTTTTAAAATAAGGGGAAATGTAGGATTCTTTATTATAACTATCGATTTTGTAGGTTATCTGGGAACTTTGGTTCTGTTGCTTTTCAAGGAGTTTTATGTTTCTCATGTCGATTGGCAGTCATTTTATAACCACATGAGTGTTTGGATTGGCATTGCATGTAGTCTGGCTTTTATAGGCTCATTTATCTATATGATTCGCCGGAAAAACCGTTTGCAGAAAATTGAACTTCAGGGAGGAAAGAAAAAGAATACCGATACTAAAGAAAATATTGAAACAGAAAATATATACTTAACAACTACTGCGATATGAAAAAGATTGAATGCGTAATTATGGATTGGGCAGGTACTGCTATCGATTATGGATGTTTTGCACCTGTATCTGCTTTTATTGAAAGTTTTAATGCAATAGGAATAACCATCACTGCAGAAGAGGCACGTCGTCCGATGGGGTTGACCAAGATTGATCATGTACGGGCTTTGTTTCAGATGGAACGTATATCTGAAGCCTTCCGTAAGAAATTCGGACGTGATTACAATGAAGATGATGTACATGGACGTTATGCAGAGTTTCAGCGTTTGCTGTTTGCCACTTTGCGTGAATACACTGGTCCGATTTCCGGAGTCATTGAAACGATAGATATATTACGCAGTCGTGATATAAAAATTGGGTCGACTACAGGATATACCAAAGAGATGATGGATGTAGTAGTACCTGCTGCAGCAGAGAAAGGATATCGTGTAGATAATCATGTAACTTCCGATGGTCTTCCGGCCGGACGCCCTTATCCTTATATGATTTATAAGAACATGTGTGATTTGGCTGTTCCTTCTCGTTTTTCTGTATTGAAATATGGAGATACGATTTCAGATATTAAAGAAGGATTGAATGCTGGTGTATGGACTGTCGGAGTGGTATTGGGAAGCAACGAGATGGGGCTTACAGAAGAAGAAGTAAAGGCTCTGCCGGCAGACGAACTGAAACGTCGTATGATGGAAGTAAGAAACCGTATGTATGCTGCTGGAGCACATTATGTGGTCGATTCAATCGAAGAACTTCCGGCATTAATCGATTCTATTAATACTCGTATGGCCAACGAATAAAAAGTAAAGAATTTATAATTGTCTAAGCATAAAAATAATACAGAATATGAGACCTTATTTATTATTGACACCCGGACCTCTGACTACAAGTGAAACAGTAAAAGAAGCCATGATGAGCGATTGGTGTACATGGGATGAAGACTATAATGTTGGTATTGTAGAAGTGATTCGTAAGGAATTGGTAGAATTGGCAAGTTCTCGTCCGGAAGAATATACTGCAGTGTTGATGCAGGGAAGTGGAAGTTTCTGTGTAGAAGCTACCTTGGGCTCTGTAGTACGTCCGGAAGACCGTTTGCTGGTGGTTGCAAATGGAGCTTATGGAAAACGAATGGGAGTAATAGCCGAATACTATCATTTGAACTGTCAGGTAATGAAGTTTGAAGAAACTCAGGCTGTAGATCCACAGGCTGTAGATGCATTCCTTACTGAAAATCCGGATGTGACTCATGTGTCTGTAGTGCACTGTGAAACTACTACCGGTGTGCTGAATCCATTGGAGGCCATTGCAAAGGTTGTAAAAAAACATGGTAAAGTACTGATTGTAGATGCCATGAGTAGTTTCGGTGGAGTACCTGTAGATATGGCTACCTTGGGAATTGACTTCATGATTAGCAGTGCCAATAAATGTATACAGGGAGTTCCAGGTTTTGGATTTATTCTGGCTCGCCGTTCGTTGCTGGAACAGTGTAAGGGAGTTGCACGTTCATTGTCTCTCGATTTATACGATCAGTGGGAAACTATGGAAAAAGGACATGGAAAATGGCGTTTTACGTCGCCTACTCATGTGGTGCGTGCTTTTATGCAGGCTATGAAAGAATTGAAAGCGGAAGGAGGAGTGGCTGCACGTTATGCTCGTTATAGTGAGAATCACCGTATTTTAGTAGAAGGAATGCGTTCGTTGGGATTCAAGACTTTGCTTCCCGATGAAGACCAGTCACCGGTTATCACTTCTTTTTATTACCCTACAGCAAATTTCGACTTTAAGGATTTCTATCAGAAACTGAAAGCAAAAGGTTTTGTGATTTATCCGGGTAAAATTTCCCAGGCAGATACATTCCGTATTGGAAATATCGGTGATGTCTTTCCTGAAGATTTTGTCCGCTTAATAGAGGCTATAAAAACTCTTTGCTGATTATTGATACCTAGTGGACAGATTCAACATTGCCGATTACGGATGGGTATGTTCGGCAGAAGAGGCTCTTTCACAACTTGCTGCTGAGAATTATAGAATATGAAGAAATGGTTGATTGGTCTGATTTGTCTTTTGGCTGGAGAATGGGCTGTGTATGCCCAAGATAAGATGGAGATAAAATTCCGTTCGCGGGCTTTGCTTGATGCTACAGTTTCTGGTTATGGAAAAGAAGACGTGCAGGGGTATTATCGTGTTGAAGATTTCAGACTTGGATTTAAGGCCCTGTATGGAAAATATGAATTAAAGGCAGATGTGGGCTTAGGGGGTGGAAAGGTAGCTATTAAAGATTTGCTGTTTAATTATCATTTTCCGCACAGCGTATTGTCTTTGGGAAATACATACGAGCCATTCTCTATGGATATGTTGATCAGTACAGCAGATCTTCGTTTCCATCAGTCGGCAACTTCTGTTTTAGCTTTTACAGATAGCCGAAAATTAGGAGCTACCTGGCATTATTATACAGATGCTTGTTATCTGGCCACAGGTATATACACAAACAATGATATCAATAAATTAGGGAGTGAGCAGAAAAACTCTTTTGTTTCTACTTCCCGTGCGGTATGGCGCAGAAAGAACTCTGATTGTCATTTGATACATCTGGGAGGAGCTTTTTCTTTTCGTACAAAGGATGTAAATCAAATCTCTTCTCCGGCAGGCAGTATCAGTAGTGATGGAGTTACTTCGATGTTTCAAATCCCATTGTTGGAAGCTGAAATTCCGGATATGAATACCCAATGGAAAGGAATACTGGAATTTCTTTATACAACCTCTCGCTTTATGATTCAGACAGAGTATTTTTATAACAGAATGAATCGGACAAACGGACAAAAGGCATATCGTTCACATGGAGGATATGTACAGGGAGGTTTTCTGATAAAAGGTACAGGATTTGATTATGATATGATGTATGGGATTCCTGGACGTCCGTCTACGTCTCAGGCAATAGAGTTGGTTGCCCGTTTTAATTATTCAAATTTAAATGATAAGAATAGTGAGATAAAAGGGGGAGAAGAGAAAGATTTGTCTCTTGGAGTTAATTTTTATTTGAATCAGTATCTGGGTGTAAAATTGAATGGAAGTTATGTTTGGGTAGGAGATCATTGTAATGCATTTTATAAGAAGAATTTTTTTCTGACTCAATTGCGTTTACAGTATATCTTTTAAGGCCTCCTCTGACTCTATTTATAGAATAGGAGTATATTCACCCTATAAGAGGGTGGTTATAATAACGGCGATATCGTTTGTGAAAATGATATCGCCGTTATTTTTCAGGTCGGTAAAACAGATACATTTAGTAAACCTTTATAGTCAAATAGCTGTATACCGGAATCTGTATATTTTGTGTTTTTCTTTTTATTTCTCCAGAAAGTGCAGAATATCTTCAGCCTGTTCGGCGATGAGGCTTGGGTTATAGGCCTCCAGTTCGGTGCGTGGGCGGAAGCCCCAGCATACGCCGATGGTAGTAACCCCTGCATTAGCTCCGGTCTGCATATCTACCGAAGAGTCGCCAATGTAGACAACTTCATTTCTTTCAACTCCTGCTTTTTCCATGATTTCGTATACAACCTGTGGGTCCGGCTTGGCTGGAATGTTTTCCCGCTGCCCCAATATTGCAAGGAAATTGATACGTGGAAAGTACTGTTTAATCAGTTTCTGAGTTGCTTCGTGGTATTTGTTCGAGGCAACAGCCAGCATATATCCTTTTTCCTGAAGTGTTTCCAGCAAATTTTCAATGCCCGGATAAGGGCGACTTAAATCGGCATTATGTTCGTTGTAATAAGGTACGAACAGCGAACGTATCTTCAGTACATTCTCTTTGCTCCGGGTCCCTTCGGGTAAAGCACGTTCGAAAAGTTTGTTGATGCCGTTTCCTACAAAGAAACGATAAGCATCTGTATCGTGTGTGGGATATCCGCATGCTTGTAGAGCATAATTAGTAGCGGCAGCCAGGTCGGCGATAGTATTGAGCAAGGTACCGTCCAAATCGAAAATAACCAATTTCTTCATATCTTATCTTGTTTAGTTGTTGCAAAGGTACGATATTTGCATCAATAACCTCAAATTATTATTGATATGGATTTTCTCGATTTAGTAAAAACACGCTATTCTGTTCGCAGCTACGAGCAAAAGGAAATTGAATCTTCCAAGTTGGATTACATCATGGAGTGCGTACGTCTGGCTCCTTCTGCTGTCAATTATCAGCCTTGGAAGTTTGCGATAATTACCGAACCGGAACGTCTGGCTGCTCTGAAAACAGCTTATTCCCGCGAATGGATACAGACTGCTCCCTGCATTATTGTAGCATGTGCAGACCATACACAGTCGTGGCATCGTAAAGTAGATAATAAAGACCATGCTGATGTTGACTTGTCTATAGCTATAGAGCATTTGTGTCTGGCTGCCGCAGAACAGGGATTAGGAACTTGCTGGGTGTGCAACTTCGATGTAGATACCTGTAGAAAGGTCATGCAGTTACCATCCCATATCGAGCCGATAGCACTGATTCCAATCGGTTATCCTTCGGAACAGGCCATACCGGAAAAGAAACGTAAAACCTTGGAAGAGATTATGCTATAATATTCTGTTATATTTTTAACGAGATTTAGTTATAGATTATAATTAAAATTCCGTACTTTTGGCGCGTCCTTCAGTTTGCTGTGAAACCGAAGGGCGCGTTGTTATATATTAATTAATACAAACATGGAAAACATTGGAACAGGATTAATGCTGATGGTAGTTGGTATGGCTACAGTCTTTTTAATTCTTCTTATTGTGATCTGGATCAGTCAGTTCTTGATTACGGTAGTCAACAAAGTGGCTCCCGAAGAAGAACCCAAGAAGAAACCTGCTACATCAGGAGCCTCTTCGGATGCAGGTACTATGGATGCCATTAAGGCTGCTGTAGATATTCTGACTGCCGGAAAAGGTCAGGTCATCAAAATTGAAAAATTGCATTAATCAGGAAAAGAAAAACACATGTATCTATCATGGAAAGAGAAGTAAAATTTAGTTTGGTCTTTCGCGATATGTGGCAGAGTGCCGGAAAATATGTACCGCGTGTAGACCAGTTGACAAAGGTGGCCCCAGCCATTATTGAAATGGGGTGTTTTGCCCGTGTAGAAACAAACGGGGGTGGTTTTGAACAAGTTAATTTGCTGTTTGGTGAAAATCCGAATAAAGCTGTCCGGGAGTGGACAAAACCTTTTCACGAAGCCGGTATTCAGACACACATGCTCGACCGTGCGCTGAACGGATTACGTATGAGTCCGGTTCCAGCCGATGTCCGCAAATTGTTCTATAAAGTCAAAAAAGCACAGGGTACTGATATTACCCGTACTTTCTGCGGATTGAACGATGTCCGCAACATTATCCCTTCTATCGGCTATGCTCACGATGCCGGAATGATTTCACAATGCTGTCTTTGTATCACTTATTCTCCTGTACATACCGTAGAGTATTACCTCGATATGGCCAAGAAGCTGATTGAGGCTGGTTGCGATGAAATCTGTATCAAGGATATGGCCGGAATCGGTCGTCCGGTGTTCCTGGGAAAAGTAGTAGCCGGTATCAAGCAGATTAAAAAGGATATCGTGATTCAGTATCACTCTCATGCAGGTCCGGGCTTTAATATGGCTTCTATTCTTGAGGTATGTAAGGCCGGTTGCGATTATGTAGATGTAGGTATGGAACCACTGTCCTGGGGTACAGGACATGCCGATGTCATCAGTGTACAAGCTATGCTGAAAGATGCCGGTTTCAAGGTTCCGGAAATCAATATGCAGGCTTACATGAAAGTCCGTTCCATGATTCAGGAATTTATGGACGACTTCCTGGGACTTTACATCAGTCCGAAGAACCGTTTGATGAACTCGTTGCTGATTGCTCCCGGATTGCCCGGTGGTATGATGGGAAGTTTAATGGCCGACCTGGAAACCAATCTTGAATCTATCAACAAATATAAGGCAAAACGCAATCTGCCGTTTATGACACAAGACGAGTTGCTCATCAAGCTGTTCGATGAAGTAGCTTATGTATGGCCTCGTGTAGGTTATCCGTGTCTGGTAACTCCTTTCAGTCAGTATGTCAAGAACCTGGCTATGATGAATGTCATTCAGATGGAAAAAGGCAAGGAACGCTGGGGTATGATAGCCGACGATATCTGGGATATGATTCTGGGTAAGGCAGGACAATTGCCTGGCAAACTTGCTCCCGAAATTGTGGAGAAGGCAGAACGCGAAGGACGTAAGTTCTTTACCGGAAATCCGCAGGATAATTACCCGGACCAGCTGGAGAAATATCGCCAGATGATGTGGGAAAAGAAATGGGAAACAGGAGAGGACGACGAAGAACTCTTCGAATATGCCATGCATCCGGCACAGTACGAAGCCTATAAGAGCGGAAAGGCTAAGGCCGACTTCCTGGAAGATGTAAAGAAACGCCGTGCCGAAAAAGAAGAAGTACATATGGCAAACGAACCGACCAAGGTACTGACTGTCGATGTCAACGGACAGGCTTATCGTGTGACAGTAGCCTTCGGTGATGTAAATCCGGCTACATTGGCTGCAGCACAGCCGGCAGCAGGCGATACTTCGGCTGCCGTTCATGCCGGTGAAGGCAAAGAAATCACTTCTCCTCTGGAAGGTAAGTTCTTCCTGACCAAGAGTGCTCAGGAAACTCCTTTGAAAGTAGGCGATAAGGTAGAGAAGGGAGATGTAGTTTGTTATGTAGAAGCAATGAAAACTTATAATGCCATTCGTGCAGAGTTCAGCGGAACGGTGACAGCTATTTGTGTCAACTCCGGTGATGCGGTCTCTGAAGACGATGTTTTAATGAAGATTCTGTAATATGGAAGAGATATTTGCAAAATTGTATGATATGACTGCGTTCAGCAACATTGTGGCTGATCCGCGTTTCCTCATCATGTATGCCATTGCTTTCATATTGCTCTATCTGGGAATTAAAAAACAATATGAACCGTTGCTGCTTGTACCGATTGCTTTCGGGGTATTGCTGGCCAATTTCCCCGGAGGAGATATGGGAGTGATACAGGCCGACGAGAACGGTATGGTCATGGTGAATGGAGTAATGAAGAACATTTGGGAAATGCCTTTGCATGAAATTGCACACGAGCTGGGACTGATGAACTTCATTTATTATATGTTGATTAAAACCGGCTTCCTGCCGCCGATTATTTTTATGGGTGTAGGTGCGTTGACTGACTTTGGTCCGATGTTGCGTAACCTCCGCTTGTCTATCTTTGGAGCTGCTGCTCAGTTGGGTATTTTTGCCGTATTGCTGGTAGCAATTCTGATGGGATTCACTCCGAAAGAAGCTGCTTCATTGGGTATTATCGGAGGTGCCGATGGTCCGACAGCTATCTTTACTACTATTAAGCTGGCTCCTCATTTGTTGGGTCCTATCGCTATTGCGGCTTATTCGTACATGGCGCTGGTACCGGTTATTGTGCCTTTGGTAGTACGTATCTGGTGTACGAAGAAGGAACTTTCCATTAATATGAAGGAGCAGGAAAAGAAATATCCGTCGTCTACCGAAATCAAGAACTTGCGGGTACTGAAGATTTTGTTCCCTATTGTGGTTACTACTATCGTAGCACTCTTTGTGCCGAGTGCAGTGCCTTTGATTGGTATGCTGATGTTCGGTAACTTGGTCAAAGAAATCGGAAGCAATACTTCCCGTTTGTTTGATGCGGCTTCAAACAGCATCATGAATGCGGCAACTATCTTCCTGGGTATTTCGGTTGGAGCTACCATGACGACAGATGCTTTCCTTAACTGGACCACCATCGGTATTGTAATAGGTGGTTTCCTTGCATTTGCACTGTCTATTTCCGGAGGTATTCTGTTTGTAAAGGTATTCAATCTGTTTACCAAGAAGAAGATCAATCCGCTGATTGGAGCTACCGGATTGAGTGCCGTGCCGATGGCAAGCCGTGTGGCAAATGAGATAGCCTTGAAGTACGACCCGAAGAACCATGTCTTGCAGTATTGTATGGCAAGTAATATTTCAGGTGTAATCGGTTCGGCTGTAGCTGCCGGTGTGCTGATTTCATTCCTGGGATAATCAATATCCGTAATATAACTAAAGGCGTAGGTCCATGAAAGTGGGTTTACGCCTTTTCCTTTTTCTTGTAAGGAATAATGCTGTGGCTGATATCGGGTTTCATTCGGCGGCGCTGTCCGTATAGTTGACGACGGAGGATATAAAAACGACGTCGCCGACTGTGCAGCCGACGACGTCGTATATAATACTCTTTCAGAAATGTAAATGTATATTGTTTGTATAGAAAAGAATTTCATCTCTTATCATAAAGATGAGAAAAATGAATATTTCTTTTGAAGATTGTCTTATCTGTTTTTGTACATGTTTTCGTAATAGTTCTGATAATCGCCACTGGTTACAAGTTTTACCCATTCCTGATTGTTCAGATACCATTCGATGGTTTTTACAATGCCTTCTTCAAAGCTGGTCTCCGGCTCCCATCCCAGTTCGCGGGTAATTTTACTTGGGTCGATGGCATATCGCTGGTCGTGTCCCAAACGGTCTTTTACGAAAGTAATCAAAGAATCGTTTATCCAGTCGATAGAGATTTCTCCCTGTTCGTTGAGTTCTTTTTTCTTCAGCACCTTGCGGTATTCAGGGTACTCTGTCATCAGACGATGAATCGTAGCGATGGTCAGTTTTACGATATCAATGTTTTGCTTCTCATTGTGTCCGCCTACATTGTATATTTCACCGTTTCTTCCTTTGCAAACCACCAGGTCTATTGCTTTACAGTGATCTTCCACATACAGCCAGTCGCGTACGTTCGAACCGTTTCCGTAGACCGGCAACCGTTTTCCCTCAAGAATGTTCTTGATGACCAAAGGGATCAGTTTTTCCGGGAAATGATACGGTCCGTAGTTGTTGGAACAGCGTGTAATGGTAACCGGCATTTTATAAGTATCGTGGTAAGCCATTATAATAAGGTCTGCACTGGTCTTTGAGGCACTGTACGGACTGTGAGGACAAAGCGGTGTCTCCTCGGTGAAGTATCCCTCTGCACCCAGTGAGCCATATACCTCGTCTGTAGAAACCTGATGGAAACGTACGTCCTTTCTCCATGTAGGGTATCCGTTTTCGTCTTTTCCGGTAACCCATGCACGGCGTGCTGCATCGAGCAGGTTTTGTGTACCCAAGATATTGGTCTGCAAGAATAATTGTGGATTGTCGATGCTTCGGTCTACATGGCTTTCTGCTGCAAAATTAACGATATAGTCGAATTTGTGGTCTATAAACAACTGGTCTACCAATCCTCTGTCGCATATATTCCCCTTTACAAAAAAACAGCGTTCATTGTCTATATCTTTTACGATAGTAGCCAGATTACCGGCATAAGTCAGTGCATCCAGAACTACTACTTTGATATCGTTATGTTTTGCTAAGATATATTTTAAATAATTCGCGCCGATGAATCCGGCCGCTCCTGTAACTAAATAAGTTTTCATATTCAGTTTGTTGTATATTTTCAGGCTGCAAAGTACGGAAAGATTTTTCTAAGAAACAAGTATTATTCGCTTAATTCTATGACCTCAAGGTCCGAAAAACTTCCATTATCTATACAGAAACGTACCAGTGTACGTACTTTGTGAAAGCCGTATTTTCCTGCTGCTCCCGGGTTTATGTGCAACATACCCAAAGTCTTATCGTATTTTACCTTTAGTATGTGAGAGTGTCCGCTGATGAAAAGTTTGGGAGGACGGACAAGAAGAGTGCCTTGTATGGACGGATCGTATTTTCCGGGATAACCGCCAATATGTTTCATCAGTACATCGGCTCCGTCTACCTGGAAGCGGTTGATACAGGGAAAGGCTTTTCGTATGTCCTGCCCGTCGATGTTTCCATATACGGCTCGCACGGGGCGGAAACTTTGTAATCGTTCAATCAGTTCCATAGAGCCGATATCGCCGGCATGCCATATCTCGTCGCAAGGTTCAAAGTATTTCAGATACCGGTCGTCCCAGTAGCCGTGTGTGTCAGATAATAGTCCGATTCTTGTCATTTTTTCTTTGTTTTGTCATACAAAGGTACTATTTTTGAGAAAACCTTGAATGCTATACGTCATGGAAAAGCAATATAAGTATTTTAACCGCGATATAAGTTGGCTGTCTTTCAATTTCCGCGTCTTGCTGGAAGCCGACGACGATGATCTTCCCCTGTATGAGCGTATCAACTTTATTTCTATCTATTCGTCGAATCTCGAAGAATTTTATAAAGTACGTGTGGCAGAGCATCGGGCTGTGGCTTCGGGGGGAAAGAGCGAAGACATGACCGTGGACGAGGCACACACACTGATTCAGCAGATAGCCCGGATTGTGAATGCACAACTTGAGGAGCGCGTACGTATCTACGAGCAGAAGATTCTGCCGGCTTTGCGCCAGAATCATATTGTCTTTTATCAGTCTCGGCAGGAGGTAGAACCTTTCCACAGAGAGTTTGTGCATCGTTTCTTTATGGAGGAAGTCTTTCCTTATCTGCAACCGGTAAAGGTAGAGAAGGACAAGGTACGTATGTTTTTACGCGATAACCGTCAGTATCTGGCTGTGAGGGTGCATGAGCCCGGTAAAGAGAAAGCGGAGTATTTTATCGTGAAGATGCCTTACAGCAAGGTGCCGCGCTTTGTGGAACTTCCCAAGCAGGGGGATACGTACTATCTGATGTTTCTGGAAGATATTATCAAGGATAATCTGAAGGAAGTTTTTACCGGATATGAGGTGGATTGTAGTTTCTGCTGTAAGATTTCGCGCGATGCGGATGTGTTTGTAGACGATGTACCGCCTGAGAATATGGTGGAGAAATTGAAGGAGAAGGTAAAGAAACGCAAAATAGGGGCTGTAGCCCGCTTTGTGTACGACCGTAAGATGCCTGCCGACTTTTTGGGCTTTCTGATGGATGTCTTTTCTATTACAGAGGAAGAACTGGTGGAGGGGGACAAGCATCTGAATCTGGAGGATCTGGCTCAGCTTCCTAATCCGAATCCCGACCTGAAGCCGATGCAGAAGCCGGTACCCATGCGTTTGCCGGGACTGGAAGAACCTCATTTCATGTACCGCAGGATTGCCCGTAAGGATTTGTTGCTGCATTATCCGTATCATAGCTTCGACCATTTTATTCATTTTTTGTATGAGGCGGTACACGATCCCATGTGTCGTGAGATTATGATTACCCAGTATCGTGTAGCAGAGCATTCGGAGGTGATTAATGCACTGATTGCAGCAGCACAGAATGGAAAACGGGTGACGGTTTTCGTGGAGCTGAAAGCACGTTTTGATGAAGAAAACAATCTGGCTACAGCCGAACTGATGCGTAAGGCGGGTATTCATATCATTTTCAGTATTCCGGGCTTGAAGGTTCATGCCAAGGTAGCACTGGTTTTGAGGTATAACAAACAAGGAGAACAGATTCGGAGTTATGCTTATGTGAGTACCGGTAATTTCAATGAGAAGACTGCCAAGATTTATTCAGACATTGCTCTGTATACTTGCAACAAGACGATTGTAGAAGATATGCATCATTTGTTTCGGGTTTTGCAGAAGGAAGAGGAGGAACCTCAGTTTCATCGTTTGCTTATTGCCCGGTTCAACTTGTTGCCCGAACTGAAGAAGCGGATACATCGCGAAATTGCTTTGGCTAAAAAGGGAAAGAAAGGTCGCATTGTACTTAAGATGAATGCACTGCAGGATATAGCCATGATAGATGAGCTGTATCGGGCCAGTGAGGCAGGAGTTGAGATTGATTTGATAGTAAGGGGAATCTGTTGTCTGGTTCCGGGTGAGGAATTCAGCCGTAATATACGGATTACACGTATTGTAGACAGTTTTCTGGAGCATGCACGTGTATGGTATTTTGGTAATGATGGAAATCCGCTGGTTTATATGGGTTCACCAGACTGGATGCGGAGGAACTTGTACCGGCGTATTGAGGCGGTAACTCCCGTGCTGGATAAGGATTTGAAACAGGAACTGATTGATATGCTTCGGATTCAGTTGAATGCCAACTGGAAGGCTTGTTGGGTAGACAGTCAGCTGAATAACCGGTTTAAACGTAACCCTGATGAGCCTAAGCGGCGTGCGCAATATGATTTTTATCAGTATCTGAAAAATAAGTTGCCTAAACGTTCAAGATAAAAAAGCATCCTTTCTCTTTTCTGCATAGGATTATAGTAGAAAGAGAAAGGATGTTTTATCGTTTACATTACCAATGTATTCCAATCAGGATTAAGGCAATTGAAGTTTCTGTTTGACAAATTGTTTGATGAACTTCACTGTTTCGTCAATACCCAAAACAGAGGAGTCGATGCAAAGATGATAAGTGGCAGCTGCTCCCCAAGTCTTGTAACTGTAGTAGTTATAGTAAGAAGAACGCTTTTTGTCTGCTTTTTCCATTAATTCTTCTGCCTCTTCTTCACTGATGTGATGAAGTTTGGTCAAACGTTCGATACGGGCTTCAGGCGAAGCGGAAACAAAAACATTGACACAACGCGGATGGTCGCGCAGAATATAGTCCGCACAGCGTCCTACAAAAAGGCAGGACTGCTTCTCAGCCAAATGACGGATGACATCACTTTGTATCTTAAACAAAGAATCGTTGCTCAGATAAGAATTATAAGGATAAGCTCCTTCTGTTATAAAAGGAAAGCGTGTTCCAAACAGTCCTCCCAACAAGGTTTGTGAAGCTTTTTCATCGGCTTTTTCAAAGAACTCACGGCACAGACCACTTTCTTCGGAAGCGAGATTGATCAGTTCTTTGTCGTAAAAGGCAATACCTAAATCGTTTGCCAGTTTTTCTCCTATCTCTTTTCCGCCGCTACCCAACTGACGTCCAAGATTAATTACATAATGGTCATTCATAGTGTATGAGGTTTAGTTGTTTGTAACAAATATAGCGATTTTTCTTTGTTTATCTCTTCTGAATGGTAATATTCTTTTCTTTCTGTCCGGATTTTTATTCTGTCAGAAGAGTAAGGTCGGGTGCAATTCCAACATGAGGGTACGCTTCCAGTTCACTGCGGGTTGTAGCTCCATGTAAGATTCCCATGAAATCAACTCCGGCTGCTTGGGCTGTTTCTGCATCTACTGTACTGTCTCCTATATATAAGGTTTCTTCTTTTTGGACAGAGAGATGTTCGATAGCAAAAAGAAGTCCTTCGGGTGAAGGTTTGGGAGTCTTTACATCCTCTCCGCCTACTATAATATCAAGAAACTGAGCCGGGAGTTTCTGGGAAAGCAGTTCCATAATCCGATAGCGGTATTTGGTTGAGATAATGCCAATCCGGGCACCATCTTTCTTTAGTTGGGTAAGTACGGACAGGGTTTCCGGAAAAAGAAAGGTATTGACAGTCATATGCTGGTCGGCAGCTTTTACATATTCTTTTTTATAAGCTGCCAGTGTGTCGGCATCGGTAACTCCGGTCAGTATTGAAAAAGACTCTTCCAGAGTTTTTCCGATAGTACGTTTTATTTCTTCATCTGTAATACCAGTGTAACCATGAAGGTTGAGTACATGGCGGAAACAGAGCACAATACCTTTGGATGAATCGGCCAGTGTATAGTCAAAATCGAACAGGTAAGTAGTATAACGTTTCATATTCTTTCATGTTGTTTCGGCTGCAAAATTAATGTTTTTTGTCTGGTATGCGATAAATATTGATTTTTAATGGAAAAGTAACTGTTTGTACATCTTCCCGAAATATGGATTGTCGTATTTTGAGTAGTTTTTAAAAAGGAGCAATATTATGGAAGTTGTAAATGGAAAATATATGGTAGAGTGTACACCTTCGGGCGATTACTATGGTTATTTGATGGGATATGATCAGTGTTGTGCTTATGGTGAAACGGTAGAAGATGTAATAGAGCGTGTCGAATCTATGGCAGAAGATTTCTTTTGTGAAATATCTGCTGTGTATGAGTTGGAGGATATCGCCTGAAACACTTACTATCAATAGGGTAAATATAAAAAATATTATTTTAATATAGCATTATGAAAGCATTGTTTATTGTGCAGGGAGAGGGAAGAGGTCACCTTACCCAAGCTATTTCGTTAGAGAAACTGTTGCGTGATAACGGACATGAAGTCGTAGAGATTCTGGTTGGCAAGAGTGAAACACGTCGTTTGCCGGGCTTTTTCCATAGAAGCGTACACGCACCGGTCAAACAGTTTCTGAGTCCTAACTTCCTGCCGTCAAGAGCTAAAACATATATGAACTTGCCTCGCAGTGTTTTTTATAATATGCTTCGCTTGCCGGAATATGTGGAAAGCATGTGCTATATTAACCAGAGAATACAGGAAAGCGGTGCCGATATTGTAATCAATTTTTATGAATTACTTACTGGCTTGACTTATTTCTTCTTCCGTCCGTCTGTTCCGCAAATCTGTCTGGGACATCAGTATCTGTTCCTCCATAAAGATTTTGAATTACCTAAACAGAATCGTTGCAGTCTGTTTCTGATGAATGTGTTTAGCCGTTTGACTTCGTTGAGAGCAAAATGCAGACTGGCCTTGTCGTTCCGTTCTATGCCTAAAGATGGAAAGACACATGTCGTACCTCCACTGTTGAGAGAAGATGTCTTTACACAGGAAGTATCTTCCGGAAACTATATCCACGGATATATGCTGAATGTGGGCTTTGCCGAAAATGTGTGCCAATGGCATAACGAACATCCGGAAGTGCCTCTTCGCTTCTTTTGGGATAGCTGGGGGGAAGAACCGGTGAAGAAAGTCGATGATACCTTGTCTTTCTATCAGCTGGACGATGTGGAATTCTTACGTCAGATGGCAGGCTGTAAGGCTTATGCCAGCACAGCAGGTTTTGAATCGGTATGTGAAGCCATGTATTTGGGAAAACCTCTGTTGATGGTTCCGGCACATATTGAACAGGAATGTAATGCTTTTGATGCTGTAAAAAACGGAGCGGGTATTGTAAGTACGGATTTTAATTTGGATCATTTGCTGGCGTTTGCAGAGAACTACCGCCCTAATCCTGATTTTGTTCGTTGGGTTCAATCTTCACGTTATGTCATGTTGGACGAATTGGAACAGTTTATTCCTCAAAATCAGATACATCATATGTATATGGTAGAGGAATTTGTATAAATAATGAAAAAAACTTTTTATCTTTATGAGCCAGAAGATAAAAAGTTATGTTTTTTGACATAGTCTTGTAACATGGATTCTCTTTCTTTACAAAAAAATTGTATCATGGCTCAGAAAAAGAAAAAAGAAGATTATTATCTTGAGAGAGATATTAGTTGGATGTATTTTAATCGTCGTATTTTGCAGGAGGCTACACGTCCGCATGTGCCTTTGCTGGAACGTATGACATTCTTGGGGATTTACTCAAATAACCTCGATGAGTTTTTCCGTGTACGTATGGCTACTCAAAACCGCATTGCAGAATGTATGGACAGATCGGCAGTGCGTGAGCGTGAGCATGCTAAAAAACTGATTAAGCAAATCAGTAAACTGAATGCGCGATATGTAAAGGAGTATGAGGAAACTGTAGACCGTATTACGGAAGAACTTCGTAAAAACAATATTTATTTAGTTTCGGATAAGGAGGTTTCTCCGGAGCAGCTGGACTTTATACGTGCTTATTATAAAAAGAATCTTAGCGGATTGATGATTCCGGTATGGTTCTCTGCTGTGAAATTGCTCGACAGTGAGAATGATGAGAATATTTATCTTGCTGTGAAAGTAGCTGATGGTGACGACAAACGTTCGGTGGATTATGCGTATATTGAACTACCGGTAAATGTATGTGGGCGTTTTGTGCGTTTGCCGGATTCGGATGGAAAGAGTTATCTGATGTATCTGGATGATGTAGCTCGCTGTTGTCTCCCATTGGTATTCGAAGGATTGGGGTATACAGACTTTGAAGCTTATGCCTTTAAGTTTACCCGCGATGCAGAGATGGAAATTGATAATGACTTGCGTTCGGGTACACTTCAGAAGATTTCGAAAGGTGTAAAGAGCCGCCGGCGTGGTGAACCTTTACGTGTACTTTATGATGGAAGTATGCCGAAAGATTTGCTGAAGCGTGTATTGAAGAAATTGGATTTGGATAGTCTGGATACAGTATTAAGCAGTGGACGTTATCAGAATCACAAAGACTTGATGGGATTTCCGGATTGCGGACATTCTGAATTAAAATATCCTGCTTGGCCGCCTGTGCTGAAGAAGGAATTGGATGGAGAAGAAAGTCTGCTGGAAAAGATTCGTCAGAAAGATCGCTTTATCCATGTTCCCTTCCATCATTTTGATTCTTTTATTCGTGTTTTGCAGGAAGCTGCCGTAAGTAACCAGACTCATAGTATCAAGATTACTTTGTATCGTTTGGCAAAAGAGTCGAAGGTGGTAAAAGCCTTGATTGCTGCTGCCCGTAACGGAAAGAAGGTAACTGTGGTTATCGAATTGTTGGCTCGTTTTGATGAGGCTTCAAATATTACCTGGTCAAAGAAAATGCAGGATGCCGGTATTAAGGTGATTTTCGGTGTGGAAGGACTGAAGGTGCATTCTAAAATCACACATATCGGAATGAAAAAAGGACCGGATATTGCTTGTATCAGTACGGGTAATTTCCACGAAGGGAATGCACGTATGTACACAGACTGTGTGCTGATGACTGCTCTTCCTTCCTTGGTGAAAGAGGTGAATACTGTATTCGATTTTATAGAACGTCCGTATAGTCCTGTTCGCTTTAGAAATCTGCTTGTATCTCCTAATGAGATGAAGAAGAAGTTTGTTGCACTGATAAATGAGGAGATTAAGAATAAGAGGGCAGGAAAGCCGGCTTATATTAAAATAAAAATCAACCACATTACAGATCCGGTGATGGTAGAGAAGCTCTATGAGGCTTCACAGGCTGGTGTAGATGTAGATTTGGTAGTTCGTGGAAACTGTTCTTTGATGACTGGTATTCATGGAGTGAGTGATCATATCAGAATTCATGGAATCATCGACCGTTATCTGGAGCATTCTCGTATCTTTGTATTTGCTGCCGGTGGTGATGAAAAAGTCTTCCTGGGATCTGCTGACTGGATGCCGCGTAATTTGGATCATCGTATTGAGGTGATAACTCCGGTATACGATCCGGTGATAAAGGGAGAAATGAAGCGTATCGTGGAATATGGACTGTTGGATAATGTGCAAGGTCGTATTGTAGATGGAACAGGAGAAAACCGCTTTTGGGAAGCTTCCGGAGAGTCGGATTTCCGTTCACAAGAGGCTTTGTATAAATATTATTTGGCAGAGAATGAGAAAATATAACTTTAAATAAAGTGGAAATGAAAACACAGGATAAAGAGGAGAAAGCATTGAATTATGCTGCGATAGACATAGGTTCGAATGCTGTTCGGTTGTTGATAAAGCGAGTTGAGCGGGAAGGAGAACAACTTTGTTCGTTTAAGAAATTGCTGTTGCGTGTGCCCTTGCGCTTAGGATTTGACGTTTTTTCTAAAGGAGAAATATCGGAAAAGAAAGAGAAGAATATGGTCCGTTTAATGAAGTCGTATAGTAATCTGATGAAAATATACGATGTGCAGGATTATCGTGCTTGTGCAACTTCGGCTATGCGTGATGCCCGAAACGGAAAGGATATCATAAAAAGAATAGAAAAGAAAACTGGAATCCGGATAGAGATAATTGATGGGCAGGAGGAAGCTGGAATTATCTATAACAACCATCTGGAATATATGGAAGACCGTAAGGGTAATTATATTTACGTGGATGTAGGTGGAGGAAGTACGGAGATTAATTTCCTGTCGAAAGGGGAACTGATGTGTAGTCGTTCGTATAATATTGGTACAGTCCGTATTCTGAATAATGCTGTAAAAGATACGGAATGGGACAGATTGCGTCTGGATATGGAAGAACTTTCTCGTTCTTATCCTCAGATTAATATCATTGGTTCTGGTGGAAACATCAATAAACTGTATCGTTTGATAGAAAAGAAAGATAAAAAACAGAAAAGGATGTCGGTTGCATCATTACATCATTTGCACGATGCACTGAAAGCTTTGTCGGTAGAAGAAAGGATGGAACAGTATAGTTTGAAGCCCGACCGTGCAGACGTAATTGTACCTGCAGGGGATATATTCCTGACTATTGCTGATATTCTTCATTCTACTTATATTTATGTTCCTATTATTGGATTGTCGGATGGTATTATAGACTGTCTTTATCGTAAGAATAATCCTTCGGAAACGACAGATTAATTTGCTTTTATCTGAGTAGAAAACGAATAGAAGGTTGAGTCAATGATGATGTAAATGAATGCATCGTTTTTGGCTCAACTTTTTTGTTGTCAATCTATTAGTTTCATGTGCTATAATCTGGTAAGGAGTTGTGCGGGAGCTTTTGTTTTGATGTTTGGGAACTGTTTCCTTAGAAGATAGTAATATGATTTAAAATTACTATAGATTTTATTTTTTTGTCTTGGTATGAATATCGGAAGAATACGATTGGGATTATAAAGTTATAGGATAAACAGGGATAAACTTTCGTTTGATAAAGAAATAATCAGATAGAAATAATCGGGGTACCTTGAATTATTTTCTGTTTTCTGCAGGAAAAGATATAAAAAAGGACGCACTGATTAGTACGTCCTTTATAATTATATAGTGGAAATAAATTATTTATCACCACGGATTGCTGCGATACCCGGAAGGATTTTACCTTCGATAGCTTCCAACAAAGCACCACCACCAGTAGAGATGTATGATACCTGATCTGCCATACCGAACTTGTTGATACAAGCTACAGAGTCACCACCACCAATCAAAGAGAATGCACCTTCTTTAGTTGCTTCTGCGATAGCTTCTGCAATAGCTTTAGAACCAGCAGCGAAGTTATCCATTTCGAATACACCTGCAGGACCGTTCCACAAGATTGTCTTAGCACCCTTGATAGCAGCTTTGAATTCTTCCTGAGTCTTAGGACCTGCATCCAGACCCATCCATCCGTCAGGAATGTTCTTGTCGTCACAAACCTGAGTATTTGCATCGTTAGCAAATTTGTCAGCAGCAATACAGTCGCAACCCAAAACCAAGTTTACACCTTTAGCTTTAGCTTTAGCGATGATGTCAAGAGCCAACTGCAATTTGTCGTCTTCTACCAATGAGTTACCGATTTTTCCACCCTGAGCTTTAGCGAAAGTAAATGCCATACCACCACACAAGATCAAGTTGTCTACTTTGTCCATCAAGTTTTCGATGATACCGATCTTAGTAGAAACTTTAGAACCACCCATGATAGCAGTAAACGGACCCTTCTTCTTCAGGATAGAAACGCAAGTTTTCCAGCAACAGAACTTCACCCGGTTTCAAAGCAGCAGCAGCTTCTGAAGCTTTTGCACAATCTGGAGCAAATTTAACAGCTACACCCAAAGCAGCAGATACAGCGTCTACAATCTGGCTCAAAGAATATTTAGCGTTTACTTTGCCTTTAGGTTTACCCATGTGTGACATGATAATCAAAGCGCCACCATCAGCCAAAACTTTTTTCAAAGTAGGCAGTGCACCGCGGATACGAGTATCGTCAGTAATTTTACCTTCTTCGTTCAAAGGAACATTGAAGTCCACACGAACGATTGCCTTTTTACCGGCAAAGTTGAATTTGTCAATAGTCATCATAATCTCTATATTTTATTGTTTAAAATAATTCCGTATTTTATCTTATCAGTTGCAGCGCAAAGTTAAGAAAAAAATGGAAGAGCCGTAAAAAGCAACGTATTATTTTCTTCGGATGTGTTATTTTCTGCTAAAAACATATCCTCTGTTTTGTCTTGCTTTGTATTGGCAGCATAATACTTTTGCTATAAATTTTTTATTTTATATAATGTTTATAATTGAAAACAGGCTCAAAACGATTGGATAATGGGGCGAAAATTGGATTTATTTTGTTCTCTTCTGACAATTTGTAATTGTTTCGTAATATACAATAGTTCGTTAAAAATTAGCCCAGCCTAAGCGGCTCTGGCAGTAAATAAAATGAGTTCTTTGAAAAGTTTGTC
>PPYF01114015.1_pt1 | contig 78304 bp, 56 predicted proteins | sample 1559871 | NCBI WGS metagenome assembly PPYF01 (sample SAMN08240021, study PRJNA423297) | Human gut metagenome, whole genome shotgun sequencing project.
CTCTTAGTTGTAACAATGATAACTCCATTGGCACCACTGGATCCATAAATAGCTGTTGCAGACGCATCTTTCAACACATCTATCTTTTCAATATCATCCGGATTCACAAAGTCCAGATTTCCACCCGGCACTCCGTCAATGACAATCAACGGAGAGGAAGAAGCTGTTATAGAATTAATACCACGGATTTTGATGTCATACCCTCCACCCGGTTTGTTATTGGAGCGTACGATCGTCACTCCGGAAAGTTCACCCTGCAAAGCACCGGCAGAGTTTGTATTGCCTCCCCTTATCAGATTTGCATTGGACACGGAAGCTACAGAACCTGTCAAATCAGATTTCTTCACAGCTCCATATCCCACAACCACCACTTCACTCAAGGCTTTTGCATTCTCCCGCAACACAATATTCAGTGATTTCTGATCTGTTACCTTAATTTCCTGTGTCATATACCCCAAATAGGAAATTTCAATTACATCTCCGGGAGTTACATTCAAGGAAAAAGCACCATTTATATCTGTAATAACTCCTTTCTTCGTCTTGGGTATCACAATATTTGCCCCCACAACCGGGAAATCCGTTTCATCTTTTACTATACCCGTCACTGTTCTCTCCGACGGCTTAGTTGAAGAACTTCCACCCACAGCAGTCTTTTCAACCTTTTGCGTCAGTATGATATGACGACCTTTAATGGTATATGATAAATTAGCTTTAGCGGTAATTACTTCAAGTACATCTTTTAATGTGCTGTTTCTTTTATCGATTGTTATTTTTTGTTTCCTATTGATTTCATCAGAATTGTAAAAGAACAGATAATCCGTCTGTTTCTCAACCATTCTTATTACATTCTCCAGATTTTCATTCTTTACCGATATGGATACTTTTTTATCCTGCGCATAAATATTGCTTGTTGTGAGCTGCAAAATAAATAATAACAAAACGGTAAAGGTTATTTTTATGTTTTTTATGCTTCTTTTTGGGGGATACCCGTAAGTCATAGACTGTTTATTCATACATTTGTAAGTTTTAAGATTAAACACTATTCCATTCAAGAGGAAGTTTAATTTTTTGAGATGCAAACATCTCGGAGAGAAGAAAATCGGCCAAAATTTTCTTCTCTCTTTCTTATTATATAAGGTTAACTGCTATTCATTCTGTCGTTCTTATTAGATTAGTTATTCAATTTATAATCACATGTTGCTTATTTATCTGATATTGAATTGGAATTGAGACATTTATCACATCCAGAATATCCTTAATACTTTGTCCCCGATAGAAGGTTCCGGTAAATTTACGTCCTTTCAATTTATCCGACTGAACCCGGAAATCGACTCCGTAAATATGTCCTAGCCTGTTCAATATTCCGTCTAAACTTTCTTCATTAAAATAATAATAACCGGAAATCCATGATGTATAAAGAGAAGCTTCTACTTTATCTACTTTATAAGTTCCTTTATCTTTATTGTAGACATATTGTTGATTGGGTCTTAAAACAACCGGAGTATTTATATTTTCACTAGTCAAACGGATGGAGCCCTCCAATAAAGTAGTGACAGCAACAGAATCCGACGGATAAGCTTCCACATTGAATTTGGTGCCTAAAGCTTCTATCTCTTGCCCATTCACAACCACGATGAAAGGTTTACTTTTTTGCTTGGCTACATCAAAGAATGCTTCTCCTTCCAAATAAACTACACGTTTATCTTTTCCATAATGAGGATCATAACGGAATTTCGTCTGACTACCCATGCTCACCTGTGTACCGTCTGACAGTATTATCTTATCAGCAACAATTCCATCACCACTCACATATTCGGCTATCGGAGCAGGAGAAGTAGTATTTAACATCAAGAAGATAGTAGAAGTAAGGGCGATGGCGATAACAGCGACTGCCGCATAAGTCTGAATTCTCCGGAAAAGAGTGTATATTTTCTTTGGAGCCTGTTTCTGTTTCTTTTCCAATAAACGTTGCCAGCTCTTATCCATATCAATATCGCTTCCCTTAGACAAGCAAGCATCATAGATCATCTTTACTTCGAAAAAGATCTTTTTATTTTCAGGTGCTTTATTCACCCAATCATAAAACTGATTGATCTCTTTCTCATTCAACGAGCCTTTTAGAAACCCTATTATCAAATCTGAAATCATGTTTTCCATATATAAATAGATAATATTTACCTGTTTTTATATATGTAACGAGTCATCGGCAAAAACTACTCACCGACTTCTTTATTTTTTTATTATATTTTTCTACGTGATGAAAAACGGGGATTCATGCAGGCTATACGAACATAAATAAATAGACAAAAGCCGTCTGAAGTTCCTTTCGCAAGAAAAGCAATGTTCTATATAATTGATTCTCTACTGTTCGCGTGGATAAATTCAATCTTTCAGCAATCTCTGCTGCCTTAAGTCCTTCCATATAAGACAACAGAAAGATTTCGCGTCTCTTTTCGGGCAATTCATTTATTTTTGCCATCACATGCGCCATCAAGTCTTTCCTCATAAATAACTCATCAGCACCGTCGTAAAAGCTCAACTCATCTAATTTGAGCTGAATAGCACGCTTATCGGCAAACTCCTGTTCGAGACTAATACGACGCAAATGATCGATACAGGCATTCCGGACAGCAACAAACAATATATTTTTAACCTCTGATTCAGATAACAGAAACACTTGTTTATCCCATATTCTAAGAAATACATCTTGCACAATATCTTCTGCAAAAAAAGGAGAAATAAACTTACCGGCAAAACGCAACAACATGGGCGCATATTGCATATACAGTTTCTGATAATTATTTATATCATTCACATGTTCATCTTTCATTTCAGTATTCTACAAGGCCAAAGTGTATTAATAATCATCATCAGAGAAAACAGAACCAATCATGTTGGTGGCGACAAAAATAGATATATTCTCGTTATAAACAAAAAAGATGAGAACCGTTTTTTCTTTCATCCTGACTATATATTCATAGAATATGCAATAAAGCCCAAACCTTGCAAATTTCCGTTCTCATTTGCCCCATTTACACAAATAAAAACTATCTTTGCGTTTCAGAATCCCGAAAGACGAAAGAAATGGAGCAAATAGACAACCTAAAAGAGCTTATCAATCAGGGGGATGTGGACACAGCGATTAAGCAATTGGACCAGCTTCTCCAGGACACTTCTGTCGAAAAAGAGAAAGATACTCTTTACTATTTACGGGGAAATGCCTACCAAAAAAAAGGAGATTGGAAGCGGGCACTGGACAACTACCAGTATGCCATCGAGCTCAATCCGGACAGCCCTGCCGTTCAGGCCAGGAAAATGGCAATTGATATCCTCAATTTCTACCACAAAGATATGTTTAATCAATAATCGAACTCAAAGATAACGTAATAAAAAAAGATTATGGCAAAAATCAAAGGAGCAATCGTAGTCGACACGGAGCGTTGCAAAGGATGCAACCTGTGTGTAGTGGCATGTCCGCTCGATGTAATCGCCCTCAATAAAGAGGTAAATATGAAAGGCTATAACTATGCCTGGCAAGTAAAAGAAGATACCTGTAACGGATGCAGCTCGTGTGCAACAGTTTGTCCGGACGGATGTATTTCAGTGTATAAAGTAAAAGTAGAATAAAAGAAAAGAATATGGCAGAAGAAGTTGTATTAATGAAAGGAAACGAAGCCATCGCCCATGCAGCTATCCGTTGCGGTGCGGATGGATACTTCGGTTATCCTATTACTCCCCAATCGGAAGTGTTGGAAACGCTTGCCGAACTGAAACCGTGGGAAACAACGGGCATGGTAGTACTCCAGGCAGAAAGTGAAGTGGCAGCTATCAATATGGTATATGGAGGTGCAGGTAGCGGAAAGATGGTACTGACCTCCTCTTCAAGTCCGGGTGTGAGCCTGAAACAGGAAGGTATCTCTTACATTGCAGGTGCCGAACTTCCTTGTCTGATTGTAAACGTGATGCGTGGAGGTCCCGGATTGGGAACCATCCAACCGAGTCAGGCCGACTACTTCCAGACTGTAAAAGGGGGTGGTCATGGTGACTACAGACTGATAGCACTCGCACCGGCATCCGTACAGGAAATGGCGGATTTCGTAAAGCTGGGCTTCGAACTGGCTTTCAAATACCGTAACCCGGCTATCATCCTTGCAGATGGTGTGATCGGACAGATGATGGAAAAAGTAGTTCTCCCTGCACAGAAACCACGCCGTACGGAAGCGGAAGTTATCGAACAATGTCCATGGGCTACTACCGGAAAGTCTAAAGGCCGTAAACCGAATATTATCACTTCTCTCGAACTGAAACCGGAAGCCATGGAGATCAACAATCTCCGTTTCCAGGAAAAATATCGTGTAATTGAAGAAAACGAAGTACGCTTCGAAGAAATCAACTGCGAAGATGCGGAATATCTAATCATCGCTTTTGGTTCAATGGCCCGTATCGGTCAGAAAGCAATGGAACTGGCCCGTGAAAAGGGTATCAAAGTAGGTATCCTGCGTCCGATCACCTTGTGGCCGTTCCCGACAAAGGCAATTGCTTCTTATGCTGATAAAGTAAAAGGTATGCTTGTTACGGAACTGAATGCCGGACAGATGATTGAAGATGTCCGCCTGGCTGTTAACGGTAAAATAAAGGTAGAACATTTCGGACGCCTCGGTGGTATTGTGCCCGATCCGGATGAAATTGTAACTGCCCTGGAAGAAAAAATAATCAAATAACGAAACGATGAATCCCGATAAAATAAGAAACGTACTGAATATCCTCTTTATGATATTGGCCGTTGCAGCCATCATCATCTATTTTGTAGCCAAAGAAGATTTCAAAATGTTTATCTACGTATGCGGCGCGGCAATCTTTGTCAAGCTGATGGAGTTTTTTATACGGTTCACCAACAGATAAGGAGAAGAAGTTATGACTAAAGAAGAAATAATCAAACCCGAGAATCTGGTTTACAAAAAACCGACTCTGATGAACGATAACGCCATGCACTACTGTCCGGGCTGCAGTCACGGTGTGGTACACAAGCTCATTGCCGAAGTAATAGAGGAGATGGGTATGGAAGATAAAACGGTGGGAATCTCTCCGGTAGGATGTGCAGTTTTCGCCTATAACTATTTGGATATTGACTGGCAGGAAGCTGCACACGGACGTGCTCCTGCTGTGGCAACTGCTGTAAAGCGCCTGTGGCCGGATCGCCTCGTATTCACTTACCAGGGTGACGGTGACTTGGCTTGTATCGGTACAGCCGAAACCATACACGCTTTGAACCGTGGCGAAAACATCACGATTATCTTTATCAACAATGCCATTTACGGTATGACAGGCGGTCAGATGGCCCCGACCACACTGGTAGGAATGAAGAGCTCGACTTGTCCTTACGGACGTGACGTGGAGCTTCACGGCTATCCATTGAAAATCACAGAAATCGCAGCCCAACTGGAAGGAACGGCTTACGTAAGCCGCCAGTCCGTACAATCGGTACCGGCCATCCGTAAGGCAAAGAAAGCTATCCGCAAGGCTTTCGAGAATTCCATGAGTGGTAAAGGTTCCAACCTGGTGGAAATCGTTTCCACTTGTAGTTCAGGCTGGAAGATGACTCCGGAGAAGTCTAACAAATGGATGGAAGAACACATGTTCCCATTCTATCCGCTGGGTGATTTAAAAGATAAAGAATAACGCTAAAAGTCAACAGAACAATGAAAGAAGAAATTATTATAGCAGGCTTCGGTGGACAAGGCGTATTGTCTATGGGTAAGATTCTGGCATATTCCGGTCTGATGGAAGGCAAAGAAGTGAGCTGGATGCCGGCTTATGGTCCTGAACAACGAGGTGGAACGGCCAACGTTACAGTTATTGTAAGCGACGACAAGATATCTTCACCGATTCTAAGTAAATATGATGCTGCCATCATTCTGAACCAACCTTCACTCGAGAAGTTCGAAAGCAAAGTGAAACCCGGCGGTATCCTGATTTATGACGGTTACGGAATTATCCACCCTCCTACTCGCAAGGATATCAAAGTATATCGTATTGACGCAATGGATGCAGCCAACGAGATGAATAATGCCAAAGCATTCAACATGATCGTACTTGGCGGTTTATTGAAACTTCGTCCGGTTGTAACTTTGGAAAATGTAATCAAAGGATTGAAGAAAACCCTGCCGGAACGCCACCACCACTTGATTCCTATGAACGAGGAAGCTATCAAGAAAGGGATGGAGTTAATCCGTGAGGTTTAATAAATTAAAAATTGAGAATTGAGAATTAAGAAATAATTGCTCGCCAAGTAAAGGATGCAACATATTTTTCAATTCTCAATTCTCAATTCTCAATTAAAGTAAGTATCTTTGCCTCCAATTATGAGACGAATCTTACTATTATATATATTACTTTCCGTTATAGGTTTGACGACTGTTCACGCACAGTTCGATAATGGTCGCCAGAGAGTAGACGAAAACGGATACGACCAATACGGAAATCAGGTAGACCCTGCCATGATTCCGGACAGATTGGATAGTGCAAATGTCGAAGTACAGGGATTGCCTCCAAAGTTGTATATGTGGCGTATCAAGAATCAGTTGGGCGACCGAACCATAGTACCGGCAGATACTGCCTTTCATCATTTCCAAAATTCAAACCTGACCGAAGGACTTACCGGACATTATAATTATCTGGCCAATATGGGTTCTCCCCGTATGTCACGCATCTTCTTTGACCGCCGTGACCCGGAACCGACTATTTTCATGGAGCCTTTCTCCAGTTTCTTCATTCGTCCTACGGAATTTAATTTTACCAACAGTAACGTACCTTATACGAATCTGACGTATCACAAAGCCGGTAATAAAGTGAACGGGGAAGAGCGTTTCAAATCTTACTTCTCCGTCAATGTAAACAAGAAACTGGCTTTCGGATTTAATGTAGACTACCTGTACGGACGAGGATATTACAATAATCAGAATACGGCGTATTTTAACGCAGCTGTTTTCGGTAGCTATATCGGCGACAAATATCAGATGCAGGCTATATACAGCAATAATTACCTGAAAACAAATGAAAACGGAGGTATTGAGGACGACCGCTATATCACTGCACCGGAAGAAATGGCGCAAGGTCAAAGAGAATATGAATCAACCAATATTCCTACCGTACTAAGCGCAACGACCAACCGTAACCATGACTTTTATGTCTTCCTGACCCAGCGATATAATCTGGGATTCAGTCGTGACATACCACAAGCTGAAAATGACACCACTCCCGCCAAACAGGAGTTTGTCCCCGTAACCAGTTTTATACACACCATCCAGGTGGAACGGGCACGGCATAGCTTCAATTCTAATGACAACGTCAAAGACTATTACAAGAATACATATCTGGATCCGGATAATGCGATGGTCAGAGATAGTACGACCTATGTGGGAATCAAGAATACCATAGGTATTGCTCTATTAGAGGGCTTTAATAAATATGCCAAAGCCGGATTGACTGCATTTGCTTCCTATAAAATCAGCAAGTATACACTGATGAATATGGAAGGAAATCCGTTGCCCGACAAATACAACGAAAATGAAATATTTGTTGGAGGCGAATTATCCAAACGTGAAGGCAATGTGCTTCATTACCACGCTATCGGAGAAGTGGGATTGGCAGGAAAAGCCATTGGGCAATTCAATGTAAAAGGAGATATTGACCTGAACTTCCCGTTATGGAAAGACACCGTCAGTCTTATAGCCCGTGGTGAAGTCAGCAATAAGCTTGCTCCTTTCTATATGCGCCATTATCATTCCAAGCATTTCATGTGGGACGACGATATGGACAAGGAATTCCGTACCCGTATTGAGGGGGAATTGAGCATTGCACGTTGGAGGACACGCCTGAAAGCAGGAGTTGAAAATATCAAGAACTATACTTACTTCAACCAGGAAGCAACGCCGGAACAGAATGGTGGAAGTATACAGGTATTATCTGCAAGTCTTAATCAGGACTTCAAGTTGGGAATCTTCCATCTGGACAATGAGGTGACTTGGCAGAAATCGAGTGACCAGACTGTACTTCCTTTGCCTGATCTATCGCTATATCATAACTTCTATATGCAGTTCAAACTGGCGAAGAAAGTACTTAGTGTGCAATTGGGAGCCGACGTGCGTTATTTCAGCAAATACAATGCACCTGCCTATATGCCGGCCATTCAGAATTTCCACCTGCAACCGACAGACGACCAGGTACAGATAGGAGGTTATCCGATTGTGAATGTATATGCAAACTTACATTTAAAGCGTACACGTTTCTATGTAATGATGTATCACGTGAACCAGGGCATGAGCAGTCCGAATTACTTTCTGTCTCCTCACTACCCCATCAACCCACGTGTGCTGAAATTCGGTCTTTCATGGAATTTCTATGATTAACAAAAACTATACGACTTATGGTATCACGCCCCAAATTGAGACTGTTCAGATATTTAGTGCCAGTGATTATTGTATTGGCATTTATCTTCTCTTTCCGTCAATGCGGTAAGCAAGAAAAAACTGCGGGACATCCGCGTGATTATGCTGCCATTGCCAAGGAGGGTATCATACGTGTAGCTACCGAATATAATTCCATCAGTTTTTATGTAGACAGTGACACCGTTTCCGGCTTTCATTACGAACTGATACAGGCATTCGCCCGGGACAAAGGACTCAAAGCCGAAATAACACCTATTATGAGTTTCGAAGAGCGGTTGGAAGGATTAAGCGAGGGACGTTATGATGTGATTGCTTATGGCATATTAGCCACCAGCAAGTTAAAAGACTCTCTGCTTCTCACCTCTCCCATTTTCCTCAACAAGCAAGTGCTGGTGCAACGCAAAGAGATTGGAGAGAATGATTCACTCTATATCCGTACCCAACTGGATTTAGCCCAGCGAACACTTCATGTCGTAAAAGGCTCCCCCTCTATTTTGCGTATTCAGAATCTAGGTAATGAGATCGGAGATACTATCTACATCAAGGAGATTGATAAATACGGTTCCGAACAATTGATATCAATGGTAGCGCACGGAGACATCGACTATGCCGTTTGCGACGAGAGCATTGCACTGGCAGCAGCTGATTCGTTGCCGCAAATAGATATCAATACAGCTATCAGCTTCACGCAGTTCTACTCATGGGCAGTCAGCAAACAATCCCCCGCCTTACTCGATAGTTTGAATACATGGCTGGATAAATTCCAAAAGGAAGAGGAATACCAAAAGATTTATAAGAAATACTATGATAAAGAATAACCTTATTTCTATTACACAAAAACTTCTATTCCATACACGTTCATTTTCTTTCATTGCTTTCTTGATTTTCCTGACTATCTGCTTTCCACGAGCTTATGCCGCAGAAAGCGGAATATTCAATTTCTCGAATATCAATCTCAAGAATGGCTTGTCGCAACTATCAGTCCTTGCCATTGCACAAGACTCCAAAGGGTATATCTGGTTTGCAACCCGCAATGGATTAAACAAATACGACGGGGAGAAATTTACTGTATACAAGCATGATAACGATGATCCTCATTCACTGTCGGACAATCATATCACTTGCCTGTTGCCGGACGATGCAAACGAGGGATTGTGGGTAGGTACTAATAACGGGCTTAACTATATCAATCTCAAAACCAATCAGATTACCAAATATCAAACGGACGATTATCCAAACATGGCAGGAAACAACATTGCCGTTCTTCAATTTGACCAGTCCGGTAATCTGTGGGTTGGTACCCGAACGGGATTATGTATATGGCAACCTCGTTCCGGGGAATTCAAGAAGAAATATTCCGACCATGTCCCGGAGAATGAAGCAATCATGCAGCTTTATATTGATGCAGAAAAACGGCTTTATATTGGTACCCACCGTCACGGATTATTTATCTGTACACCTGAAATGGAGTTGATTCAGCAACTCAATAAAAGCACCCAGCCTGCCCTGTCGGACGATGCAATCAGTTGTATTTTCGAAGACTCCCGGCATCAGGTATGGATAGGAACAGAAACCAGGGGACTGAATAAATGGAATCCGAAGACCAAAGACTTATCCATCTACAATCAAAAAAACAGCGGACTGACAAATGACTATATCCGTTGCATCACCGAGCAGGACCAGAAATTGATTATCGGGACGTTCGACGGACTTAGTATTCTGGATTTAAGAAACGATGATATATCCAAGTACAACCGGTTCGATGCCAACCAGAACAGTCTAAGTCATTTTTCCGTCCGCAGTATCTACATCGACCGGGAGAAAACGCTCTGGGTAGGTACTTATTCCGGTGGTGTGAACTACTATAACCCGCTCAATAACCGGTTCATCTTTTACCATCCGGTAGAGAATAACAACCAGAAGTTATATAATATCTTTGGTACGATGGTGTATGATTCCACTTCATTGTGGATTGCAACAGAGGGAGGAGGACTGATGCAGTTCGATCCCATCACCAAGGAATATACCAACTTCCTGATTGAACAGACATCCAAAGGATTGTTCAACAAGAACATCATCAAATCCCTGTTATTGGATGGAGACTATATCTGGTGTGGCACAAGTACCGGAGGAGTCTATAAATTCCATATTCCCTCCAGAAAGTTCACATTAGTATATTCATTCGGCCGGGAAAAAAACTTTGCCATCTATACTTTTTATAAAGATGCAGAGAATAATCTATGGATAGGGACGACAGCCGACAAAGGACTAGTGAAACTGTCTCCGGACGGAAAAATCACCAATCAGTTCCCGTATGGCAAAGAGAAAAAGGAGTTTGTCAACTTCACCAGCCTCCGGAGCTTCCTGGCACTGAACGCTCATACTTTTCTGATAGGAACCCGGTCGTTCGGGCTCTACGAATATGATATTCAAAAGGGAACGGTGCTCCGTTGCAACATGTCAGAGACAAATCCCAATCAGAAACTCGAAAACAACTACATCACTTCCATGGTGCGCAAAGCGAATGGCGAAATCTGGTTCAGCACTTTCGGAGGAGGAATATACCTGTATAAACAAGGAACAGGCGTTGTCAAACATATTGGCAAGAAAGAGGGACTACCCAATAATGAAGTATATGCCATGGTGGAGCACAACAATAACTTATGGATTAGTGTCGATAAGGAGATAGCCGAGCTGAATACCAAGACCGGGCAGATACGCAGTTATGACTGTTTTGTCGGTTCCGAAACGTTGGAGTTTACACCGCAGGGAGTCATTAGTCTGCCCCACGGTGAGGTCTACTTTAGTGGAAGCAATGGTTTCCTTTCTTTTACTCCCGGCTCTCTTCTAAAGAATAACACCATGCCGCCGGTAGTACTTACCCAACTGACGGTAAACAATAAGGTAATCACACCGAATGATGATACTCATCTGCTGGATAGTGCCCCGGACGATACGCAAACATTGGTTCTTGCCTACAATCAGAATAATTTTTCCATAGCGTACAGTGCCTTGAACTACATTCTGCACGAACAGAACCAATATGCCTATAAACTCTCCGGTCACGACGAAGACTGGAATTACGTAGGTAGTCGTAAAGAAGCGTTCTATACCAATATCGCTCCGGGAAAATATACATTCCAGGTCATAGCATCCAACAATGACGGTGTATGGAATGAAACCGGAAAGAAAATGGAAATCATCATTCGCTCTCCGTGGTGGGGAACACCGCTTGCCTATATCCTTTATGTCCTATCCGCATTAGGAATCATGTTTACCATCGGCTATTATATGTACAGTAAACATAAACTGGAACTGGACCTGCGCATGAAGCAAATGGAGAAACAACGCATGGAAGAATTCCATCAGACAAAGCTACACCTGTTCACCAACTTCTCGCATGAGCTACGTACTCCGCTGACACTTATCATCAGCCCGCTGGAAGAGTTGATGAAACGGGCAGAAGTTCCCCAGTTTATCAGAACACAACTGGACATGATTCTGAAAAATGCCCGCCGATTATTGCTTCTCGTCAATCAATTGATGGATTTACAGAAGAACCAGAGTGGTAATCTCACTCTCCAACTGTCTCAAAGCGACCTGAATGCTTTCCTGCTCGAAATATTCTACACATTCAGACAGATTGCCGAAAGCAAACAGATTCATTTTGAATATCAGGCCCCTCAAGGTGAAGTGACAGCCTGCTTCGATCAAGGCTTACTCGAAAAAGCCGTTTTCAATTTATTGTCGAATGCTTTCAAATTCACAGTACCGGGAGATACAATCACGCTGCGTTTATTGCTGATTACAGATATAGACACTCTCCGCCAAGAACATAGCGACTGGCTATCGGAACATTCTCCGCTTATCACTTCCCATCAGGGAAGTTATTTAGTGATTCAGGTAGCAGATACGGGAAAAGGAATTCCAGAAGATGAACGTATCCAAATCTTCACTCCCTTCTACCAGGTCGGTCACACGACAGGTAGCGAGAATATGAATGGCACAGGTATCGGATTAAGCCTGACTCAATCTGTTGTTCATCTGCATCACGGAGAAATTGGAGTCACAGCCAATCCCCCCAAAGGAAGCGTATTCACTATCCTATTACCGAACCACACCATGACAGAAGAAGAGGTGGCGAATACTGCCGTTCTCTCGGAAAAAAACAATGAACAAGTAGAAAAAGGTATGTCCGGAGCCATTGATTCCGAAAATACCATTTCCGGAACCACCCCATCCCTACCCGGCAAAACGGTTCTATTGGTAGAAGACAATGAAGAGATACGAAGTTATGTAAAAGGACACCTGGAGCAATATTACAACGTATTGGAAGCCGACAACGGTTCGGATGCTTTTGAAATTGTCCTGAAAGAATTTCCCGACCTGGTAGTGACGGACATTATGATGCCCGGTATCGACGGACTGGAACTTTGCTCACTTATCAAGAACAATTTGCAGACGGGACACATTCCCGTTATTCTGCTCACTGCCCGCACGATGGTGATGCACGTCAAAGAAGGATTCTTGTCGGGAGCAGACGATTATGTAGTCAAACCATTTAATATTGATGTTCTGCTAGTACGTATCTACAATCTTCTGGCGCAACGGGAAAAGCTAAAATCCGTATATAGCAAAAACTTCTCCCTGCAATCCATGGGAATTGAAGTGGAAACGACCTCCGCCGATGAGAAATTCATGCAGAAACTATTTAAAATCATTGAAAAGTATCTCACCGACCCCGATTTGAAAGTAGACAAAATCTGTGAAGAGATGGGATTCAGCCGGAGCAATCTTTACCGGAAACTAAAAGCTATCACCGACCTGCCGTTGAATGACCTTATCCGTCATAAACGTTTGGAGATAGCTACACAAATGCTGAAGCAAACAGAAATGAACATCACCGAAATTGCAACGGCTACGGGATTCAGTACTCTCGCCTATTTCACGAAATGTTTCAAATCAGCTTACGGTGTTTCTCCATCGGAATATCAAAAGTCATATTCAGGCCATACAGATATTGATACCATCCGGGAATAGCCGATTTACAAAATCGTCCCAAACAATAAAAAATGTCCCAACAAGGCTTACAGCGCGGATTTTTTTATTTGTTTGGGATGAAAATGCAAACATCTGGCATCATTAGACAAACCGATTCTACTCTGTTTCCATACATTTGCAATGTTGTTCTACTTAATATAATCATATGGAAACAAAGATTAAAAACTACTTGTTGGTCTTCGGACTTGGAATCATCACACTTACCAGTTGTAATCACTCTAAAGAGCAAGATATCGTTGCTTCTAACTTCGCATTTGCCGAACAGCAATTAAAATACGCACTGACTCAAATAGACGAGGCACGTGCCAATGAATCACAAGAGAGTAGAGAAAAGAGAGAAAGCAAAGGCTGGGGGGAATTAACCAATCCCCGCAGTATCAAACCGAATGGTTCACTGGAACTGGTTGTTTCCAAAGACTGGACCAGTGGATTCTTCCCCGGTGAGCTTTGGTATCTATATGAGTACACGCACAATCCATATTGGAAAGAGCAGGCGCAGAAACATACAGAAATTCTGGAACGCGAGAAGAATAACGGAAAGACACACGACATGGGCTTCAAGATGTATTGCAGCTATGGAAATGGTTATCGCCTGACCGGAGATTCCACTTATAAAGATATACTGTTACAATCTGCACGCACCCTGATTACCCGTTACAAACCGGTAATCGGCTGTATCCGTTCCTGGGACCACCATGCAGATAAATGGCAATTTCCCGTTATCATCGATAATATGCTGAATCTTGAACTTCTGTTCTGGGCATTCCGCGAAACAAACGACTCCACCTATTATAATATAGCAGTCAGCCATGCACTCACTACCATGAAAAACCACTTCCGTGAAGACAACAGTTGCTATCATGTAGTAGAATACGATACCATCAACGGAACGGTACGCAGCAAAATGACGCATCAGGGATATTCCGACGAATCGGCATGGGCACGCGGACAAGCATGGGCTTTATACGGATACACCATGTGCTATCGTGAAACCGGCAGACCCGAATTCCTGCAACAGGCGGAGAAAGTAGAGAAATACATCTTCAACAATCCGACCCTGCCGGCAGACCTGATTCCTTATTGGGACTTCAACGCACCCGGAATACCGAACGAACCCCGTGACGCATCCGCCGCATCCTGTATGGCATCCGCTCTTTATGAACTAAGCACATACGTTCCCGAAAAGAAAGAACAATACAAGCAGGAAGCCGATAAGATTCTCCAGAATCTGACGCATAGCTATCGTGCGCAACTAAACGGAGATAAAGGATTCTTGCTGCTGCACAGCACAGGTTCCAAACCACACGACAGCGAAATAGATGTCCCGCTTTCATACGCCGACTATTATTTTCTGGAAGCCCTGCTCCGCAAAGCAAAATTGGAAAAGGAAGAAAGTCTTTTCTAAATCTTCCGACAACTCTCACGATAACATCACTTTACTATTTATCCTTATTAGTACATGACTAATTATGAAAAGATTATCTTCCATATTCATCCTGTTCATTCTGCTGATACTCCCGTTGAATGCCACGATTCCAACTCAACAAAGAATCCGGCTGACAGACTCATGGGAATACCTGAAAGGTGACCTGGGAAGCATTTGGGAAGCAGTACGTCCCGCCGCTCCCGGTTCTTCCGAAGCAGTGCCTATCTGGCAACAGGTTACCCTACCCCACTGTTTCAATGCAGAAGATGCAGTAGATCCGGATATCAATTATTATCAGGGCGCAGGATGGTATCGCACGCAGCTTTCTATCAAGAATCCATATCTCAATGGACGCGTCATACTGGAGTTTGAGGGAGCAGGACAAAAAACAGAAGTGTATGTCTATACGTATAAAGTAGCCAGTCACACAGGAGGCTACGACGGTTGGAGTGTCGATATCACCGAAGCCGTTCAACAAGCCCTTGCCAACCCGGATTGCGCTAAACGCTTCAATGGCAGAATTCCATTGTCCGTTCGTTGCGATAATACCAGAGATACGGAGATGATTCCGTCCGACCTGTCAGATTTCAACTTATACGGCGGCCTTTATCGCTACGTGAATCTGATTTACCAGCCCGAAGTGTCTTTCAGCAATATACAGATAGAAACCCCTGTAGAGAAAGATATGAAAAGCGCTTCTCTAAAGATACAAGGAACATTCCATAATCCGAATGATATTCGCCAGGCAAGCATTCACCTTTTATTAAAGGCACCTAATGGAGAAAAGGTATGGGAACAGACAACGACGGTTCTTCCGTTGGGAACAAATCTCCTGTTCGAGACAACGATTAAGAATCCGATTCTGTGGAGTCCCGACCAGCCTCAACTCTATACCTGCGAACTGACATTGACTACTCCTCAAAGCAAACAGACTATTACAGAATCCATCGGATTCCGCCACTTTGAATTCATTGAAAACGGACCTTTCCGGTTGAACGGAGAACGTCTGCTGTTAAGAGGAACCCATCGGCATGAAGACCATGCCGGAGTAGGCGCCGCTATGACAGAAGAACAAATGGAAGCGGAAATGAAACTGATTAAAGAGATGGGAGTCAACTTTATCCGTTTGGGACATTACCAACAATCAGACATCATTCTCCGTTTATGCGATCAGTTAGGCATTTTGGTATGGGAAGAAATCCCCTGGTGCAGAGGTGGACTGGGAGGAGAGAAATATCAGGCACAAGCCCACCGGATGCTGACCAACATGATTACCCAGCATCACAATCATCCCTCCGTCATCCTTTGGGGATTGGGAAATGAGAATGACTGGCCCAATGATTTCTCAACATTCGAACAATCGGCCATCCGAGCTTTCATGAAAGAGTTAAATGACTTGTCACACCAACTCGATCCGTCACGTATGACTTCCATCCGCAGATGTGATTTCTGCAATGATATTGTAGATGTCTATTCTCCCTCCATTTGGGCAGGCTGGTATCGCGGACAATTCACAGACTACAAGAGTATTTCGGAGAAAGAGACGAAACGGGTGAAACATTTCCTGCACGTAGAATGGGGAGGTGACTCACATGCCGGACGTCATTCCGAATATCCTTTCAACCCGCTACAGGCAATTACGGGTGGAAACAGTGCCGACGAACGGGCAGGCGACTTCGCCCTGCAAGGCGGAGATCCCCGTGCTTCCAGAGATGGCGACTGGTCGGAAACATACATCGTAAAACTATTCGACTGGCACCTGAAAGAGCAAGAAACAATGCCTCGGCTGACAGGAACCGCCTTTTGGGTATTCAAAGATTTCTCCACCCCTCTACGCCCCGATAATCCGGTACCATACGTCAATCAGAAGGGAGCGGTAGAACGGGATCTTACTAAAAAAGAAGCCTACTACGTCTTCCAGTCTTACTGGACTAAACAGCCTATGATTCATATTTACGGTCATAACTGGCAGACCCGATGGGGCAAAGCGAACGAAGAAAAAGAGATTCTGGTATATTCCAACTGTGCAGCAGTAGAGCTGTTCGTGAACGGCGTCAGTCAGGGAGTCAAGCAGCGCAACAGCCAGGACTTCCCGGCAGCGGGACTTCACTGGAACTGCATACTGAAAGCAGGAGAAAATAACGTAAAAGCAGTTGCAGTGAAAGGACCCGGTAAAGGTAACATGAAAGCAGCCATTACGGATGAAATAAGTTTCAACTACCAGACAGAAGAATGGAGCAATCCGAAACAGCTGAAGTTGAAGACATACCCCGATAAAGGTTCTATTGTATGGGTGGAAGCCCAGCTGACAGACAACAAAGGGATCCCCTGCCTGGACGCGGCAAATGTAATCTCATTTGAAGCTGCGGGAGACGGAAAACTGATTCAGAACTTAGGAACATCCACCGGCTCCCGGAAAGTACAGGCTTATAATGGCAGAGCTGCAATTCGCATTGACTTGAACGGCACATGCCAGGTAGCTGTAAAATCACCGGGCATTCAAACTGCTTTCATCGAAGTGAAAGCCGAATAGAAGTGAAAGCTGAATAAGAAAGGAGAAAAGCACCATGAGAAAGACAATAGTTTCAATAGGTTTTATTATATTCTTTGGCACTGCTACGGCAGTTGCCGGAGAAGACACAGCCGAACAGATTCGTCACCTTTTAGAAAAAGAAACGATACAACGGGCAGATGCCGCACTTCATGAGAAACCGGTCACTGTGACCGCTACCCGTGCGACAAGAAGTGCCGGAGGTATCCATGACTTCTATTCGGAGGGTGACTACTGGTGGCCGAATCCGGAAGCTCCCGACGGTCCTTATATCCGCCGGGATGGAGAAACCAATCCGGAGAATTTCACAGCACATCGGCAGGCCATGATTCGAATGAGCCAACTGGTAGGCGACCTTACTTCCGCCTGGATACTTACGGGTAAACAAGTATATTCCGATGCAGCCATGCAACATATCCGGGCATGGTTTGTCAACCCGGACACACAGATGAATCCCAATCTGCTGTATGCACAGGCCATCAAGGGAGTAGCAACAGGACGAGGGATAGGAATCATCGATACGATTCACCTGATCGAAGTAGTGCAGTCGCTCCGCCTTATGGAAGCGAAAGGGATGATTGACAAGGAAGAAGTGCGGACTATCAAACAATGGTTCTCCGATTATCTGACCTGGATGTCCACACACCGTTACGGAATCAAAGAAATGGAAGCGAAAAACAATCATGGCACCTGCTGGGTCATGCAAGCCGCTGCCTTTGCCTTGTTCACGGACAATCGGGAAATGGTTCGTTTTTGCACGGAACGTTATAAAACAGTACTTTTACCCAATCAAATGGCTGCAGACGGCAGTTTCCCTTTAGAACTGGAACGCACCAAGCCCTACGGTTATTCTCTTTTCAACCTCGACGCAATGGCCACTATCTGCCAACTGCTCACTACCGGAGAAGAAGATATATGGAATTACACCACACCGGACGGCAAAAACATCGATAAGGGTATCGCCTGGCTTTATCCATACGTAAAAGACAAAAGTAGCTGGAAGAGACAACCCGACATTATGTTTTGGAAAGAATGGCCAGTGGCGCAACCGTTCCTGTTATTCGGCACGTTACATCATTTCAATAAAGAATATTTCAAAACATGGATGCAACTGGAGCATTTCCCCACCAACGAAGAGGTGGTACGTAATCTTCCCATCCGTCACCCGTTATTATGGATTCAATAAACTAGAAAATCAATAGAATATGAAAAACTTATTAGTATGCACATTATTGTTCGCCTCTGCTTTCACACTGAACGCACAGGTAGCCAACACCCGCATCTATGCTGCGGAAAAATTAGCCAAAGTAAAAGAAAAAGCCGATTCACCTCTATATGCCCCTGCCGTCAAAACTCTTTTAAGAGATGCCGACAAAGCTTTGAAGATGACTCCGCCGTCCGTAATGGACAAAACAATGACAGCAGATAGCGGAGACAAACACGACTATATGAGCATGGGCCCTTACTGGTGGCCGGATCCATCCAAGCCTGACGGTTTGCCCTATATCCGTAAAGACGGACAAAGAAATCCAGAATTGGATAAGCTCGACCGCAACAAACTGGGAGATATGTCAAAAGCAGTCACCACACTGGGACTTGCCTATTACTTCTCCGGTGATGAGAAATATGCGCAAAAAGCCGTAGACTTCCTGAATGTCTGGTTCCTGGATGCCAAGACAAAGATGAATCCGAACCTCACTTACGGACAAACCATCCCCGGAAAGAATAAAGGCATGGGACGTGGTGCAGGCATGATTGATATTTACTCGTTCACGGAAATGATTGATGCCATGACATTAATGGAGAACTCGAAAGCATTTACTCCCAAAGTAAAGAAAGGGATGAAAGAATGGTTCACGCAACTAGTGGAATGGATGCAGACCAGTCCCGTAGCTGCCGAAGAACAGAGAGCAAAGAACAATCACGGTCTGGCTTATGACGTGCAACTGACAGCTTATGCTCTATATACAGGCAATCAAGACCTTGCCATGAAAACCATTCAGGAGTTTCCCGAAAAGCGTTTGTTCGCACAGATAGAACCGGATGGCAAACAGCCATTGGAACTTGCACGCACTACTGCCCTGGGATATACGATCTTCAATCTGGGACACATGCTCGATATGTGTTCAATCGCCTCCACGCTGGGACAGGATATTTACAACGCTACCAGCCAGGACGGACGTTCCATCACGGCAGCACTGAAATTTCTGATTCCATATATCGGCAAACCACAGAGCGAATGGCCTTACCAACAAATCAAGGAATGGGACAAGAAACAGGAAGAAGCCTGCTGGATTCTTCGCCGTGCATCGTTCTTTGATCCGAAAGCCGGATATGAAGCCATCGGCGCTCAATTCCGCGAGACACCCGCTAACAAAAGAATTCATTTAATCTATAGTTTAGAATAAGAAACACTTAAAATACTAATCAGATGAGGAACAAATTTATTCATTACCCTTTGGTAATGGCATTGATGCTGTTATTCTGTGTTCCGTGCGTTACCGTCACTTATGCACAGTCGTTTACCGTCACCGGAACAGTGACCGACAGTCAGGGTGGAATCCCCGGAGCGAATGTGAAAGTAAAAGGTGGTACCGCAGGTACAATCACCAACATGGACGGTCAGTTTACGTTGAGTGTCCCCTCTTCCAAGTCTATTCTGGTGATTTCATACATCGGATACACGCCACAGGAAGTTGCCATCAACGGTAAAAACAAATTAGATATTCACCTGCTGGAAGATACGAAGACGCTGGATGAAGTGGTAGTCGTAGGGTATGGTGTGCAGAAAAAGTCCCACTTGACGGGATCTGTGTCCAAGATGGATATCAACAACCTAACAGATATTCCCGTGACCCAGGTAGACCAGTTATTACAAGGTAAAATTGCCGGTGTCAATATCCAGAACTCTACTTCCGAAGCGGGAGCCGCCCCACAAATCCGTGTGCGTGGTATGGGTTCTATCAGTGCCGACAGTTCTCCGCTGATCGTCATCGACGGTTACCCCACACCGGACGGTCTTTCCACACTCGATATGGCGGATATTTCTTCCATCGAAGTATTGAAAGATGCCGCTTCGGCAGCCATCTACGGTTCACGTGCCGCCAATGGCGTTATCCTGGTTACTACCAAAACAGGAAAAGCCAGTAAACCGAAATACAGCGTGAAAGCCTCCACCGGTCTGAAATGGGCTTATAAGTTACATCCCATCATGAGTTCACAGGATTATTGCAGCATGATCGGGTACGAATCGGTATTGAAAAATAAAACAATGTCACAGACAGAGGAGGCTTTCGGCCTTATTGATAACTACACCGACTGGCAGAAAGAGGGATTGAACAGCAGTCCGCAGATTCACCAGGTACAGCTCTCCGTATCGGGTGGCAAGAATGACATCACTTATTATATTTCGGGCAACTATGCACAGGAAGACGGTATCATGCTCAACAGCAACTATACCCGCCTGAACCTGCGTTCACGCATCACTGCCCAACTATCCAAACGAGTAGACTTCAGCTTGAATCTGGCACCATCGTACACCAAGACAGAAACTCCTGCCACCAACTTCATGGATTTCTATCGTACACCCTCTTTCATGCCTGTACGCCATACTGCTGCCACTTCTGCGCTGACCGGCAAACCTATCGGTTCGTATGCACGAGGCAGTGACTTCAGCAATGTTACCTATACCCGTGAAGACGGAACCACTTTCACCCCAACCAGCAGTCCTTTCGGTTCGAGCAACAACAATCCGCGTTCACTGATGGATACGGAAGAACGTTTCCGCGAGGACTACAACCTGCAGGCGAATGCCTCTTTCAATGTCCAACTGATGAAAGGACTGGTATTCACCACTTCCAACGGTTTCTTTATCAAGTATCGCCAGAACAATCAATATCGCGATTATGCAGCGAAGAAAGATGAAGAATCAGCTATGGGTACTTATACTAACCGTCTGTATATCGACTTATTGAGCGAGAACACGTTGAACTATACCGGAAAGACAGGGAAGCATGACTACTCCGTACTGGCCGGCTACACAGCGCAGACTACCTCTGAAAGAACTGCCGGTATCGTCGGTTTGGGCTTCCCCACCGACTATATCCATACGTTGAACGCCGCAACTTCTTTCGACCTTGACGGAACTTACACCCAGAAATACCGTACGGCAATGATGTCCTTATTGGCACGTGCCACTTATAGTTATGATGAGAAATACCTGCTTTCTGCCAGCATCCGTACAGACGGAAGTTCTCTATTTGCCGACGGTCATCAATGGGGTTACTTCCCTTCGGTATCCGTGGGATGGCGTGCTTCGGAAGAATCTTTCCTAAAACAATTCGGTTGGCTGAACATGTTGAAAATCCGTGCCAGTTTCGGTGTGACAGGTAATAACAGTATTCCTGCCAATTCATACTATGACCTGCTCTATCCCAACAATTACGCACTGGGAGAAGGGAACGGTAATCTGATCTCCGGACTCGCCAAGACCAGCGAAACCAAAGGTAACAACCGCATCACCTGGGAACAGACTTACGAATACAATGCCGGATTCGACTTGAGCATCCTGAACAACCGTATCAACCTGACAGTGGACGGATACTACTCCATCACCAAACAGTTATTATTCAAACAGCCGGTTCTTTCTTTCACCGGATTCAATAACTACTGGAATAATATCGGACGCATCCGCAACAGTGGTATTGAGATAGAACTGAATACCCATAATATCCGCACCAAGAATTTTGAATGGGAAAGCTCATTCAATATCTCTTCCAACTTCAACAAGTTACTGGAACTTTCGGGAGAAGAACGACTGATCTCTACGGGTGAACGTAACGAAACATATCTGGCACAGGTAGGCAAGAGAGCCATTTCTTTCTTCGGCTACAAGACAGATGGCATTTACAAAAGTCAGGAAGAGGTGGACGCTGTTCCCCACTTGGCCAGTGCCGTACCGGGCAGTCTCCGGATTGTAGATATCAACGACGACGGAGTGATTAATGACAAAGACCGTACAGAAATCGGTAACCCATTCCCGACAGCAACATGGGGATTCACCAATACACTGACCTGGAAAGGCTTCGACCTCTACGTCATGATTCAGGGAGTTCACGGACTGGATGTATTCAACGGTGACGGTTACTTTACCGAAACCAAGAAGTTCAACCGCAACTACGTGAAAAACCGCTGGATCAGCGCAGACTATCCGGGCGACGGAAAAACTCCCTCTTTCGCAGCAAACGGCGGTGTCGCCTGGGAATTTACGGATTACCTGATCGAAGACGGCTCGTATGTAGCATTGCGTAATGTGACTTTAGGTTATAAGTTCAATAAGAAGCAATTGAAGAAGATCGGTATCAATTCACTCCGTCTTTATGCTTCAGGACAGAACCTGTTCTATATCTGGTCTAAGGACTACCGTGGTATTAATCCGGAAGCACGTAAGACGAGTGGTTCTTACAGTTCTCCTCTTATCAACGGTTACCAGTCCGGAGGATTCCCCCTGCAATCGACAGTCACTTTCGGATTCGAACTTAATTTCTAACTCCTTAAAGACAAATAACAATGAAACTAAAACATACATTCATCGGTATTCTCTCAACCTGTGCGTTGGGACTCGCCTCCTGCGACCTGAACATCACGCCGGACTCCTACATTGCCGATATCAACTTCTACCAAAATGAAGCGGAAGTGAACACAGCCGTCATCGGTTGTTACGGAGGCATGCACGCTCCACTGAATATAGAATGGGCGCTGACGGAACTTCGTTCGGACAACACCCGCATGAACGGCACCCGTTCCAGCAACGACGCATTCATGCAACTGCTGGCACTGGACCTTGGAACGATGGACGCCAGTAACCCGAATATCCGCACCTACTGGGAAGCTACCTATCAGAATATCAATAACTGCAACTCAATACTGAAACCCGAAGTGCTGGCCGTAGTGGAGAACGAAAAGAAACGTGCACAATTCGAGGGTGAAGCTCTCTTTATCCGTGCCTATCATTATTTCAATCTGGTACGTCTCTTCGGCCCTACCTTTTTGGTGACAGAAGAAATCAGTATCGCAGAATCACTAAAGAAAGACCGCAGTTCGGTGCAGGCCACTTATGCGCAAATCATCGACGACCTGAAACGTTCCGTTACGGATTTACAGGCCATCACATACAGTTCTAATGATTTGGGACGTGCCACAGTACTGGCAGCCAAGTCTCTACTGGCAAAAGTGTATCTTACCCTCGGACAGTATGAAGATGCCAAACCGTTATTAAGCGATGTAGTGACTGCCAAAGGCGAGACGCTGAATGTCAAATATGCCGATGTGTTTGATACAACCAAAGAGATGAACGATGATATTATTTTCACTGTACGCTACAAAAGCGGTAGCCTGGGAATCGGTTCTCCGTTTGCCAATACATTTGCACCGCAAAACAGTGGCGCGAACGTAATCACGGGTAGCGGTGACGGTAAGAATTATCCTACGAAAGAAATATCCGCCGCTTACAGCAAAGAGGATTTGAGAAAGGACGTCAGCATGGCAGACAGTTATTATGACAAGAGCAAAGATGTGGAAGCACAAGTGGCTTATGTAAAGAAGTTCCTTTCGGAAGTATCCATACGATACGATGCTGAAAATGACTGGCCTATCATTCGTTATGCAGACGTACTACTGATGTATGCGGAAGTATTGAACGAAGTAGACGGTCCCTCTACCGGGTTGAAATACCTGAATCTGGTACGTGAACGTGCCGGACTAAGCAAAATCGAGAGTGATGCAGTGACTACCCGTAACGTATTCCGCACCTATCTTGAGAAAGAACGTCGTCTGGAACTGGCCTTCGAGAATCAACGCTGGTTCGACCTCTTGCGTTGGGGCAAGGCCATAGAGGTAATCAACAAGCATATTCAGGAAACCGAATGGGATTTCTATGCAGGCTACACCCAACAGATCAACAAGTTAAAGGATTATCAGTTGATACTGCCGATTCCACAAAGCGTAATCGACAATAATCCGGGCGTCATTACACAGAACCCTAACTATTAATACTAAACGACACAGAATCATGAAAAATAAATTCTATAGCCTATTCATCTTCTTCGTTCTCACTGCGCTGGCAGGTTGCAACGAAAAAGAATCGACTGATGTCATCGAGCAGGGTGATCCTCAAATTATAGAGTTCACCCCGACAAGCGGTAAGTTCGGACAGGAAATCACTATCAAAGGAGAATTCCTGCGTGATATACAAAAGGCAACAATTGGTGGCGTAGAAGCTACGATACGCTATAAGCTTTCTCAACAGGAGATTATTATTGTAGTTCCCGCCAATGCCGGAAACGGAAAAATCGTTCTTAGTACGAAAGAAAAAAAGACGGAAAGTGAGCAGTCATTTACGATTGTATATCCGGTTCCCCAAGTGAAGAATGTTCCTGCCGGAGCGCACGTGGGGGATCAGATTGAAATACAGGGTGAGAATCTGGACATCGTGTCCAAAGTTTGTTTCGGTGATAAAGAGGCCTCTATCTCCTATCAGTCCGAAAGAGAAATCGTAGCAACCATTCCTTTCGTCATCACGGATGCTGCTCCTATCTCCCTCTATTATCTTGACTCTACAGGAGAGCAGTTCACTCAACCGGAGGGTCCTGCTTTTGAGATCATCAAAGATATTCCGACCATTGACGCAATGGCAGAACGGGTGACCGAGGGAAGTCTGATTACCCTTAACGGAACTTTCCTGAATCTGATTGAAAGCATCCATTTCGGGGATGAAGTGAAAGTGACTAACTTCGTTGAGAAGACTGCCAACAGCATTGTATTCCGTGTTCCGGAATTGCCGGAGAGTGCTACAGTGGATGTTCTGGCCAAATATTATGAGGGAACAGGCAGTCTGACACTACGGAATGACTGTTATGTATTTATTCCGAGAGTATTCAGCTATCCGAATCTGAAGATGGGTGCACACCGCAATGAAGATTTCGGTAATATGATTAACGGAACTACCGGACAGGTTTCCACCACTTGTATCCTGAAAGATGTAGATTCCCGTGCCCTGATTGATTTTGCAGCGGTACACAACAGTAATAATGACTTTGCATTGAACGGTCCGCAGAACGTAAAGGCTAATTTGAGAAACTACTGGTGTAACGGTACTCCATTGCCTCCATTGAAAAGTTCTTCTACCGAAGCCGAAGTCAACGAAAACTTTGGTGAGTTTACTTCTACTGTCACCAAACTTCTTGTACTTCAGGAAAGCAAAGGATATGGCGAACTGATTAGAAACATTAAAGAAGGAAACATCGAAGAAATATCTCCTACCGACGAGATTACCAAAGCATTATTCAATATTGATATGGATGCGGAAGGTTCCAACTCGGTACGCAGCCGTCAGAAAACGGAAGCAGAGGATAAAGAAGCATCGAATATATACAAGGCAGGCAGTGTCGTTGTGTTCAAGAATCTGAAGAAGAATAAATTCGGTATCATGATTATCCGTTCTGTCAATGTAGATTTTGACGCTGTTAAGGCGACGAATGATGCCAATGCAACGATTACTTTCGACCTGTATTATCAACGTTACTAAAAAAAGACGAAAGACAATGAAAAGACAATATAAATTTACCGCATTATCGGCAGTCTTGCTCTGCCTGATAGGTTTGTTGTACGGATGTACCCGTGACAATGAAATTATAATTCCGGAAACGTCTGTCAATCCACCGGCTACGGATTATTCCGTAGCAATCGGTGACGAGGTTACCTTTACCGGGCAGAATATGCATCTGATCTCTAAAGTGGCTTTTGACAATCAGGTGGTCAACATCACCACCGAGCCATCCAACCGTTCACAAACCACGCTGATAGTGGCGGTGCCCGATAATTTTGAAGTGACACAGCATATCTCTGTCGTTGCCACTTACAATTCGGTACACAAACTGACTTTGAGTGATGCATTCGAAGTGGTAGTGCCGGGTGTCACCACTGACGTAAGTTCTGCTACTATCGGAGATAAGATCACACTTACAGGAAAGAATATGCACCTGATTACTAAGGTAAACTTCGGAGATCAAGTGGTATCTTTCGATCCCAATCCGGACCGTTCGCATACTTCACTTATGGTAACTGTACCCTCAACTTTCGATGTAACTAAAAAAATCCAGTTGAGCGTTACGTATACCACCAATACCGTGAATGTATCTAATGATTTTGAAGTAATCGTGCCACCGGTTATTCCTACTGTCACCACTGTTCTGGAAGGAGAAGTGGGCACAGGAGCCATTATTACGCTGGCCGGAACCAACCTGAATATTATCAAGAAACTAATGGTAAACGGTCAATCTTACGAGTTTACAGCTACCGCTACCAGTCTTTCTTTCAATGCTCCCGAAGACATTACCGAAAATTTAGTAATCGACAACGTTGTATTAGTGTATGACAACGTGTTGGGAGATAATCAGGAACTAGCCGTATCGGGAAGCGTAACTGTGAAACCGACACCTACCCTGCCATACATCCTTTGGGAGAATATCGAACTGGGAAGTCATGGAACGGAGAATGCTTTCTTTGATGTTACGAATGGACGGACGATGACTCCATGCGATGTAGTCGAACATAAAGAATGGGTTACTTTCGCAATGGATAATACTAGCGGTGCACCCACAGCGCGTCTGTTGAACCCGGCCAATATCGGAACCAATCTTCTGAACAGTCAGTTTTGCAATGGTACAGCTTTAAATCTGAATGATTATGCCATCTGGAAAGAATCCACACAGACAACTCCGTTCAAAAAAGTCACGGATGACGCACTGATTGCCAAAGTAACAAACGGTGAAATCACCAATATTCGGGATGACATCGGAGATGTGAAAGCATCTGATATCAAAACAAATACTCCAACTGTTGCAGCAGGAGAAGTGTACTACTTCTATCATAAGGAGAAATTCGGATTGATTTGGGTGAAACAGCTGAATATTCAAACAGACAGAAAACTGAATACCATCATCATGAACGTTTATTACGAGAAATAGACAATAGAATGAAACGAGTATCCCCAAAGTTATATTATCCCATGAATCTACGAGCGAACTACTCCAAGAGAATCCGTTTGTCACTGGCTTTCAGTATCATTGCAATGACTGTTTGCGCCCAGAGCATCTGGAATGCGGAACATCTGGAACAAGTGAAAAAGTCTCTCAACCAACCCGCATACAGTGCCACTTATCAGAACTTACTAAAGCAGGCAGACAAGGCTTTGAACGCCCACCATCTTTCTGTTATGATGAAAGATAAGACGCCACCAAGTGGAGACAAGCACGACTACTTGAGCCAGGCACGCTATTTCTGGCCGGACCCTACCAAGCCGGACGGTAAACCTTATATCAGCCGTGATGGTGTATCCAATCCGGAACTGGATAAACTGGACCGTAACCGCTTGGGAGAGATGGCTAATAATGTCACTACACTCGCACTTGCGTGGTATTTCAGTGGCAAAGAACAGTATGCACTGAAAGCAACCAAGCAGATTCGTGTCTGGTTTCTGGATAAGAAAACCTGCATGAATCCACATCTGAAATATGCACAGGTTGCGCCCGGACATAATAACGATCTTGGCCGTTGCTATGGTGTGATAGATACTTATTCGTTAGTGGAAATGCTGGATGCCGTCCAGCTTCTTGAAAAATCCCGTTCGTTCACCTCGAAAGATTCAGAGCTACTAAAAAAATGGTTCGGGCAATTACTGGACTGGATTCTGACTAGCGAACAAGGAAAAGAAGAAGCCAGCCGCCCCAACAATCATAGTACTGCTTATGATGCACAAGCCATTGCATTTGCACTCTATACAGGCAATCATAAAGTAGCCGAACGGATACTTCGGGAAGTTCCCAAGAAGCGGGTATTCAAACAGATTGAACCGGACGGCAAACAGCCCGAAGAATTACGCCGGACATTGGCTTTCGGATATTCTGAATTTAATCTGCAACATCTGATAGATATTGCGACTATGGGAGAAAAAGCCCATGTACCTGTTCTTTCTGTCAGCTCTGCTGACGGACGAAGCATTTACAAAGCTGCCGATTTTCTGAAGCCATATCTTGGTAAGGGAGTCAAAGAATGGCCTTACAAGCAAATCAGCGAATGGAACGGTAAACAACAGGAATTATGTAAAGACCTGTATCGACTGTATCTGCTCGATTCCACTCGCACCGATTATTTAAAGGCATATCAGCAGTTCCGGAAAAATAATCCGAAGGATCTTTTTAATCTTCTTTTCCTGAAAGAGGAAAGTAAATAAACTCCCAAAGACTTGACTTTCGCTTCCGAATGTCGTATCTTTACAGAGTTAATGATAAAGTAGTTTCAATTAAACTGCACGTAAAGGAGGGAATTATGATTCCCTCCTTTCTTTTTATATATCAAAGAAAAAATCATATTCATAGAGGGGAAAGTTCCCCCACCCCGGCTTTCTTCTCTGTTTTGCCCGGTACTCATTCTCCTTCAACCCGGGGCATAGCGGTCTTCACCTTGCTTCTTACCGGAATTAGAGTGTGCGTTGCCATCTTTTAGAGGCTCTGTTCTCACCAAACAGACCGTCTGTTCAGGTAAAACAGAACCTCTATTGAAGTAAAACGCAATGTCTGTTTTCCCACTGTCTCTGCTAAGTTAATAATCAATAAAGTTGCTCTTGACAAAAAATAGCTTTATCTTTGGGGTTTGTTTAAGCAGACACAATAGGTATATATTATGAGTGAAAAGATTATCAAATGGGGCTTCATTGGTTGTGGAGAAGTAACCAAGACAAAAAGTGGTCCCGCTTTCCAGAAAGTAGAACATTCGGAAGTCGTAGCCGTGATGAGTCGTGACGGTGCGAAAGCGAAAGCGTATGCCAAAGAGAGAGGAATCAAAAAATGGTATGACGATGCACAAGAACTGATCGATGATCCGGAAGTAAATGCCATCTACATTGCCACTCCTCCTTCTTCACATGCTACGTATGCCATTATGTCCATGAAAGCAGGCAAACCTGCCTATATTGAGAAACCAATGGCTGTGACGTATGAAGAATGTACGCGCATCAACCGCATATCCAATGAAACGGGAGTTCCCTGTTTCGTTGCTTACTATCGCCGTTATCTCCCCTATTTCCAGAAAGTAAAGGAATTGGTAGAGAACGGGACTATCGGTAATGTTATCAATGTGCAGATTCGTTTTGCCCAACCGCCACGCGATTTGGATTACAATCGCGAGAATCTTCCCTGGCGTGTGCAGGCTGACATTGCCGGAGGTGGTTACTTCTATGATCTTGCTCCGCACCAGATTGATTTGTTGCAGGATATGTTCGGCTGCATCCTCGAAGCAAGTGGTTATAAGAGCAATCGGGGTGGACTTTATCCTGCCGAAGATACATTAAGCGCCTGTTTCCAATTTGATAACGGATTGGTTGGTAGCGGTTCCTGGTGTTTCGTAGCCCATGACTCTGCCCGCGAAGATCGTATTGAAATTATCGGTGACAAGGGAATGATTTGTTTCTCTGTCTTTACTTATGAGCCTATCGGCTTGCATACCGAAAAAGGACGGGAAGAAATCTGTATCGGTAACCCGGAACATGTGCAACAACCTCTTATTCAGGCAGTGGTCGATCACTTATTAGGTAAGTCCGTTTGCTCCTGCGACGGGGAAAGCGCAACGCTCACTAACTGGGTAATGGACAAGATATTAGGTAAACTATAACCCGAAAAAAAGCAAAAAAAAGTATCATTTTCTTGCGAATCTTACTGATACTGTTAAAAAATTAATAGGAATATTCCATTGTATATTGTTAGTTTTTTCTATCTTTGTAAAAAGAAGCAAAGGGAAAATGAAACTAACAATATATTTTTTGTGCCATGACTAGAGAAGACTTAATGCGGAAAGCGATCGAGCTCTCCAAAGAAAATGTTGAAAATGGTGGAGGTCCTTTCGGTGCTGTGATTGCCACGAAAGAGGGGGAAATAGTTGCAACAGGAGTAAATCGTGTTACGGCATCTTGTGACCCAACTGCTCATGCCGAAGTGAGTGCAATACGTGCCGCAGCTGCCAAACTCGGTACTTTTAATCTTAGCGGATACGAAATCTATACTTCCTGCGAACCTTGTCCCATGTGTCTCGGTGCTATTTACTGGGCACGATTGGATAAAATGTACTATGGAAACAATAAGACCGATGCCAAGAATATTGGCTTCGACGACTCTTTTATCTATGACGAACTGGAACTAAAGCCTGAAGACAGAAAACTTCCTTCCGAAATCTTATTGCATAATGAAGCCCTTACTGCCTTCAAAGCCTGGGCGGCCAAAGAAGACAGAGTAGAATATTAAAAAACCTCTCACTATTATTAACCTATTAATTACCCCTCAAATGAAAAGAAAAAGCCTTTTATTTGTTATGGCATCAGTATGCCTGTTCAGTTGTCAACAACAAGACGAACTGCAAGACCCCAGTAAAGAAGGTATCAACTTTCTTACTACTGTCGACAATGAAAGTATCACTGACGCTGTTACTCGTAGCAGCAGTAACCTGTCACTCCCTTTAAAAAGTAGTTTTTCAGCCGGAGACGTCATTTCAATGTCCGTTTCCGAGCAGGAATATCAGCCTTTTACCTTGGGAGTAGATAACCAAAATTGGAGCGAGACAGCTACAGATTCGGAAGCTGTAACTTTCTATGCTCATTATCCCGAATTGTCCGGTGATGTAACGACTAGATCCCTCTTTAGTCGCTACCGTGACATCAAAGGCGGTTTAGAATATTTGTTCGGCACAGCCCAAGCCCGCAAAGGTTCTAGCAATGTAGCCCTTACATTCAAGCGAATGACTGCGCCCGTTATTCTACTTGATGAAAAAGGCAACCCGTACGAAGGTAAAGCAATCGTTAAACTTTTCTTGAAGAACAAAGGTGTGCAGGATCTTTTCAACGGTAAAATCGAAGCTGACAAGAATGCAACCCCGGAATATATCAGTATCCGGAAAATTTCAGAAGGTATCCTGACTAACTTGATTCCACAGATAATCAAGGCTGGTGAGAAGATTGGTTCTGTAATTGTAGACGATAAGGAAGAACCTATCATCGCAGATCAGGATATTACCATAGAAGCCGGAAGTCCTGTTACGATGAGACTTTACGGAGGCCGCGGAATTATTGATGAACGGACTCCGTTACGCAGATAAAACAAAAGAATAAAAGTGATACTAATAAAAATCCCCGGAACCGCTGTAGACACTCAGCATTCCAGGGATTTTTTACACACAAAAGTTATTATTGAAATTGAAAACTGTCTCTTTATTAGATTAGAAGCGCATACCTACGGTAAGAACCACCTTATGATTATTATTGGTTACCTTTGTTCCTGGTAATTCTAAACTATCAAAAGCATAGAATGTTTCTTTATAAGTGTTATACAAATATGCCATATCCACATAGAAACTTTCACCACGATAACCACAACCGAATGTATAATTATTAGTAGCACCCGGATTAGAGAACTCCGTATCAGTACGCATTGAGTTTACAGGAAGATACTTAAAAGCGTCTGATTTCAAAGGAGCAGTTATATGATTATATCCCAAACGGAATGAAAATTCCGGTGCTAGCTTAAATTCAGCTCCAACACGAAGTGTATGAACAGGCTTCATCATCGCTTTAATGTCTTCCGTCTGACCTAATTCATATCCGTCCGGATCTTTCATTTTAGCTTTAGTACGGTCTGAATATTCATACTCAACTCCCAATGCGACGGAAGAACCGATAGTATATCCCATACTTGCATTGAATTTCCACGGAGTAACTAATTTATATTCATATTCTCCTTCAGTATCATTTCCACGAGCATCATAAGGTCTGGTAATATCCTTTGTTTCTTCATTTAAATCAAAAGCAAGATAAGCAGTATTGCGTTCCTTCAAACTAAAGAAAGTCGGGGTATGTACAGCTGCACCTATACGGAACGAAGATGACTCAAAAGGACGAAGAATGAAACCAAGTTTAAAATCAACTCCACTACCATCTACCCAAAAGTCATTTCCTAAGGTATATCCTCCATGGCCATTTCCATCCTTATCTGTAAAGTCTTCATTATATTCGCTGGTCCTATCATAGTTCACACTGTAAAGTCCTAATGTAGCTCCAACATAAAAACGATCATAAAAATTCAACGCACCATTCAAATCAAAAGAATGGATGCCTCCACTTTCTTTTGAACGATAAGACTGGCTCACAGCATCTCCTGCCTGAAAATAGGGCAGATATCCCTCAAAGGGAGGTTCTACATCTGGCTTATTAGGATCAGCTTCCCCATAAACAGGATTCACTAAATGAGCATTATATCCCATAATACCCAACCAAGGCAAATCAGGATTCTGAAAAGCATCATCGCTCTTCAAAGCTGCTTCTGTAAATGGATCAAAACCTCCGTATGAATCAAAGTTTACCATGTTGGCCATTTGAACAGTTTGAGAAGTGTTGAATACTCCACTCATCAGCATACTTCTATTGAATGACTTCATTTTGCGATAATTGAAACCAAAGTTGGCAAATCTCAACGCTGTTGTATTTCCTATTTTTGTAGAGAACACAAATCCGGCATTATCGAATGAGCCATGAAACTTGTCAAGACTCGCTCCATTAGCTTTTGTTCCTGTATTATCAAAACCAAATGACACCATAAAATCATTGCTGCGATAAATTCCGATACCGGCAGGATTGGTTCCCATAGTAGTAATATCTCCACCCAAGGCTCCCATAGCACCACCCATACCTACAAAACGAGCAGTTCCATTTAAATCACTTCCCATCCATCGGTTTGCATCATAGATAGTTGTTTGAGCATTTAGAAATCCTACACCTATCAAAAGAATACAAATCGCTAATATTCTATTACTTTTCATAATCAATCTCTTTTGAAATTATAAATTATCTTCTATAGCTACCGCCAGAACTACGTGAAGAGCCACCACCGCCACTACTACGTGAAGAACTGCCACTGCTACCAGAACTGCGAGAATAACTACCACTGCTACCTGATGAGTAGCTACTTCCACTACTTCTTGAATAGCTACCTGAATTGGAAGAGCGGGATGATGATCTATCAGGTGTATAGCTTCGTGATGTAGAAGTTGAACTTCCGCGTGAGTAGCTACTACCGCTACTGCGACTAGTACTTGTTCTGGAATTTCCCGTTGAACTGTTACTTCTAGTATAGGAAGAACCAGAATTACGTGTGCTAGTACCGGAACTACGTGTACTGCTTGGGCGTGTGTATGTTTCCGTATTCCTACGAGAATATGAACTTCCCGAACGAACAGAACCATTACTACTGCTACGAGTATAATCACGTGTTCCTACTACTCTGCTATTTGCACCTGTAGTGGTACCGGAACGACGAACACTTTGTCCAACTGAAGAATTAGTAGGCCGTGTAGTTGATGAACCTGTTCCTCTTCTATAAGAAGTAGAATTATAATTTCTCGAACCTGAATAATAGGAACGGTTATTTCCATTTATCACACTACGTCCGGCATAATAAGGTCTTCCACCTCCGCCCCAGCCCCAGCTAGGACCACCGTGCCAGTGGTGATGATGTCCCCAATAGCCACCGCCGCCATACCAGCCGCCCCAGTAGCCTCCGCCCCAGTAGCCTCCGCCCCAATAACCCGGAGAATATCCCCAAGCGTAATAAGGACGATTCCATCCCCAGCCATAGTTCCATCCCCAACCGTAAGAGCCATAACGCCAATCCCACCAGAGTGGATTACTGAATGTCGGGAACGCATAAGCATACATACCGTCGGTATATACGTTCCAGTCCCATGAATTCGGACCGTAAACTACATCCCAATACAACGGGCTGCTGATGCTGATAGCAAAACGCGGATTGCGGAAACGGATGATACGTTCAGCATATTCATAGTCGTCTTCCGTACCATTGAATTCACCCGTCACCCATTCTCCGTCCAAATCCGGATTAGATTTTTCTTTTATATATAAGGTATCATTATCCATTACGAATTCATTATCACGTGCATCGTAACGGCGGTTATATTCATCCACATCCCGTGTTCTTCCCTTACGGTCCTGAACCACTACTGTAGTACCCGGTGAAGTATAGATGTTGGTCACCTGTTTCTTCGTTTCCTTCTTAACCGGAGCTTCTTTCTTCTCCTGTTTGTCTTTTGAAGGAATGAAGTAAAGGTCGTCATCAACGCTTTGTGCCATCAAGCCTATCGGGAGGCACAAGGCAAATAGCAAGAAATAAACAATCTTTTTCATATCATCTCGGTTTATGTAATTACTTAAACTTATTCACGTTACAAAGATAAGGAAGAGATTTTTTGTTCAGGGGAGATTTTCCCCAAAGGATAATAGGGATTTCCCTATTTCACCACTGTTATGCAGGAAAAAGGGTACTTTTACTCTATCAAAATGAAGGTATTTAACTTACGGTATCAATGGTATAGTAAACTTCACATATTCCTGATCTACGACCTCCCAGCTTCCTCCAAAATATTCCACAAGCATACGATTCATCTCACTTTGAATCACAAGACTCTGATTAGGATTGGGCGTTAAAAGAATAGAATGATAAGTAGTGACTACAATCTTTCCCTGCTCTTTATCCACTTCTATACTTACAGTCAGTGCATTGCCTCTCTCCATCGGAACAAAAACGGAACGCATCAGTCTGAACAACCAATTCCCATCGTAACGAACCTGATAATTAACACCCTGCTCCAACTGATTGTTTACCTGCAAAGTGTGATTGGTAGAAGCAGCTGCAAGCGCTTCCTCCAGATAAGTATGAAAGAAAATATCCGCTACCTGGAATTTCATCATTCCAGCTTCCAAACGGGACAGATCAAGTATATCATTGATTAGTTGAGACAACTCGGTAGCCGTTTTAGATATCACGCCGGATGCCTCGTCTTTCTCTTCTTTTGTGAATTCCTTATCAGAAGCCAGCGCTAAAGAACAATTCACCACTTCAGTCAGCGGTTCGCGTATCGCATTATTCATATTGGAGATAAACGATTCTTTGACCTTATTTATTTTAACCACTTCCTGCGTTATCAGCCGCATCTTCTTCTCCGATCTGCGAAGCTCTCTGTTAATGCGATATTTAAATATGGAGAAAATAAGCAGAACTACTATAATGACAGCAATCAACACCAATACGGAAAGATTGATATAATAACGGAAGCTCAATGTCTGCAATTGCATTTTCTCCGTAGCATGGGCATTCTTAATGAAATCCACCTGCTTATTGTATATAGACACCAGAATGGAGTCATTAGCCTCCAATGCTTTTTCATACAACGGTATAGCCTGCTCATACTCATCCATATTCAGAAAGATATCCGCCTTATTGAGCAATGCGTTATTATAATAAGAATACTCTATTTTCAGGTAACCGGCAATAAGTGAATCCACGCTGACCAGTGCCTTGTCCCATTGATTCGTAGCCACAAAATAGCTTTTGTTCACCTCATAGTATCTCAACTTATTAATGAAATACTCACCGGAATAATATTCATCGGTCAACCGGATATACTTCTTTGCATTCTGCAAGTCTTTGATTGCCAGATAATATTCTGCATAAGATATATATAAATAGAAGAAGTCGATCTTTAACTTTAATTTCTGTTCAGGTCGTTTGCTGACTTCCTTTAAAAGCATCTCCTCCCGCAGCTGTATGGCTTTCAGGAAGCCCGGATAATTTTTAAGTTCTTTGTAGGTAGCTATCAAACTATTATTTATATCGGCAAAAAAGACATAATCATTAAATTCCAAGGATGTGGCACATGCCTTTTCCAACATATCAGCAGCCTGTTCAAGTCTGTCAGTCACACGATAAGCACGCGCAATACTTTGATATGCAAGCACAACTCCCTTTTTGTTTTTCAATGCTTGTGCTTCACGCAACATATCTTCCGCCTTGTTCCCCAATTCCTCAAAAGCTTCATTTAGAACCAACAAATCAATAGCGCACTGTTTCCCCAAGAACATCAAGTCGTAATACTTTTCTTTTTGTGCCAGAGGAACCAATAGATCAAGCCATTTCTGAAGACTGTCACGATCGTTTGCATTAAAGCACATATAGATCTGATACAGATAGGCACGACATTTATATAAATTGTCATTCTGTAATTCTGCTTCCTTCAACAGTTCATCTGTATATTGTTTCCTCAATAGAGGTTCGGGCTTGCAGATGTCAATCAATTCACACAAGGTCTGCAAGCGTAAAGTGTCATGCTCCTGTGTTTCCAATCTTTGAACCAATGCATTTTTTACATCACTGTCTCCTGCATACACATACGTCAAACCGCCAAGAAACAGCCAGCACAACAATACTATCAGTTTATTCTTCATTCTCATACTTCAGGCTTATTGTCATATAACGGATGTGTAAACATAAATCTTGCTCCAGAAGTGTATTTAGAGTCAATCCAGATCTTTCCATTCAGATGCCCTACAATAAACTCACAAAGGGAAAGGCCGATACCACTCCCTTGAATTCCCTCATGCAACTTCTCGAAACGGGAGAATATGGAAGACTGTTTATCCAAAGGAATACCACAACCTGTATCTTCTACCGTAAAAACTGCTTCCTTTCTTTCTGCATCCACATCAAGCAAAAGAGTAATCGTGCCCGAGGGAGTGAATTTCGTTGCATTAACCAACAGATTAATAAGGACTTGCTGTAGGCGAGTACTGTCTGTATACAGTTCCAGTTTATCCAATGAAGTTCGGAACACTACGTCCGCAGCCGTTCTCTTTACTCTCTCAACCGTTCCAATCGTATTCCGGCACAATGCCACTATTTCATGTTTCTGCAGATTAAATGACATGTTGCTTTCCTCCTGTTCAGACAATTCCATCACATCATTAATCAGTTTATGAAGCATCTCTGCATTCTGCCTGATATTCTCTCCACACATCTGCCGGGTTTCATCATCAATGGCATCTCCCATGGATGACAACACCTCCGAGAATCCGACAATAGCATTCAACGGTGTCCGGATTTCATGTGTCATATTTGAAAGAAACATACTCTTGGATAAAATAGAGCGTTTCGCTTTATCATTGGTTTCAGACAACCTCACCCGCGATTCGGCCAACTCCTTATTACTTCTTTTTATGATAAAAATCAAAACTCCCACGATAATCAGTGCGACCAGAGAAAAACACATTATCCGTATCAACAACCCATTATACGCTTCGGCATTCTCCAAATTCGTACGGTCGGCAATATAGGTAGAGCGAATGGAATCCAAAGATTCTACAAACTGTTCTGTATTCAAGGACTGCCCCAACTCTTTCACCTCATGATAGAGAAGGCAGGCATCTTTCAGGTTCCCCATTTCATGCAATAAAGCTCCCTTTGACTGCAATGCGTTTTTATATTCATACAGACTGCCTCTATTTTTAGTAGCCACAAGCAGAGAATCATATAATGTAATTGCTTTCGAATATTCTTTCTGGAAAAGGTAATAGTTTATAAATAAATCCAAAGACAAACCGGAGAAATGCCGGTTTTCTTTCTGCAAGCTTTCTATTTCTTCCCAGCATTTGGCAACCTGCTCCTGATTCTTCATTTTGATATAGCCCAATGTGCGGTATGCACAAAGATAGAATTCAAAGTCTTTCTGTCCTGTCTCGATTTCGGAGAAGTATTTCTCCGCTACCTCCAAATATTCCATCGCCAGTTGCACCTTATTCATCTTCAGATAGGTATGTATTTGCTGAATGGTCAGACGAAGTTTTATAAAGACATCATTGCTGTCCTTGAGTTCTACTTCGGCTGCTAAAAAAGTTTCAGCCGCCAATGCATACAGCCCTGCATGCATATAGGTATCTCCCATAGCCTGCAATGACAAGGCTCTTCCCTCGGAATATTTTAAGCCCTTGGCTTTATCATACATTTCATGTGCCTGAACAATAGCTTCACCGGTCTCTCCTTCCAGACAGGTGGTATTGACTTTAATCTGGGCTACAATGAATGCTGTTTTAAGATCATTCTGTTTCCAGGATTCTTCTCCGATTTCCGCACATAATTTTAGAATAGAATCTGTCCATGGGGAAGTTGTGGAATAAGTAAGGTTACGGTTGGAAAGAGAAAATAATTCCGGTAGTTTTTGTATAGATTGAGCTTTGATAGTATTTCCCTGACCCGCAAACAGATATACGGTGAAAAATAATAATATTAGTATGCTTTGCTTATGTTTATGCTTCATATTTAAAATAGGAACCCTCATTAATCGTCCATGCAGCAAATATACAAAAAAAATAATAGTAACATATACTTCACCCAAATACTTCGTCAATAATTCGTTTTTTGAGTATCTTTGCATCTTCATCATTCAGATTAAAAGAAAGATTATGAAATACTTTGAATTTTCATTCCAGACACATCCTTGCACCGAAACGGTGAACGATGTATTAGCTGCGGTATTGGGCGAGGCAGGGTTCGAAAGTTTTGTTGAAAGCAAAGACGGATTGACTGCGTATATTCAACAAGACTTATGCGACGAGACTGTGATTAAAAATGCCATAGCCGAATTTCCTTTACCCGACACAGAAATCACCTATACTTATGTTGAAGCAGAAGACAAGGACTGGAACGAAGAATGGGAAAAGAACTTTTTCCAACCTATCATCATCGGCAATCGCTGTGTGATTCACAGTACTTTCCATCAGGATGTTCCTCAAGCGGAATATGATATTGTTATCAACCCGCAAATGGCTTTCGGCACCGGACACCACGAAACGACAAGCCTTATTATTGAAGAATTACTAGACAGCGAACTGAATAATAAATCTCTACTGGATATGGGTTGTGGGACTTCTATTCTCGCCATCCTGGCGCGAATGAGGGGTGCACGTCCTTGCACAGCTATCGATATAGACGAATGGTGTGTACGCAACTCCATCGAAAATATCGAATTGAATCATGTAGATGATATTGCTGTTTCACAGGGAGATGCCTCGTCACTGACCGGAAAAGGTCCTTTCGATATTATCATTGCCAATATCAACCGGAATATATTACTGAATGACATGAAACAGTATGTTGCCTGTATGCATCCGGGATCCGAACTGTTGATGAGTGGATTCTATGTAGATGATATTGCTGTTATCCGCGAGGAGGCAGAGAAGAACGGACTGACTTATGTTCATTATAAAGAGAAGAACCGCTGGGCAGAAGTGAAGTTCATCTTTAAAGCGTGATATTGATATACACTGGTATTCATTTCGGTAGACCGGACGTTTACCTTATAAAAAGAGACATATCTTTCCTCTTAATACAAAGGAAAGGTATGTCTCTTAATCTTTATTCCGATCACTACTCGCCGGTTCTAGTACTTATCAGGAGTTATTCAAACTCTTTCTTGACTTGTTTACACCATTCTTTTATTTTCTCTTCGGCCTGTTCTGACTGATTGTCCAAATCGATAACCAAACCGCACCATTGATCACCACGCAATGCTTTAGAACGTTCGAAGTTATATCCACTGGAAGAAGTAAAACCGACTAATGTAGCTCCATCTTCTTCAAATACCTCTGCCAACAGTCCGATGCCATCTGCAAAATTCTCCGGGTAACGTATCTGATCTCCCAAGCCGAAGATTGCGACCTTTCTTCCTTCCAATTTCATTGTCCGTAACTCCGGCAACAGTTCATCCCAATAAGTAGGGAGTTCTCCGTCAAACCAGGTTGAAGCACCGATAATGAAACAATCATAAGCCTCAAAGTCATTTTGCCAGGCCTGTTCAATAGGCACTGTCTCTATCTTTTCCTTACCGAATTCTTTCTGTATTTTCTCTGCTACCCAACTCGTTCTTTCGGCTTTGGTAGCATAAAATAAACCTATCTTTTTCATAATCCACACTATTTAATATTCCAATAATTTCCGGGCAGCCTCGTATATCTTGGCCTCATCCGGCAGAATTTCCTTCTCCAAAATCGGATTAAAACCGACAGGAGTAAAAGTAGAACCGACACGCTGCACCGGTCCATCAAGATAGCGGAACATCTCTCCACTAATCATAGCAGCAAGCTCCGCACCAAAACCGGAGAATACTTTATCTTCATGAACGACCAATGCCTTGCTCGTTTTCTTGACCGATTCGAATATCGCCTCTTTATCCAACGGAATCAAGGAGCGAATATCAATGACTTCTACTTTCCAGCCACCTTCTTTTTCTAATCGCTCTGCTGCGTGCAGACAGAAATGGGTGGTATTGCCATAGGTAATAATGCTCAAATCTGTTCCCTCACGACGAATACGTGCTTTCCCGAAAGGTACTTCAAAATCTTCCGGCACTACTGCCGCCGCTTCTACCGAATTATACAATGCTTTCGGCTCAAGGAATAAGGTGAAGCCTTTGGATCGCATACTGGTACGAAGTAATCCGGCAGCATCATCCGCAAAAGACGGGCAGACAATACGTGCCCCCGGTAAAGTGGTCAAAGCTCCCTCCAGGTTTTGAGAATGATACAAGCCTCCACCGATATAGCCACCGGAAGCCAGACGCAGAGTTATATTTGGAGCAAATTTCCCATTGCTACGCCAGTACTCATGTGTACACTCCACATATTGTTCTACGGCAGGCCAGAAATAATCGGCAAACTCCGCTCCCTCAATCACCACATGAATTTTAGGATCAAAGCGACTCATTCCATTGGCGGTGCCTACAATATAATCTTCCGCAATCGGTGCACTGAATACACGGGCTTCGCCGAATTCCTGCTGCATACCTTTGGTTACATTAAACACGCCTCCTTTTTCCCTGTTTGCCACATCCTGCCCCCAAATAAAGGTATCGGGATTATAGCGGAATTCAGCTTTCAATGTTTCATTAATGGCATTGACCAGAAAAGTCTTCTCCCCTTCCGCCTCATGTGTACCGTCTTTATATTTCTGTGGCTGATAAGGCTCGGGCATTACAAAGTCATAAATGCTTTTAGGATCAGGATCGGGAGCAGCCAAAGCCTTCCGGTTGGCAGCAGACAATTCTTTCTTTGCATCAGCCTCTATTTGTTGCAGTTCTTCCTCGGTCAGACGTTTATAACGCAGCAGCATCCGGCGGAACTTCATCAAGGGATCAGCATCTTTCACATATTCCAATTCATTCTCATCCCGATACAAGGTGTGTTTATCTGAATTGGAGTGCGAACCGATCCGGACACAATTCGCCTGCACAATAACCGGATTACGGGTGCTGATAGCATATTCCCGTGCTTCAGTCATAGCATTCATCGAATCGAATACATCCTTTCCGTTACAATAGATAATCTTCAAGTTCTTGAAGCCCGAGAAGTTCTCGGCCACTTTACGGTTGGCAGTCTGTTCCGATTTGGGTACGGAAATGCCATACCCATTATCTTGTATTACAAAAATCACCGGAAGACGTTCGAGACTGGCACCATTGATAGCTTCGTAAACGAATCCTTCGGAAGTAGCCGACTCTCCGTGAGAAGTGATAGCCACGCCTTTATGTCCATAATATACCATTGCTCTGGCCACACCTGCTGCGTGAAGGTCGTGTGTGCCAGTAGCAGAGGAGATGTTTTCAATGTGCCATTCCGGTTTGGCGAAATGGTTCGACATGTGACGTCCTCCGCTACCCGGGTCCGTGGCTTTAGAAATACCGTTCAGAATGATTTCTTCCGGAGTCATTCCGGCAGAAAGCACGGTTAACATATCCCGGTAGTATGGGAACAGGAAATCTTCACCGAGGGTGAATACCTGACCGACAGCAAGTTGAATACCATCATGTCCTGCATAGGGAGCATGATAAGACCAACCCAACGATTGCAATAGGTAAGACGGTGCCTTTTCGTCCAAGGCACGCCCCAATGTCATCAGATGATACCACTTTTTCAGGGTTTCTACATCTGTAGTCTTTATATCATATTTCTTTTTCATGAGTAATGAAGTTCTTAATGAATGAAACAATCAGTTATCAGCCTTTCCAATTTTCGAGATAGTCGGCTATAAAATGCAGGAAGTTACCTCCCAACATTCCGTCTACTACCCGATGATCGTAAGACAAAGACAAGTACATTTTATGCCGGATTGCAATCGTATCACCCTCCGGAGTCTCTACAACAGCAGGTTTCTTCTCAATATACCCTACTCCCAAGATAGCAACTTGCGGCTGATTAATGATTGGCGTACCGAACAGGCTCTTGAATGTACCAAAATTGGTTATCGTAAATGTACCCCCATCAATATCTTCCGGCATTAATTTGTTATCCCTTGCTTTCAAGGCCAGAGAATCGATGGCAACAGCCAACCCGTTCAGATTCAGATGATCGGCATCATGCACCACAGGAACAATCAGATTTCCATCATTCAAAGAGACGGCAATACCGACATTAATATGCTTTTTGAAAAGAATATTGTATCCATCTACCGATACATTCACCTGTGGATAGGCAGCCAATGCTTTTGCCACGGCTTCCGTTATCACAGGCATATAAGTCAGTTTCACTCCTTCGCGACGGAAGAAAGCGTCTTTATTCTTTTCACGCCAACGTACCAATTTGGTAACGTCTACTTCTACTACATTGGTCACGTGAGGAGATACTTTCTTAGACATAACCATGTGGTCGGCAATAATCCGGCGGACACGATCCATCTCTTTTACTTCGACTCCAGGCATTGCTACAGGAGCAACCTTCGGACTTGCCTGTTCAGAAGAAACAGCAACTGATGGTTTGCCTGCGGCCGGAGCAGCAACAACAGATGCCGGCTTCGGTTCAACACTACCTCCTCTTTTCTTCTTTTCAATATAATCTTTTATATCTTTCTTACTCAATCGCCCTTCATAACCGGTTCCTTGTATAGCATCCAGCTCTTCTTTCGGAATCTTAGCTTCCCGCGCCAACTGAATCACAACAGGAGAGTACCAACGTTCTTCCTCTGCAACAACAGGTTTCGATGCAGTATTCGCAGATTCGTTCTTAGCAGTTTCCGCTAACGATGGTGATGTTTCAGAAACATTTATCGGCTCCGTTCCTGAAGATTCTTCTCCATCCAAATCAATTATAGCGACTACTGTTCCTACAGCAACCGTATCACCCTCCTTATATAAAATCTCCACCACTTTTCCCGCTACGGGAGAAGGGATCTCCGCACTTACTTTGGCAGTATTCACTTCAAAAAGCACATCGTCTTCCTGAATCATATCACCTACCTTTACAGACCAAGAGACGATTGTCCCTTCGGTTATACTCTCGCCCAACTTAGGCATTTTTATTTCGAATTTTGACATAGACAGTAAATTTATTATTCAACCTTGATATATTACAACAACGGGCTGAAATAGAAAGTTTTAAGTTAAGTAAATTTTAACCGGATACTGACAAAGCCAGTCCGGGCATCAACGACTATATATCCACTCTTTCTGAATATATTTTCCTTCCCGGAGCTGATTAACAGCCTCTATTTCCTTCCCGGTAAAAGCACTGACAGATTGGGAATCACTGAAATACTGAAAAGCCTTCTCTTTAAAATCAGTTACAGTTCCCTCCGATAAATGACTCCGAATATTGGTTACCTCACTCCGAACGGAAGGAACGGCATATACTGACGATAAGGTTTCATCATCAACCATCGGTTCCGGATTCAAAGCTTTATGCAATGCTGCCAGATCCGTATCATACAATAAAGTGCAATGATACAACACCCGATTCTTATGCAAGCATTGCGCACTTCCTGAAATTTTCAATCCATTCAGATAAATTCCCAATCGTTCATCTCCTTTTACCATCAGGCCTATAGAGTTCAGGAAATCCAATGTCCGTTGCAAGTACGTAACAAATTCCGGCAATCGGGGAGCCGTTTCTATAAAAGTCAGATTGACATTGCCCAAATCATGATACACCGATCCCCCACCCGAAAAACGACGGGCAATATGTACTCGTTCCTGTTCCGCCCATTTCTTATCGACTTCCGACCGCAACCGCTGATGCTTACCTATTACCACAGAAGGAGTATCCTGCCAAAGCATGAAAATATCTTCATTTCCCTGCTTCAACAGATACTCTTCTGCTGCCAAGTGAAAGTAAATATCAGTAAACGGACTATAGATACATCGAATCATAGATCAAGCGGAATAAGAGTTAAAACATAATTTCGTGATAGATCTCTCCAACCGTAGGATGTGGAAACACAGTCTTCTGGAATTCCTCCACCGTGTACCCTCTCTGAATAGCAATACCTGCTATCACAATAAGTTCTGATGCAGGATTTCCCAACATGTGGCAACCGATAATCTTCCCATCTTCATCCTGAATCAGCTTACAGAGTCCGTTTCCCTGTTCATTCTCCGCAACGAAGCGTCCGGAATAAGCCATCGGTAATTTCGAAATACGGTAAGGAATTCCTGATTTTACCAGTTCTTCTTCCGTCTTTCCCACTCCCGCCACTTCAGGGTTGGTATAAACGACTCCCGGAACACAATCGTAATTCATCCGGTCTTCCACTCCTAAAATATGATTAATGGCGACTTCTGCTTCACGGATAGCAGTATGCGCCAATAAAGAGTAGCCTGTAATATCACCACACGCATATACACGAGGATGCGAAGTCAACAGATGTTCGTCTACTTTCACTCCATTCCGATGCAGTTCTATATTCAGCTTGTCCAGTCCTACCTTGGATAGATTTGCCTTACGTCCTACACTAAGCAAGATCTTCTCCGCTTCAATAGTAGACGTCTTGCCTTCTTTTTCTATCACAACTCCATGAGGATTTACTTCCACCACTTTCGTATTTAAATAGAAAGTGACTCCCCGTTTGGCATATTCGGCACGAAGCATACCACTGGTTTCCTTATCCATCGCTCCCAGAATCTCCGGCATCATTTCTACCACATGCACTTTCACGCCCATACTGTTGAAGAAAGAAGCAAACTCCATCCCGATCACTCCGCCACCAATAATGACCAGCGTCTGTGGAAGTTCCTTTATTTCCAATGCCTCCTTGGAAGTCCAATAACTGATTTCTGACAGTCCCGGTATAGGAGGAATCACTGTATCAGAGCCGGTACATACCAGCAAATATTTCACGGAATAGATTTCTCCGTCACAAGTGATTTGTATTTTCCCATCTTTTTCTCCTTCTATCAGAGCTTCTTTTTCTACAATAGTCACTCCGTAAGAACTCACAGTCATCTTCACACCGCCCGTCAACATTTTTACTGTTTTATCTTTACGGCTCATAATCTTGGATAAATCGAACGAAGGAGATTCGGCAGAAACGCCGTATTTGGAAGCACTCTTGATGCTATCCAGTATTTTAGCAGAATATAACAAAGTTTTAGTAGGAATACACCCCTCATTGAGACATACTCCACCCATTGCCTTTTTCTCAAAAAGAACGGCTTTTAATCCGTTGGCCCCTGCCCGTTCGGCAGCTGTGTACCCGGCCGGACCACCACCAATAATAGCTATATCAAAGTTCATAATCGTATTTTTTTAGTAATAATACGATTATAACAAATATGGAAAGAGATAAGTTGTAGGGAAAAGAAATACCCGTTACTTAATTGTCAGCTTTTTAAGTTCCTCTAACGAGCCATTGAACACATTTAAATCTACGTCTTCTTTAATGCCGGAGACACTTCCTACATCCGTATGTTGCCAAAAGTGCCATTTTCCCTGATACCGCACAGAGTCCACATAATAATGGGCAATCCAGTAAGGGTATGCATTGAAGATAGAGTCATCCAGATAACGGGTTTTAAATTTATAAGAGGTATAAAGAATAGGCTTCACTCCATAATGAGATTCCACCCGGTCCAGCCAGCGTTTGATGCCTTGCTGTAATTCCTTTTTTTCCTTCCGCCCGGTCACTTCCACATCAAGTACGGGAGGTAAATCACCGGAAACAAGTTTTACCGTGCGAATAAAGAAGTCCGCCTGTTTCAAAGCATCCGTGCTTGGAATATAAAAATGGTAAGCGCCACGGATAAATCCATGATTACGGGCATTGGCAAAATTTGCCTCAAATGTGGTATCGTTATGATCTCCTCCTTCTGTTGCCTTCATAAAGACAAAATGCAAAGGAGTAGCCGTCTCTTTATTCTGCAACAGCTTCTTCCAGTCAATCTTTCCCTGATAGTGAGAAATGTCAATACCATGAATATCATATCCGTCAGGGATGCAGACACCATATTCCTTTAAGCCATGGCAAGGTTTCCATCGATAAGCATAAGGGCGGATAAAGAAATAATAGAAAGCGACGGAGAAACAACCGACAATTATCACTGCCAGAATATTACGAAGCCAGGTAGGCATCACAGTTCGATGCTTCACCTGTTCCTTTTTTGAGGTACGGGAAGTTTTAGAAGAAGAGGTCGTTCCCTTTCTTTTAGTGGTGGAAACAGTTCTTTTCTTCTGTACGGCAGACATCGGGTTGTTGCGTTGCGGCATTTACTTTAAACGATCAATGTTTTTAGAGATAGGCACGGATTACACGGAATACAGGGTTATAAGAAATAACTAAAAACCGTATCAATCCGCGTAATCCGTGCCTGAAAGAACCCTTCATTGCAGCTGTTGTATTAACAACTACTTTGAAGTGTATTTATTTAGCTTGTTCCAGTTGCAAAGTCTTAGTTGCCTGGTCGCAAACTTCTGTAGGACCGAAGTATTGGATCGGACCCGGATATACATAATCCGTTTCGATAGCCCAACGTTCGCGTTGTGAAGCAAATGCTTTGAAAGGAGCACCATCCAGTTTTACCAGTGCTTTCTGAATAACCGGCTTCATTTCACCGTGACGACGTTCCATGTTCATCATCATGGTAATAGGCACACCACCAGCAATCCATTCGGCAGCAGGAGCTGTTGTGTTACGTACAGAAGACATATAACCAGTCTTACCGTTAGCAATCAACATAGAAGCTGTGTAACCCAAAGAGTAGCAATAGTCAGCGTCAAAGTTTGACGGAGCAGCACAACGTCCTTCATAACCGAAGAAGTGGTGTTGAGCAGCAAATTTACCAACATACTTGCCTTCTTCTTTCCATGCAGCCAACTTAGTAGCTACCATTTCAGACAACAGTTTTTCTGTTTCGATCAATGATACCTGAACGTTTCCGTGCGGGTCACGATCCAAAGTCAACTGACGGGCAACACCTTCCGGCAGACTAGCATAAATAGCAGAATTTTCCGGAGAAAGTTTGCGGATAATATAATCACGTTGGTGAGATTTCTTAATCTGACCGAATTCTTCAGCATTAGCAGCCAGGAAGTCATTCAATTCAGCAATCAGACGTTTCATGGCAGGAATGAACTCTACCAATCCTTCCGGAATCAAAACTGTACCGAAGTTGTGTCCTTGTGCTGCACGGTCTGCTACCACTTTAGCGATAGATGTTACTACATCGTCCAAAGACATATCTTTTGCTTCCACTTCTTCTGAAATGATACATACGTTAGGCTGTACTTGCAAAGCACATTCCAGTGCGATGTGAGAAGCCGAACGACCCATCAATTTGATGAAGTGCCAGTATTTACGTGCAGAGTTACAGTCACGTTGGATGTTACCGATTACTTCAGCATAAGTCTTACAAGCTGTATCGAAACCGAAAGAAGTTTCAATCATATCGTTCTTCAAGTCACCGTCGATTGTTTTCGGGCAACCGATTACCTGTACACCATACTTCTTAGCAGCATAGTATTCAGCCAATACACAAGCATTTGTGTTAGAGTCGTCACCACCAATGATAACCAGTGCCTTGATGCCCAGTTGTTTGATGATTTCAAGCCCTTTTTCAAACTGGCTTTCAGCTTCCAGCTTCGTACGTCCGGAACCGATGATATCGAAGCCACCTGTGTTACGGTATTCGTCGATGATATCAGCAGTCAGCTCCATATAGTTGTGATCTACCAGACCACCAGGACCCAGAATAAAACCATATAATTTGTTTTCCGGGTTCAATTTCTTGATACCATCGAACAAACCGGAGATTACATTGTGTCCGCCCGGAGCCTGACCACCGGAAAGAATTACACCTACGTTCATAGCAGGAAGAGCAACAGCTTCACCAGCTTCGAATGTAATCAACGGCATTCCATACGTGTTCGGGAATAATGCTTTGATAGCTTCCTGATCGGCTACAGATTGAGTAGCAGCACCTGCTACAGCCTTAACAGCTCCTGATGCCAATGCTTTCGGAAGTTTGGGCTGGTAAGCAGCCCTTGCGATTTGCAATGCACTTTTAGTCATTTTCTTTAATTTTTTATTTAAAGGTGTTAGTAAGTTTCTTGTCAAACTTGAAAAGCGTTGCAAATTTCGCATTTTTTTCCGAATTATAAAAATTCTTCTTCTGTTGTTTTTAAGACAAAAGAAAGAAGAAAGAAAAATTAAGGCTATCTCCCGACGTGGGAGATAGCCTTAATTTTTCTTCAGCGAGCTAATTTATAATATAATTCTAGGGATTCTGCTCCCAGCCTCCGCCAAGAGCCTTATAAAGTTGAACCACCGCAATCAACTCGTCACGAATGGCATTACTCAATCCGATTTGGGCATCAAAGTATCCACGTTGGGCATCCAACACATCCAGATAGTTGATGACTCCATTGATGTACTGCAATTGTGCCAGGTCCATGTAGCTCTTGGCCGAACGTTCCAGATTGGCACGAAGTTCGTACACTTCCTTGATCTTGTTGAAGTTGACAATCGCATTACGTGTTTCCTTGAAAGCTTCCAGTACGGATTTCTCATAACTATGTACTTCAGCCTCATAAGCAGCCTTTTTCGCTTTCAATGCCGCACGGTTCTTTCCCCAACCAAAGATAGGAGTTAATAAAGCTCCTTCCATAACTGCATAGGGAGATTTCAAGAGTTCCGACAAAGAAGTACTTTCACTACCGAAACCGCCTGTCAGGGCAAGACGCGGGAACATATTCGTATAGGCCACTCCTACTTTTGCATTGGCAGCAACCAATTTCTGCTCTGCCTGACGAATGTCGGGACGGCGTTCCAACAAAGTAGACGGCAACCCTACAGGAAGTGTTTCCGGAGAGTTAAACTCCTGAAGCAAACGGGAACGGGCTATCTTATTAGGATATTCACCCGCAAGATAAGCAATATCGTTCTCTTTCAGGGAGATTTTACGTTCCAAGTCAGGAACCAGAGTGGCCGTACGTGCCAACTCCACTTGTGCCTGTCGATAGGAAGTCTCGGAAGTCAATCCACCGGCAAACCGGATACGTGCTAGGCGCACCCCTTCTTCACGGGCTTTCAATGTCTGTTTGACAATATCAAGCTCTGTATCCAAAGCTACCAGTTCATAGTAAGCCTGTGCCACTTCAGCCACAATCGTCATCTGCAATGCACGTTGTGCTTCAATAGATTGCAGATACTCGGCAATGCTGGCCGAACGCGCCCAACGCAGATTTCCCCAAAGATCGACTTCCCACGAAACGAGGAATTGTGCTTCAAAGGTATCCGATCTCTTGAAAGCATCTCCTCCATGATTCTCGAGTTCGCGTTCCCCTGTCACTTTTCCTTTAATATCCGGAAGCAATGCAGCCGTAGAAATTCGTTTCTGTGCGGCCATTTCTTTCACACGGGCAGCAGCAATCAGCATATCTTTATTATGATCCAGTGCACGCTCTATCAGACTTCTCAATGTAGCATCCGTATAAATATCCCTCCAGTCCTGGTCGCCGAAGCTGACCGAATCCTGTGATCTTTCCAAGCTGTCGGGTAAATGAAGATCAGGACGGACATAGCTTTTCCCTACCTTGCAGGAAGTCAATACTCCGGCAAGTAACAGGATAGCAATATATAGTTTCTTTCGTTTCATTATTTCTTATGTTTTAAGATTTTCGACTTTGTTTTATACACCATCACAAAGAAGAACGGCACAAGAATGATACCAAATACGATGGCAAATATCATTCCGAAAAATACACCTGTACCGATTGCCTGCCGGCTTGCCGAACCCGGACCACTTGCCAGTACCATCGGAAGCATACCGAGCACAAAGGCAAGAGAGGTCATCAGAATCGGACGGAAACGCAATTTGGCTGCGTATATGGCCGATTGCACCAAGTCTTCACCTTTATCTACCTGCACCTTTGCGAACTCTACAATCAAAATTGCATTCTTAGCGGCAAGTCCGACCAACATAACCAAGCCAATCTGGAAATAGACATCGTTTTCCAATCCGCAAACCCAGACTCCCAAATAGGCTCCCAAAGCTGCCACAGGTAAAGAAAGCAACACGGCAATAGGCACTGTCCAACTTTCGTATTGTGCGGCAAGGAAAAGAAAAACGAACAAGAATACCAGTGCCATCACCATACCTGTCTGACCTCCCGCCTGCTTCTCCTGATAGGAAAGGCCGCTCCATTCCAGACCGATATTATCGGGGAGATGATCTTTGGCAATCTGTTCCATGATCTCCATCGCCTGTCCGGAACTATATCCTTGCGCAGCTGCTCCACGAATAACGGCCGTAGTAAACATATTGAAACGTTTGATACTTCCCGGTCCTGTGGTATATGATGCATTTCCCAGAGAAGTCAATGGTACCATCGCTCCATTGGAGGCTTTTACGAAAAATAAATTAATATTGTCTTTATGTTCCCGGTAAGGAGCTTCCGCCTGAATATAAACCTTATATATACGGTTGAACATATTAAAATCGTTCACATACACCGAACCGGTATAAGCCTTCATGGTAGAAAACACATCAGCCAAAGGCACACCCAGCATCTTCACTTTGTCTCGATCCACATCAAAATAAAGTTGTGGGATTTCCGACTGCAAAGAAGATGACAAGCCCGCCAACTCTTTGCGTTTGGATGCGTAGTACATTAATGTATCTGTCGCGTCTACCAAATTATCAAAAGTGGCTTCTCCACGAGCTTCCAGCTGCATCTCAAAACCTCCCGAACTACCGAGCCCCGGAATAACCGGAGGGGTGGACAGATAGACTTTACATTCCGGATATTCCTCAAGATGTTTCTCTACCGTATGCATGATCTTCTCAATAGTGGTACTCTTCCGTTCCTCCCAAGGTTTCAGGATCACCGTCAGTTCAGCACGTCCCTGGTTACTTCCGACACGCGGACTACTTCCCGTTACATTCTGTATATACTCAATGTATGGATTCTTTTCCAGATAAGCAATGGCACGCTCTGTCACGATACGGGTACGTTCCAGAGTAGCTCCTTCCGGCAGTTCTAATTCAATCTTGAAATATCCCTGATCTTCTACAGGTAAGAAACTGGTCGGAATAATACGATGAATCAACATGATAGCAATCAACACCATACCAAAAGCACTCAAAACTCGACGAGGATGCTTAATTGTACGAGTTACGGCAGCTACATACTTATTACTACCGATACCCAGCCATTCATTAATCTTCCGGAAAACGATATTCTTTTTCTTCCCGCTATCCGGTTTCAGAATCAGCGAACACATCACCGGACTCAATGTCAGAGCCACTACCGTAGAAATAAGTACGGACACTACAATTGTCACCGTAAACTGGCGATACAACTGTCCTGTAATCCCACTTAAAAAGCTAACCGGGACGAACACAGCCGCTAATACCAGTGAAGTGGCAATCAAAGCACTGGAAAGTCCGTTCATCGCTTTTTTCGTAGCTTCATAAGGACTTAGGTGCTCCGTTTCCATGATATGTTCTACACCTTCCACCACCACAATCGCATCATCCACCACAATACCGATGGCAAGGATCAATCCGAGCAATGTCAGGATATTCAGTGAGAAACCGAAAATCAACATGAATCCGAAAGTACCGATCAATGAAATAGGCACAGCCACTACCGGAATCAACGTTGCACGCCAGCTCTGCAAGGATAAATAAACCACCAGAACCACCAATACCAATGCTTCAAACAACGTCTTATATACTTCATGGATAGATTCGGAAATATAAGTCGTCATATCAAACGGAATCTCATAGCTCAATCCCTCCGGGAAGTTCTTGCTAATCTCATCCATCGCCTCTTTTACTCTCTCGGCCACTTCCATCGCATTGGCACCCGGTAACATATAAATACCAAGTACGGCAGCATTTTCACCGTTAATACCACTCTCTGTATTATACGAAGAAGCTTCCAGCGATACACGTGCCACATCTTTCAATCGAATGATAGAACCATTCGCATTCGCACGCACTACGATATCTTCAAATTGTCCTACAGTGGAAAGACGTCCCTGTGTCGTGATAGGAATCGTGATATCCAATCCCTGTACAGGCTGTTGTCCCAGCACACCCGCTGCCGATTCACGATTCTGATCTTTCAATGCATTCTGCAAATCCTGTACGGTCAGTCCGAAGTTTGCCAGCTTATCCGGTTGCGCCCATATCTGCATGGCATAATAACGGCTACCAATATTGGATACACGTCCCACTCCGGGAATACGGCGAATCACATCGAGCACATTGATAGTAGCAAAGTTACTCAAGTAAATCTCATCGAACTTTGGGTCAGTAGAAGTCAAACAAAGCGTCATCAACTGACTGGGAGCCTGTTTCTCTACCGAAATACCATTCTGAATCACTTCCGCCGGCAAACGGGATTCTGCCAGTTTCACACGGTTCTGAATCTCAACAGCAGCCAAATCCGGATCAGCAGATACATCAAAAGTAACTGTTGCCGAAAAACCTCCGGAGTTAGAACTATTTGATTCCATATAAAGCATCCCCGGAGTACCATTGATTTCCTGCTCAATCGGAGTAGCTACTGCCTGTGATACAGTAAGTGCACTCGCACCCGGATAGGAAGCACTAATCTTCACCACCGGAGGGGTAATCTGTGGGTATTGATCCACCGGAAGCATCGTCAGACCGATAATGCCAACAATCACAATCACGATGGAGATTACAGCCGAAAAGACCGGCCTATCTATAAAAAAAGTAACTTTCATCGTTTATTCTCCTTTCGCGTTATCCTTCGTTCCGGTAACATCTTCTTTCGCCCCGGCCACTTCATTTTTTGTCGTAGTTATACTATCCTGGGCCTCTGCATCCGGTTGGCTCACCCGTACTTTCATACCTGGAGTCAACTTATGGAATCCTTCCACAACAACCATTTCTCCTTCTGCCAATCCTCTTTCTACCACCACATTATTCCCGACTTCCGGTCCTAATTCGATAAAACGCTTCTCTACCGCATTATCTTTACGCATGGTATAAATATAAGCTCCTCCCTTCTCGATGGTAACGGCTTTCATCGGAACAACGAGTGCTCCTTCACGAACATCCAGTAACAATTTTACTTTTGTAAATTGTCCCGGTAATAATACCTGCTTTGGATTAGGCATTTCTGCACGTACAGAGAAAGTACCGGTTTGAGGATCCACCTGCGGTTCAGCAAAATCCACGTATCCTTTGAATGGATAGACTGTGTTATCCGCCAATGTAATGGTAATATTGGGCTGCCAGGAACGGGTAGAATCCTGCTGTCCCAAATTAATATTTCTTTCTTTACTCTTCAGATAATCGAGTGCTGTCATACTAAAATCAACCAACACCGTATCACTCTTCACAATAGTAGCAAGCAACGATTTCCCCCCGGGTCCCACTAACGTACCCAAGTCCACATTTCTTTCACTAATGTGCCCCGACAAAGGCGAACGGACAATGGTGTAGCCCAGCTCCAATTCAGCCTGTGCTAAATCTGCCTCACTCATGGCTACCGTTGCCTCGGCACTTTCATAAGCAGCTTCCGCATTATCCAAATCCAACTGGCTTGCAGCATTCTGCTCAAACAACGGACGGATACGTTTTAAATCACGCTCCGCCTTCAAAGCCTGCGCTTCGTCTTTTTTCAACTGCGCCCTGGCCTTATCAGCTTTGGCACGATACTGGTCCTGATTAATGACAAACAAAACCTGATTCTTATTGACATATGTACCTTCGGCAAAAAGCATATTTTCCAGATAGCCTTCCACCCGGGCACGGACTTCGACGAACTGTTGGGCACGAATACGCCCTACATACTCCCCGTATATCTCTACATCATCTTTCACTACCGGTTCTACAATGACTGTCGGCATTTCCGGCGCAGCCTTCTGAGGTCGGGTCAGTATCCAATACACCCCCAACACAACTACCACACATATAATAGCAGCAATGGTTCTCTTTCTCCTCAGTTTCAACTCATGTTTCGAAAAGAATAATCTCATATCGAATCTTATTATTTAATTTAACTTATGTTTGTTCTATACTCTTATATGCAATTCATATACCAAAAATGCGTCGCAGACATTATTCGCTTACAATCAAAGCATTACAAAATCTTCTTCTTTTTGCAAAAGTGTGGAAATTCACTGTCTTGTGTAGAAATTATCCACATTTCCGACTTTTGGAACATTTTTTTTAATTCCCATTTCAACAACTAAACAAATTATGCTCTACATTTGTATTATATTAAACATCAACACTAGACCATGTCCTAATGAAAAAACAAATCTTTTCAACATTAGTTTTATCAATTGGCTTATTATTGCCTTTTTCTTTGCATTCTCAGGAACAAAGAAAAAAGGTAGGTGTCGTTCTAAGTGGCGGCGGTGCCAAAGGAATGGCACACATCAAAGCACTGAAAGTGATCGAAGAAGCCGGAATTCCTATCGACTATATAGCCGGTACCAGTATGGGAGCTATCGTAGGTGGTCTTTATGCCATCGGCTATACTCCGGAACAATTGGACAGTATGGTACGGAAGCAAGATTGGACATTCCTGTTGAGTGACCGTATCAAAAGAAGTGCCATGTCATTAACAGATCGTGAGCGATCTGAAAAATATACAGTCTCTATCCCTTTCACCAAAACTCCCAAAGATGCCGCTACCGGAGGAATCATGAAAGGACAGAATCTGGCTAATCTATTTTCAGACCTTACCGTGGGGTATCATGACTCCATCGACTTTAATAAACTACCCATTCCTTTTGCCTGTGTGGCTGCCAATGTTGTCAACGGAGAGCAAATCGTATTCCACGACGGAATACTCTCTACTGCCATGCGTGCCAGTATGGCTATCCCCGGTGTATTTACTCCGGTACGGCAAGACAGCATGGTATTAGTGGACGGTGGTATTGTAAACAACTATCCGGCGGATGTAGTGAAAGCAATGGGAGCCGATATTATCATCGGGGTAGATGTGCAAAATGCTCTCAAGAAAGCCGACAAGCTCAATAGTGTCCCCGACATTCTGGGGCAAATTGTAGATATCACCTGTCAGTCTAACCATGAAAAGAATGTAGATCTCACAGATACTTATATCCGTGTCAATGTAGATGGATATTCATCCGCCAGTTTTACTCCGGCCGCTATTGATACGCTGATGAGAAGAGGCGAAGAAGCTGCAAAAGACCAATGGAGTTCGTTGCTTGCCTTAAAAAAGAAAATAGGAATAGCCGAAGACTACACTCCGAAACAACACGGTCCTTATTCTTCTCTTTCCAATGCACGCACCGTTTATGTGACAGACATCTCATTTTCAGGAGTAGAAGTGGATGACAAAAAATGGCTGATGAAGAAATGTAAACTGGAAGAAAACAGTGATATCTCCACTCAACAAATAGAACAGGCCCTGTATCAGTTACGTGGCAGTCAGTCCTACTCCAGTGCCAGTTATACGTTGAAAGAGACACCTGAAGGTTATCACCTAAACTTCCTGTTGCAGGAAAAATATGAAAGAAGAATCAACCTGGGTATCCGTTTCGATTCGGAAGAGATCGCATCTTTGTTGGTCAATGCAACAGCAGACCTCAAAACTCGTATTCCTTCCCGATTGGCCCTTACCGGTCGGTTGGGTAAACGATATGCTGCCCGCATAGACTATACGCTGGAACCAATGCAACAGCGTAATTTCAACTTCTCGTATATGTTCCAATACAACGATATCAATATTTACGAGGAAGGCGACCGTGCCTATAATACAACTTACAAATATCATCTGGCCGAATTTGGCTTCTCTGATGTATGGTACAAGAATTTCCGTTTCGGACTCGGTCTTCGTTTTGAATATTACAAATACAAGGATTTCCTGTTTAAGAAACCTGAAATCTCCGACCTAAAAGTAGAATCGGAACATTTCCTAAGTTATTTTGCCCAAGTGCAATATAATACCTATGATAAAGGACGTTTCCCTTCTAAAGGAAGTGACTTCAGAGCCGCCTATTCACTCTATACGGATAATATGGCACAATACAACGAACACGCTCCATTTTCAGCACTGAATGCTTCGTGGGCAAGCGTCATTCCTGTAACCCGCCGTTTCGCAGTCATTCCTTCCATTTACGGACGTATCCTGATTGGAAGGGATTTTCCTTATCCGCTACAAAATGCCATTGGCGGTGATGTCCCCGGTTTCTATATTCCCCAGCAATTACCTTTTGCCGGGGTTACCAATCTGGAATTAATGGACAACACCGTTATGATCGCCTCTATTAAATTCAGGCAACGTATGGGAGCCATTCATTATCTCACGTTGACAGGTAACTACGGACTAACGGATAGTAATTTCTTCGATATATTGAAAGGCAAGCAATTATTCGGTATCAGTGCCGGCTATGGAATGGATAGTATCTTCGGACCATTGGAAATTTCATTAGGATATTCCAATCAGACGGATAAAGGAAGCTGCTTTGTAAATTTAGGATATTACTTTTAGTCAAAAAGAATATAATAGCACTTCAAGGAAGACCAATTTTAATTTTATGCTATAATAACAATAGTTCGTTAAACATTTCATTCACATTTATGCCGCAATCGCTGCAAATCTAATCCCTTCCTCCCACAGCCTTCAATTTATTTCTTCGTTAGGCTCGATACCTAACGCCGAAATAAATCGTTTCCCGAGCAATATGTTGTGGTACAGCACTTTTACTGACACCATTGATAATACAGTTCCTTTTTTAACGCTTTGACTTTTGCCAAATTTACGCTGGTAGCGAAGCACTAAAGTGTAAGTCCAGTTTCTTCAAATCCCAACTCTGACAGTCAGTTAACACTGTAAATTGCTTTCCATCGCGATAGCAAAATTCAATTTGAAAACGTGTTCTGTAATAGTCTATAATCTCCTTAGCTTCCATTTGGATATCAATTGGTCACCTTTTCAAATAAGCAAATTCGTCTACGAAGTGGAACAAAGCGATTATGACATTTTCTTCCGACGCTTGCAAAGTTTCTTTATAGACACTCTTTACGTGATTTGTTGTTACACCATCAGAATGTACTTCTCATCGTATTCAAGCTTATTGGCTTCTATGTAAAAAGAGTATCACACCTCGGAAGGGCGTATTGATCTCATATTACAAAACAGATCAATTCATTTATATCATGGAGTTCAAACTAGATGGTACTGCAGAAGAAAGAAACAATAAAACCAGAAATATAGAGAAATGGATAGTAGAATAAAAGAAAAGTAAAAGAAAACTTTCACTCATGTAAAGATTTTCTTTTACTTTTCTATGACTTAACAATTAACTTTCGACTTAAAGACTCAAATTAAGTTTCTTTCATACAAGAGATTGCCGTTATAACTTTCATCACTTGCAACCAATCCTTTTTATTGAGTTGTGATATAACTACACTTCGGTATTGAAAAATATAATGAATCGGGTGGCAACGCTTTCAATTTCTCCATATACGGTTTAGCCTCTATACTAACACTTTTTCTCATAGGAAAAGAAGAAGCTCCATTAATTATAAATCTAAAATTTCTAATATCCCCTATTGTACGAAAAGGATAGAAGTCCGCAAATCGTTTCACGTTATACATGAACGCAAAATTTTCTTTGACCACTTCAGCATAATCTGTCTTCAATATATACCAATATTCTTCTGTTGTAATATCCGGTTTCCTCAATGCAAGCGAGTCCATAATTTTCATAATTTTCTTAGCTGTCCACTCACGCTGCATGATTAAGTATGGAAATCTTTTCAGAAGTAGTTCCTGAAAATCCAAAGACGGCGCATCCAATATATGCTCATAAATAAGCGAATCAATATAGAGGTGAGGAGTTGTTGCCACCTTCCTAATATCAACAACATCTCTCATTATTGGAATATCCTCACGATTCAATACTTCCCGACCAACTTGATAGGCGGGCACTCCAAAAACTGCCTGCCGGATCTCCTGAATAGTGAGATCTTTAATTGGGATACTATAGTCTTTTCTAAATCCATCAGCATTATACAATTGCTCTTGAGAATAAATACTTGTAACATATACTAAAAATATCAGTACTGTTAAAATCCGCATCGTTGTTTTCATAATATACTTATTTTTAGTTAATAATTTAATCATAGTCTTTGAATATAAGATCCAGCATAAGATAGTACAGGCGATGAATTACGGTCATGTCCTCCATATATCCATTCATTCTTATCACCATAATCCCATATAACAGATGGAATCATTTTACCATTGGCTGTCTCATCATCTTCATTAGATGGTCCAGTTGGTCGTCTAGAAGTACGCGGACAATTTGTAAGAGGCGGATGTGTATGGAACAAAGCTACACTGTGAGAGGAAGAAGCACTATTCTCTTCATCCACAATAGAAAAAATTATTGTATTCACGGCTCCCGTCGTACAATCGCTTGAAGGAGTAGCTTGCCCTTCTACAAAAGAATACGTAAAACCTCTTTCAACGTCAATATCCATTTGTAGAACAAACCCAAATTCGCATCTCGAATTAGCTTTCTCGGATGCTTTCGAATCATTTCAACACTCATTCATCCGCCTTTTAAAATCATTCATTTCCATTAAATCTTCTATATGGGGACCCATTACCCGAAACTCGTAAACTTCTGTTTCAATAGATATTAATTTTTCATCTTTCAGCAGATAAACTGTTCCTCTAATATAACACATTCCCAAATGAGATGCATAAAGTCTACTAAAATCAAGATCAGCATGTTCTCCTGATGAAATAGTCATATAATGACTATTATTACCTGTTTTCATTTCTAATACAGCACTATGTATATTAGGTGGAATATCACCGCCACTAGATATACGAACCCCCAATTGCTCACCAAGAACATAAGTATCCTTTCCTCCTGCAATACTCCATGTTCCAGAACGTGTTGATATAGTCGATGCAGGTTTGTAGACTTTCACATCTTTATCCTCACTACAAGCGAGAATAAAAATCGGAATAATAAAAAGTAATAGTTTTCTCATAATATTAATTTTAATCGGATAATAGTTGAACAAGAATAGTTAAATAACAGTCTATAATCTAAGTATTAAAGTTTAAAAGGCGTCATCTTCAAATATACCCGATAATCCTTTATCATTCCCGTCTTGTCGGCTTCTGCTCTTGGCAAATAAGAGAATCCCGTGACTACCTTATCCTCACCAAGATTAATCACTATTTGATGTGGAAATTTATGTTTAGTAGCTGAAGAATAACTAGTATGCCAGAAAGTAGATTCCTGTAAGTCAAACACGTTCGTTGCAATGTTATTTGCCTCTTCTGTTTCTTCACTATCTGCATAAATAACCTTCCAATGCTGGCGTGACAATGGTTTACCATCGGCTCCTAACAATTCTAATTCTGCAATAGCTGCAAAGTCTTTTCCATCATAAGCATTCAATGATTCAAAGCAAAAGAAACGAGTTTCCACTTCCTTTCCAAATTTCACATGCTGCCAACCATTACCGGATTTAAAAGTCCCTTCATAAACAGGTTTTTCTCCTGTCAAATCCAAATTCTCACCAACCTTACGATGTGCATAAGCAGCACCATGTACACGCAGGTTGTCAAGAATAGGTTGTTGTAATCCTTCTATCTGTGGCTGTACAGAACCAGCCATATCCAATATAATCACTTCATTCTCTCCTTTCTTCAACCAACATCCCGGCACATATAAGGTTTGTTGTGGCCCAATTTCCCAGTAACGTCCAATAGCATAACCGTTCACCCAAACCATACCTTTACTCCAGTTAGTCATATCCAAGAATGTATCACCTGTTTTGTCCAACGTAAAGGTTCCCCGATAGTAGGCAGGATATTTCTGGGGATTATCCTGTTTTACAAATTTCTTATTTTGCGCAAAAGCATAATCAACCGGAATATTATAAACTTTCCAGTTCTTCAATGAAGTAACAATACCATTATTCGACTGGACTTCCACTTTTTCAGTGATACCCTTCCAATCATAAATGCCTTTACCAAAATTCATACGTCCCATTGCTTCTACCAAAATATCCAACTGGGCCCCTTCTTTCATTGGAGGTAGAATAACCGTACCTTCACCTTTTAAACGACTCAACGTAGCTAATTTCTTGCCATCCAGAAAAACCTGCGCCCAGTCATGAGCCTCTGTAATTGTCAACGTCTGTTCTTCTTTAGAGGCCAGCAGTGTAGTCCGGTATAAAATACTTCCCCATCCCTGATCGAACGCCTCCATTGACTGAATGTTTTCACTAAACTTTGGCTTCGGCAAATTATCAAACAGTATCGCCACTTCATCCAACTTGAATGACGGAATGGCAATAGTCGGAATAGAATCCGGAACTTCCGGCAATGACTCGCCTTCGGATAAATAATTGCTTAACAATTTGCGTACCTCAAAATATTTGGGAGTGACTTTTCCAGATTCATTGATGGGAGCATCATAATCATAAGACGTACACGTCGGAGAAAAATTCGGGAAATTTGCTCCTCCCCAATGTCCGAAACTTGTACCTCCATGAGTCATATACAAACTAAATGAGATATTCCGGTCAAGCATTTCTTTCATTCCTTTTACCAAATCCTCCGCACTGCGTGTCTCATGTTTCGCTCCCCAATGATCGAACCATCCGGACCAAAACTCACTACACATCAACGGAATATCAGGACGGAGTTCTTGCAAACGCTTAAATTGATCGTCAATATTAGCCCCTGTACCAAAGTTGATTGTCCAAAGCAAATCATCCAATGCATTATTCTCAAAGTTCGAATTCCAGTCACATTGGAATAAAGGAACTCCTGTGAAACCTGCCTGCTTTACAATATCACGTATTTCGGCAATGTATGGTTTGTCTATTCCGAATGATCCATATTCATTCTCAACCTGTACCATAATGATATTGCCACCTTTACTAATCTGGAGATCGGCAAGCTGTTTACCCACTTCATTCATGAACAATTTCACCCGCTCCATATAATACGGTTCCTGTTCACGAAGTTTGATGTCCTTCTTCTTCAACAGCCACCAAGGCAATCCACCCATCTCCCACTCTGCACAAACATATGGCCCGGGACGAACGATCACATACATTCCATTTTCCTGCGCCAGCCGACAGAAAGTCGCAATATCTTTTTGACCGGTAAAGTCATATTTTCCTTCTTCCAGCTCATGGAAATTCCAAAAGACATAAAGACAAATGGTATTCATACCTAATGCCTTACACATCTTGATACGATGCTCCCAATACTCTTTTGGTATACGGGGATAATGAATTTCGGCTGCTTTCACCACAAACGGTTTTCCGTTAAGTAAAAATGTCTTATCCCCTATTTGAAATGTCTCCTTCGAAGATTGGGAACAGGAAGTGCTAAAAACAGCCATTAATAAAATAAGCAAATACAATAAAGGTTTCTTCATTTTCTAATCTATTGTTTTCATGATACAATGCTATTTCCAAATAAATTCACCATCGATCAATGTCTCCATTCAGACCGACAGCGAATTTGCAAACCAATTGATATGTTACCTAAAAACTAAAACTATTACCTATTGAAAACTAAATACACTGCAAAGATGGAATATTGTTTATAAACAAAAGGCCTTAAATCGGTCAAAATGGTATAAATATCATTCAAATGAAGAAACAGAGGACATTTTAAAACCGATATGTAAACATATTAATCGCTTTTCAAACAATCTTTTACTCACACATATCATCTATTTATTTTGAGGAATAATCAAAAAGCTGAAACCACAAGCTCCTCCTCCCCCATTTTCCAGCCGAACCAATACCTTATTCCATCCCTGTCGGAACTGGAAAGGAGCAATATGTTCATCAATATTATACCAACTGGTGCCATAATCACGCCATACATCTTTCCCATTAATCCATACACGTCCACTGTCATCCGTACCAATAGCCACTAGCATTGTGGTTGCCTCATCAAAATAAAGTTCTGTATAAGCATAGTAAGTCGAATGCCCTGTAGTCACAGGCGGTACGTTGTGCATTGATTCACTCTGCATAAACTTCCATCGAAGCGTTCCGTCAAGCCGTACTTCATCACCGATAACTTTCAATGGATCAGAATCTGTCTCTGCAATACCTGTACCTACTTGTCCATCAGTGTACACAGCGTCAAAGTCAATAGATATTTCAGGTGGATGAACAATGGAGAAATCTTCTCGACCAAAGCTCTCCCAAGGTCCGATCATATACCATGTATTGATATAAAGCCATCCCTTACGCTTAGCATCTTTAGAAAAACGCCGCCCTGGCAAAGCTTGTGCCCTAACCATCTCTTTACTTAATTTCGAACCGGAATAGGTACTGAACGTACCTGTACCACCTCCCGGAGCAGAAACTTCTCCACTACCGCCCATACCATTACCAGTACCATTTCCACTACCACCAAATCCTCGATTGCCCGACTTACCGTTACCTTGCCCCATACCCGAATTTCCAGCCTGCCGCACTGCACCAAAAAGACCTTCCAAACGCGATTGTGCCAATCCAGCCTGCCGGGTAGCCTGCCCGAGCAACCCACGATAGTTATTCAATTCAGCAGTGCTCTCTATCTGCAATCCTCCACTAGCATTACTACTCGCCGAAGTCATCCATTCATCCCCCCTCAACTGCATTTTTATTAATTCACCAAAACCTGGCATACGCGAAACACCTGCTTTTAACGAACTATATACTTCTGGAAACGACTGTCCTTTAGACAATGACTGTTTAGCAGCATTCACAGCCAAATGGCTTTGCTGAATCTCCGCCTCATAATCACGCAATGCACTGTAAAGTTCTTCCACCGAAGCGTTGACTGGAGGATTACCCGCTTGAGGAATCGCCCGTGCTTTCGATGTATCGTTTGCATCATCAGGAGCACCCCAAGGCAATTTTCTCTTTTCGACCTTCGTTAACATATCATCTTTCCGACGTCTCATCGCTTCGACCATCGTTCGGAACTTTTTAATTTGTTCTCCCAGATTCTTCTTTACCAAAATTTCAGATTGCTCTACTAAATGTCTGGCGTAATTAGGAGGTAAAGCTCGTTGCGCCTGCTCCTGTTTCATCTTTTCAGTCAAGTTCTTCCGGGAATTTTGATTTTTCTGCTGTTTCATATGCAGGTTCATAGCCCCCTGATCCTGTGATGGCATCATCCATATATAAAATGCACCTCCTGCAAAACAAATCAGAGCTATCAGCCATGATAAGAAAACCGTCAGACGGCTACTCCCTGTTGTAGTTTTCGTCATATGTCCTGATTCCTATATTACTTAAATTATAAAACTGACAAGCATCCATCACTTCCACAAACCGTCCGAACGGAGTATGCCTGTCCATATCAATGCGGATACGCTTTCCCGGATCGGTAATACACGTCTGTCGCAATTGTTCCATCATAAAATTAGTAGAACATGGTTGTCCATCCCAATAAAAATTTCCCTCTGCATCCAGTCCCACAATCGCTTGTTTATCATCCGGCTTTAATTTAATAGCCGATTGCGACGTAGGCAAATCCACGGGAATATCCCTATTTGTCACTTTTGTCATAGTAGACACCAAAAAGAAAATAAGTAACAGGAACACACAGTCTATCAAAGGAGACATCGAAACTTCCGGTTCCTCTTCGTTATTAAATAATGATAATCTCATAGGCTTATTCAATAAGGTTTACTTCCAAGACGTACACGTGTATGCGTGAACCCCTGTATCTGGCACTGATCGAATATCTCAATCACAGCATTTACTGGCACTGTACGATAAGCTGCCACATCAATATTTGTTTCCACTCCCCGGCTATTACGCAAATCAACCAAAAAAGCATCCAAATCTTTCAATGGCACATAGACACTCTCACCTGAATAGGCATCATGCCCCACCACTTGATAAATATTCTTCTTCTCATCTACAGCAATAATTACAGCCTCTTCCCCTGACCTCGTAGTAGAGAGGCTCGAAGTCATTGTAGGGAGCGTCAACGGAATCTGCATCTCCCATTTTTTCATCATTGTAGTCACCAAAAAGAAGATGAGCAATAGAAATACACAATCTATCAATGGAGACATTTGCACTTCAACCTTGTCATCTTCATCATAGTTTAGTCTCATGTTTTTCCTCCTTACTATCCAGATACAATTTGGTAATCACATTTTCTACCTCTACTTCCACCAATGAAGCCATACGCATGATACGATTTTTGATAATAAAATACAAAGCGATGGCAGGAGCAGCTATAATCAAACCAGCAGCAGTTGTAATCAATGCCTTGGAAATAGAATCAGATAAAATAGATGCACCACCCTCATCACCATAAAGAGCGACTAAACCGAACGCCTCGATCATACCAACAACTGTTCCTAGCAAACCGATCAGCGGAGCCAACGAAGCGATAACAGACAAAGGATAAATACGTGCCAGATGTGTACGAATGTCGCGTGCAGCCATATCACCAGCAGTCTGGCTGACAGCTTCACGTCCGGCTTTCACATGCTCGAATATAAACCGTAAGGAATTTGCCAATGTAGAAGGATATTTATCGCAAACAGCCAAAGCTCCCTTTAAATCACCGTTTACCAAGCATTCATTAACACTCTTACACAACGGTTTCGGAGCTAAACGACCTTGACGCGAAGTTATCAGACGTTGAAGAGCAATTACAAGAGCAATCAATCCTAATAAATACAAGGGATACATCATTGAACCACCCGCTTTAATTTGTGCTCCCCAATCTATTTGCACACCCTGATCGACAGCAACACTATCCGTAACAGCTTCATCATACATTAAAGCATCATCTCTTTCCTCAACCGGTATAGCTGTAGCAATCTCACTTGGAAGTACTTTAGGAGCATTCTTTATATCTTCTTGTGTTTTTGCCAAAAAGATCTCATCAAAGCCAGCATCCCGCCTTTCAGGACAAATAAATGATATTCCGGTTAAAGTGATATTGCCAAAGTCTTTCCAAAGATCACGTGTCATCACCATCCAGTGTCCGGGCATATCACCAAGATTAAGACCTTTCAGCTGATTAATTAGGTCTTTCGGTTCTCCGGCAATATAAGAAAAATCATATTTCTTTCCCTTTTGTCTGGCAGACTCTTCGGAAACATGGAATTGCATTCCAATTTGCTCTCCACCCCATTTTATCCATGCAAAAGTAATATAACGATATTCACCTGGGCCAGGATTCTCACGAATAGGAATAGACAATCCCGTCAATTCAGCAGGACTTTTAGGAGCTTCTACATATATGTAGTTTTCAGACTTCTTCGAGTATCCTCCGTTTCGAACATATCTGTTATCCGGCTTAGTCCACTGTGCGCCATCCGGCACTCCTGTACTAAACAACTCATATAAACCTTTACTTGTTTTACGATTAGTCTGTGCACCAACCTGCAATGTAAAGAGCAACGCTACTCCTAAAACGAACATCATTACAACGTTCTTCTTTAAATAAGTTTCCATACTTGTGTAGTTCATGTTATTCTAATTATTCCTTATACTTAATTATTTGAATTCACAATCGCAAAGTTGAGAAAAATCTGATATATTAATGTACTCTAATTATCCAAAAAGGTACAACTTTCAAAAGTTTGCTGATAAAAGGTTTATTTATCATTCAAAATAGTTTAAAAATAAACCAAACATGAAATTGTCGCTTTAAAATAACTACAGATATTCATTGAATAAAACAAGATTAAAAACTATAATGTGTGACTATAATTTTTTCCAAATGTTGAAAAAACACCCGTGAATGGGGTACAAAGCCACTCGATGAATACAAACAAAAAACATATATGAGAATACGTTCACCCTTCACACTCCTTTCCTGTAAAGGTATAGAGGGTGAAGGCTCTCCATTCATCGTTCATTTCAACCCCATTCAAACCGATATTACTCGATATACATTTCCCCATTTAGTGTGTTTACGTTCTATCCCCACTGCTACCAATATTTGCGCTAACCCTGCCGGGTTCGCTCCACGCATAGCAGAAGGATTTTTCTTCTTCAACTTTTGGAAAATATCAGCAGCAGAAAGCAATTCACACTCCTCTCCTTTTTCAACTGGCCGATAACAATTACGCAAAACATCTTCCACTGGTCCCTGACGATAAAAATTCCTATTATTCACTTGCAATTCCAATTCTTCTTCTTTTGTAAACCAATAACGTCTGCCTGATAAAACCTCTGCTTTCAACTGTGCATAAATTTGCGTATGTTCAATCGCTTTACAATCAATCGGGTGTTCTACCTCCACACAAATAAATCGACGACTACCACTGGGATCTGTCAATAAGTCTTTTCGATTTGACGTACCTATAAAAGAAGCTATTCGTGATAGGGAACGATAATTTTTCTGATATGCCTTACATAAATTCAATGAAGCCATCTGCATCAAATTCTTCAATAACGGCATCTTGGATGAAGCATACTTATCAAATTCATCCAAATTAAGAAGTCCCATCTCTGCAAATTTCCGTTCTACATTTCCTTGAACAGTTAAATCCACCTTATCCATATAATAACGTTGAAGCGCGGAAGGAAGAAGTGACTTACAAAAAGTCGACTTCAAATAACCTTGCTCCGTACTAATAAGCAAAGGTGCCACGCTATTAGCATGACTACCCGTTACCCCCATCCATTGCGCCGTCATCCCCAGCATCCAGATATGAAACTCTTTCACCCACACTAGATTATTCGAAACCCTTCGCGCCAAATCAGTCAAACGGTCGACCCCATCCCATATTGGTAACTCCTCAAGATAAAGCCTGAAAGGATGATATTCAGCAATACGAGTAGAATAAATGCAACGCGACAAATCACGATCCCAGCAAGAGATTCCCGCTTCATGTGCTTCTAAACATAAAGTGTTTAAAACACGCTGATTTACCGCAGCAAAGCTCGCATTCATCTGCCCTATCGGGCGAAATTCAGTTTCTTCCGTCAGTACATTATAACGAAAATCATAATATGATTTTAAAAAGACCTCCACACTTTCCGTCAATAGTTTCGTTTTTTGATGCACATTTTTTTCTTCTAAAACAGAACTATTCCCCGCTCTATCTTCTACCGTTTTCACACTCTCGACTTTCGCTGACCAAAGACCATCCATAAACGTCCTCCAAACAGCCAACCACACAGCTTTACTCTTCATTTCTTTTTATTTTTAATGATTAATGAATGCGAATATAATATCAGAGAAATACTATTTGCAACTTTTTAATCTTTTCATTTTCAAAAATATATACTTAGCGTTTTATCTTGGTATTTCTTGTTTATCTCTTAATTAAACCTTATCTTTGATACCGATATTTTATACTTATCACAATAATGATAAAGTATTATCATTATTGTGATAAAGACACTTCATTTTAATGATAAGCACTTATCATAAATGTGATAAATAATAAATATCAAATAGATAATCAAGATAGACCAAGAAGAAAACTAAGAAACATCTAAAAGAAAAAACAATGGCAGTACAATTCGAATTATATAGAACTCCCATGCCGGAGGAAAAGAAAAACAAGGTGAGATACCATGCGCGTCCAATTAGTTTTGAAACAGTTGATACCGAAAAACTAGTTTATCGGATTCATAATCGCTGTTCATTAAGTCCATCAGACATAATAGCAACTTTGGAGGAACTAAAATATGAAGTAGCCCAGTGTCTCAAAGAAGGTAAAAAAGTCCATATCGACGGACTGGGCTATTTACAAATAGCCCTCTCCTGCGAGGAAGAAATACGCGATCCCAAAGCCAAACGAATACACAAAGTAAAACTGAAAGCTATCAAATTCAAAGCAGACAAAGAACTAAAAGCTGAACTTTCCGATATGCATTTTCAGCGTTCAAAATACAAACCACATTCTGCCGGACTCTCCGATATAGAGATTGACATGATACTGACAGAGTATTTTGTAGATAATCTATTTATCACTCGAAAGAGATTTCAGCACCTCTGTATGATGACACAAATTACAGCATATCGGTATATCAAAAAATTGATTGAAGAAAAGAAACTACAAAACATCGGTACTAGACATCAACCTATATACACTCCCGTACCTGGTAGCTATAGAGTTTCAGTAATCACAATACAGGATAAATAACTTACTGAAAAATGAAACTCATATGAAATTACAGCCCTTCACCCGCCCTCTCCCCATTCAATAAGAGATACAGCGAAAAAGTGAAGGGACTATTATTTCTCTATATTATAATAACATGGACAGCATTACCAGGTAGTTGTCTCAATTTCCCCAGATATTCCACACAACCTGCGCCTGTTTTCCTATTTTTATTAAAGCTTATTTTTTCAAAACCATCCTTAGAAAAAGTAATCTTTAAAGAAAGGGTTCCTTTAAATCTTTTTGTCTTAAATCTATAATCAATATCATCATCACACATCAAAGACTCCAGATTGGTATTATAAAACAGATTTAATTCTGTTAGAAGAGTGCTACAAACATTCAAAGACTTTAATGCTATATTTTCTTTTAATTCCAAAGAACTTATAGGATTTCCCCAACAGTCTAGTTGTTCCAGCTCTTTATTGCCACTTACATCTATAGAGGAAAGCCTATTAGACTGACATACCAATATATTTAAATAAGGATATTTTCTAAAATCTATCGGGAGAGACAATTCCGATTCGGTGTAATCAAGCTCTTTTAAATAATTCATATCTTGATTCTCGTTTTGTTCCGGCAATATCAATGACTTTAGTTGACGATAGTCATTTCCTTCTACCATAATGCCACCACCTGTACTACCTTGTTTGCCACAAACAACGGAATACAGTTTTTTAAGATGAGCGAAATCCAATGCATGAATATAATTACCCTCGCAATTCACAATCTCCAATTGCAAATTGGCAGAAAAATCTAAACTTTGCAACTTGCACCATCTACAGTTTAACTCTTTCAAATAAGGCAGACGACCAAGATCAAGTGATTCCAAACGATTCCCATCACATATCAATTTAATCACTCCATTCGACAAATGACGGTTATCCGGCAAAATAAGTTGCGCCAATGTTCCTCCTCTCGGATCTCCATCCATCTGAAAACGAATTCTTTGTCTATTCGCTACAATCTCCTTCAAACAGATATTTCGACTCAGATCAAGTTTTGATAAAAAATTTTCGGAACAATCTAATATTTCTAAACGACGATTATTCCTTAAATCAAGTTCTTTCAGAGAACAACCAACACATTTCAGCACACGCAACTGCTTATTGCGATTGACATCCAATATTTCACCAACATAATAATTTTGTATTTCAATTACTTCCAATTTCGGATTTTCAGACAAGTCTAACAATACAGAATCCGTTCTTGAGAAGAGACTTCTCTTTAATGATAACTCACGAAGATTCACAAAGCATTCCAGTCCATTCAATGAAGACAATAAACAGTCAGAGTTATTCACTATCTGCAACTGGGTAACAGCCTCAACTTCGGAGCTCATGATGCAAGCTGTATCCGTTATAATTTTCAGATTCTTTAATTCCTGTCGAAAAGCCAAACCAGTAAACTTAGATGTAATATTTTCATCTTTCAGTTTTTCCTCCGCTATCGCTTTATTACTACCAATAGTCAGCAATAGAATAATTGTCCACATTAATCTCTGTTTCATAAATCCCATATTATCACACAACAATAACTTTTAAGCATGTCCTTACCTTTCCAGATAATTCTCTAATGGTTCCATTCCCCATTCATCTTGATTATTTTTACAACAGCAATATACTTTTTTGTCTTTAAAAAAACAGATTATAGGAAAAGAATAACGATCTCTAACCAAAGTGAAAAATGTCCCATCATCCGAATGACTCTTTGCAAATTCGACTTCTTCATTTCTAAGCCCTCCCAATCCGATACTCCATGCTTCAGCCCCCTTGGCATCTCTTATTTTCTCTATAAGCTTATCAGCAAACTCTTGCCCGAAAAGCTCTACATTCGCTCTATACATCTTCGGATTCGTATCCTTTGTAAAATGACTATTATCAGTATAAATAGCCCGAAAACACATCATTTCCCCTTTTTCATTTTGTCCATAAAAACAGACAATATCTTTACTTATTTGAAAGAGCTTCGCATCTTCGTCCATATGTTTCCACGTCCTTGATACTACAATTGTAGGAACAAATTTGACTGTTGATTTCAAATAGGGAAATAACCCTTGTTTATAGCCAGTCCGTTCTAGCGCTATATCAGAGGCTAGCCGTCTGAGTATAGTATCTTGGATGTTTTTATCTATATTAGGAAGTAAATTACATCCAGGAGTAAGCAGTTTAACACTCTGAGTAACCAATTGATTCCTCTCTACTATTTGCTTGGAAGTATTATCTACATAAATACCTTGTTCACTACATGAAAAAAACAGTATTTGACATATTAATAAAGCCAGAAGTTTTATTATTCTCATAATCTAATTATTTATGATGTTATCTCTTACTATAAATTGTACCATACATAGTTGTAAGTTCATAGTAGGTTATATCTCTTATACTTGAAAATGCAGGATTCATTATACGTATTACTGATTTAGGATCAAACCAGTTATTATTATATAGTTGTGATCCCATAAAAACGACACAATGCCTAGTATGACTATCTTCATTTGTTACCAGAAAGGTTATTGATGGATTAGATTCATTTTCTTCAGTTATTTTCTTAGAGAAATCAACCATACTTATTTCATAGATATTTTCAGAATTAAAGTAAGCCTCGAAAGATTCCCCAGAAACACCAATTTTTTCATAAATACCTGAAAAATTACAAGTTTCATCAGCATCAGCTTTCAATCTCTCTATAGCATCCTTAAAATCTTTATCACTTACAAATTGATAAGGATTAGATTCACCATTCATATAAAAGCGGTGCAAAAAATTAAAACAGTGGGTACATTGTGGCGAACTTGTATTTAAAGACTCCCAACATGCATAGACACACCAATATTCATACTTTTGAGTAACTCTAGTAACTTCGCTACTAAAATCAACTTCTTTAGTCAGATTGTTATTTATCCCCTGTGCAATCCCATCCAAAGGAATAATTACTCCAAAGACTGCCATCACTAAAACCTGATATTTCAGAAAGATACCCTCTAACAATTTAAATCTCAAATTAAAATGCTTCATAAAATACTTTTTAAAATTAACAAAGATAGAATTACATATCATATAAAACTTTCACAACCTAATCAAGCTCATTTTATCCTAGTTGTTTCATTTTTTATATTTCACTCCTTTCTTTCTACGATTACACACTCAAACAATATATTTTTCACTAATCACATACCATAATTCTAAATTCTTGCACAATATAAACTTTTTTCCAACATTTATTCTAAAGCAAAACGTAGACAAACAAGAGGGATACTTCATTTGTCTACGTTTAACAGTTATATGGATTTTCAGAAATCTTAATTACTCATAAAGTTTCTCGATAAACTCCGTAAAATGATATTCACCTTGAATTCCCATTTTTTTCTTTACACGATATCGTCTTGTTCGAAAAGAAGCCAATAGTATATGAAAAAGGCGGGCAATCTTTCTGTGAGAAACCCTTAATCGTAGAAGAAGAATAATATGGATATCCTCTTCCAATAGTAAGGGATAATCACGCCGTAGCTTCACTACAAAGTTATCTTGCTCTTCGTTGAGATATTGCTCTACAGTATCCCAATCTTCTTTTTCTATTTGAGAAAAAGTATCTAACCATTTCAAGAACTGATTCATCATATATATATTATGAAATGTCAAATATCCTCATCCTCTGGCAAATCTCTCCATTCTTCGGAAGTTGCATAATTATTTATAAATTGGAAACCATCCAAGATTGTACTTGTCGACATATTCAACCAATAGAGCACTTGTGGGACAACCATAGTGTTCTCCATAATTAAATTACCGGTTGCCATATAAGCCGGAAACGTATTAGGCAACTCAACAAATGCTTTCTCTTTAAATGTTTCACTATTTTGCTTATCCAAATTAACATATAGCAAATCCAGCCCATTCGCTATTTGATTTTTGATAACCAACGTATCTTGTTTACTGGCATCTTTCACTTCATCCGGATTCAATTTCCAATATGCAAGTAAATCCTTAAAACGAGTATCATCTGATGATATATCTAATAACGCTGCCTGTTGTGTCAACTCATTCTCTGTAAGTGTTTTTTTCCATAACCGAATCTCTGATACATAAAATGAAGTGGGAACATGATCACAAATACACAACGGAGATTTATTATCTGCTACCCCGCGAAAATCCTTAGTCCCTTTTTTCATTATCTTACCATCTAAAGCAACAATCCATTCTCGTGATTGAGTATTATTCATTGGTGCAACACTAAAACCATAATTATGCCATTGAGGATCATTAAATGCCGCAACTGCTTCTTCTAAAGCTCCAGTAGATCCTTCAATACGAAGAGAAGCAGTCTCTCTCTGCCTAAAAATTCCCCAACTACCGCTTTTTGAGAAAATAGCATTCCAATTATCTCCTTTGTAGGATCCATCCTTACGAGGGTTCATACGCATGATAAATTCCACAGAGAAACTAGAATTTTCCCCTATTGCATATTTAATGTTTGTAGAAACTGTGTCTAAAACAATTCCTTGTGCTTTGGATGAGTCAAAATAGGCTCCGTATATTTTTTTTCCTAGCATCTTTTGTTCTGTGTAATGAGGGTAATAGAATATCCCAAATGTATTTCGCTCCTCTGCAGAGTTTCCTCCATAACTACCGTCTTCCTTTCCACCATGATTAGATGTTACAACAATCAGCCAGTCTTCATAAAAAGCATTTTTTCTTTCATCAATTGCCTGCAAGAATTCACCAATATATGCATCTATATGCTGAAGTGCCGTAATATAGTTGGCATTATTAGCGGAAAACCCTCCTGATTTACCAGCTTCTAACATACCGGAAAAACTTAATAGCGTAAAATTAAAATCACTATTTTTCAAATGTTCCAATACCACATTTTTGGTTTCTTCATCATTCGAAGTCGTTACGGTTTTTTGTGCTGCATTCAGTAAGTTCTTATTCAATTTATCCCAAGGAGTTACACACAATGTAGGATTCTCTGAATCATTCTCTGCAATATGATGTAAAATAGTTGGATACTGAATTACTTTCTCATTCGGATTACTCGGATCATATTCCATATTAGCTACATATGACTCATCTGTAACCTGGTGTTTTTCAGAATTTACTCCAGTCATCATAGTTGCCCAAGTTACTGGATCCTCGCTACCTTCTTTCTGCAAGGTACGGTTATCACTTAGCCCAATCCATGAGTACTTACTATGTTTCAACATTTTAGCAATGGTACCATCTTGTGGCATCTTCTTCTCTACTATACTTCCGACCGCTCCATCTATATTGATCCAAAGTACTTTACGGTGAATAGTTGTTGATATCACTGAATCAGAATCAAATCCATCCACTGCAATACCATCCGGGGCCTCATACGTAGTACAAGAATAATGAAGGGAAATGATAAGTAGTCCAACTACCCCAACAATAACTGTATTTATAAGCTTTTTCATATATGATTTCTTTTATGGTTTCTTGTAATAAGTTCCAAACTCTGCGAAAGAATGGTACTTCTTCTGATTTGCCTTTTCTTCCTCTGTCAAATCTGAATCACTTTTAAACACGATGGTATTAGGATTTGATATTTTAAGGCGAAGATATCTAGCTTGAGTTCTCGGGCAATCAAAGAAGCGCTCATTCTTCAAGTTAGCCTTCACTACATTGGGATCAGTAACCTGCAACAACGTTTCCCACGGAGCATTTATATCATAAGGATCAGCAACTTCAGAACCGATATATTCGACATGAACATCAGCCAGGCACTGATTAGAATAACCATTTGCCAAATATATCCCATCAATATCAGATACCTTGTTCAAATCAAAAATAATATAATAAGGTAGTTCTAAAGGTTTGTCATTAATCTTACCAGAACTCCAATTGGTTTTCTTTTTCCCATCAATTAAATATTCAGGTTTTCTGGAATCACCATCATAGTTTATGCCATAGTCTTTATCATACGCAGACACTTTCCAGTCTCTACGACTATGCCGAAAACAATATGAAGATGTATCATATTCCTTTACTTGTTGAGGGTTCAGCGGATTATACTCCCATATTTTCTTATTCATTAAAGGGTACTGTTCGGCATAGTTTCTATCCTCATCCAGCTGTTCCACTCCCCAATAATCAAAGAACGGGCACAAGTTCTGTTTAAAATAGTCACATAACCTACGGAAAGCATAACTTAGGGTTGAGTTATCAATCGACCGTTCTCCTTTTGCTTTCAAATTCAGGTATTTCATCGCTTCCCAATTGTTATCATTATAATTAGCCAGCTGAATAAGACTCAACAAGTCGAATGCTTTATATGCTGTCTTATCATCATACTTGGTTGCAACATCCTCTTTTGCCCATTTACTCGAATCAGTCATAGCATATTCAATAGCTTTAGGAAATAAGGTGGTTATATTTTCTTCACTAGGGAAGATCTCGCCAAAAGCATTCTCTTTTGAGAAATTTTTCTCTCCTATCCGGTACAAAGGGATTGCATTAGCTACTGCTCTATAATCAGCAGGCCAAGGGTTATTACGCGATCGATATGTACACATTGAATTGATTGCACTCAATAAAGCCACAGAGTTACCAATTCTCAATGTTCTAAGATTTAACATTTCTTCCAGCATATACGTGTTGTTTATCGCAACTATTGCATAGTCACTATTACGTAAATATAAGTTGCCCAGAAGTTGCACATCCAGCACTACTCGAATAGGAAATTCCGGAGCACGTTCCTTTTCGGCTGCATCCTTGTCAATCTTTAATCCATAATATTCGAAGAAAAACTCCTCAATTGCTTCATCCCATTCTTTACCGACCTCCTGCAAGGTGGATGAGATACTTTCCAGATTATCAAGTACACGATCTTTCTGCACGGTAAAAGCGAAATGCTTTCCTCTTATTTCCAACCAAGGAACAGTGGTCTCTGATATTCTTTTCTTCCAATCTTGTACGTCCGTCTCACCTATTACAAAATCCGGTGATTTATACACCCCTTCTATTTTCAAAGAACAAGTACCAGAAGCCTTCAGCCCTAAACTTTTTTTAATCCAAATAGTTCCCCCCAGTGGATTCTTTATTATATTCTTTCCAGGAAATAGAGCTTTAGCAACATATACCAAAGGCATACGTTGATAAGGAGCCAATTCTGTAAGATCATCCATGTGTGCCCCTACAATAACGCTAAGTCCCATCGTATTATCTTCCACAGTGATAGCCACCTGCTCACCGGCTCCGGCATAAAGTCCGGTACTATAAATTGGCTGTGGCACTTTGGATACTCCTAAAGTTATGGAATCAATATATTGCTTATTCAAATCCAGCTCAATTGTAGCATTTATTCGCTCTTCTTTCGCTGTATCTACTAAACCCGGGAAAATACGTGCCTTTTCATACATACTAACATCAATTCCCCCTTCAGTATCTATTGTTATATCCGGTTCATTGGCACCATTATTATCTATACCGTCAGTTATATCGTATTTATAGGCTGTATCACATCCTCCAAGCCACAATGATGTACCCAAAACGAATAGAAGAATGAAAATACAGCTTCTTCGATCTTTTAATATATTCTTGCTCATAACAGTCTATTTATATTTAGTTTTCTTCCATAAAAGTGTATTCAAATGTTTTCCCTACACCTTCAAATTTCCACTCCGAAACAGAAAGGCCTAACCACTGCATAGCCTGTAAAGGGATATCTACATTATTGAAAACAGCTTGATAATAAGAGTCATCCGGAGCCGGAGCAAGATGTTCTTCAGCAGAATTACCAGTTGTCCATGTTTGATCGGCAAATGTTATATTCGATTTTCCAGCATATGAATCTGCATATTGAGAAACATCTTTCAATACAGGATTTTCTAAGTCCTCTTCTCGGTCACATGGCCAATAACCGATTAAACGGTCCCAATATTCATTTTTCACTTCTTCCAGTTTGGTTACCCCATGGTTTTTCTTAATAAACTCTTCAGGTAACGCTACATCATAAAACTGAAGATTCGTTACACAAAAACCAGCATTACTTTCATTAGGAGAGTTCTCTATTTTCCCAATTGTCAAGGGATAATCCGGACATGTCAGATTCGTCGGTAAAGTCATATTCTGTTGATCTCTATGCGTACTATAATTCCCGTCTATATAGGCTCTGAACCGAACAGCCTCTCTATCAAAAACAAGCGTTACAGTATGCCATTTACCATCCGTACTAACATAAGGATCACTCGACTGCTGACTAGTCCATACGTCCCGATTTCCAACACGAAATTTAATACGCCCTCCATCCCCATGTACATTCCAGCCTTTACTGCCTTTGTGTTTATCTGATTTAGAAAGAATATTTACCCAATTATTTTTTTTAGTGGTAGAATAATACATAAACTGCACAGTATATGACTTGTTATTGTCCATCTCAAACAATTTTGGATCGGCTACGGTTGCAACTGATTTTTGATTATTTCCGGCATATAAAGGAGTAAAATATTTGTAATTGAGTTCACTGGCACTCGGCTTTCCGACTACTTTACTTACAAATCGAGAATTATACATCAGCGTAAATGTATTCAGTCTCGGGTCGTCATAATACGAATCTGACTGAACTGTTTCAGAATAAGTACCTCCATAAGTAGAAGTCACAATAATCAACCAGTTCTCTTTTCTATAGTTTTCTCTGGATTCCAAAGCTGTCCGTATTTCGCCAATATAAGTATCAACTTTCTGTATAGCTTCAATTACAGCCATTGTAGGATTACCCGAACCATCATAAAAAGCATCCGCTGCACCAGCCTTTTGCACTCCATTAAATTCTACAAGGATAACATCTGACGGCAGATCAGTATCCGAACTAATTTCTGAAATAATAGCGCTCTTTACTTGCTGATCACTATCTAACGTCCGAGCTATATCTGCATCATTATAAAATGCCTGATAAAAACGGCTGTCCGCTGTATACAAGCTAATTTTCTTTTCATTATCAAGCAGTTTTATTCTACTCAAAAAAGAAGGAGTTTCCAGTTCTTCAATAGATTTCACCTCTCCTGTCGATTCTTCATCCAACCCAATCCCATGGGTTGTAACTCCCGTCATCATATTTGCCCATCCCCTTTCATTAGTAAATACTGGCAATGCTTTATGACGACTATCAGCCAAACCTTCAAAAGTAATCACAGCATTATCTCTCATCAAACGAATATGAGGAGCTTTCTGTGTTGTGTAAGCTTCATTTACAGCTTTTCCGGATGCACCATCAATTACAATACATAGGACATGTCCCGTTTGCGCTTCATTCCCTGATTTCGGATATTCATTATCTGTCAGCCGCTCTAATGAATTATCACAAGACATTATTGCCCATATTGCCATTCCCATAAACATGATTTTGGCAAAAAGACTTGTTTGTATCTTTTTTCTTCTATTCATTTTCAAAGTATATTTAAGATTAATCAAAGTCAACTTCTATTTTTATTATATTATCC